>Ga0302127_10000180_pt1 | contig 31805 bp, 18 predicted proteins | sample CB4_SCM_MG_FD_204452 | JGI IMG/M metagenome (GOLD analysis project Ga0302127, IMG submission 204452) | Marine microbial communities from Western Arctic Ocean, Canada - CB4_SCM | ecosystem: Environmental > Aquatic > Marine > Oceanic | place: Canada: Western Arctic Ocean | collected 2017-09-24
AAAGGAGATTGAAGTCCAAGTTGGCATACCAAATGAAACAGAAACCTGTTTCTTTAAAATTATATCAGAAGAAAATTGATTCCGGCTAATTAACTTGTCGTTCAAATATTTAGAGGGAAAACGAGAGCAGAATTACAAATCAGGGAACCCAAATGAAGACCATCACCGTAGTGACCTCAGTTATACTATTGGCTAGCTTCTGCTGTTGGAAGAGGTCGCAAGGAGGTCGTCGAACTATTAATTGTCGTAGGTGTTGATTTGAACACGATGAGTGATTTTCATAAAACACCGCTAGATTATGCCAAAGTAGAATCTTGGGCGCACTCCGAAGTCAAAGCCGTGAAGAGGCAAACCGCCGACCTCCTCCGCAAACACGGCGACAAGACGGGTGAAGAATTGAAAGCTGAAGGCAAATGAAACACCTGGTCTAGCTATGCTCGATAAGAACTACATCGGAGCCAAGATTAAGAATTTGCCGTAGTGGAGTTCGGTCGCCGCTAATCTCCCCCTCGGCCACTCGCATCGGATGGCTGTTCGCCCTTACCCGACATGGCGTAGTCCAGCGAGAAGTTGCTTTTGGGGCGTACGAGAAATTCATCGAGCACGGGTGAATAGGACTGAACTTCAATCGAGTTCTTGTCAGGATGGAACGTCATGATGCGCAGGAAACCGCTTCCGGCCTTGATCTTAGGTATATCCCAATACCAATAGTCCGCCTGAGCTTGGTGCACCTTATTTCCATGTTTGCCCTGACTAGTCAACAGATTTTCCAGGGCATGCCCTGAAAGGATCAGGAAGATGTTCTCGTGTTGACTGACAAACTTCTCCCAAATTGATTTTCCGGAGTTCCCCTTGACCCCATAGTGGTCAGCACCCGACAGTTGCCCCTTTTTGCTTGTGAGATAGCTGTGTGTCACAACGATGGTCCGACAATCGGGATGCGCGGCAACAACCTTATTCGCCCAGGCAAGAGTTTGGTCACGAGGTTTGAATTCCAGCGTGAGAATCAGAAACTTCATCCCGCCAGCTTTTAGAAACAGGTAGTAGTTTTCGATCTGTCCTTTTTCATAAAAGTGCAGGCTTTTTTTCTTGCCGAAATGAGGGTTATACAAAGGGTTATTCGTAAAACGTGACGGAGGGAAATAGGAACCAAAACGGCTTATGCGCGAATGGCTGGTCTCTCGGTGTTTTAACGAGTAACCCATGTCATGATTCCCTGAACACAAGATGTAGGGGACATGGTTGTCAATCGTCTTGAAAGCCGTATCAGCGATCTTCCATTCTTCATCGTGTTGTGTTTGGGTAATGTCTCCCACATGGACCGCCATGACGATATTCCTCTTCTGCTTGTTCTCCTTAATCCACTCGGTCTGTTTAAAGAAGCAGGAGCGCTGATCACCAATACTCGGCCAGTGCTTCTGTGTCTCCTTATGCCGGACATCAGCGTAGCCTTGCGTATCCGGCAAAACGATCAAAGTAAAGAACCCAGGATCCTGTTGGGATTCCTGCTCAACACAATTGGCCGGCTCTTCTGCAGCTATTGTGCCGGCGAAGAGAAGAAGAAGAAAAGGGGCAACAATAGTTTTCATGACCCGCATTCCCCTACAAGAAATCCGCGTATGTTTCGTGGTACGGTTTGGCCTTTACGGTGAATACAATTGGATTTTACCCCACAGGTGAGGCGTTAGCGAGGCTTCGCTGGGGACGTTAACTGTGATGCCGGTGGATTTGTTGGACCAGTAGGAGCGGGCGGTGGTTTCCGTGCAGTTGCCGCGGAGAGTTCAAGACGACCCACGGCACAGCTTCGGAACGCATCGGTACAGTGATTTGCGTTCGTCGTTTGGCAAAGATAAAGATCCAAAACAATTTTTTAAAATACGAGATGGGAACACCAATGGCGCGGAGGTGGATGCGAAGAATAGGACGGGGGCGACCCCTTTTGCATCTTGTAATTTGTGGTCACACAAAAAATCATAGAACTACTTATCGCCAACGGTCCAGATGTGAATGCGAAGAATGTTTGTGGCGGAACACCGCTAGATTGGATCATCAACCAAAATTCTAAAACCGCCGACCTCCTCCGCAAATACGGCGGCAAGAATAGTTGCGAATTGAAAGTTGAAGGGAACTAATCCAACGCACTCCACCACCTGAACGTCGCAGGGTTGTTGATCCAGACCGTGCACAATCCTGTCAGGATGAAGGTGAATCGGTATACTTGTATCAAGCGTTGGTTGTCCTAACCACACAAAATTCAGTTCACGGGTGCCTACTGCAATCACCCCGGCGTTGATTCTGATGTCAATTTTTTTCAGCCTGCACTGGCTTTTGCTTTAGGTAAGTAAATTGCTAGATTATAGATTATGAGCTCGAGTGCTTTTATTGAAGAAGAACGGAAAAAGTTGAAAAAGGAATGGGAACAATTACCTATTCCAAAACCAACATGGGAAGAATACAAGGGTATGAAATTCAGGGCCACTTTTAAATGACTAAATTATTGTAAACCCCTCTTCACAACTTTGGCTGGCGGGGTCTTTCTCTTCTGACCTATCTGTTGCTCGTACTCATCCCGCTTGGCCTTGTTGGCTAGGTAACCAGCCCGGCTATTGACTTTTTTTTTGAGTCCCTCCTTGCCCATCACAAGGCCGATTTTGCCTCGCAGTCCTCACCCTTAAAAACAAACAAAAGACCTGCATAGCGCAACTGTGGGTCACGTTTTTTTTGGGAAATCTAACGTATTGCTTTCTTCGATTCGATTTAAAGAATCGGTGTGTTCCTTTAGTCGCTTGCAGAGAATGCTCAGGTGTTGTCGCCGCCGACGCCAGAGTGTGCTCTCATTGTGGGGCTTGCCTTAAGTCGTGGCGTGGCCGTCTCAAGGCTTATGAAAAGGTGATATAGCTAGGTTTTGTGGCTTTTTTCTGTGGAAAGAGAAGAAGACTGAAGGGTGCTTATATTAGTCAACGAAGGAGAATTCGTTGAGGTTGAACAGCAGTCGGCAGGCGTTAGATAAGCCATGTTTGGCGGCGTAGGCGACGAGGTCGGAGGTCTCCTCTGGAGTCGGAGGGCGGCCGGTGGCGCGGAAGAATGCCTCGCTAACCGCAGCCGTCCGGTCAGTTTGAGTTCGCTCGACGTCGTTGGCGAAGTGTCTTGCCATGGCCACCATCAGTTTGTTGTTTAGTAATGCCAGGGACTGCAGGGCGGTGATGGCGTTGTCGCGCTTGGCTACCAACTGCGAGGGGTCGGCGCAGTTAAGCGTGCTCATGAACGGTTGCTGCTGCGAGCGAACCAAAAACCGGTAAACAGAGCGGCGATGAGTCTTCACGTCTTCCGGGTCGTGCTTGTGATACTCGTAATGCGGGGAGTGCTCCGGATGCTCCAAAACAAAATCGCGGAAGCCGGGACCGTACATTTGGTTGTTCATTTTGCCGGCCAAGAGGAGGGCGGTGTCGCGGATAGCCTCGGCCTCGAGTTGCCGGCGGTTCATTCGCCAGAGGGTGCGGTTTTGCCTGTCCTTTTTTTCATTCACTGCAACAGACTTTGATGACTGTCGGTAGGTCGCGCTGGTGAGGATCAGTCGGTGCATTTGCTTGATCGACTGGCCGCTGTATTGAAACTCCGCAGCTAGCCAGTCGAGCAACTCGGGGTGGGTGGGCTGTGCGCCCATGCGACCGAAATCGTTTGGTGTCGAGACGATCCCGTTGCCGAAGTGGTACTGCCAAACGCGGTTGACGATGGATCGCCACGTGAGCGGATGATCTTTTTTTGTCAGCCAATGGGCGAGGGCGATTCGGCGGTCACTTTCCCTGTGCGTGCTGGAGAGTTCAAACGTGCCGGCATCGCGCTTGGCCAAACGCAGCGTGCCCGGAGCAACTTCATCACGCGGTTGGCTCATGTCGCCACGGTGGAGTACTCGAATGGCACGAGGCTTGCCGCCTTCATTGCCGGTACCTCGAAAGGAACCACTTCCCTTGTGGATTTTGCCAACATAAACCCGCATTGGCTTGGGCGTTTTTTGAAGTGCCGCCTCGGCCTTGGCCAAGCCTGCCTTGGCGGCATTCCGCTTGGCTGCAATTTCACCGGAGAGGATGGATTGAATCAACTTATCCCTTACGCTTACAAGAACTTCCAGTTCCTTTGCAATGGAGGGATCGCTTGCCTTGCCGGGGTAGAGGGCATCGACCAAATTACTTTTTCGCCAGCGCACCGATGACTCGATGGAGTCGAGCGCGCTAATGGTTTTGCTTTTCGCTAGGTTGTCGCCGTTGGCGTCGAGTAAACGAAGCTCGGCCAGCGCAAAAATATAATCCCCGCTGCGCTTGGCCAGCTTGGTTGCGGTGACGCGGACGTAACGGGCGTTGATGTTTGGCGGTTTGAAATGTACCGGCGCAACGCCGGGATTGGGTTCGTCGGCCTTGGTTTTGTCGGCGACAACCGTCACATCGCTCTCAAATGTCGTATCGCTCGACACCTCAATTTTGTAGCGCACTGGAAAACCGAAGCCATCGCCGATGTTGTTGAAGTTGTCACTCGTGCCGATGAGCGTGACTTGTTCGATGGACTGCGCCTGCCCAAGGTCCACCTGCACCCACTTGCTTACGTCCTGCTCGGTGCTGATCTGGCTGTGGTAACCGAACTCGGGGCGGTTGCTCGTTTTATATTGCTTGCGGAGCGACTCGAGTTGCTTATCGAGCGAAACGAGTTTATCTCCCCCTTTTTTACTGATCTCGTTTTTGATTTTTATGAGTTCGGATTGATGCAGGTCAACCTCGGCTTTGAGTGTGGCGAGTTGTTTGGCAATCAAGGGATCGGGATGGTACTCACGGTCTGCGCGGTCGAGCGCGGCGTACACGGCCTGCATCCGGTAGTAGTCGGTCATGTCGATCTCATCGAACTTGTGGTCGTGGCAGCGGGCGCATTGCACGGTAGTGCTGATGAAGGTGTTCATCGTATTTTTCACCATGTCGTCGCGGTCGATGTTGCGGGCGATACGGCCATCGAGCTTGGTTTCCGGTACCTCGGCATGGCCGATGAAATCCCACGGGCCGGCCGAGATGAATCCTGTAGCCTCGATGCCGTCGCGTGTTTCGGGGTAAAGCGCGTCGCCGGCGACCTGCTCCCGCACGAATTGGTCGTACGGTTTGTCGCTGTTGAATGCGCGGATGATATAGTCGCGATACGGCCAGGCGTTGGGGCGGAGCTTGTCCTTGTCGTAGCCGTGTGTGTCACCGTAGTGAACAACGTCGAGCCAGTGGCGCGCCCAGCGTTCTCCATAGCCAGGCGTGGCGAGAAGTTTTTCGACGAGTTTTTCGTAGGCCAACGGATCTGGGTCGATGAGGAACGCGTCGATTTCTGATGGGTCAGGGGGCAATCCGATAAGGTCGTAATAGACGCGGCGAATTAGCGTCCGGCGATTGGCTTCAACTGAGTGGGTGAGATTTTTTTTAGCTAGTTTGGCTGCGATAAAGTGGTCGATAGGATTCCGCGCCCAGTCGCGATCCGCCTGGCCAAGCGCGGGCAAGGCATGCCGGACGACCGGTTTCAGAGACCAGAAATCGAAAGCATCACTGTCCGGGCTGGCCTGTTCACTTTCGCCACGCAGTAACCCTTGGCCAAGCGAAAGGAGCACTACAGCAATAACGATTTTACGTTGCCAATTCATCTACTGATGTTCCTACTAGGTTTAGTAGGCCGAAAATGTGTGCCAAGGACGAGGGGGAATCAAGCGGATTTTCCCCAAGCGCGTCGGCTACCACTCGTTTTGGGCGCGGTGGCGCAGGGCGTGGTCGGCCAGGACGAGGGCGGTCATGGCCTCGACCATCGGGACTGCGCGCGGCAACACGCACGGATCGTGGCGGCCGCGACCCTTGAGAGTCGTGTTTTTCAACTGCGCATCGACGGTGTCCTGCTTGTGCATGACGGTGGCCACTGGTTTGAAGGCGACGCGGAAGTGGACGGTCTCGCCGTTGGAGATGCCGCCCTGCACGCCGCCGGAATCGTTTTTTGTCGTGCGCACTTTGCCGCGCCTGGATTGCATGGGGTCGTTGTGCTCGCGGCCGGTCATGGTGATGGCACCGAAACCGGAGCCGACTTCGAAGCCCTTGGACGCGGGCAGGCTGAGCATTGCCTTGGCCAGGTCGGCTTCGAGGCGGTCGAACACCGGGTCGCCCCAGCCGACTGGCAGGCCGCGAGCGACACCCTCGATCAAGCCGCCAACGGTATCGCCGGCTTTGCGGGTGCGCTCGATCAGGCGGATCATCTTGTCGGCGACAGCGGTGTCTGGGCAGCGGACAATGTTGGCCTCGACATCGCGCAGCCTGACCTTGTCGGGGTTAACATCGGCAATGATTTTTTTGACCTGTTTAACGTAGGCCAACACTTCGACGCCGTAGCGTTGTTTCAAAAGTTTCTTAGCCACGGCACCAGCGGCAACGCGGCCGACGGTTTCGCGCGCGCTGGAGCGGCCGCCGCCCTGCCAGTTGCGGAAGCCGAATTTTTGCTGGTACGTATAGTCGGCGTGGGAGGGTCGGAACTTTGTTTTCATTTCCGAGTAAGCCTCGGGACGGAAATCCTTGTTGTGCACCATCATCATAATGGGTGTACCGAGGGTTTTACCCTCGAAGGTGCCAGAGAGAATCTGGACTTTGTCGGCCTCGTCGCGAGGCGTGACGATCCTCGACTGGCCAGGTCGGCGTCGGTCGAGATCGGGTTGAATGTCCGACTCGTCTAGATCGAGCTGCGGCGGGCAGCCGTCGAGCACGACGCCGACACCTCCCCCGTGGGATTCACCCCAGGTGGTGATGCGGAACAGATGGCCGAACGTGTTAGGCATGCTTCTATTATGAGGCAAAATGGATTCACTGGCAATTCCGTTGCGTCTACAGTCCCATATCTATGTACTTATCAATGGCTGGATATACAGAGTCCGAGGCAAATCTGTCTGGGAAAGATAATGATCGGGGCAACACCAGTAGAGTGAAAGCAGGCATATTAAATTTACAGCTCATAGTATTATTAAATAATAAAGTGGATTCACAATTGCTCACTACATATTTATAATTAACATTTTAAATGCATCAAACATTCGTTTTTTAATTCAGAATAAAATATTTAGATGGAACTAATATAAAGTCAAAAGAATAAATCTGAGGGTTATTTCACTCCTTTGTATTATGCGTCTTGTAATGACGTGAGGGAAATTGTTGAACTGCTCTGCGCCTCGCGTAGGATGCTAGTATTGCTTTCTTTTGTGTATCGTTTGACTTTTATTTTCTGGGCCCTAGGCACCCAGACTAACTTTTTAAACGGCCCTGTTTAAGTAACTTGGACCCATTCAAACTGGCCCAATGCTTTTGATAGTTCAGAAGGGACGGTTATTAGCGATTGCCCAAGTCACCTAACCGCCCGCCCAAATTGAATGCTATTATCCGTATTAATGATCAGTGGGCTGACGGCATTCACATCGTGCCACGGGCCGTTCACTGCCGAGGCACTTTGAAGTTTCCCCTCGAAAGTTACCGTAATCGTTCCGTTTCCGTTGTTCACGATACTGATCGTGGGTGCGTCAGTATCTGCAATAGCCACTTTGATGTTGTCGATCGCCCACCACCAGTTGTTGTGGCCCTGATGATCCCACATGAGGACTGCTGTCTTTGCCCCCACTGGATTATTGAGTGAAAGTAAGACCGTCTCGTCATAGGCCGTCGGAGTATTCGGGGTCAGTTCCATCAAAGTGACCGGGGTACCACCATCGAAGGACACTGTAACCTTGCCTTGTTGCGGTTCCTGCCTCCAACTCGAGTCGTAGGTCAGGATCAACTAGTTGGCTACTGCTCGGCTGATGTCAATTTCCGGGGTCGCCAGCGACGCATTGAACTTGGCGTCGGCCCTGTCGTCGTATTCATCAGAATCACCAACCGCAATAACGCCGGTACCCTTGGTGAACTGGACCCGATCCTGACCAGCTGTTGTATTCCACGATGCCGGATCCACGAAGGTCCAGCCGTCAAATTCAATCACAGCGTCCCCCCCGGCGGTGGGGCCGTGGCCCTCGCCACGCACCATCACCCAGTCGGTCGGTGCTGTCGCGGTCCAGTCTGAGCCGTCTCCGCCGGATTCACTATCTGAAACCCACGGGCCAAGTGACAGTCCGTCGAAGTCCTCCAGGAAGTAGACTCCTTTTGGCAATAGGGATTTCTTTATTACATGGATGGTCACCGTCGCCACATTCGAGTCGGCCTTTCCGTCATTGGCTTTGTAGGTAAAGCTGTCACTCCCTGAGTAGTTAGGCTTAGGGCTATAGCTCAGGTTCTGGGCTGACCCTCTCAACGTACCATTATCCGGCTGGTTTAAAAACGTGTAGCTCAGCGTTTCTCCATTCTCGTCACTCACACTCAACGTAATCAATACCGTCTCATCCTGATTCACCTCCACTGTTTGATCTACAGCCACTGGTATAATGTTAGGCTCGGGTTCCGTATGAATAACGCTGAACGCGGCCTTGGCCAGCAGTTCGTAACTGTCGTTTGCGTAAAGTCTCATTTCATAATCTCCGGAACCAGGCAGGCTCTCATCAAACTCCAGACTACCTTCGCTTAACGATGTGTTTCCGGTTTTTGTTCCATCTGTGTAAAACCAAAAAATGGATGGAACTGCGGGAGCCTCGCCCCCCTTCCTGTAGATTCCTACCCAGTCCAAGGCAGTAGCATTGGGGTTTGTAAAAGTCAGCTTGATGGATTCCCCCAAATTGAACTCCTCCTTTGAGGGGGTCAAGGCCGGTGGTTTTTTTACGCTAAAATGCGCGCTCGAAATCAGATCATGGCCGTCATTTAAATACATTCTTGCCTCGTATTCCCCTGGTTCTGAAAGGCCCTCGGCAAAGCTTAAAGTCCCCTTTTTGATGATATCGTTTCCGCTTTGAGTTCCATCGGTATATCGCCAGAGTATGGACGGAGTTGCCGGGGCTTCGACTCCTTTCTCATACAAGCCGATCCAATCCTTTTTTGTTCCGGATGGTCTATCAAATGAAACACTAATTATCTCACCCGGTTCAAAGGTCTGGCTGGGCAGAGTCAGTATAGACTGGGTGAACTCGACTGCCTCCTCGCCGAGCAGCGCGAAATTGTCTAACCCGACCTCGATAGTTTTTCCTGAACCGGTAGGGCGCAAAAGGATTCCCACTTCTGAGATGTTTTTTAGTGAAGGATCTGGCGGTGCACCAAAAATTATTTCTGAATCGATGTTCCAGTGCCAGTCAGTTGAATGGAGCGAAGCACTTATCTCGTGCCACCCGGATGATTCTGGAAGTTGATCAATATCATAGAGATATAGTTTATTATCACTGTCAGAATGAAAGTAGATACTAATTGATTCTACGGCGGACGGGTTTGGCATCCAAACATCAGTAGTGATAGTGTTAACGCGTTTTCCTAGAAAATCGCCGATTAGTTCCCCCCCCGCCACCTCACTATTTGCATATAACCAAATACTTTCATTCTCTAGACTGACCTTAAGGTGATTGTTTTCAGCGTCGACCCAGATCGGATAATATATTTCCCCATCCACATACAGGGACCATTTTAAGGTTTGTTGCTCAGTATCAAATGTTTCGATTGCAATCGATTCAGATTCAGTAACCTGACCTGGAATAAACGAAACCTGATCCAGCCACGCGGCGTCCATCCCTGAGCTCAGATAGTCATCTTTTCTGTAGGTCCACCGTAGTGTGTGTTTCCCTTCATCAACCGAAACTGTCACCTCGTGCCAATCTGCATTACCGGATATGCGTTCCTTCTCAGAATGATCAATACTGAAGGCCAGATAGTCCCAGCTATTCTCGGAGGAAACCTTCCACTTAAAAGTAAGCAGGCCGGATCCTTGGACTGTGGTTTCAACCCAGGTTTCCTCTCCGTGATGGACAGTCCCGCTCTGGGCCGAACTGGCACCTAGCGCGGAGGCTACTTCGTCCTGTCCTGTCCAATGTGCGTCTCCGCCGCTACTCCAGGTCAGCCCTGGCGCATCCAGCGCATCCACAATGGGGAAGATTTCAATCAGTTTCAGCTGTACACCCTGACTGGTGACTGAACCGTGTTGATTTGAAATGTTAACGGAGTAAGTTCCCACATCATTCTCCCTGCCTGTATTGCTGATGTTGAGTATTGAATCATTAGCCCCCGGTATTGGGGAGCCGTTGAAAATCCATTGGTACTTTAGGGGTTGTGATCCCGTGGCATCTACGCTGAATGATACGTCTGAGCCTGGTTCAATGGAAATACCCCGGGGCTGGATAATAATAGACGGTGGGGTTGATGAAGTATTGCTTTCTTCCTCCATTCGTTCGTTAATCCAGTCCTTAAGACTGGAGAGTCTGGCATAAATTCCATAGTTATCGGGTCGGGCACAGCCATGCCCCCAACTGACCACTCCAACCTGCAGCCAATTGCCGCCCTGCTTGACCACCAATGGGCCACCGCTGTCCCCTTGGCAGGAATCTTTGCCGCCATCCTTCAGCCCTGCAGCAAGCATTTGCCCGGTAATGGCGCCATTATAGGATTGCGGCTTGTTTGCCGTGGCGTTGCTGACAATCGGAAGGGTGACTTGTCTTAGAACATCAGGATACTGCCCATCCTCGGAGAGTGCACCCCAACCAATTACAGTTGAGTTTGTGCCTGACTTTGGGAGAGATGTATTTCCGTTAATTGAAATTATTTCCACATCATTCAGAGGGCGTTCAAGTTTGAGCAGAGCAACATCATTTATCATGCTGTCATCATCGTAGTCTGGGTGCATGATCACCTTGGAGACCTTGATCGTCTGCGTTATACCGCTCAACCGATGGGCACCTACGGCCACGGTATAAGACCTTGCACCGCGCGCATTTCTGGATTTATCCACAACACAATGTGCGGCCGTGAGGACCCATTGCGGTGCTATCAGCGAGCCTCCGCAATGGTGCCCCCCGCCTTTTTGAAGGGACACAATCCAGGGCCAAGCCCCCTCCTCAGCGATCTTGCCACCAACGATCATCAACTGATACCCCGGACCGCGTTGACCAGAGATATGGGAGTTAACCTTAATTACATCACCGCAACAGTTCTCTTTAGCGCTCTTTTCGCCGGTCCCACTGGCGCGAGACTGCTCGGTCAATGCCAGCAAAACCATGAATAGAATTGTTCGGCCCCAGAATAAATGCTGATGAAACATTTCACAGCTAGCTTTATGTAAAGGGCATCTTTCAGGCAAGCAAATCTCTTTTCTTAGTAGGAGAATTAAATGAAAATTTAAGATTTGTAGTAGTTAAAGGCCTATGCGGTGGTATTTGATCCTATGTTTTATTTGAATTAAATAGCATTTGATGGGTTTCTCCATTGAAGCGCTACTCACACTCGTTCAATTACCAATTTAACTATTACAACGGTCAGAGTCCCGGTCATCTTCGATTGGAGGTCTTTTACTTTTGACCTTCCGATGCCGCCCATCAAATCTAAGTGATCTAGCTTGGGCAAGTGTTCGTTTGGCTTTTGTTGGATTATCTTGACTGAAAAGACTGGCGGCAATTGGGAGATTCCATAACAGTTCCGTCTGATGAGCTACATAGAAAAATTTTGTTGCAAGCTGGTTGGGATGGGGCTTTTCCGTCTTGGGTTGATGTTTGCCTGTGTCTGCATTTGGGAGATTCGGGGGATGGCAGTGGAGGCAGCAGTCAAGCCGAAGTCGTTGGAGATTGCCTACGGGCCGTTTGTGGATTGGGTGGATCGAACGACTGTGACGATCAGTTGGGATGTGGACGAGGCGATGAGCGGTCGTGTGCGCTGGTCGATGCCGGGCGGAAAATCGGTCGATTTATTAGGTGAGCAGCGGGGCAAGCGTCACCTCGTAACGGTTCACGACCTCTCGCTCGACGGCGAATACACTTATCGGATAGTTGGCATTGACGGGGGAAAGGATGCCCAAAGTAAACAATACAAATTTGACTCATCGTTTTATTATCGCCTGCCTGGTGTGACGCTCGGCCAGGTGGCATTGCGGAAAGAAAGCAAACTGTCGGTCGCGACCGATCAAATCCTTGAGTTGGCCAATGCCCGTGCTGGCTACTGTTTGGTGCTGGGCGGAGTGGACGGCAGTCTCGCACTGGAACTGATTCGCAAATCCGACCTGCAAGTTGTGGTGGTGGATGAGGACGCTGCGAGGGTTCAACAAATCCGTGCCAATCTGGATGAGGCTGGTGTTTATGGCGTTCGGGCCTCGGTGCTCGAGGGCGCGCTGGACGAGCGCTTTCTCGGATCGATGATGTTCAACTTGATTGTCTCGGAGCGGCATTTGCTTGAGGGCCAACTGCCACCCGCCAAGGGTGCTGAGGCTCTCCGGTATCTTGTGCCGGGTGGCGGCATGGTGGTGCTTGGTCAAGCGGGCGACCTTGCCCCAGTTCAACGCTGGCTTGGCCAAGCGGGAAGCCGCTTGGTTCGATCCGATAATGGTGAGGCCCGCTGGCTCGTTTATGCGCGTCCCCAGTTAGCCGGGGCAGGGGAATGGACTCACCAATACGGCAACGCGCAAAACACTTCGTGCAGCGGCGACGACCTTGTGAAGGGAGAGATGGGAGTTAAATGGTGGGGTGAACCGGGCCCGCGCCCGATGCCGGACCGTGGCCCTCGCAACCCCGCACCGCTCTCAACCAACGGCCACCTTTACGTACAGGGAGATCGGGTTTTATTCGGCATGGACGCCTACAACGGCACTGTCCGTTGGAGTTTCTCCAGCCCGGAAATGCGCCGTGCCAACATTCCTCGGGACAGCAGCAACATGGTGGCGGCCGGGGATCAGCTTTACCTCGTGCAGGGCCGGTATTGTATTGGGATCGACGGGGCGACGGGGCAACGGACCAGGCGATTTTCCGTGCCGGAGGGCGAGTCGGCCAAATATCAATGGGCTTATTTATCGGCGACCGGGAGCAAGTTGATTGGCAGCCGCGTAAAAAAAGGAGAGCTTTACCTTGGGGACGGCGGTGAGTGGTACGAAAAACACGAAACAAGTTCCATTAGCCGGGTGACCAGCGACAGGCTGTTCGGTGTTGACCTGAAGTCAGGCGAACGGGCCTGGACTTACGAGGGGGGAGCGATTGTCAACTCAACCATCACCATCGGCGACCGGGTGATTTATTTCATCGAGAGCCGCGCGCCGAAAGCGCTTGAAATGGCAGGCGACATACAGCCCATTCAGCAACTGGGCGAGCAACACCTCGTCGCACTTGACCTGGAGAGTGGTGAGTCCAGATGGGATCGTCCACACGACTTCTCAAAATTGCAGTACATGACATATTTGCTTTATGCCAAAGGCACGCTTGTTGCCACAGGAACCGACAAGGATAAGCATTATCACACCTTCGGTATTGCCGCGGAAGAGCAGACGCGCGAGGCCAAGGATGGCAGCTCGGTTCACATCCCGGCAGGAAGCCTCCTCTGGGAGGACCACCACAAGGAGGGCAAGGGACACCACAGCGGGCACCTGCAACACCCGGTGGTGATTGGCGACACATATTACTCCGACCAATGGGCGTTCGACCTGGCCACCGGTAAAGAGCTGCGTGACGACCTGCCGGAACGGCGCGGCTGTGGCACGATGTCCGCCAGCAACCACACCATGTTCTTTCGGCACTACTCCCACGGCATGTGGGATTTGAGCACCAACAAGCGAAGCCAGTTTGAGGGTATTCGAAGCGGGTGCTGGCTGAGCCTGATTTCGGCCGGCGGGATGCTGCTTGCACCGGAGACAAGCGCCGGCTGTTCCTGTACCCATTCGATCCAAACCTCCCTTGGTTTTCTGCCTCGGAGCCTTGAATGAGCCGTTCCCCTAAATAACAGCTCAAAAAAACTTCATTTTTCACAAAAAAATTGTTGACATAAGTCGGGTGATCTCTAATTTCCCCGGCAATCCGCACGGCGTGGGCCTGCAAGCGCTGTCGTGGGTGTCTACTAAACCTTACATTGCTAGCTCTGAATTATCCCCGGGGGGGTTGCAGGTTTCTTCAACCTGATCCCCCCGGAATCTTTTTTTCTGATAGTCTGATTTTAATCATCTCTCGTTTCCGTCTGATTCCATTTGCAAAACAGAATGGGAACGATAGTTTTTTGCCATCAAGGTGGCATCCTCTTATTTCGTTAATCTAGTCGGTTCGGTTCGGTTTATCGGATCCGCCACGCTTCTGTTGGTAGGTGGATTCCTGTGCCATTGGGACGTTGTCGTTGGGAACGACCACTGGGCCTATCAGCGCCCCGGTCGACCGGAATTGCCGCGCTTGGCTGAGCCGGAACAGGCAGCCAACGCCGTGGATCACTTCATTCTCGATCGATTGGCCAAGTTTAGGATGACACTGTCGCCCTTGGCTAAGCCCGGGCAACAGGCTCGCCGAGTGTTCCTCGACCTGGTTGGCCGTCCGCCGCAACCAGGCGAGGTCGATGATTTTCTCGCCAACCCTACCCGCCTTGAGTACGGGCGAATGGTCGATCGCCTGTTGGCCAACCCGCAGTACGGTGAAAAATGGGCGCGGCGCTGGCTCGACCTCGCGCGATACGCCGACTCGAACGGCTTCCAGGCTGACCAATTGCGCGATAGTTGGGCTTACCGCGACTGGGTTATTGATGCGTTCAATTCCGGGATGCCTTTCAACCAGTTTGCCATTGAGCAGTTGGCTGGCGACCTGTTGCCTGACGCGACGATTTCCCAAAAGATTGCCACCGGATTTCATCGAACCCCGACATGCAATGTTGAGGCCGGCGTGCACCCTGAATCTAACCGTGTTAACCAGGTGATCGATCGAGTGAACACAACCGGCACGGTGTTTCTTGGCATGACGCTCGAGTGTGCGCAGTGTCATGATCACAAGTATGATCCGTTCTCGATGATGGATTACTACCGGATGTTTGCGTTTTTCAACAACACGCCGCTCGAGGTGAAACAGCAGGGCAACGGGGTGACTTGGAATTTTTACGGCCCAACGATAAACCTGCCAATGCCACCGGGGCAGGAGGCAAGGCGTGCTGAGTTGCAGGAGAAGATTAACGAATTCCAAGCATCGAAAAGGTCGGGAGAAGCGTTGAAGAGGGAGATCTCTAAACTCAGAAAAGAGAAAGAGGCGATCAAGCCGGCCTCTACCCTGGTGATGAAGGAAATAAGTGACCCGCGTGATACGAAAATAATGTTGCGAGGTAACTACCTCACGCTTGGTGATTCAGTGTCTGTTGGCACGCCGACAGTGCTGCACGCCTATGACAAAAGACTCCCGCCGAATCGGCTGGGCTTTGCGAAGTGGCTGGTTGCTCCCGCCAATCCGCTGATGTCCCGCGTTACGGTGAACCGCTGGTGGGCCGCGTTCATGGGGAGTGGGATCGTGGCGACGCAGGAGGATTTTGGCGCCCAGGGTGAGCCTCCGACCCATCAAGGGTTGCTCGACTGGCTGGCGGTTGAATTTGTGGAGAGTGGTTGGTCGATGAAGCATATTCATAGATTGATCGTCACGAGTCGCACCTATCGGCAGTTGTCCAGGGTGATCGGTGAACATCTGGAACAAGATCCGGCCAACCGTTACTTCGCGCGCGCCCCTCGGGTGCGAATGAGTGCGGAGATGATTCGTGATTCGGCGCTGGCGGTGAGTGGCCTACTGGCGCACCGGATGCACGGGCCGCCGATTTATCCGCCGCAGCCAAATGGCATTTGGAGGCATGTCGGCCGCAACGCGCCGAAGTTCGTCGCCGCCAAGGACGAAAACCGTTTTCGGCGCGGGGTGTACGTGGTTTGGCGGCGCGGCGCTCCGTACGCCAGCTTCGTCAATTTCGACGCGCCGGATCGAGGGGCCTGCGTCGTGGCCCGGCCGCGCACCAACACGCCGCTACAGGCGCTGACGTTGTTGAACGACGAGGCCTACGTAGAGATGGCGATGGCGTTTGCGGGACGCATCCTCGCCGAACCGGGCTTGACCAACGACGAGCAGCGAATCGACTTTGCGTTCCGCGTGGCGCTTACACGGCCGCCCAGGCCGGTGGAAGTTGCTTATTTGAATCAACTCTTGGCCAAGCGCGAAGCGGCGCTTGCCGCCGATCCGAAAGCGGCCCGTCAACTCGTCTCGAGTGTGAGGAACTGGAGGATGCCGGCCGGCGTCGAGGCAGGGAACTTGGCGAAGTGGTTCGCTTTGGCCAACGTCCTCCTGAACCTGGACGAGGCGATTACCAAGGGCTAACCGATGACCTCTCTGCATCAGCACTACCTGACCGAGTCCCGCCGGGAGTTTCTTAAGCACACCGGCGCCGGGATCGGTGCGCTTGGCTTGGCCTCGGTCCTCAATGACCAGTTGTTCGCTGCCTCGACTGTCGGAGGGCATGGCGATCCGCTGATTCCGGGGCAACCTCACTTTGTACCCCGAGCGAAGAACGTCATTTACATTCACCTGGTCGGCGGACCGTCGCACCTGGAGTTGTTCGATTACAAGCCGGAATTGGTGAAGCGCAGCGGCCAGAAGTGTCCGGATGACATGTTCAAAGGTAAACAGTTGGCGTTCATCCGTGAGCACCCAATGTTGCTGGGCACGCGATTTAATTTTCATCGCCACGGACAGGGTGGCCTGGAGTTGTCGGAGCACCTGCCTCACTTGGGCTCCGTCGCCGATGAGTTAGCGATTGTGAAAACGGTGCGAACGGAGCAGTTCAACCACGCGCCGGCACAGTTGTTTTTGCATACAGGCTTCGAGCGGTTCGGCCGGCCGGGAATTGGCTCCTGGGTGAGCTATGGCTTGGGCTCGGGGAACCGCGATCTGCCAGGCTACGTCGTGATGATCACCGGCAGCGTGGCCGGCGCAGGCAATAGCCTGTGGGGGAGCGGTTTCCTGCCGACACTGCACCAGGGCGTCGAGTTCCGGAGCCAAGGCGAACCGGTCTTGTTTTTGTCCAACCCAAAAGGGATCACGCCGCAGGGCAGGCGAGACATCGTCGATGGGATTAATTTCCTCAACAAGACTGCTCTGGCAGACGTAGGCGACCCGGAGATTGCCACCCGTATCGCACAGTATGAATTGGCGTACCGCATGCAAAGCAGTGTGCCAGGGCTGATGGAAATTAAGAGGGAAAGCTCTGCGACATTAGAGGCTTACGGTGCTAAACTGGGCGCAACGAGTCTGGCGAACAACTGCCTGCTGGCGAGGAGACTGGTCGAGAAGGGCGTGCGTTTTGTGCAATTGTTTGACCAAGGATGGGATCACCATAGCGGTATTTTTGCTAGTATCCCAAAAAAAGCGCGACAGTTGGATCGGCCGGTGGCAGCGCTGATCGGTGACTTGAGAGAGCGCGGATTGTTGGATGAAACACTGATCGTGATTGGTGCTGAGTTTGGCCGTACGCCGATGTTGCAGGGCAAAAGCAACGGGGGCGCTGCGAACAACGTGGGGCGGGACCATCACAAGGAAGCGTACTCGATGATTTTTGCAGGCGGCGGAGTGAAGGGCGGCATCAGTCATGGCCGGACGGATGAACTCGGATATCTACCGGTCGAGAACCCGGTTCACATTCACGACCTGAACGCAACCATCCTGCATCTGCTTGGCTTGAACCACGAACAGTTGACCTATAAAGTTCAGGGCCGTCACTTCCGCCTGACCGATGTTCATGGTGAAGTCGTGAAGGGTATTTTGGCTTAAACATCTTATTTGATGAAATTCTTTCTAACAAAAGCGGCGATGGCTTGCGCCCTGATGACTTGCCAATATGTAGTGGCGGTGGACGTCGAGATTATTGCCCATCGGGGCGCGTCGTACGATGCCCCGGAGAACACGCTCGAGGCGGTTAAACTCGGCTGGGAGCAGGGCGCCGACGCCGTCGAGATTGATGTGTACCTGTCCAAGGACGGTCATATCGTAGTGCATCACGACGGCACCACCAAGAAGCTCGCGGGAGTGGATCGCAAGGTTGTCGACCAGACGCTGGCCGAGTTGCAGCAACTCGACGTCGGCGCATGGAAGGGCGACAAGTGGAAGGGCGTGCGCATCCCGAAACTCGCCGACGTGCTGGCGACCATCCCGGAGGGAGGCCGGCTGTTCGTTGAGGTGAAGTGTGGGCCGGAGATCGTCCCCGACTTGGCTAAGGCGTTCAAGCGTTCCGGCAAGAAACCGAAGCAGTTGGTGGTGATTTCTTTCGACTACGAAGTGGTGAAGCAGACCAAGGCTAGGCTGCCAAAGATCGAGTGCTTTTACCTTTCCAGTTTTAAAGTGGACGAAGAAACCGGCGAGCAAACGCCCAGCGCGGAGAAGTTGATTGACTTGGCCAAGGCGGCCAAGCTCGAGGGCATCAATGTCAGCTACAAGGGGCTTGGAGACAGGGCGTTCCTCGACAAGGTCAAGGCTGCCGGGCTGGAGTTGTTCACGTGGACGGTGAACTCGCCGGACGTGGCCAGGCGCTTGGCCAAGCTCGGCATCAACGGCATCACCACCGACCGGCCGGCCTGGCTGCGGCGTGAGCTTAGCAAATGACCTGGTTTTTGTTGGTAACCTTGGCCAAGAGTTGTGCGTACATAGCCAATTGAGGATGGCTGGTTTTCTACTGCGGTTTTTATTTTTGGGGATGATGTGTGCTTGGCCAAGGGTCGTTGCGCAGGATGCCGACCTGGAGTTTTCGGATTACGACAAGGAGATTGCCGCCATCGAAAAGGAGTTGATGGAGGAACTTTCCGTGTGGGATTACAGCACCAACCTCCGGCTTGGCGGCGGCTACAAGGAGAACGTCACCCTGTCGGCCTTCGCCGAGGAATCGAGCCCCTTCACCTCAATCGGTTTCGACTTTATGGCTATCCGGATTCCGCTCGCCGAAGACGGGGTGGAGGTCACGGTGTTCGGCGCGCTTGATGACCGCCGCTATCTCGACGCCGAGAGCGTGGATTCGGAACAGACCGGCCTGCTCAATGTCAGCCTCGAAAAAAGCCTGTCGTCGCACTGGCAACTCAAGACTGACATCCGCTTCATTTACATCAATGAAATATTTGATGCGTCGTTGAATGAGGACGACATCGGGACGGTGCAGGTGGTTGGCAAACAAATCAGCCTCGAACCGGCGCTGCGCCGGAGTCTGCCGGCGAACTTTTGGGCTGAGGCCAAGGCGGAAGTCGCGCGCCAATATTTCGCCGAGCCGCTGGACGACTATCTGGAAATCGGCGGCCGAATATCGCTCGGGGTGGACTACGGATTTCAGTCCGAGCTGCTCCTTTACGTGGAGACGTTGCGTCGCGGTTACGACACGCGCAGCCAGCGGGATGAGATTGGTTTTTACATGCCGGATACCGATCTCAGCTACGACCGCCCGGAGCGAGGCGTCGAGTGGGCACACTACTGGAACAGCAGCCGGCGACTCCGCATGCGCACGCGCTTCTCAATTCTCGAGAACGAGGACAGCGGTTCCGGGTATTTTGATTATCGTCGCGAACGCATTTCACACAATTGGCGCTATCGCGGCGAGTCGTGGAGTGTCTCGGCAACTGTGGGCAAGGCTACTTACGAGTACGACCTCCAGCGTTCAGACGATTTTTTCAACCTCCGCCAGCGCGCGGATCTGTCGTGGGACGTCTCGGTCGGTTACGAGTACAACGATCACTTGACGTTCCAGCTTGGTTTCGAGCAGGAGAGCATCAACTCCAATGTCCCGCAGGACGAATACCGTTATCGCATCTACACCGCCGGGATCGACTGGGAGTTTTGAGGCTGGTCGGTCGTCCGTGCCGGAGCGATTGGCCAAGCGAGGCTGTTGCAAACTTCTGAATAGAGCGGTAACTTTCGGCGTAGCGATAAGGCGATGCAGCATCACGGGCCAAGCTTGAGTGATCATTTTTTTACGCGGCGCGAGTTCCTTTCTCGCTGCGGCATTGGCATGGGCGGCTTGGCTCTTGGCTCGATGCTGCCCAACGCCGCCAGCGCGGCGGCCTCGTCGTCGCTCTCGGTCAAGGTTGCGCATTTCACGCCCAAGGCAAAGCGGGTCATCCACATTTTTCTCAACGGAGGGCCGTCGCATGTCGATACGTTCGACCCAAAGCCGTCGCTGCAAAAACACGCTGGCAAACTGCTCCCGATGAGTAATCTGCGGACGGAGCGCAAAACGGGCGCGGCGTTTCCGAGCCCGTACAAATTCAAGCGGCACGGCCAGAGCGGCACAGAGATCAGCGAGATTTTCCCGCATACGGCGAAATGCGCGGACGACATTGCGGTGATCCGCTCGATGCACGCTGACGTGCCCAACCACGAGCCCTCGCTGATGCTAATGAACTGTGGCGAGGCGCGACTCATCCGGCCAAGCGTGGGCTCGTGGGTGACGTACGGGCTCGGCAGCGAGAACCAGAATCTGCCCGGCTTCATAGTGATGTGTCCCGGCGGCTACCCGATTCAGGAGTCGCAAAACTGGCAATCTGGTTTTCTCCCCGGCATTTACCAGGGCACGCACATTGACACGCGACACACGGCGGTCGACAAACTGATAGAGCACATCAAGAATCGTGAACTGTCGCTCACCGAGCAGCGGCGGCAACTCGATTTCATCCAGACGCTCAACCGCCGGCACGCGGATAGGCGGCAAAAGGACGCGCAGCTCGAGGCTCGCATCCAGTCGTTCGAGTTGGCGTATCGAATGCAGATGGAGGCGACCGATGCGTTCGACGTCGGCCGCGAGCCGAAGCACATCCGTGAGTTGTACGGCAAGGGGACGCAGGCGAGGCAGTTGCTTATCGCTCGGCGCTTGGTTGAGCGCGGCGTGCGTTTTGTGCAGGTATGGCACGGCTCGGGCCAACCTTGGGACAACCACGACGACATCGAGGTGAACCATCGCCGCTTGGCCAAGCAGTGCGATCAAGGGATCGGTGCACTGCTAAAAGATCTCAAGCAGCGCGGATTGCTCGACGAGACGCTAGTGCTTTGGGGCGGGGAGTTTGGCCGGACGCCGACCGTCGAGTTGCCGACTCCCGGTGCGAATGCCGGCAAGATCAACGGCCGCGATCACAACCACCACGGCTTCACCATGTGGATGGCCGGCGGCGGCGCGAAGGGCGGGAGCGTTTACGGCGCGACGGATGAGTTTGGTTTCCGCGCGGAGGTAAACCGCATGCACGTGCACGACCTGCATGCCACGATGCTGGCGATGCTGGGGTTCGACCATGAAAAATTCACCTTCCGCCAGGCCGGCCGCGACTTCCGCCTGACCGACGTCCACGGCAAAGTCATCCACGACCTCATCGCCTAAGATCAGTTTTGGTGCTCAGTTCTCGGTGCTCAGTTTTTTAACCATGAAGGGCACGAAGAGATGGGATTTGATTCTTCGTGAACTTCGAGTTCTTCGCGGTTAATCTACTTTCCTTGCTAGCCCCAGAGTTGGCGGTCGAGGGTTCGGTATTGGAGGGTCTCGGAGATGTGTTCCGAGTTGATGCTGTCCGCGGCAGCGAGGTCGGCGATGGTGCGGCTGACTTTCAAGATTCGGTCGTACGCCCGGGCGCTCAAGTCCAACTCGGTCATCGCCATTCGTAGCAGGTTCTTCGGCTCGTCGCCGAGTTGACAGTATTGCTTGATGTCCCGGGCCTCCATGCGGGCGTTGCAGGTGACGCGGGCGTTTCCGTCGAAGCGCTGCTCCTGAAGCTGTCGTGAGGCGATGACGCGGTCGCGAATGCTCGCCGACGGTTCTCCGTCGCGCTTGGCTGTGATTTCCTGAAATTTCACCTGCGGTACCTCGACGTGCAAGTCGATCCGGTCGAGCAACGGGCCGCTGATCCGGCCGAGGTAGTTTTGGATCTCGCGCGGCGAACTGCTCGACTCGCCCGGCATCTTGCCGTCCGGCGTCGGGTTCATCGCTGCGAGGAGCATGAACGCCGAAGGAAAAGTCATCGATCCGGCGGCGCGTGAGATGGTCACGTTACCCTCCTCGAGCGGTTGGCGGAGGGTCTCGAGCACGTTGCGCTTGAACTCCGGCAGCTCGTCGAGGAACAGCACGCCATTGTGAGCCAGCGAAATTTCGCCCGGTGTCGGGTTGATGTTGCCGCCGAGCAAACCGGCGTCGCTGACGGTGTGGTGCGGCTTGCGGAAGGGCCGCTGTGTGACCAGCGCTTGGCCAGGTTGCAATTGGCCGACGATGCTGTGGACGCGGGTGACTTCGAGCGCCTCCTCGAGAGTGAGCGGCGGGAGGATGCCGGGGAGTCGCTTGGCCAGCATTGACTTGCCGGTGCCGGGCGGGCCGATCATCAGCACGTTGTGGCCGCCGGCGGCGGCGATCTCGAGCGCCCGCTTGACCGACTCCTGTCCCTTGACATCGGCGAAGTCTGGGCCGTCGATGTCCTGCACGGCGAACAACTCGGCGAGATCGACCTGCTTGGGTTCGATCGTCTCGCGGCCCTCGAGAAATGCGGCGACCTCGCGAAGATTCGCGACGGGGTAAACTTTGAGTCCGTCGACGACGGCGGCCTCAGCGGCGTTGTCGCTTGGCACCATGATACCATCCATGCCGATCTCTCTCGCCTTGAGGGCGATGGGCAGTACTCCTTTCACACGGCGCACGGCACCGGTCAGCGCGAGTTCGCCGACCATCATGATGCGCTCGAGTTGGGTGGACTCGATTTGCTCGCTGGCGGCGAGCATGCCGACTCCGATGGCCAAGTCGAAGCTGGGGCCTTCCTTGCGGATGTCGGCCGGGGCGAGGTTGATGGTGATGCGGCCCAGTGGCATCTTGAAGCCGGAGTTTGTGAGGGCGGTGGTAACGCGGTCGCGCGACTCGCGTACAGCGGCGTCAGGAAGGCCGACGATAACAACGAGTGTCTCGCCGTGGCCGTCATTGACCTCGACCTCGACCGCGTGGGCAGCAATTCCCTGGACGGCAGCACAATGGATGTTGGCTAACATGGCTTGGGTTTACTTCGGTTTGGTTTTGCCGGCGACGCGCCTGGCGAACCTAGCCTTGTCGATGACGTTCAACTTGTGAAGCCCGTTTGCGATCTTTTCCAGTTCATCAAATGCCTCGAGCTTGAACAGGAACTGGCTACCGTCAGAACTCAGCACTTGGGCACGGCATTTAACTGCATGGCCAAGCGGGGTAGGGGCGAGGTGCTCTATATCAACTAGGATACCAACGGTGCTCTCGGTCGGTTCGAGATGGGGGAGCATAGCTTCGCGGGCGGTGTGCTCCATGAACCAGATTAGCCAGGGGGTCGAAAGGACCGATGGAATGCCGTTCACGGCGAAGTCGATGATGTGTATGGTGTCAACGACGAACCGAAATTCGGCGGCTAGGCCAGGCCTGGGGCGGGATTTCATGGCGGCGGGTGCGTGGGCTCTTGTCAGGCGCGGCCCCATTTAAACCAAAACCTTCTGTTTGGCCAAGCGCTTGGCATGTGAAATTCTTCTTTTCAAACGACTATCGAATGGGTTGGATTGCCCATGTCGAGCGACTTGGGCTCGGTACTTGGCCAAGGGCCATGAAAAAAGTTGAGTCAATTTGAAACATTGCAGCAGGGTTCAGGATGGGCAGCCCTGGGTTGTTCGTCCGTCTGCCGTGTCTCCAGTGAGCCCGGCGTCCCAATGAAAATCCACGCATCATCCCCATCTTTCGGCTCGATCCCTTATGCCTGTTTCGGGCGGCCGCTTAAACTTCGTATGCGGCACGGAGTAAAATTCACCCGATGAAAACCCTCCCAACAAACTTGTTTACGCTAACCAACGGCAAGTCATCGGGCTGGCGTAATGTCCGCCAGTTGATCAGTTTGGTTCTAATAGTTTTGGCCTTCATCCTAATCTCAAGTGTTGCGTTTCATTGGATCGCAGGACATGAGAATATGGTAACGGACAACAATAATAACGCGATCGAATGGTACGATGGTTTTTATTGGACCATGGTCACTATGTCCACACTCGGTTACGGGGATATCACTTTCAGTTCACCGTTGGGCAAGTTTTATTCATTAGGAGTGATGCTTTTTGGTATGTTTTCGATGTTCGTCATTCTTCCTTTTGCTTTCATCCGCTTTGCTTATGAGCCGTGGATGGAGGCGCAGAACGCTGCTCGCACTCCCCGCACATTACCGAAGGATACCCACGGCCATGTCATCCTCACGAATCTCGACCCAGTCTGCCAGACACTCATTCACAAGCTTGATCAGTACTCGATCCCGTACGTGCTGTTGGTTAGTGACAAGGATGAGGCACTGCGACTGCATGACCAGGGGTTCGTGGTTGCTGTGGGCGAAACGGACGATCCCGAGGCCTTCCGAAATGTCCGTGTCGAGCAATCGGTGATGGTCGTTGCTACTGGCAAGGACGAGGCCAACGCCAATATCGCCTTCACCGTGCGTGAGTTGGTGGATAACCGGGTGAAGGTGGTCACACTCGCCAAGGCGGAGGCATCAGTGGATATTCTAGAGTTGGCTGGGAGTCAGAATGTGATCCGGCTTGGTGACATGATGGGGCAGTTCCTTGCGCGCCGGACAATTGGCAACGACGCCATGGCACACGTGATCGGGCATTTCGACGAACTACTCATTGCCGAGGCCATGGTCACCGGCACACCGATCGTTGGCAAAACTCTGGCCGAGTGTAACTTCAGCGAGATGACCCACACCAATGTGGTCGGCGTGTGGGATCGCGGTGAATATAAGGGTGCCGGCCCGGACACCCGGATCAGCGAAAGCACCGTCCTCGTGTTGGCCGGTTCTAAGGAGATGATTCAGCACTACAACCAGGTGTTTTGCATTTATCACGCTGAGGAATCCCACGTGGTCATCATCGGTGGCGGTCGCGTGGGCCGGGCCACCGCGCGGGCCTTGGCCAAGCGCGGGCTTCGATACACGATAGTCGAGGAGATGCCAGAGCGCATTCGCAACGAGAAATACTACGTGCACGGCAGTGCAGCCCGGATCGAAGTGCTCGAAGAGGCCAAAATCAGAGAAGCCTCCACGGTCATTATCACCACTGGCCAGAACGACACCAACATTTACCTTACCATTTACTGCCGCAAACTTTGCCCCGACATCCAAATCATCAGCCGGGCCAACTCCGAGCGTAATATTAGCACGCTGCACCGTGCCGGGGCCGACTTCGTCGTGTCCTATGCCTCAATGGGTGGGAATATCATTTTCAATCTCCTCAAGCATAGCGACATCCTGATGGTGGCGGAGGGGTTGAACATCTTCCGGATCGAGTTGCCCGAGCATCTCGAGGGTAGATCACTCGTCGAGTCCGAGATTCGCCAGCGCACCGGTTGCAGCGTGATCGCCATTCAGCGCGAAATCAATGGCCGCGACACGCACTTGATCCACCTTGACCCGACGGAGCTGTTGCAGGCCGGTGACGAGTTGGTGCTCATTGGCAATATTGAGTCCGAGGAAATTTTCCTCAAGACCTACGTCAGTTCCTAGGACTCTCCATTTAAATAAACCAACTTCTTCGCTGAATTAGTTTTGTTATCCTGTTGTGTTTCTTATTGCGTGTGATCGAGGTATCCAAGCTGGGCCACTATCGAAGTCCCTAAGTTGAGAATATTGACAGGGCGATTGAGTTGGGTTCGGGGAATGCAGAGTATTCGGGATTCAAAAAATATCTACTACAAAACAACTGATTGTTGGGGGGAGCATCGGAGGGCAGGGTGTTGGTGAGCGTTAGGTTTTTTTTAGCTTCAATAGGTGGATTTTCAGTCGGTCGATCAGGACGGCGACGAGAATGACGGTGCCGTAGATGACTTTCTGCATGTGTGATTCAACACCGGTGAGGTTCATGCCGTTGTTGATGACGGCGATGATAAATGCGCCGATGAGTGTTCCCGTAATCCTCCCCTGGCCGCCGGCCAAACTGGTTCCTCCAACGACAACCGCTGCGATGACTTTTAACTCAACAAGGTCGCCGGACTTGGGGTCGCCAGTGGTGTGGAGGGACGCCTCCATCACGCCGCCTAAGCCGGCCAGTAATCCGGTGAGCGTGTACACGAAGAGCAGCACCCATTTCACCGGTACGCCGGAGAGGCGAGCGGCTTCTGGGTTGCCCCCGACGGCGTAGATGTAGCGACCGATTGAGGTTCGGGTCATCATCACATGTGCTATGGTAAAAAGGATCAGCATGAGGATCACGCTGTTGGGCAGTCCCAAAAAGTCGCGTCCTCGCCCAAGCCAACCGAAAGCCTCGTTGCCAACGGGGACAGGGGCTGAGTCGGAAAAAATGAAAGCCAAGCCCTTAGCGATGAACATAATGCCGAGCGTGGCAATGAAAGCGGGGATGCGAAACAGGGTGACTAGACCACCAGTGAAAAGGCCGGCTAAGCCACAGATTAGAATCCCAACCATTGCGCCAAGCCAAAGATCACCAGATGTGGGGGCGCTGCCGCCGAGCGATTGGATCGTGAGAGCCGTGATGACGCCGGAAAAGGCGATCAGGCTGCCGACTGAAAGATCGATACCCGCTGTAATTATAACCATGGTCATTCCGATGGCGATGATGGCGACCACGGAAATTTGCTTCATCACATTCAACAGGTTTTCCTTCTTCAGGAAGTTTGGCCACCGGTAGCTTTCAGGTTGGAAGATCTTGGCCTTGACCAATCCAGGGTGCGCTTGGCCAAGCTTGGCTAGGTTGGCATTTGCAAAGTTGGCCATGTGTTTGTCGGCAATGATACCGGCAAGTTCCTTGCCGGTGTTCCCAAAGTCGGTGAGTGCCTTGCGGGCATCAGTAGGCTTTCCAATGGTGGTTGATCCAACCGAAATGCCTGCTTGAGTCAATTGCTCTCTCAATGTCTTGGCAAACGTTTCGCCTTCGCCGCCTTGGCGGGCGAGTACGATGACCTTGGCTTCTGTCGATAGTTCGCCGCTAGCGCGCTTGGCCAAGCGCTCAGCAGCAGAAATGCTCGTTGGCGATTGTTCTTCAATCGTGACGTAACTAAACCAACCACACAGCAGGGCAAGTACGAGCAGCGTCCCGTAATCAAATAAAAATCCGATGTAGTTGAAATTTCTCATGCTGCAACAGCTTCTCGCTTAGTTGCAAGGTTCATAACATCTTCTTGTGTTGCGTTGGCAATATCGGTGATTTCGCCGGTGATATGGCCTTCGTTCATGACGAGAATACGGTCGCTCACGCCGAGGATTTCGGGTAACTCGGAACTGATCATGAGAATGGCTTTACCTTGTTTGGCGAGCTGGTTAATAAGTTGGTAAATTTCGTACTTGGCGCCAACGTCGATGCCCCGGGTGGGTTCGTCAAAGATGATCACCTCGGCATTTCGCTGTAGCCATTTGGCGAGGACGACTTTTTGTTGGTTGCCTCCGGAGAGGGTGCCTGTGATTTGTTCGGGGTCGGCGATCTTGATTTGAATTTGATCGACGTAACGAAGGAACTCCCTGGATTCCTCCCGTTGGCGGATAAAGCCTAGCGAGGCAAACTGGCTCAAGTTGGGCAGTCCAAAGTTTTCACGGGCGGTCAGGCCAAGCACCAGGCCGTGAGTCTTGCGATCCTCGGTAAGCAGACAGATGCCCTGCCGGATGGCGTCGCGCGGTGACTTGATTTTAAGAGGTTTGCCGTCGAGGCGGATGATGCCATGTTCAGGGCGGTCGGCACCGAATAGTAGTCGGGCGGTCTCGGTGCGACCGGCACCCACAAGACCGGTGAGACCGAGCACCTCGCCAGCTCGGATGTTGAACGAAACGCCGCGCACTCGGGAGCCGCGTCGAAGGTTGGTGACTTCGAGCCTCGCTTGGCCAAGCGTAGCCTCGCGCTTGGGGAATTCCTTCTCGAGACTGCGGCCGACCATTAATTCGATCATTTTCTCGCGAGTGAGGTTGGTAATTGGCCGGGTATCAATGTGCTCGCCGTCGCGCAGGATGGTCACGCGATCGGCAATCTCGAAAATTTCATCCAGCCGATGGCTGATGTAGATGACGCCGATGCCGTGTGACTTGAGTTCATCAATAACCCTGAACAGACCCTTGGTTTCGCGTGGCGAGAGGGCGGCACTGGGTTCGTCCATGACGATGATGCGGGCATTCTGGGCGAGTGTCTTGGCGATCTCGACGATCTGTTGTTGGGCGACGCTAAGTTGGTGGCACTCAGCTTCGATCGGGATATCGACGCCAATACGCTCAAACAGATCCCTTGCCTTGGCTGACTCATCGCGTTTGGGGATGAAACTGATTCGGCCGGGCTCCTGCCCGAGGAAAATGTTTTCCCGTGCGGTCAGGTAAGGAACAAGGTTGAACTCCTGATAAATGATGCCGATACCGGAGGCCTGTGATAACTGCGGCGTGGCAACGCAGGCCGGTTGGCCGCTGATCTCAATGGTGCCTTCGTCCGTTTGATGTGCACCACCGAGTATTTTTATCAGTGTGCTTTTGCCTGCTCCATTTTCACCAAGCAACGCCAGCACCTCACCGGCCTGAAGTGTGAGGTCGACCCCCTTGAGCGCCTTTACTCCGGGGAACGATTTTCGAATGTCGCGCATACGAAGCAGCGGTGTTCCGCTAGGCAAGTCAGGCTTTGGGGGCATGTAGTTGGGTTAGTTCAAATCAGGATCCTGATCAGCCGCGGCTTTGTCGTAGAGCGTAGCTGGAATAAGGGCATCCTTTTCGTACTCCTCACCTGCAAGATACTTGATGATATTCTGGACGATCTGTTGTCCCATCTTGTCCGGATGCTGGATCGGATCGGCGAAAATTTTACCGTCTTTGATGCCCTGCTTACCGTCCAGTTGACCATCAAAACCAATGATCTTGATTTGGTCCTGTTTCTTGGCTTCCTCGATGGCGGTGTAGGCGCCCAGTGCGGACGGGTCGTTGATCGCGAAGACTGCATCCAGGTCGCTGTGAGCTTGGAGGGCGTCTGCGGTCGATTGGTATCCCTCGGTGCGGGCTCCATTGCCGTTCAGTTCGGCGACGATTTCAATTTTGCCTGTGGTGCGACTGGAATTGTGTGCATTGACAACTTTCTTAAAACCGGCCACGCGTAGAACGCAGGAGTTGGCTTTCTTGAAATCCAGAATGAGCACTTTGCCACCATTTTCCCCGAGGGCTTGAATCATGGCATGACCGGCGAGTTCACCGCCCTGGAAATTGTCAGTGCCAACGTGTCCGGCAATTTCAGCGCCCTCTGCCGCGCACTTGGCATCGACGGTGAATACCGGGATACCCTTGGCATTGGCTAATTTCACGGCGGGCCCAATCGAGAGTCGGTCGCATGGTACGAGTATGATGGCGGTAACACCGCTCGAAATGAAATCGTCGAATTGATCGGACTGTTTTTTTACGTTCATGTCTGGATCGACCATGAGTGTGTCGTAGCCGTTTTTGGCGGCCTCCGCAGTGATATGGTCACCGATGACCTTAAAGAAAGGGTTGGAAAGCGTTAGCGGCGTGTAGGCGATGGTCCCTTTGGTTTTTGCTGGAGCACTGGTGTCACCAGCGGCTTTGGACGAGTCGTCGGTAGTCGGTTTGTCGCTGGAAGGTGAGCAGCCTGTTAATAAGGCGAACGTTAGAGCCGTTAAGCCAAGGTGTTTAGCAATGTGTTTCATGATGTCGTATGAATCTAAAAGTGTCGCCTGTGAATAGGGGAAATATGCCGGGGCTTCAAGCTTTGATCCACGTCTGGGTAAGCGCTGTGGAATCGTTGCTTGGCAGTCGCTGGGGCGGTCGGTAGAATTCCGACATGTTATTACATTCTGAACTGATCCATCCGGAGATCAATGGGATACTTGGCCAAGCGGGCCATCATTCCAAAGTTTTGATTAGCGACGGCAATTATCCAGCTTCGTCTAAAATCGGGCCGGAAGCAGAGTTGGTGTCGCTGAATCTCTCGCCAGGAGTGGTGACCTGTAGTCAGGTGTTGCGGGCATTGGTTACGGCAATTCCGCTGGAGGCCATCAACACGATGGGTATTCCAGAGGATGACCCTTACGCCAAACACGGTCCACCGCCAGTCTGGTCCGAGTACGAGCAAATCATTGGCGAGGCAAAGTTGGGCCTGAAACTGGAGCCGATCCAGAAGTGGGATTTCTACGATGAGGTCATGTCAGACGACCATGTGCTGACGATTCAAACCGCCGACCAGGCGCTTTGGGCAAACGTCCTCCTTACCATCGGGTGTCGCGTGTCGTAAGGAGTTGATTTATTTCTAGGGTTTAACTTCCTTATTTTTGACTTTTTGTTGTAGCCACTCGTGGTGGACTCGAGCCACCTGACCCATGTAGCCGTGAGCCTCGTACCCCTTGGCGGCCTTGGCGATATACTCGGCCGTCTTTATGGCATTGCCCTGCGCCTCAAAGTACAGGCCAAGGTAGAGATGGCCGTAGAATTGATTGCGGGCGAGTGCGGCTGGGCCGGGGCCGCCGGCCTTGATGGCATCCAGTACTTGCCGTTCGCTGCCTTTGCCGGCGAAGAGCGCGTGGATTTCCTTTAGCGGCACGCGCCGGTCGGAGGTTATTTTTATGAACAGTTTCTCCGCTGCCTTCACGCCGTCGATTTTTGAAACGCAGAGGTAATGCCACACTGCGTTCTCGACGTCCTGCGTGTTGACGGTCTGGTGTGACTCGAATTGTTTGCGGCCGTCTTTGTGTTTACCCGCGTAATAATGAACGAGCCCACGTTGCCAATGGTACGGTTCGCGGCTGGGTGTCATCTCGATGAACTTGTCGAAGTCGGCCAGCGACTTGGTGAATTTGAGCTGAAAAAACCGCACCACGCCACGTTGTTGGTAAAGGTTGGCGTTATTGGGTTCGCTTTTCAGCGTGGCAGTGTAGTTCGCTTCCTCCTTGGCGTGGGCATGGTGAACCTTGGTCAAGGCTTCGGCAGGGTTTTCGGCTTGGCCAAGTGCGGTCATGGTTGTCCCGGCGATGAATAATATCGCGGCTGTGGGGATACGAGCGAGTTGGTTCACGGCGCTGATAATGGCCAAGTGGTCCGGGCAAGGCAAGTTCGAGTGAGCTTGGCCAAGCGTGGTTTGGGCGGTAGCTTTGCGGCGATGTTTAAGGTTGTCATCACTGACTACGTCTCTCCACCGGTTGAGCCTGAGGAGACGATTTTCTCCGGCTTGGCCAAGGTCGAGTGTCTACAGGCTCGTTCAGTAGGCGAACTCGAGGGGCGTGTAGAGGATGCTGATGCGATCATTATTTTTCACGAGGTATCCCTCACCGCCGGGATCATCGACCGGTTGGAGAAATGCCAGGTGATTGTCCGCGGTGGAGTGGGGTACGATGCGGTGGATTACCGGCGAGCCGCCGAGCGCGCCATTCCGGTCTGTAACGTGCCGGACTACGGCGTGGACGAGGTTGCCGACCACGCTATTGGAATGTTGATCGCCTGCAACCGGCGGTTTCTGCTGGTTGAGCGAGGCCTGAAGCAGTCGCTCGAGCCGTGGGATTGCCGGGTTGTGGAGCCGGTTCCGCGCTTGGCTGGGGCGACGCTGGGCATCGTCGGCCTGGGTCGCATTGGCCAGGCGACAGCGCAACGGGCCAAGGCGATGCGGATGCGGGTGATTGCGCACGACCCGTATCTGCGACCCGGCATCGAGAAGGTGTTTGGGGTGGAGATGGTCAGCCTCGCGGAGTTGCTGGAGACGAGCGACGCGGTGTCGCTGCACGTGCCGTTGACTGACGAGACGAGGCAAATGATCGACGCTGATGCCCTTGGCCGGATGAAGCCAGGCGCGATTCTCGTGAACACGGCTCGTGGTGCTGTGGTGGATACGGCGGCTTTGGCGGCGGCGTTGCGTGAGGGCAAAATCGCCGGTGCAGGCGTTGACGTGCTCCCGACGGAACCGGCCCGGGCAGACGAGCCGCTGATTCAACTTT
>Ga0302127_10000184_pt1 | contig 31631 bp, 26 predicted proteins | sample CB4_SCM_MG_FD_204452 | JGI IMG/M metagenome (GOLD analysis project Ga0302127, IMG submission 204452) | Marine microbial communities from Western Arctic Ocean, Canada - CB4_SCM | ecosystem: Environmental > Aquatic > Marine > Oceanic | place: Canada: Western Arctic Ocean | collected 2017-09-24
AACTGGCGAAGCAACGTAACCAACACCCAGCGCATCAAGTTTGGTACGAACTTCTTCAGATTCATCCGAGCCAATCGAAGAGCAATCTACCACAATTTGTGGTTTTTCAACGCAACTCAAAACTCCGCCATCACCTAATAAAACCTGTTTCAAATCACTTCCCGTCGACACCATCGTGAACACGATATCACAATTGGAAAGCTCGTCAGGAGCATCTACAACGGCAGCGCCGCTGGCCGACAAAGGCTCCGCCTTGGCCTTAGTACGGTTCCAGACGACAAGATTGCATCCCGATTTTGCCAGTCGATCGGCCATTGGATATCCCATGCGACCAGTTCCAACCCAGCCAAGTTTATGTGCGGTATTTGACATTATTTTCTCCAAATATCTTGTGTTGTGTCGATGGAGGCCCGCCTAAGTATGGGCATCTATTTCTGCAGACCAATCTCGGGTTTCAAGAATCTGTTTTAGTTCACGCAGGTATGCTGCCGAATACGCACCGTCAAAAGCACGGTGATCAAAACTCTGGCCAATAATACCTACCGGACGGATAGCGATTGAATCTCCCTCATCGGCTTCAACCACAACCGGCCGTTTGCGTATCCCATCAGTCGATAAAATAGCAACCTGCGGTCGATTGATAATCGGGACGGTAAACAGCGTTCCGAACGATCCAGAATTTGATATCGTATAGGTTCCACCAGAAAGATCATCCTCAATTAAGGCACCGCGCCGTGCGCGTTCAACCGCGCTTTCAATCTCACGTGCCAGCCCCATCACATTCAGCCCATCGGCGTTGCGGATCACCGGCACGACCAGGCCCTGGTAGTCCAGATCAACGGCAACTCCCAAATGAACGCCGTGATGCACAATCAATGCATCCCCATCCATATGAGCATTTATCAACGGGAATGATCGCACAGCCAGGCACACCGCCCGAGAGACAAACGCCAGATAAGTGAGTCGCACACCGCCAGTTACAGAAGCATGTACATTCATCTGTTTGCGGACGCGCTCAACTTTATCCATTTCCACATCAACAGCCTGAAATACATGTGGTACTTCGCTCCAGCTTTGCGCAAGGTGAGCGCCAGTACTACGCCGCATACGGTTTAGCTTAATTCGTTCACTGCCCGATGAAGTAGCAGAGATAGACGCGGATGTCGGGATCGACGTGCTGGATGAGATTTGATCGGCTGAGCAAACATCATCCCGATAGATTTTGGTAACCCCGCGCTCAGCCAAGTCACGTGCCAGCGCCTGTATATCAACGCCATCTCGCTCGGCAACCCGCCTCGCCAGCGGTGTAATTCTCAGCCCATTTTCGGTCCGCACCTGACCAAAATTTTTAAGAGGCGTTACAACTGCTCCATAGAGGTCCTCGACCTCCCCAACATTACCATCAGCCCCTGTGGGCTTTGACAGCTCAAACTCCCTGGTAGGCGCATCCACCGCTGCGATGACCGCAATTACGTTCCCAACCGGAACCACTGCACCCATCTGAGCACAAATTTCGGCGACAACACCACTTTCGATGGATTCAACTTCCATTGAGGTTTTATCTGTTTCAATCTCGAGCAGCGCTTCACCTGCACTAATTTTATCTCCCACCACCTTGAACCACCGAGAGATAGTTCCCTCTGTCACAGTCTCGCCGAGCTGAGGCATCAACACATTCATCAGATATCTCCCTCAACCCATCACTTTGCGAACGGTCTCAAATACGCGCGCAGCATCGGGAAGTGCCAGATCCTCCAAATTGTCGGCCGCCGGCAACGGTATGTGAGGTGTCGTGATACGAACAATCGGGCCGTCGAGATCCCAAAAAGCTTCGTCGGCGACAATAGAGGCAATCTCTGCGCCCCACCCACACAGTCGAGGGTTTTCTTCAACCGTAAATAGTCTTCCGGTTTTTGCCACAGAGCTAAGAATAGTCTGCGTGTCGAGCGGCACCAGCGAGCGTACATCGATGACCTCGCAGTCAATGCCGGTCTCAACTTTAAGTTTTTCAGCCGCCTGCAGAGCCCTCGGAACCATTAATGCAAGAGCTAAAATGGTAGCATCACCACCTACTCGGACAATCTTTGCCGTGCCCAATTTATCAATATATTCTCCGTCCGGCACCTCACCCTTGGTCGCATATAAAGATTTGTGCTCAAAGAAAATCACCGGATTGTCATCGCGCACTGATGCAGCAAGCAGCCCCTTCACATCGGCAGGCGTGGACGGCGCAATGACCTTGATCCCCGGAATCATCATGGCCCAGTTTTCAACCGACTGTGAATGCTGCGCGCCGAAACGAGACCCTCCCCCATTGGCGGTACGTACCACCAGAGGACACGGAAGCTGCCCATTCGACATGTAGCGCGATTTTGACATTTCATTAGCAATAAAATCCCAGCATACTGCTAGAAAATCAGAGAACATAATTTCAGCAATAGGCCTCATTCCTGTCATGGCTGCGCCCATTGCCGCACCCAAAATAGCCTCTTCTGAAATAGGAGTATCGATTACCCGCTTCGACCCGAACTTTTCTAGCAGTCCAACCGTAGCTTTAAACACACCACCGGCTCTGGCAATATCTTCACCGATAAATGCCACCCGCTCATCGCGCTCCATTTCCTGCGCAATACCCGCTGCAACAGCCTCACGATAGGTCAGTTCCGCCATGCCCAGCCTCCATCAGCATAAACGTCGGTGGCCAGGATATTGGCAGGCGGGAAACCTGACGCCTTCGCACGCTCTGTTGCCTCATCAACCTGTGCCAACGCCTTGGCATCAATCTCGTTAATGACGTCCTCGGAAATTCCAAATTCCTTCAACCTCGCCCGGTATATCTTGATTGGATCGCGATTGGTTTTCCAATCATCAAGCTCACCGTCCGGCCGGTAGGCTCCCGGGTCAGCCCGGCTGTGACCTGAATGGCGGTAGGTCTTACACTCGATCAAGGACGGTCCATGACCAGCTCGTGCCTTGGCATAGGCGGCTTGCGCAGTGCGATAAACCACGTCCGCATCGTTGCCATCAATCAGGATGCTCTCCAGACCATATGCGCTAGCCCGATCGGCAGCCGGATTCTCAACCGCTGTAATTTCGCTAATCGGAGTGTATTCCATATAGAAATTATTTTCGCACACAAACACCACCGGCAATTTGAATACCGCTGCGTAGTTAAGCGCTTCGTGAAACGCACCTATATTGGTAGTGCCATCGCCGAAAAAGGCGGTCGTAACATCGTCGTCGCCAAGATATTGAGCCCGCCATGCCGAGCCCACGGCAATTGGCAGATGTGCACCAATAATGGCATAAGACCCCATCACACCATGATCAACATCGGTCAGATGCATCGACCCTCCCTTGCCGCGCATCAAACCACAATCTTTCTGCATCAGTTCACCCAAAACCGCATGCATTGGTGCGCCCCGCGCCAAGGTATGAGCGTGTCCACGATAGGTGCAAAAACTTTTATCACCTTCCTTCATCGCGGTTGCAAAACCCGACGCGATGGCCTCCTGACCAAGGGAGAGATGGCTAGTTCCCTTAACCAAATTTTGCAAAAACAGGTCATAAGCTCTCTGTTCGCAATGGCGGATCTCAATCTGCCTGCGAAACAGGTCGAGGCGGATAAGGTCGTCAATATCGTCATTGACTCCCTCATTTTGTCTTTGTGCCTTGCACACCATATTAAACGTCTCCCGATAGTAAATTAGACTGTCGGCGTTTCTTAATAAGCATTAGCAATTGGCAGCTCTTCAGCTGGGAATTTGGTGATGACCTTGCACCCCCGATCGGTCACGACAACCTCTTCTTCGATGCGTGCTGCCGAGAATCCATCCTTAGCTGGGCAATAAGTCTCAAGCGCGAACACCATGCCTGTCTTGATCTCCATCGGATTTTCGAGCGAAACTAGCCTGGAGATGATCGGCCGCTCATGCAGAGCCAGCCCCAGCCCATGGCCAAACTGAAGCCCGAACGCCGTCATCTCATCGGGAAAACCAAATTCCTCCGCCTTCGGCCACACCGAGGCCACCTTGGCAGTCGAAACTCCCGGCTTGATCAGCGCAATCGCCGAGTTCAACCAGTCACGGCACTGCTCATACGCATCGCGTTGATCCTGGGTAGCCTTACCTATATTAAAGGTGCGGTAATAGCAGGTACGATAGCCCTGATATGACTGTAGAATATCAAAAAACGCCTGATCGCCTGGCCGGAACATCCTGTCGGTAAAATTGTGCGGATGTGGGCTACAGCGCTCGCCAGAAATTGCATTGATAGCTTCCACATCGTCGGAGCCCATTTCGTAGAGCATCTTGTTGGCAAGTGCCACGATATCATTCTCGCGCACCCCCGGCCGCAACTCCTCATAAATAGCATGATAAACACCATCGACCATCGTCGCTGCCTGGTTGAGCAGCACAATCTCATCCATGTTTTTGATCTCACGCGCATCGAGCATGACCTGCTGGCCATCGACCACCTGCATGCCCGCCTTCTGCAGTTCAAAAAACATTGCCGTCTCGGCGAGATCAACGCCAACCGGCATATCTGCAACACCAGCCTCTTTAAGAAGGCTCATCACCTCCTCTGCATGGGAACGCATTAGCCCTACAGATGGCGGAACCGTGCCGCGCATTCCGGTCATGCCGGCACGACACCGCTCAGGATCAAGCCAGTCGCAATTGATCTGATGGTGAATTGCTGCCGATCCAAAATCCCAAACCACTGGCTCCTCATCACCAGCCAGAAGCGCAAATCGGCATAATTTATCACGCTCCCACTCACCGATCTTCGTAGCCGAAATGTAGCGGATATTATTAACATCAAACAATAATAGCGCGCCGCAATTTGAGTTTTTCAGCGCTTGGCGGGCCCGCGCCAACCGGTAGCGCCGCAATCGGCGCATATCGACCCGATTTTCGAAATCAACATCCCTATGACCAGGGGACGGGATTTCACGATCCCAGCGCCAGTTAGGTTCGGCATCCTCAGGGCGGACAAGCCGAGGGGATAATGCACCAAGTGGTGTCATCTTATAAATCCTCCGTGCCAGGGACTGTGCCTGACTTACATGGCCTTAATGTTGCTAGACCGGAGAGGTTTTACAAGCATCCCCGGTCTACTTTTATTTAATTCACTGCCAGCGGAGCAAGTGCGTCAATATCGGTCACCACATCTATAATAACCGGGCGCTTGGCGTCGATTGCCTTGGCAAGAGCTGGGGCAAAATCTCCCGGTTTTTCGACCCGCAACCCCAACGCGCCCATATCCTCGGCTATACGTGCAAAATTAACATCGGTAAAAGTCCACATCTCGCGCGCTTGTTCAGTCTGCTCGCCGCCATAGGCTCGGTCAAAACCACGTTTGGATTGATTGCCTGAGCGATTATTGTTGACTACGATGACTGAATTGATGTTCCAGCGGACGGCGGTTTCAATTTCAGCGATATGGTACCAAAATCCCGCATCACCTGTGAAACAAACCACTGGCCTATCCGGGACCGCACTTTTCGCTCCAAGCGACGCCGGAAATGCCCACCCAAGATGACCAGCCGAGCGGATATAGCTCTGGGTCGGGACCCTAAGATCAAACATCCCGCCCATCCACATGCCGCCATGTCCAGTATCAACCACGATAAAACCATCGTCCGGTAGGTTGACCGAAAGCTCATGGCATATCCTCTCAGGCCTAATTGGCACGGCTTCAGATGTCAGTAGCGGCATGTATTCACCATACCACGTTTTAACCCGAGCCCTGACGCTATCAACCCAATCACGTCGCCGGTCGGCACTCGATCCGTCAGCACGCTCAAGCATCATCTCAAGCGTGGTCTTGGCATCACCGAGAAGGGCCGCTTTCAGCATGTAGTTACGGCCAAGAACCTCTGCGTCCGTGTCCACCTGAATAGCAGGAGTTCCTAATTTAGGGACCGTCCAGAAATGGGTAGTCATTCCGCCAGTCTCTGTACCGACGAAAAACACCAGATCTGATTCAAGCACCACCTGGTTTGCCGAACCACGCGAATAAGAGCCCACCACTCCAGCATTCAGCGGATGACTGCTGACGATAGTATCCTTACCATTAAGCGATGTTACCACCGGTATTTGCAGCTTCTCAGCCAGAGAAACCAGTGCTTTTCCAGCGTTTGACCAGCGCACACCACCGCCCGCAATAATGACCGGCTTTTCCGACAACTCAAGCATCCCCAAGGCTTTAGCGAGCATGCCCTTGTCAGGCGCAGTCCGAAATGGCGGAACAGAAAAAAACAAATCCTCTACGTCTGCATCAATCTCCGCCTCTTCCAGATCGACCTGTCCCTCATTGCCCTTGAATTGAAGGTGTACCGGCCCTGGGCTACCTGAAACTGAAACCCGGAACGCCTGACGAACCATGTCAGGAAAACGTTCTGCTGAATCCACCGTTGCATTCATTTTGGTCACCGCTTCAAAAGCTGGAATATCATCAACTTCCTGATAGGCGCGGCGGAACTTGGTCGCCTGATCTCGTCCGCCAGTGAGTGCTATCACCGGTGATTTAGCAAGCCACGCATCGCGCAGCCCTGCCGCCAGATTAAATGCGCCAATAATCTGTGCCGCGCAAATACCCGGCCGCCTCGATGCGCGCGCATATCCGTCTGCCATATAGGCCGCTGATTTTTCGCCATGACAATGAATACGGCGGATCGAAGTAGTAGCTTCCAACTCAGCCATCGTACGGCGTAGTACGGCGGGGACGTGAAAAATATCGGTTACACCATAGCCATCCATTAGCCGAGCCAATGCCTGTGCGCCGGTCATCTTGTTACTCATCTACATATTCCTCCTGGAAACGCTATTTGATGGCCAAAGGATTGATCGGCGAACCAACCCCACCCGTGATCGGGATAGCCGGAGCGGTAAACATAAATTCATAGACCCCATCATCTTTGCAGTCTTCACCGAGTTCTTTCAGATTAAAGATCTCTCCCATGGTCATTCCCTGGATTGGGATAGTGATCCAATGCCAGGGCTGATTGATGTTTCCTTCGGTATAATTGGGGCGCACTTCGCAACCCCACGTGTCGGAGGCAAGAGCGGCAAGCTCAGTACGTTGCACCCAGTCGATAGTCTCAAATGCCATACCCGGCGCATCACCACCCGGATACCCATCCCAGCTGCCACGCCGGAACATTTCTTCCATCTGACCTGTGCGCACAATCACAAAATCTCCCTTCTTAACCTTCACACCTTGTTCTTCCGCCGTCCGATCAAGATCATCGCAAGTAATCGCATATCCATCTTCGAGCGGATCGGTACCAAGCACTCGCGCGACATCAAGCAAAACGCCGCGCCCAACCATTTTGTTCTTAGTTTTCTCAATTCCACATTTTTGCGCCCCAGCCGAGGTCACCTCCCGACAATCAAATCCATTCCACATCTTGTCCTCATAGAACACATGGCCCAGACCATCCCATTGCGTGCCGCATTGCAGCGGCATGGTCACCATATCGTCGGCGGCTCGAATGCCTCGATCGTCAAGAACACCCGAATAAGCATCTGTACCGGTACGGATCATGGTATGGATTGGATTGGTGCGGCCCATGCTTGGATATTTCGTTTTGGCACCCTGCGGTCCTGTGTGATCAAAATTAAGCGCCAGTGAGATCACCTTGCCCTTCTTCACCAGCTGAGCTGCGGCAATAATATCCTCAGAGGACGTGTTGTTGAGGGTACCAATTTCATCATCCGCACCCCATTTCCCCCAATTTTTGTATTTTTCAGCAGCCTTGGCAATATCTTCCCGATTCACGGTATATTTGCTCATCTTTGTATCCCCCTTCACAATATTATTATTTAGCGCCGCACGCGGTAGCCTCTGGTTTTATCTACGCTAGCAAAACGCTCCAAAAAATAGATTTCGAAAATACGTACAAGAATAAAATCATCCAGTAATTATTTTGGATCAGGCCTCAGGATCATGAACTAGTACAGACAACAACCCCGCTAGAATAAACTCACCTGTTTAATAGCTCAGCCATCCAATCTGCAGATTGGGTGCGATATTTGTAGATCCGGTTATTTGCAACATGGGTGCCATCCTCAACCATATTGAAAATCACTGGACCAGAAACTGCTTTCGCCAATTTCTCACTTTCTTCCGGTGGAACAACCCGGTCAAGCCGGCCGCCGACAATATAAAGCGGGCAGCGAATGTTGGCAGCACAATCGGCAAGCGTCATACGGCGGGCAAACTCGCGCGCTTCATCCTCACTGGCAGCACCACAGCGCGCCACAAACGCTGCGCGAGTAATGTTGGGAATACGGTCAAATACCGACACCCAATCAAACGGGCCAGTCAACGAAATGCACGCCTTGATGCGATCATCATATCCGGCGGCGCGCGGCGCGTAATAACCGCCAAGGCTCACTCCCCATATTCCAACTTGTGTGCCATTAACATCCATACGCTGCTCCAACCAGTCAATCACCGCACCAACTGGCTTTTCGTACTCCGGGCATATGTGGCGGTCATATTCACCCTCCCCTTGGCCTGGGCCGTCGAATGTTAATGTTGCTAGTCCCCTATCGAGGAACACTCGCTCGTTTGTATCCATCTCTTCTTTAGCTGAATCAAGGCCCATCACCATGATCACCACCGGCGGTGCGTCCACGCTAATTGGTTTGCGGAAATTGGCTTTCATTGTGATGCCATCATACGGAATTTCGATCCGCTCTCCAGGAGGATTAAGGTGAGGCAGCGCAGCATTGCGAAACGCAATAGCTCGATGATGCGCATCACGCATCTGAGCCTCGTCGTGAACAAAAAGATACTTACCAAAATGGCAACACACCGCCGCAGTCGTATAGTGCTCCGATGCGCTAAGAAAATGACCACTTATCTCTGCCTCACGCCCAAGTGCGCCGTGAATCTCACCGCGAGCCACCCAAGCCGAACACCAATCATCCCAGCGATCTACCGCCGCGGCAACATCGTTGAAATCAGCCAATGGCACCCCATTAGCGACAAACCTGTTCGACCAATGGGCCACCGCTGCCGCGACAATTGGATCTTTTTTTGTCATTTTTTCCCTGACGATGGCTATTTGGCCATCAGTGTTTCACAGTTAATCTATTCTTACACTAACACCGCTAACAAGTACGTGCGGTCGCCAATGTGGTCTTGACCACAGTACCCACCAACATGCAATGATCGCCAAATACCAAAATTGAGCTGGGCAAACCGCTAAACAACAAAACTATCTGAGCGAAGAGCAGCACCTGATGCTAAATAGCTGCAGAGTATTCGTGGATAACATTGTCACTCTTATATCGACGCCAATTGGCAACATGAATGGTCAATGGAGCCCGAGGACACATGCTGCGTGGAATCCTCGAAGATGGCGATAAACTAAGCATTATTTGAACGAAGGAATATCCAATGCACAAGATCATTGTCGGCGGCAAAATCCACCCAGCGGGGATCAACCTCCTGCAAAGCCGCAACGATTTTGAAGTTACTATTCTGGCTGATTCAACCGCTGCAACATTAGCTGAGAATATCGCTACAGCCAATGCGGTGCTGGCCCGAATGCAGGTCGTGACCCGCGAGATGATTAATGCAGCGGATAACCTAAAAATTATATCCCGCAATGGCGTGGGACACGACACGGTTGATGGAGACGCACTGTCCGAGCGCGGGATTCCTCTAACTGTCGTGGGTGACGTCAACTCCACTAGCGTCGCCGAGCACACACTAATGCTCATTCTGGCAACCGCAAAGCGGGTGATTGCACACGATGCCTCAATCCGCGAAGATCGCTGGGCCGTTCGCGACTCTCTTTTATCGATAGATATCGAGGACAAGGTCCTACTTATCTTCGGATTCGGCCGAATCGGGCAGAAGGTCGCCATGAGAGCTACCTCATTCGGCATGGACGTTTTAGTCCATGATCCATACATCAACCCATCAATTGTTACCGCGGCCGGTGCGCGTAATGCGATTACATTACAAGACGGATTGGCTGCAGCAGACTTTATCACCCTGCATATTCCGGCAACAGGCGGAAAACCGATTCTGGGTGAGAAGGAGCTCAGTATGATGAAACCGACTGCGGTGGTAATTAATACCTCACGTGGCAGTCATATTGACGAATCCGCTCTGATCAAAGCACTGAATTCAAAAAAACTTAGCGGCGCGGGACTTGATGTATTCTCTCCCGAACCCCCGGCTGCTGATAATCCACTCTATCAGCTGGACAACGTCATCCTATCCCCCCACATCGCCGGCTTTACAGCACAATGTGCGGCCCGCATGGCGCACGATGCCGCGCAAAACATCATCGACGCTATAGATGGCAAACTAAATCCCAGCCGCGTCGTCAATGCCGAAGCAATCGGTCTGAAATAAAGACTGACAGGTAGCACGCGCGCCCATCACTCAAACATGATGTTCGCGGCCTTAAGAAACAGCGTACGATTAACACCATCAGAATGCAGAAAAGCGGTAGCATCACGCAGAAGCTTCTCAACCCCGAATTCTTTCATATAGCCATGCCCACCATGGATCTCCATCGTCCAGGTTGCAATCTTCCACACCGCCTGACTCGCCATAGCCTTGGGTAAGGCTCCAAGCGTCCAGTCCCAGCCTTGATCTTGATGATCAGCAAGCCAGCATGCCCGATGAACATATGACCGCGAAGCATCGAGCAGCATTCGCATTTCAGCAAGCTGAGCACGAATACCGTCATGCTCGATCAGTGGCTTGCCGCCTTGCACACGAATTTTAGCCCAATTTTCAGCCTTATCATAAAGTGCACCCCCGACACCTAGAATACTGGCGCCGGCATAAGAATTCGACGACGGAAAGAATTTCTGCAGTAATTGAAATCCCTTACCAATCTCGCCCACGACATTCTCATCTGGAATAAAGCAGTCCTGAAAGATCAACTCGGCATTGTTCGCCGTCCGTTCACCAAGTTTGTCATGCACCCGACCGATGGTGAAGCCCTCCCGCCCACGCTCCAGCAGGAAGCAAGTCGTTCCTTCCAGCATCGGCTTGCCTTTTTCAGTCTGCACAAAAAGAAGATAAAAACTCGCCCTGTTACCATTGGAGATGAAATGCTTCATGCCATTGACTATGAAGCCCCCATCAACCTGCTCGGCAAATGTGCGAAAGGGTGTTGGGTAAGGGAGAAAATAGTTTGAAGCATTGTCCGGCTCGGTGATGCCGATCGCAAGTACGGCCTTGGGATCAGCTGCGAACGGCACAAGTGACCGCTCCCTTTGATCCTCATTCAGGGCCTTTTCCATGATCTGAGCAAGCTTGAGCGTCTGCGCCATTACCACCGATGTACCAAGATCACCCCGGCCCAATTCCTCAACAACCATCGCCGTGGTCAGAGAATCAGTTTCCAGCCCGCCATATTTGTCTGATAGCGTCATAGTGCGAATGCCAACTGCATCCGCGGCTTCGACAATCTCCTCGCTATAGCCATCTTCAGGGTCCACTTGTGCATCGAGACCTGCCACCCGTGGCTTGACTTCATCCTCAACAAACCGCGCAACAGTATCCAATATTGCCCTCTGTTCATCGGTTTGAATGAACATTTCATCCATAAGAATTCTTCCTTTTTTAGACTCCACCGCAACCGGCAATCGCTATTGTCCCCATTTCCAGAGAATGATATTTTCGACCACAAACAGACAATGTCTATTCCGAACATTCAGGTAACACGATAATGACAATTATCAAGACTATGTCCGCCCAATTGATAAAGGTATAAATTTTCGGCAATATAATCTTCGGAGTATCTACAAATGGCCTCAAGATCTAACCATGACCTATCTCGCCGCCACTTTCTAAAAAATACCAGTGCCATTGCAGCGGGACTAACATTTCATCCTTTCAAAGCAACCGCTAAAGAGGAAAAAAGGTTAAACTTTTACAACTGGGACACCTATATTGGCGAGACAACACTTGATGATTTCAAGAGTAAAACCGGCATTGTCACCCAGATGGATCTTTTTGCCGACAGCGATGAACTCTTCACCAAGCTACGAGAAGGGAACCCTGGCTATGACGTAATCGTTCCGGCCAATGATTACGTCGAACGGATGAATGTCGCCGGAATATTGATGCCAATCGACCATGACAAAATTCCCAATCTTTCCAATATAAACAAGCTGTTTCTAGACGCTGACTTTGACCCAGGCCGCAAAGTCTCTCTGCCCTATATGTGGGGTACGCTGGGTATAGGTTACAATAAGGGCAATGTATCCACACCAATTAACAGCTGGAAAGTACTGTACGATTCCGATGAATATTCGGGCCGCATTTCACTTCTTTCAGAATCCGCGGACGTAATTCATATGGCTCTCAAATATATTGGCCATTCCCTAAATACCACCAACCCAGCTCATTTCAAGCAAGTAGAGGAGCTGGTGATTGCTCAAAAGCAGCACATAAAGGTGTTTGCTCCCGATAATGGGCAGGATCTCCTGGCATCAAGCGAGGTTGATATCGCTCAGGAGTGGAACGGCGATATAGCCCAGTTGATGACCGAGGATGACGCTTTCACCTATGTCGTACCCAAAGAAGGCGGGTTGATCTGGCAGGATTGTCTGTGCGTTCCAAAAGGGGCGCCACATCCAGAAAACGCGCATGCTTTCATAAACTATGTTTTTGATGCCGATGTCGGAGCCGAAATCGCTAATTCCATCCAATACGCCACCCCGAATGAGGCCGCGCGAGGTAAGCTAGGAGACGACTACAAACTTAATCCAGCCATCTTCCCACCCGACGAAGTAATAGCAAAATGTGAAAGCACACTCTATCTGGGCGAGGAAGTACAAAGAATTATCGAGGATACCTGGACCCGCATCAAAGCGTCATAGAAGAGCTAATTCAGATTGAATGGCGTTATCTGTCTTTTATTCCACGGCGACAGCGCCATTGACTGCCCGCACCGGATCAATCTCCTCTGGATATACCCATGAACAACTGGAAGGACAGTAAGTCGGTCTTCATCACGACGTTCCTGCCCGGAACAGTCTGGCTAACTGCCTTCTTTTTAGTGCCACTCGGCTTTGTCTGGGTAATGAGCTTTGGCGAAAAATACGGTATTATCGATATCGTGATCACCTGGACACCGAATAATTACCTACGCGCGGTGGAATCTATCTACCTGGGAATAATCTGGAAATCAGTCTGGATCAGCGCGCTCGTAACCGCCCTTTGCCTAATGGTTTCATTCCCCATTGCCTTTGCCGTCAGTTTTGCCAAGGATAAATGGAAACCAATCTTGCTGTTAATTATTATCCTTCCATTCTGGATAAATTTACTGATCCGCACATATGCTCTGATCGCCGTATTTCGCACCCGCGGCCATGTAAACTTTGGTCTCGAATGGCTTTGGGAGAAGGCCAATGCCGGATTGATACTGATAGGGTTGGGCAAGCACCAATTTCTGGGCGAGAAGTTTCAGCCTCTAGCGATGCTTTACAATGACTTCTCCGTCATTGCTGGCCTCACCTATGTCTATATTCCGTTTATCGTACTGCCAATCTACGCAATGCTTGAACGGCTCGACAGATCCTATATTGAAGCAAGTCTTGACCTCGGAGCATCACAAATTCGCACTCTGTTTTCGATCGTCATTCCACTGACATTACCAGGCATTATTGCCGGCGTAATTCTAGTGTTCATCCCCTGCCTTGGATCATTTGTAATCCCAGATCTTCTGGGAGGCACCAACTCGCAAATGATTGGTAATGTGATTGAACGCCAATTCAAGAGTGCTAACGATTGGCCATTCGGCGCAGCGCTTTCGTTCTTGCTCATGTATGTGATGTTTGGCGTTCTGGCGATGCGCTCACTTCTCACCGTCCGCAAGTCGGAAATGAAGGTCTAATGATGCTGGCCATCTTCTCCCGGCAACGTGAGCGCCCCGGCCCGCTAGAATACACCAGACAATTTTGGCTGCGGCTCATGGTCTTTACGACCATGACAATGCTCTATGCCCCGATTGTTGGTCTGGTAGTGTTTTCATTTAACGATTCAAAACGTAACATCGTCTGGCGTGGCTTTACTTTCGACTACTACCTCAAGGCATGGCATAATGACGGATTGATCGATGCTTTCGTTAATTCATTGACTATCGCCGTCATTGCCACCCTCATCTCAACTATTATTGGCACAAGCGTCGCGCTAATACTTTGGCGCTTCCGCTTCCCCTTAAAACCGATCTATGAGGGCACCATGGCATTGCCAATTGTTGTCCCAGAAATCTGCATGGGCGTTGCAATGCTAGTCTTTTTTTCCCGTGTTGGCTGGCCATCAGGCGGTCCGTGGCCACTCAATCTGTCAGCGATCACCATCGCACACATTTCCTTCTGCTTCCCGTTTGTCGCCGTTGTCATACGTGCTCGCCTTTCTGGATTTAACCGCGAGTTTGAAGAAGCCAGCCGCGATCTTGGGGCCAATGAATGGCAGACATTCCGCCATATCATCTTTCCGTTTATCCGTCCTGGACTTATATCCGGAGCTCTTTTGGCATTCACCTTGTCGATCGATGACTTTATTATTACTTTCTTCACCTCTGGTCCAAATACGGTAACTTTCCCGGTAAAGATTTATTCGATGGTTCGGTTCTCCATAACTCCCGAAGTTAATGCCGCATCAACTATCCTGATTGTCATCACCATCATCACAACGTTATTGGCGATGTGGTTCCAAACTTCCTCCCGATTCTACAAACTCAGCAAAGAGGGCGCACCTTGAGCAACGCGCCAACAAACAACCCGATCATCAAGATCTCCCATATTAGCAAGGATTTCGGTGCTGTTAATGCAGTTGATGATGTGAGTTTTGAAATCATGCCCAATGAGTTCTTCGCTCTGCTAGGTCCTTCCGGCTGTGGCAAGACGACATTGCTGCGATTGATTGCCGGGCTTGAATCTCCAACCCACGGAACAATTTCGATCGACGGAGAGAACATGGACGCCATTCCCGCAAATCGTCGGCCGGTGAACATGGTATTTCAGTCCTATGCAGTGTTTCCACATATGACTGTCTACAACAATGTGGCCTATGGTCTAAAGGTGGCTAAAATCTGCCAATCAGACATTAGGCAGAGAGTCATCGAAGCAATTGATTCAGTTCAGATGGGCGAATATGTCAACCGCCGTCCCGATGAACTTTCCGGTGGCCAACGCCAGCGCGTTGCACTTGCTCGCGCTCTGGTAAAACGTCCTAAGGTGTTGCTGCTGGATGAGCCACTTTCCGCGCTTGATGCCAAACTGCGCAAAGCAATGCAGCTAGAACTGATGCAGCTCCAACGCAAAGTTGGAATCACATTCATTATTGTAACCCATGATCAGGACGAAGCCCTATCGATGGCTGATCGTATTGCGGTGATGGATCGTGGTGTAGTGCGCCAGATCGCCACACCAAACGTCATTTATGAGAGTCCAACAACCCGCTTCGTTGCCGACTTTATTGGCAAAGTTAATCTCATAGATGCACATGTTATAGCGCGCAATAAAGGGAAATTGCTTGTAGACGTTAAAGGGCTGGGCACGATGGAAATTTTTCATAAAAACAACACACCAGACAGTGTAACCATCGCTCTTCGCCCGGAAAAAATTGTTGCCTCCAAACGAAAGCCCCAAACCAAAGACCGCATCTCAACCAAGGGCCGGGTACACGAACAGGTCTATTATGGTAACATCAGTCATCTATATGTGAACACTGAGGCGGGGTTACGTCTCTTGATCAACATCCAGAATGCCTCGCGCAGTACCGTTGACTTGTTCGGCATCGATGATGATATCTGGCTTTCATTTTACCCCAGTGATGCAATTATCATAACCAACTAACCCGGGGCAGGGCTTCCATTCAGGTATTATACTCACTACTCTGCCGACAACAGATTCAAAGCGTGAGGAGAAATCACATGGTTCATTTGCGCCAAATGCCCAAGCATTTGCGCGATGCCCTCGTCAATCAAGAAGTCCCAAAATTTGATACTTTTCCCTGGTCGGACGGGCCTCCACTGAATGAGCGGCGTGTTGCACTTATATCGACCGCCGGTCTACACCGGCGCGAGGACCCTGCCTTTACACCCGGAGCGGGTGATTATCGGATCATCCCCAACAACACCGACATGGACGATCTGGTGATGAGCCATATATCAACCAATTTTGACCGCACTGGTTTTTTCAAAGACATCAATGTTGTTTTTCCGATTGATCGGCTACGTGAGATTGCCAATGAAGGTGAGATCGGATCAATTTCGACTCGTCACTTCTCGTTTATGGGTGCAACTCCACCAGATCAGATGGAGACAGCAGCACGAGATCTCGCTTCGATATTAAAACAAGACAGCGTCGACGCAGTCATATTCTGTCCTGTTTGACCTCAATGCACGCGCGCCGTGGGCGGGCTAGCACACTATCTTGAGGACGAGGGCATCCCGACTGTTGGCATTAGCCTGATCCGTGAACACACCGAGAAGATGCGCCCCCCGCGAGCGCTTGTCGTGCCGTTTGAGCTTGGCCGACCATTCGGTACGCCCGATGAGCCTGATTTTCAGCGTGATGTTTTAAAATCAGCCCTCAATCTACTTACGCGCGAGGATGGTCCAATAATATTGGAAGATTACCCTAACACAGCGCCAGGCGATAATAGTGACATGGAAGGATGGGCCTGCCCGGTCAATTTTTTAACGCCGGCTGAAGATTTGTCAGATGCACAAATCGTTCAACAGTCTCTAGAGCGCGAAATAGCGCTACTAAAGCCGTGGTATAATGAGGCGGTGAAAACATTTCGGCGCTCGGCATTTGGCATATCAGGCAAATCCCCTGAAGAAATAGCTGGGGTATTAGCGAACTATCTAACTGACCCTCACGGTACCCCAGCGCCAATTTATGATTTATCAAAATCTCTTGGCCTCAAGAGATGCATCGATGATTTACGTTATTTCTACTCCGAAGCCGCGATCGCTAAACCTGATTCCCGGGTAAGTGACCTTGCTGTTTCCGACTGGCTGTGGGGCGCAACAACACTCGGAAAAGTTATGATTTCCATCCGTAATCAGATGCTGGATATGGCCAACGCAACCGATAATGCCGGACTAAAACGGCTTGCCACCACTGCGCTCGTCCCCTCCCATCAGCGCTGGAGGACCAAGCACGGATAAGAAGCCAATGTATCACTTGGTAAATGAGTGCACATTATCCATTATAATCCCGGCCTTTAGTCAATAATATCTATCGAAGGCCTGGAGCTAGCGCGCACACACAATTCGCCAATGATTGCCGCTCCATCATAACCCTCAGCCCTCAGCTCCCTAACGCATTGCACAGCCATTTTTTTTGGAACACTTACTAGAAGTCCTCCGGCGGTTTGCGGATCGTACAATATTGCATGATCTGAAGGGTTCCGATCATGAATAATCCCTATCATCGCCTTCCTGTTGGACGGGGCGATAGTGCTTTCAATCCCCTCATCTGCAAGCTCCAAGAACCCAGGTAGAACCGGAATATCCCTGATATGAATTTTTGCGTCCACACCAGATGCTTGGAGCATTTCTCTTAGATGGCCGGCAAGACCAAAACCAGTCACATCACAAGCCGCACGCGCGCCATAGCGCTTACAGATAGAAGCCGCCATACGGGCAGATATCTGCATATTATCAATTGCCCCCGTTATCCATTCACCACGTGCCAGCCCCCTCATATCCGCATTTAGCAAGACGCCTGTGCCAAGAGGTTTAGTTAAAATGAGTGCATCTCCAGCACACAGCCCGCCTCTCCGTAAAAGGTCAGCCTCAACTCCGTATCCGGTAACCGACAGACCGAATGAAAGACCATCGCCTTCCGCACTGTGCCCGCCAATCAGCCGGGCACCCGCTGCTGCCAAGACTTCACACGCACCCGTCAGCAATTCGGCAAGATCAGCTTCCTGACGTTTTGAATGGTTATGTGCCATCACCACCGTGGCAAGAGCTGAACTCGCCGTCGCCCCCATTGCGTAGATATCGCCTAAACAATGGTTTGCGGTGATACGGCCAAATAAATAGGGATCATTAACAAAGCTCTTGAAGTGATCAACAGTTTGAACACCGATGCATTCAGCCGGAATGCCCGGAGAGATCGCCGCATCATCACCAATATCATGCCCAAGCGCCAACCGAAGATCTGGGTTTTCAGAAAGACGTAAAAGCGCAGTTTGCAAAACATCCTGCGCGATCTTCGCACCACACCCCGCACAGCGCATAGGCTCAAGCGGGTTGTTACCAAGCACCTCCACCATATGACCAACACCGGCAAGACCTCGATACTTGTCCATAAACCTGCGGTCTATAATGTCTTTTAAACGCCACAAATAAGAGCCCGAAAACGCAAACCTACCCAATGAAGCGACCGCGCTCTTCTCTCCGGTTGAAATCAGCGCTAAAGTATATTTCTGAGGCCTATAGGTTTTCATCTTTCGACCAAGAAGAGCTCGACGTAAATTTTCTGCAAGGACCGGGCCTTGCCTTACTGCGTAAACTCCAGATTTGGGCAACAGTGCATTGGAAAATGCCGCCGCATCACCACCGACAAAAATTTCTGGATGCGAAATCGAGCGCAACATTTGATCTACTTTTACAAATCCGAGCTCATTGACTGCTACGCCGCCAACGCCCAGCCACGGCGGCGCGCTAGCACCGGTTACCAGAATACAGTGATCGCAATCAATCTCTGCCCCATTAGCTAAAACCATGGTGCGTGGAGTTATCTCACCAATCCGCTGACCAAGATAAAGATCAATTTCGTGAGCTTGGAGCGCCCGGCGAAGCAATTTTCGCGTTCCGCACGCAAGCGCAGGTAATATATTGATATCCCCTCCAACCAGACAGAACTGGACTGGACAGAAAGTGCCTTCCGCGCTCCGCGCCAATGCTTTGAAGCGATGGCACAATGCGAGAATCAACTCAACACCTCCCGCGCCCGCTCCGACAACACCAACCCGCAACAATGACGTGCGAATGCGGCATTCGGCCTCAATTTCTGAGATTGATATGATAAAATCTTCGGTAGGCTTGATCGCAATTGCATACTCAAATGCGCCCTTGATCTCACCTCTATTGGGCACCGACCCTATGTCGATAGACAAAAAGTCGTAATCAACATCTGGCCTGTTCTGACACGCCACCTTCGCTTTTTCAGGATTAATGCCGACGGCGCTAGTGTGATAAAGCCGCGCACCAGCAGCCCAGCACAAATGTCGCAAATCAATATGGCATTCCTCATGCCGATAGTGACCGGCAAAATAGCCCGGAACCATCCCCGAATACGGGACAGAAATCTCCCGCGCAATAACGGTCAGCCGCACGCCAGGTAATGGCGACATGGCAAATCGGCGCAGTACCTCAATATGCAAATGCCCGCCGCCGACTAGCACCACATCCCTTTGAACGAGATTTAAAGTCGCTCTGATCATACGGGTTTTGATTGAGCAAGAACAAGCGGATCAGATGTTGGCGGAAAGGAGTGGGAGTCGAACCCACCAGACACGTCTAGACGTCCCTCACCGGGTTTGAAGCCCGGGCGCCCCACCAGGGTGCGTTTCCCTTCCATTGCAACAGGATGTGCACTCATGTCACGCACGCCTAAATTCAGCAACACTCATATTATCGACAACAACTTCGCGGATATCTCCGCGACGCACGGTAACGCCAATACGATCAAAGTACTCCAAAATCTCGATGGCATAATTTCTTCCGATATGAGAGTCGGTACGAAATTCTCCAGCGCTTAAACGCCCCTCTCCAGAAAGCTTGATTACAATTTTCAATAGATCTTCGATGAACTGAGAAGGTACAAAACGATTCCGGCTAGTTCGCTTCACATGACCAATCGCCTCAGCATGTTGTAATGTTGAAGAAATCACTTTGACTTCAAGACCTGTGAATTTTGCCAGTTCGTGCACCACAGGCGAGACTGGCGGAGTGGCGATCAGATGAGGCTCAATCTTGGCCCAGGTTTTTGCATCATGCGGCTTTAGACACGGTACAAATCCGGAAAGGGCACATTCACTCCCCCGGATAGCGATAAGTGCCCGTTCTTGCAAATCATCAGTAGCACGGCGCATGAGAGCAAATGAAAGTGAGTGGCGCGGCTCAATAATGCGCAAAAGTTTGTTGAAATCTAACCCGAAACGATCGGGCATCGATGTATGAAATTCACCGAGTACTTGGGTGACCAGATCCTGCAGCTCACTAAAATGAACAACTGATATGACATCATCTCCCACCCGCACGATATTAAGCTTATCAGTCAGTGTCCCCATCGTAGATTGACCTAGATTTCGGGCCTGCGTAAACAATGAAAGATCAATTCCAAAAGGCGAAACCTCTAGCAGGTTTTGCAGAGCTTCCAGATGGTCAGCGTGTTCAAGCGCCCTTAACACCGCCAATCGATCTGGACGGGCTCTACCCCGTTTGGGTGCAAACGGATCGATAATCCGCCCACCAGCAATTGTACGCTTGGCTGATTGATCACGAATAATCACATGATCGCCATAGAGTGCAGCAACCGGGCGTGATAGAGCAAGGCGCACAAGCCCGGAGCTGCCCGGCGCGATAGAAGCGCCCTCAAGCACGGCGACACGTGCGGGGACATCACCAGAACCTATATGAACATGGACAGGCGCCCAATTGGAGAGCACTTTGTCCTCGCTCATGACTACATTTAAGCGTGCATCTATCCTACTGACCGGCTCGCTATGATCTGCGTCCACCAGCCAATCTCCGCGGCGTATTGCCGATGTCTCCACACCACGACCAGTGATATTAATGGCACAGCGATCGCCCACTGCCGCGCTTAAAGTACTACCTTTCGCAATTTGAAGCGACCGTACACGCGCCGCAATCCCGGCCGGCGCGATAACAAGATTATCTCCTGGCGCTACAGAACCTGCCACAATCGGCCCAGTAACCACCACACCAATCCCCGGCAGAGTAAAAACCCGGTCAATCGCCAGACGAAACTTTGCGTCAGTTGTCCGTTTTCCAACCTTTTGTGATTGCTCAATCAAATACCGGTCAAGCGCCTCGATACCTACTCCGGTTCGGCTAGATACGTTGAAAAACCGCGCACCGGAAAGAGGTGTTTCATCAAGCAGATCTAAAATCTCAGTATGAACTTCATCCAGCCTTGCTTCATCGACGAGATCAGATTTCGTAATGGCTACCGCACCATCACCAATCCCGATAAGATTAATGATTTCTATATGTTCACGCGTTTGCGGCATTACTCCATCATCTGCGGCAACAACAATGAGCGCAAAATCAATTCCCGCCAGCCCGGCAACCATGGTGCGTACAAACCGCTCATGACCCGGCACATCAACAAAACCAATCGTCTTATCATCTCCAACATCGCGGTAGGCGAATCCAAGATCTATCGAGATGCCACGCCGCTTCTCTTCAGCCAGGCTATCGGTATCAATGCCGGTAAGTGCATGCACCAGAGCTGTTTTGCCATGATCTACATGGCCAGCGGTTGAGATAATCATGCGACTATCATCCCCTGACTTGAAGGTTTTCAAATTGCTGCGCCAGCGCGCGCTCATCTTCTCCCGCCCGCAAATCAAGCCAGAACGCATTGTCATGAACTCGGCCAATCACCGGAACCGGAAGACAACGAAATGCACGGGCCAGCTCTTGCACCATCCGTCCCGAACCCTTGCTTACCAATGGCCGCATCACTAATGCCCGGCTTTCAATGGTTTTCATCGGCATCGAACCTGAGCCGATCTCGCATTGCGACGGCTTAACTGCAATCTTAAATCGATTACCAAGAACTGGCTGAAGCACAAAGCCAAGACGCTGAGCCACTTCTCCAATCTCGTTCACTGACCGGATCATTGTTTTAAGGATGGGCAAGCGATCGGCGAGTCGACTTGGATCCCGATAAAGCTGAAGTGTTGCAGCAAGAGCCGCTATGGTAACTTTGCCCGGACGTAGAGCACGCCGAAGCGGATTTTTCTTGATCCGCTCAATAAGATCTGATCGCCCAGCAATAATTCCAGCTTGGGGACCGCCAAGAAGCTTGTCTCCTGAAAAACTGACTAGATCTGCACCTGATTTAATAATTTGATCTACCGTAGGCTCAAACGGTAATCCCCATTTGCCCAAATCAACCAGTGAGCCACTGCCAACATCAACAAAAAACGGTAAATCGTGGGCAATGGCAATCGCCGATATTTCCGCTTCGCTTAGCTGTTTGGAAAAACCCTCAATGCGATAGTTCGATGTGTGAACTTTCATAATCAGCGAGGTGGCCGAAGAAATAGCAGACTCATAATCATGAGCGTGGGTACGATTTGTCGTGCCAACTTCAACCAATTTTGCGCCTGCCCTCGCCATAATATCAGGCATACGAAACGCGCCACCAATCTCAACCAACTCCCCGCGCGAGACTGGCACTTGTTTGCGCCGCGCCAGCGTATTTAAAACCAGAGTTACTGCGGCTGCATTGTTATTCACTATCGTTGCTGCCTGCGCGCCAGTAAGCTCGCAAATCAAACCCTCACAATGCTGATCCCGGTCTCCGCGACGGCCTGACTCAAGATCAAACTCCAGATCAGATGCATTGCGCGCCACAGCCACCATCGCTGCGATAGCCTCTTCGGCAAGCGGTGCTCGACCAAGATTAGTGTGCAAAATGGTCCCGGTCAGATTGAAAACCTGGCGCGGCCGCATAATGACTCGCTCTTCTAACCTAGCAAAAACCCGCGCCGCCGTTGCTCCGGATTTCAACTGATCTGCACTGATCCCACGGCCTTTCAGTACACCACGAATATCATCAAGATCTAGGCGAAGGGCCACCTTTACTTCGGCGCGGCCAAACTCAGCCAATAGTGGAGCAAATTCATCAGACCGCATAAGCGTATCAAGTGATATGATCTCTGACAGAGACGACATTGTTTTCTGGATTGACATTCTAGACATTACGGTCCCGCTCACGGCACGATCGACGCTGGTTTCAAATAAGTATTGTCGCACCGTTGGACCAATGAAGTCGAGCCTGTTACCCATCATCAGCATTCATACTTGCTGACCGCTCACCGTTGCTTATAGTGCACCGCAATATTTACCTTGAAAAAGACCCATGAAACTTCGAAACATCGCTATCATCGCCCATGTCGATCATGGAAAGACAACGCTCGTCGATCAGATTCTCGCTCAGTCTGGCACCTTCCGCGCCAACCAGCGGGTAACTGAGCGTATACTCGATTCCAATGACCTTGAGCGCGAACGCGGCATTACAATCTTGGCCAAATGCACCTCACTCATCTGGCATAAAACACGTATCAACATTGTTGACACGCCAGGTCATGTTGACTTTGGCGGAGAGGTTGAGCGTATTTTGAATATGGTCGACGGTGTTGTCGTTCTAGTCGACGCAGCAGAAGGGCCGATGCCGCAAACTAAATTTGTGGTTGGCAAGGCCCTGCAAATTGGCCTGAAACCAATTGTTGCCGTCAACAAAATAGACCGCTCAGACGCTCGTCCCACAGAGGTCCTCAACGAGGTTTTTGATCTTTTTGCTGCGCTCGATGCCAGTGACGAACAACTCGATTTCCCAATTTTGTATGGATCAGGGCGCGATGGCTGGATGTCGAACGATCCTGAAAACAAAGATTTTGGTCTTGATCCGTTGTTTGAGTTGGTATTAACCCATGTGCCAGAACCGAGTGTTGAAGACGGTTCATTTCGAATGCTTGGAACGATTTTAGAAGCCGACCCCTATCTTGGTCGAATTATCACCGGACGCATCTCCTCTGGGATTGTTCGCGCCAATGAAATCATCAAGGTGATCAACCAGAATGGTGTAACAATCGAACAGGGTCGTGTTTCCAGAATTTTAGCTTTTCGTGGAATCGAGCGCCAACCGATCGATGCAGGTGTTGCCGGTGACATCGTTGCCATAGCCGGGCTGTCTAAAGGTAGTGTCGCCGATACATTCTGCTCGCTTGAAATACACGAGGCGTTGCCCGCGCAACCCATCGACCCTCCAACGGTTGAGATGTCATTTATTGTTAATGACTCTCCGCTCGCCGGATTGGATGGAACCAAGGTGACTAGCCGTGTAATTGGCGACCGGTTAGCCCGCGAGGCCGAAGGCAATGTAACACTACAGATTTCCCAAGCAGAAAATCGCGATGGATATCTCGTCGCCGGCCGCGGCGAACTGCAATTGGCCATACTGATCGAAACCATGCGCCGCGAAGGATTCGAACTTGCCGTCTCTCGCCCGCGCGTGGTGATGCGCAATGACCCACAAAGCGGTGCGCTTCTCGAACCCATCGAGGAAGTCTTGATCGATGTGGATGAGGAACACAGCGGCACGGTCGTACAAAAACTGGTCGAGCGAAAGGCCACATTGATTGACATGCACCCATCTGGCGGCGGTCGCCAGAGGCTGGTGTTTCATGCGCCAACTCGTGGGCTGATTGGCTATCAGTCCGAACTTTTGACTGATACCCGAGGTACCGGTGTAATGAACCGCCTATTTCGAGCATATGAGTCCCATCGTGGATCAATCGACGGGCGCGTTAATGGTGTTCTGATAGCAAGCGAAGCCGGCGAAGCAGTAGCTTTTGCACTATGGAATCTCGAAAACCGCGGACGGATGGTGATTGATCCGGGGACTCGGGTCTATCCCGGCATGATTGTTGGCATTCACTCACGCTCGAACGACCTTCCTGTCAATGTCTTAAAGGGTAAGAAGCTGAACAATATCCGCACCCATGCCAAGGACGAGGCAGTCCGCCTTACCACGCCGATACGAATGACGCTGGAGCGTGCTCTCGCTTGGATTGGAGATGACGAGCTAGTTGAGATAACGCCTAAGTCGATGAGACTACGCAAACGGCTACTTGATCCGCACGCACGTAAGCGCGCCGAAAAAGTTGTCGCCACCACGTGAACTAATTGCCGTGATTAGATTAAACTTATTAGCAACACCGCATTATCGGGGTAGAAACATTTGTTCCTGGCCGATTCACGAGAATATTTGGGGAGTAAAATGGCAGTAAGCAAAAAGCCATTCATCATAGCAATCGAAGAACACTACATGGATAACGCTGTAACCGAGCGCTACAAGAATCAGCGCCCGCGCCCACCTGGATTCTTTGAGCGCGTGTCAGATTTTGGCGGCGAACGTATCAAGGAAATGGACGAGGCAGGCATCGATGTTCAGGTCCTTTCCCATGCCCCCCCCGGCGTTCATGGTTTGGATGCTGAAACAGCAGTCGAAGTAGCTCGCATTACCAATGATAATTTAGCTGCTGGCATTGCCACCAATCCCAGCCGTTTTGCTGGCTTTGCAGCCCTACCAGTGCAAGCCCCAAAAGCCGCAGCCGATGAACTTGAGCGCTGCGTCGACAAGCTCGGATTTAAGGGCGCATTGATCAGTTCAATGACTAACGACCGTTTTCTTGACGATAAGAATTCCTGGGCCATTTATGAGCGTGCCGAAGAGCTGGATGTGCCAATATATATTCATCCCGGCCCGCCCAACAACACTGTGGTCGATACGTATTACGGAGATATGGCGAAGGAATTTGGCCTGTTTCCAGGTCCCGCCTGGGGCTACACCGTGGAAACCGGAACAGCATGCATCCGGCTAGTCTTGAGTCGCGTTTTTGAAAAATACCCTAAGTTGAAAATTATTATCGGCCATTTCGGTGAAACCATCCCATTCCTGTTGTGGAGGATTGACCACAATCTAAAACGCCACGGGAATGCTCCAATCGAATTTCGCGATGTCTTCTGCAATAATTTCTACGTAACCACTAGCGGTAATTTCTCTGATGCGGCTCTGCTCTGCACCATGATGGAAATGGGCATTGACCGTATCTTGTTTGCTATCGACTGGCCATTCATTGAAAACAAACCTGGCGTTGACTGGATGAAACAGGTGCCTCTGTGCGAGGAAGACCGCGTCAAAATTCTGTCCGGTAATTCAAAACGTCTGCTTAAAATGTAGGAGTATGAATTGATGAGCGATGAACCGATAAAACTCGGAATCATCGGCCTGGGACGCTGGGCTCGTGTTCTTACACGCTCGGCGCAGACTTCTAGTAAGTTTATCATTGCCAAGGGATTTAGCCGCTCTCAGGGAAAACGCGCCGCATTCGAGACCGAGTACGGTGTGCCATCCACGCCCGATCTTGAAAGTCTCCTTCGTGACCCTGAAATAAAAGGCGTGATTTTAACGGTACCTAATGAGCAGCACCTTCCCGTAGCCGAGCAGGTCGCCCGGGCTGGCAAGCACGTCTATACCGAAAAACCCATTGCCAACACACTCGCCAACGGCCTGAAGATCGATGCGCTTCAGAACCAATACGGCATCAAGGTCATGGTCGGTCATAGCGCCCGGTTGCTAAAGGGCACTAGAGCAATGCGCCAGATGATTGATAGTGGTGAGTTGGGAAAGATCGTATTTTTCGAGGCAAATTTTTCTAATGAACGCGCACTTGAGCTTACCCCGGATACCTGGCGGTGGTACCGGGATCGCGCACCTGGTGGTCCACTCTCGCAACTCGCTATTCATCAGTTTGATAGCCTGCATTATCTCGGCGGCGAAATCGCGGAGGTGAGCTCGGTTGCATCAAAACTATCTCCAGTTGGCGCCGAAGTGGACGACCAGACAATGACCGTGTTGCGATTTTCCGATGGCAAACTCGGCTATGTTGGTTCTTGCTGGACCTCACCTGGCATTTATTCCATCCGCGTGTTCGGCCAGAAAGGTCTCATGCATTATGAGCTCGATTTTGGCACCTGGGATGATCCGGACTATCTCCATAAAACTTCAACACTCTATATTCAGCGCGGCAAGAACCCCTATGGTAAACGCGAAGTGCTTAACCTCGATCAGGGCAATATGTTTGTCGATGAATTGGAGATGTTTGCTGACATTTGCCGCACCGGAGTTATGAACGAACTTTCAGCCCATGATGGCATCGTCGCGCTCAGCGTCGTATATGCAGCCCTTCGTTCCATTGAACAAAATGGCGCTATGATAGCTCTGAGCGATATTCTGGATGAGGCTAGAAACGAAGCCTGAGTCGGCAGGTTATTGAGAACGGCCGCCGGCTCAGGCCAACTACTCAACCTGAATTACCTATAATCCACATTTTAAATGGTGACCCTAATGAGCAACATACCTTCTAGATACTTTATTGAGCTCACCCAACCGGAGATTGCTGCCCAGTTCGCTGATAATCCGCTGGTGATTCTTCCTGCCGGTAGTGTTGAACAGCACGGCATGCATCTACCTACCGGAACCGACATATTCGCCGCTGATGTAATTTCCCATGCAGTAGCTGAGAGCATGAACGGACTAGTCCTTCCTGGTGGCCCGCTCGGTGTAACACCGATGCACATGCCATTTGAGGGCACCATATCTCTGAAACCAGAGACCTATATGTCGGTCGTGCGCGATACTTGCGTCTCAACCGCTACTCACGGGGCACGACGTCTCTTAATTCTCAACTGGCATGAGGGAAATAGTCCTTCGCTAGCGTTGGTAGCCGAAGAGCTCCACCGCACTCATGGTATGAGCGTTGTCATCGTCCATGCCTGCTATGTGGCGGCAGATCTTTATGGCCAAGATTGTGGCGGTCTTACCCACGGCGGAGAGATCGAAGCCCTCGCTGTGCTTGCCCACCGGCCAGATCTTGTGCATCTTGATCGTATTGAACGTGCATCCGACCATCAGCATGGTACGCATATGGACAAGCTACGACGCACTCAATCGTTCCAGCCTATTTTGACAGACATTTGCTCGATAGCACCGACCGGCTGGTATGGAACACCCGAGCGTGCAACCATCAAAAAAGGTGAACGCATGGTCGCCGATATCGCAAACAAGATTGCCACGGAAGCAACCGAAATATTTGCTCAGCTCGATGAGGTTCAAGGCGGAACAGTAGACATCAAAACCCTAAGGCAACAAGCATGAGAGGAAAATATGGCCCAAGTTATTACACTGGATAATGCGCGTGATCTGGGATTACCTGGTCGCGCTTCGAAAGAGATTGTTTCCTCCCATGTTGGTGCGAAAGCGATAACATTCCGTCTGGTTGAACTCGCAGTTCCGGCTGCGGGAGAAGAGCCACGAGGCCCCCATGTCCACCACGGATTTGAGGAATGTATGCACATTGTCGCCGGAACTGGCGAGCTACATGCAGGCGGAAATACCTATTTAGTCAATGCCGGGGATACGGTTTTGGTGCCATCTGACGAGGTACATGTAACCAGAAACACCGGCGATGAGCCTTTAGTGTTGATGTGCTTCTTTCCAATCAACGATATTGTCCCTGGGACGAAAAATCTGTAGCTCCATCATCACTCACTGCTAATCCGCCAGAAACAAGCTAAATAGGCAACAGGATTCAGGACTTTCACATTGCACGGGCCACCAGATCAATGTGTGCCAAAACATCGATGGCACTATCTTCCAACGGCACTCTTAATACATCGTTGAGCTGGTTCAGCAGGCCCGCACACGTCCGTTAAGCTCAAAAGATAATCTTGGCTTTAATTCAGACCGAGCCATGACCAAAACCATTCGGCAGTGAAAATAACATCTTACGCCTCTATATGCTGACAAAGGTAGCAAACAACTCATCCAAGATGGCATCATGGACGCGTTAAAGCGGGGGCAAAGCTCGACAGCCCCCATCGTAACTCCTATATGATCCTTATACCGTAGATTAATTCCTACCAACGCAACCTATTGCCTAGCTGAGTGAGAACCATGACGAAAATATACGTACCGCAGATGATACCGCAAATCGCTATTGAACGACTGGAGCGGTTGGGTGAGGTCACGATTTATCAGGGAACAGATGGCCCTATAGCCCACGATCAGTTGCTAGAAGATGTCCGTGATAAGGACATCCTCTACGCCCTTGGCGACATTGATATGGACCGTGAGATTATTCTTGCCGCCAAACCACTCAAGCTGGTCTCTGCAATGCATATGAAAGCAACATTCGTCGACAAGAAGACATGCACTGAGCGCGGGGTCCCATTATGCGGAATCCCGAACTTCGTCTCCAAGACTACAGCTGAATTCACATTTGCCCTGTTGCTTGCAACCGCATGGAACTTGCAGGACGCACGCTCCTATCTAGAATCAGGTTCCTGGACCCAGAGTCAGTCTACCTCCTTCATGGCCACGCGGCTATTCGGTAAGACACTGGGTATCGTCGGCATGGGCATGATCGGATCAAATCTAGCCAAACGAGCCGCTGCCTGCGACATGAACATCGTCTATACAAAACGCTCCCAGCTGAGTCCGGCCGAAGAATTCTCCCTCGGAAATGCCGAATATCTTGCGATTGATGATCTGTTTGCATCCTCAGATTTTGTTGCGCTTTGCCCAGGCCTCACTGCCGAGACCAAGGGATTGGTCGGGGAATATTTGCTTTCTCTGATGAAACCTAGTGCTATTTTGATCAACACCTCAAGGGGTGCAGTACTTGATGAAGAAGCTCTCGAAACCGCCCTGATAGAAGGGCGCATTCGCGGCGCCGGACTCGATGTATTTGAGAATGAAGACGACTCAAACCGCGGCCCAAGGAAGGGCTTATGGGAGCTACCAAATGTCGTGCTTACTCCCCATATGGGATCAGCTGCCCGGGAAACTAGGGATGAAATGGCGCTGCGCGCGGTCGAAAACATCGAACGTTTTTTGAATGGCAAGCGCCCATTCGATGTCCTGAACCCAGAAGTGTATGGTGAAGCTGCCCGAAACGAAGAAGTTATTGGCTAAGTTATCAGGGTAGAGTAAAGCCAAGGCTGTGCTCGCTCGCTCTTGGCAAAACCAACCATACCATCAGCACCCGCAATGGTATGGTAGTTTTAATCAATGAGGGCTCGGTTTCCGGCACACTCACAGGAATGAGTGCCCGCACCTAAAACGAGCGCCCGGCATACTGCCATTCAACGTCGCGGTTAACCGTATAGATTGGCATTTCACCATCGATCAAAGAAATAAAACTTGTCTGCGATAGTTCAGCGCAGCGCCGACGTGATTCATTAGCCTGGCCAAGTCCATGCGGTGTTGCAATTACATTTTTCATACTGAGCAGCGGGTTGTTCTGACAAGGTGGCTCTACCTCAAAAACGTCAAGCCCGGCACCTGCTATCTCGCCTGATCGCAGCGCCGCTATAAGCGCTTCTTCATCAACCACCCCGCCTCTAGAGGTGTTAATAAGATAGGCCGTTGGTTTCATAGAACGCAGCGCCTCCGCATCAATCATTTTACGGGTCTCATCGGTGAGCAATGGATGTAACGAGACGAAGTCAGACTCCATAAGTAGTTCATCCAACGGCACGAACTCGGCAATATCACTTACTTCCTCATAAGGATCATAGGCAAGACATTTCATGTCGTAGGCATTTGCCAGTCTCGCCACAGATTTTCCAATTCGGCCAAACCCGATTAATCCAATAGTCTGACCAGAAAGTTCGCACCCCCGCATCGCCGAGTTAGGCGCCTGCTGCGCTCGCCCAAGATCAATCCAAAACAGAAGATTTTTAGCAAATGCAGCCACTAGCAACATTGTCGATTCAGCCATAGTTTGAGTATTTCCTGGCGAATTGGCAACTACAATACCGTGCTCACTGGCCGCCATCACATCAATCTTATCAACGCCAACTCCACTGGTAACGATGCCGCGTAAATTTACTGCCGCAGCTATCATATCAGCATTAATAGAAAATCCGCGTGCATATATGAGATCAGCTCGCTTGAGCGTGTCACAAAGTACCGCTTCATCGGCCAGCGGAACAAATGCCAGCTCAACATGGGGACAAAGCAGCGGCCAATGTTTCTCAATCCAGCCAGGTTTATAAAATTCCGCCTGCGTCATAAGAATGATTGGTTTTTTCATCTATCCACTCCTACTATTACAACTGGAAAATATGAATATGCCGTCAGAACATCGATACCAACCCGCTCAGAACGGTCGCTAAACCGCGCTTGGCATACGCTGATATTCCCCGGGATCAAGAATGACTTCAATGGTCGTCGGCTTGCCAGATCCAAGCGCTCCGCGCACCGCTTGGCGAAACCCATCCAGATTGTCGGCCCGCACCGCCTCAACCCCTAAACTACGCGCAACAGCACAATAATCGACTGCTTGAAAATCAGTAGCCTGGGTAGAGTATCCTTGGCGCAACTGGCGCGCTTTCACCTGAGTCATGGCATTATCGACCATAACTATCTGAATGATCGGTAGATTTAACCGCGCTAGCGTCGCAAGATCACCCACATACATTAAGAACCCTCCATCCCCCACAACTGAGATTACCGTTCGATCAGGTTCAGCTAGCTTGGCACCCATCGCCGCACCCAGTGAAAAGCCCATTGGTGACAAACCATTTGATACGAAATAGCCGCGCGGCCCATAGGCTTCCCAAGCCTGTGAGGCTAGGGATTTATGGGCACCGGCATCAGCGGCAATGATCGTATCATCCGCCACTAATTGGCGTAGCTCTCGATAGACATCTTGCGGTGCTATACCGTCGGCATCATCGTGTTCATCTGATACTTTGAGCTCAAAGTCACGGATCCTTCGATAGCATT
>Ga0302127_10000191_pt1 | contig 30915 bp, 27 predicted proteins | sample CB4_SCM_MG_FD_204452 | JGI IMG/M metagenome (GOLD analysis project Ga0302127, IMG submission 204452) | Marine microbial communities from Western Arctic Ocean, Canada - CB4_SCM | ecosystem: Environmental > Aquatic > Marine > Oceanic | place: Canada: Western Arctic Ocean | collected 2017-09-24
GGATTGTATGATTCTCATGGATGGAGAACTCAATGTATTCAATTTACAAATATCAGAAATTGCACGAAACCTCATGCGAACCAGCATGGAGGGTTTGGGTATTGTTCCGATCGAACAAATGTGATTACTGGTCTTGGTCTCTTCGATACCAACCGTCTGGCAATGCCATTGGGTCAATTGGTCGAGCCATGTTAACTCGGCGAATGATTTCTAATCGCATTGAATCCATACCAACAAATTCTGTTGCAGACATCGTAACTCGTCCTTTCAAATCATACAGTAACGGCAATTCCGGTTCACCTTCTGAACCTTCATCTCGCCACTCATTCTCTGCAGCAACAACTTCATCCCAATTCTCGGGAAGTGGCTTCAAAAGGTCGGCTTTTGAGGTGACTATCATCATATCAGTCCCTGGAAGCAACTTTTGAACATCCTCTAACAGATGTTGCTGTTCCTCCATTGTGACCCCACATGCTTCACTCTCATCCATGAGGAAAAGCACTAATGAACCAATGTTTTCCAACGCAGCAATCGCTTGTAATTCAATGGCATTACGCATTTCAAGAGGGCGGTCCAAAAGACCCGGTGTATCGACCAACTGGTATTGTAGACGTCGATGAATAAAATGTCCAACGTGAATTTGCTTGGTGGTAAACGGATAGTGATTGACTTCCATTTTCCCTGAACTCAAAGCAGAAATAAAAGCAGATTTTCCGACATTCGGCGCCCCACAAACTACGATACATGGAAGAAGGTGGTCAACAGTTGGAAGGCGTTTGAGCGTTTCACGCGATTCACTTAGCCAAGACAACGAAGGACCAACGCGACGTAGGATAGAAGATATACGTCCATAAGCCTCTCTCCGAGCAGTATGCATCAGTTCAGTATTAGCGGTTCGAACAATCTTTTTGCTGTTTTGACCTGCAATATTAGTCACTTGCTTTCCACCCCATTGAAGCATTGAGAGGTGGTGTCGATAATCATCACAACCAACACATGCATCTATCATAGAAACATCGAATTGAGGGGACTGGTCTAAAGAGGGCCATGTATTGACCGTATCTTGAAAGGTTGTAGCGATGATATCAGCGGCGGTTTGAACCATTCGATTCATCTGTTTACGGACTCGGAATGTTCGGTCTGAATCATCAACACGGTCTGCTGCTTTTTTCGCCCGAGAGAAGGCTTTGTCGAGAACTTCTTCTTCGAGTAAAACAGTGGGAAGTTTGCGCCATGAGACTTTCATACCCTTCTCCTCATTCTTAGCCGGTAGCCCACCCTTGATGAAGACATCCGTTGAAGTATAGGGCCAAAATTAGTTTCATGTGATTCAAAGAGCGAGGTTCAAGTAGCCTCGCCCCGTGAACGGTACATGGCGAGCAATAAGAAGCAAGGAATCGAACTCCCCGATTGGGCCACACCCCTTTGGGAAGACATGGGCTCTCCGGATCTTTCAGAATGTGTTGATGTTCTCAATGGAGATTTATTGAAGCGACGCCATGGCCTACGACGTGATGATTTCATTGAGATACTCGTGGATTCACGTTCGATTATTTCTGATGAGGAAACTTGGCTCAGTGGACGACTTCTCTCCTCTGGTAAATCAAGTATTGAATTATTGACGCAAGATGGCCGAATCCATTACGTTGCGCGAGATATCATTGCACAGATTGTCTTAGTTGCCCACACTCGACCTGCTTACATCGATGACAAAGGCCTCCTCGCTTTTGAACGCGCTGATATGAAGCGGCGTTCAAAACTCCATGAAAAGGTGGAGAAAGAGAGCGAAGGCAGCGATGATGCGCACCTTTGGGGATGATTAAATGAAGATCCCAGATGGCTGGGAGCTCATTGATGAACGCTTGATGGCTGAATATGAATTTGAAGATTTTGCTCTTGCAAAACATTTCATAGATGCTATTGCCGTTGTTTCCGAACAGGAAAACCATCACCCTGAACTTCATTTTGGCTGGGGCTATGTCGTTGTTGAACTATTTACACATTCTGCCGAGGCTGTAACTCAGAAGGATTACGACCTTGCTCAAAAGATTTCCCAAATCCCCTTGGAGTGAGATGATGCCAACAGATCCAAAAGAACGCACTACACCTGGCTATGAGCGCCATGTGTTCGTTTGTGGGCATGAACGACCTGAAGGTGCAAGTCGCCCTTCTTGCTCCAGAAGAGGTAGTTTAGAGTTGATGCGTCTTTTGAAAACCTCGGCAAAGGAGGCTGGCCTCACAAATGTACGGGTACAAAAATCAGGATGTCTCGATTTCTGTGAGTTTGGAACAACATGCGTAGTCTATCCAGAGAGTATTTGGTATTCAATTTCAGGTAAAGATGCCATCCCGGATATTCTTGAACATCTCCGTTCCGGAATTGTAGCCGAAAAGCATCTACTCAATCTTGAGAAATAATAACAAGTGTATCAAAGTTTCACTGGGCGTGTTGCACCGCAAGCCTGACACTTGAGTAAAGTGGTTCGGTCTTGTTTGACGAAATGTGTATCTGGGGCAGAGCATTGACTGCATTTGATGAAGGTATTAACGTAATTGACAATGGTTCTCTTAATTCTTTTTGGCGGTATTCGTCCTTTGAATCGAGCACGAGGTCCATCTCGTGAGCCTGAAGTTCCAAGTTCGTTCAATAGATATTGGTACACATGGTTATCATCTCGATCCATCATTGAAACGACTTCGTTAAAATTACGGAAAATAGTGTTTTGACCTTCGATTAGAATCTGAGGTTCGGGTAATCGCCATCGGGATCTTGAAGAGATTTCTTCAGGGATATTTTCCCGTGCTCTGTCGAGCAAGGACTCATAATCAAAGTCGCTCATAGACGAGGCCCTGTGTCGCTCTTTCTTGAAGCCTTTGGATGCAAGCCATCTCGGGGGGTATACATAGCGAATGTGCAAAGGGTTGATGAGTTAGTGTCCTTACCCCTGAATGAGTACTATGGCATTGAGCATTGAAGAACTACGCGCACAAGCATTCGGTTTGCGAAAAGAAGGATTGAATACCCAACAAATTGCCGACGAGTTATCGCTTTCTCAAGATACTATTGCTTGGCTTTTGACAGAAGGGGAAACGGAAGAACGACCGACTGATGTTCGAATCGGTTGGAGAAGCATCGGCGTTCGCCCTGAACGAATCGCTGCAATTGGCTCGATTATGGCCGACATTGCCGATGAAGAACTCGGAGCAACTGACATCGATACAATTGTCGGAGTTTCAATTAATGGAATCAGTTTTGCGCATGAAGTTGCTCGGTGCTTAGGCTCAGAATACACCATCTATCGCAACGTTGCAGGTGATGATGGACACGGTGTTCTTTCAAATAAATACGGTCAAGTCTCTGGCAAGAAAATAGTCATTATCGACGATGTAATGTCCTCTGGCACCACGTTGAGTAAAACCATAAATTCGATTCGTGCTGCTGGCGGAGAAGTTGGCTTAGTCATCGTCCTAGTAAACAAAACAACTCGTAACGAAATCGACGGAGTGCCGCTACGCGGCATGATCCGAGCAGTACCTGTCTGAGGTGAACACGTGCATTGGGCAGATGTTGTAGCACAAGCGCTCGCTCACAAGAGCGATACACATGTCGTGTCTACAGGCATCACTCCCAGCGGGGAATTCCACATTGGGCATCTTCGTGAGATTCTAACAGGAGATATGATTGCTAGGGCAGCGAAAGATGCTGGACTTGCTGTTGATTTTGTATTCATCATCGACAGTGCAGACCCTTTGCGAAAAGTCTATGATTTTCTGGGCCCTGAATATGAACAGTTCGTTGGAAATCAATTGGGTGCCATCCCTGCACCAAAAGAAGATGGCAATCCAGATTGGGAGCGGTTCAAGAACGAGGGTTGGAGTTATGCCAATCATTTTCTCGAACCGTTTCTCAAAGCGCTTGAAGAAATTGGTGTCCGCCCTCGACTCATTGACAATCTAGAATCCTATAGAAGCGGATGCTTCGCTGAATTATCTAAAACAGCATGTGACCGTGCTGACGATATCCGTGAAGCCATTGAACGCATCTCTGGACGTGAATTACCCGATGGCTGGTTTCCTTGGAGCCCATTAAATTCACGAGGTGGACTTGACAAAGTTCGAGTCACAGGCTATGAATATCCATTTGTTCATTGGGAAGATGAATATGGTGAATCAGGTTCTTCCGACATTACCAAAGGTGAAGGGAAATTGCCTTGGCGAATCGATTGGCCCGCAAAATGGGGATGGATTGGCGTCACATGTGAAGCATTTGGCAAAGACCATGGTGCAGCAGGAGGCTCCTATTCGACCGGTCGAGAAATTGTGCAAATACTTGGTCACGAACCACCTCACCCACTGGTCTATGAATGGATCAGTCTCAAAGGCCAGGGTGCAATGTCATCATCTGCAGGCAATACAATTGGGCCAATCGAAGCATTACGATTGGTTCCACCTGAAATTTTACGCCTCTTAGTTGCTAAATCAAAGCCAAATAAAGCGATTGATTTCGATACAGGAATGGGGCTTGTCACCTTAGCCGACGAGTTCGAACGACTTGCTGCAAGAGATTATCAACAGGAATTGGCGGATGAAGAACTCAGCCGACGACAAAAAGTGCAAATCGAAGATGCTGCGGGAGCCATGAAAATGGCGAGCATTATTTCGGGACAACAAATACAAGCAACAGCCGTGACGTTCCGTCACCTTGCACTTTTGGCTCAAACCAAGAACAACGATGCGGATGTGTGGGCAAGTCTTCAAGCATCTGGTGCGCTTGAAGAGATAACACCTCAATTGCAAGATAGGCTCAATCGAATGCGTTATTGGATACAGTCTAGTCATTTTCCAGATGAGATGCGAATCAATATTTTAACAAAACCAAACCTCAAAGTTCTTCAAGCATTTACAGAAGAAGAAGCGATTATTCTCCGAGCACTTTTCAAGGAACTATCAAATTGTGAGTGGAATCAGAAAGAAATAACTGCTGCAATACCAAAATGTGTCGCGACGTTGGGTGTTTCACACAAATGGATTGCTTACAAAGTCGCATATCTCTGTTTGATGGGGATTGAAAAAGGGCCTCGCTTAGCACCAATTCTAGCCGAAATGGATAGAGTTGAAATTCTTCAGTTGCTGGATGATTGTGTTCAAGTTATTGGAAACTGATTGGTTAATCTGATTTGGAGTTATTTCATGCTCTTTTTGACCTATCCGACCGTCACACTTGAAAAGTGGTGAGCAACCATTGCCCTCTATGGCGGGGGTCTACTGTCCAACTTGTGAAGCTGGTGTCGAAGCCGCTGCCAAGTTTTGTCTCTCGTGTGGACATGACTTGACTGGTCAAGGACCAATTACTGCCACTGGTCACGATTTGAACCAACTCAAAGAGGTTGTTCGGGTTCGTGATGACCTTTCAATGGCCGAGAAGTTCGACATGATCGCAAAGATTGAAGATGGCGCAAACCCAATTGTTTTGGGCATTGCTGCCCCTGCTGAAGGTGAAGAAGTCGATCTTTCCGATGCATTTTCAATGGAAGTAACTGAAGCCTCAGCGAGTTCCGTTTTTGCAAATCATGAATGGGGAAAATCTCCAGCAGCCAATGCAGCGATTCGTGCTGTTGTTCGTGGAACAAATGGATGGGATTTAATTCAAGCCGGCAAATTGGACCTCAAAGAGGGACTGTTCCGTGAAGCAATGGATAACGGAATGGAAGCATCTACTCACATTCACGATGTTGCGAGTGGAGAGCACGAAGGTATCGACCCCGAATCAATGCGAGCCATTCCCGTACTCAAACCTCCAAAGCGTAGTTTCTGTCCAAAGTGTGGTTCTGACATCCATGCCAACACAATGCTTCAATGGCGAAAGTGGCGTGACTCTTCAAGTGAAGTTGTTTCGATGCAATTAGAGGCTTCGATGGAAACTTCACTCATTCAAGTTGCTGCTCACTACATCAATGTCATGCAAGCCATGCAAGACGAACGTGATGATGCTCTTAACAAACTTGCAAAAGGAGACCCTGCTGCAATGGAAGGTAAACTTCGTTCCACACTCGAAAAGAGTATTCGAAGCGATATCGAGAAAGAGGTTCGAGCAGAACTTGAAAAAGAATTCAAAGGCCGTTCTGTCGCAGGTTCGCCAGCCAAAGCGAAGGCTAGCAAAGCGAAAAGTTCTGGAAGCTCAGCCAAAGCAGCAGCCAATAAAGCAGCAACAGGCACTCAAAAGAAGAAATCCAGTGGTATGTTTGGGGCAAAGAAAGTCACAAAGACATACGAAGGTGATCCTGGTGGAAAAGTGGATTGGTTCCTCAAAGAAGCACTTGATACGGTCTATGACCCTCACGGCACTGGTAAAGCGGTCAAACCAGCGACGATTCTTGCCCGTTCTTCAGCAGGCAATGTTCGAGTTCGGGATGTTGTTAGGATCTTTGATGTTGAAGGTGAAGAAGGGATCAGTGAATTAGCATGGACAAGCCCTCTTACCAAGTATATCATTGAAGCGTACAGTGCTTGCTAATCAGTAATTCACGGTCAACCTTCGTGGTTCCAGCGGACCACTCAATTTGGCCTTACTTGCAGCAACTTCCATTTTGGCACCACGTAGAGTTGTGACAAATGGTATATTCAATTCCACAGCTAAGCGTCGCATCATGTTTCCATCACGAACGGCTCCTCCAGAGACAGTTGGGACATTGACAATGAACGAGACTTCGCCTTGCCGCATAAGGTCCAATGCATCAGGGTGGCTTTTATCAGCGATACGATAGGCAACATTAGCGGAAACTCCAGCCTCGCGAAGGGCATCACATGTACCGGGAGTAGCATAGAGTGTGAATCCAATTTCAGCGAGTTCTCGAGCAATTGGAATGAGGCCCTTCTTGTCCTCATTGCGTACGGTAAGATAGGCTCCTCCTGATGTTGCCACTGGAACTTCAGTTGCCAATCTCGCTTTGAGATAAGCAAGGTCTGCAGAAACATCAGACCCATAAACTTCACCGGTTGATTTCATCTCCGGACCTGGCGCAGGGTCAAGTCCACGTAATTTGATGAATGGGAATACTGGTGCCTTCACACATACTTGACCTGAGGTTCGCAGGGGTATTTCTTGTTCGGAAAGAGGGATTCCAATGGTGATATTGGCTGCGATACGTGCCATTGGAATACCTGTGGCCTTGGCTACAAATGGAACTGTCCGAGATGAACGAGGATTCACTTCAAGCACGTATAAATCATCACCTTGAAGTGCAAATTGGATATTATAGCAACCTATGATTTTTAGGCCGAGGCCGATGATTTTGGTTTGTTCAGTAATCTTCTCCAGCATAGCCTCTGAAATATTCTGAGCAGGTATGAAGCAGGTCGAATCGCCAGAGTGGATACCCGCTTCCTCGAGGTGTTCCATAATCGCTCCAATTAAAACGTCCTCACCGTCACAAACTGCATCAACATCAATTTCAGTCGCATGGCCAAGATAGTCATCGATCAAGAGTGGTTTGTCGGGAGCAAGATAGGCCTCATTGAGATATGCATCGAGTTGCTGTTGATTTGAAAGAATCTCCATGCCTCGACCGCCGAGAACATAGGATGGGCGAATCAGTACTGGGAAACCAATTTCGATGGCTGCTTTACGAACATCTTCCGCACTGGTTCCCGTCTTTCCATTTGGCATACGCAGTCCTGAACGCTTGGCAAATGCTTCAAAGCGTTCTCTGTCACTTGCTTCATCAATTGCATCACAGGAAGTACCTTTGATGGCCAAATTCAAACCAAGTGGCTCCAGTAGTGGCAGACGGTCTTTCAATGGCAAGGCCAAATTAATTGCAGTTTGCCCTCCAAATTGTAAAAGAATTCCATGCGCTTGTTCTCGTAGGAGGACTTCTGAAACGCACTCAAGGGTTAAGGGGTCGAAATACAATCGGTCCGAGGTATCGAAATCGGTCGAAACTGTTTCGGGGTTATTATTGATTAGAATAGCATCCTTTTCAGCTGCACGAATGGCTTTGACAGCATGGACACAGCCATAATCAAATTCAATTCCTTGACCGATTCGTATCGGACCACTTCCAACGGTTACCAATCGCTCTTTTGTTCGTGTTTTGAGATCCGAAAGCAAGTCAATACCTTTGGCATCATCCAGTTCATAGGTCGAGTAATAATACGGAGTTTCAGCGGCAAATTCCGCTGCACATGAATCAACCATTCGGAACCGTGGATGTAAAGCAAGAGCATGACGACGACGCATTACAGCATCCTCATTCCGACCTATCGGCAAAGAGCGTGGACCGGTTGATGGGAAGCCTGATAACGCATCGGCAATATGTTCATCCGAAAAACCGTGGCTCTTCCAAGACCGTAGTTGTTCCCGGTTCAATTCTGTTGGAAGTGCAGAGGTTTCAGTGATTTCTTTTTCAATTTGCGCAATGTGTTCAAATCGATACAAAAACCAGCGTGTAATTCGAGTGATTTCGTGAACCTTTTCTACACTCCAGCCTCGACGGAATGCTTCAATCAACGCACCCATGCGACGGTCGGTTGCAACTCTGCACCATTCGACAAGTGTCGAGTCCGGCAAGGCGGTCAAAGCCCTTTCAGCCATACCTTCACCCTCTGATTCATCCGCCCGTGTCAATGGACGAGGATGGGCACATCCTTGCTCCAAGGAAGCCCAAGCTTTGAGGAAAGCCTCTTCGAAATTTCGTCCTATCGCCATCACTTCACCGGTCGATTTCATCGAAGTACCGAGTGTTCGGTCTGCCGTTCTAAATTTATCAAACGGCCATCGAGGAATTTTCACGACGCAGTAATCAAGGGTAGGTTCGAATGCAGCAGTCGTACCTTTACCGGTAATTGGGTTTGGTAACTCATCCAGCGTATAACCAACTGCGATTTTTGCAGCCATCCGAGCGATTGGATATCCTGTTGCCTTACTTGCGAGTGCAGAGGAACGAGAAACACGTGGATTGACTTCAATCACCCGTATCTCACCAGTTGATTGATTGAAAGCGAATTGAACGTTACATCCACCTTTGATATTCAGTTCTCGAATCAAGGCCAGTGCCTGATTTCGTAGAATCTGATGGTCGGCGTCTGAAAAGGATTGCAATGGCGCTACGACCGTCGATTCACCGGTGTGAACGCCCATCGGGTCGATGTTTTCCATCGTACAAACTATGGTTGCGTTATCCGCGCCATCGCGCATGACTTCATACTCCAATTCTTGCCAGCCAAGAATTGATTCCTCAATTAAAACCTGATTGATACGAGAGTTGCGCAATCCAAGTGATGCGATTTCCACTAACTGCCCGATATCCCATGCTGTTCCGCCACCAAGTCCGCCAAGTGTGAAAGCAGGACGAATAAGAATTGGCCATGTACCGATAGATTCAGCAGCGGCAATGACTCCATTCATCGTATTGCAGGCGATTGCATTAGAAATAGGAAGATTGATTGATTTACATACCTGATTGAATAATTCACGGTCTTCCGCTTTGTCTATCGCATCTAAATCTGAACCAATCAATTCGACGCCAAGACGTTCGAGTGAACCATCGTGAGCAAGTTCACTGGCAATGTTGAGTGCGGTTTGTCCACCCATACCTGCAAGCAATGCGCAAGGCCTCTCAATTTCCAAAATACGACGAACTGTATCGGGCAGTAACGGTTCGATGTAGACTTTGTCAGCCATTTCTGGGTCGTTTTGAATCGTTGCCGGATTTGAGTTGACCAAGATGACTTCGTAGCCATCTTCTCTCAGCGCACGTACTGCTTGGCTTCCTGAAAAATCAAATTCTGCAGCCTGTCCTATCTTAATCGGACCACTACCAAGCACAAGAATCGTCTTGATATCATCTCGACGTGGCATCAGTTTCCACCTCCCAAGGTTCCATCGACAATATCACGGAATTGCTTGAACAAAGGTGCTGCATCATGGGGACCAGGGCAAGCTTCTGGGTGAAATTGGACTGTAAAAGAGGGCTGTCCAATAAGGTCTAATCCTTCGACTGTTCGGTCGTTAGCATTGACAAAACTAACAACAACTTCAGCGCCGTGTTGATTGGCGCCAGGAGGGGAGCACGCACCACTGGGGTGGGCCGCAAGCATACCTTCATCAGGGTCTGCAACTGCAAAACCATGGTTTTGACTAGTTATGTAAACCAAACCGGTCTTCAAATCCACAACCGGCTGATTTGCACCACGATGCCCATAGCGCATTTTGTATGTTTGCAAGCCGGAGGCGAGCCCCATCAATTGATGCCCAAGACAAATACCCATCACTGGTAATTTCGCTTGTACCGCCTGAGCCAATGTGTTACGGGCCATAGTAGCCTTTCCCGGATGGGCGGGGTCGCCAGGGCCATTTGAGCAAAATAATGCATCGACTTGGTACTCATGAACCATCACATCATACGGTGTTTCAGGAGGGCACCAAACCACTTCGAAATGAAGGCATAGGTTTCGAAGAATATTGTATTTGATTCCACAATCAAGAACTCCAAGACGAGGTAGTGGGTGGTCAAGTGCATCCAACGCACCAGGATTGAGAATGATTGCATTTGAGAGCGATACTTGGTCAACTAAGTCTTCAAGGTCAGGAGAGGTCAGTTGCTTGAGGCGATGTTGAAGAAGTTCTTCTTCAGCTTCTGGGCCAAAGACGCAAAGCACTGTTCCAAGTTCACGAACTCTACGAGTGATCGCACGAGTATCGATACCTTCGATACCTGGGACATTGTGCAGGCGGAGCAAATCTGCAACTGTAGCGATTGAGTGTCGGTGGTCTGGCTGATGCATGGCATGCCGGACTACCACCCCTCGTGGCCATACACCGGCGGATTCTGATACTCCAGCATGAATGCCGTAGTTTCCAATCAATGGATAGGTGAAGGTCAGCACTTGTCCTGCAAAGGAAGGGTCGGTTAGCGATTCTTGATACCCCATCATCCCCGTGGTAAACACTAACTCGCCTTCACCATGACCTTGTGCACCAAAGAGAGTGCCGCAATAGCGCCCGCCATCGGCTGTAAGAAGCACACCGGGGCCGTTTGCCGGCGGTGGTAAATCAACTCCATGCAAGAGGCCATCAGCGGCATCTAGGAAGGCTGGAGCGTCGGAAACTCCACGTTGATTTCTCCCCGGACTAAAAGTGCCGGTTTGTACATCCAATTCCGACATCAGTATTGGTCAAAAACGAACCCCCATAATGATTGGCATGAAGTAGGTGCGGAAATAACGATTACAAGCACGGTTAAAAAAAAGCCTAATCAAGCGTATGGAGTCAGTAATGGGGTAGTTACTCTTCTTCTTCACGGTCTAAATCCCTAACTCTCTTTCCATTCGCCGATGGCTCAATAATGAGCCGAGCGTCATCGAATGAACGGTTACTTCCGGCCTCGCCGTACCAAGCATCCAAAAATAAGGCCAATGCAGCAACTTCAGAATGTGGTTGGTTTCCAACAGCAATGTTGTATTGGCTGTATTTGTAGACATCACCCGGAACTTTGGCACCACCCACGACAATAACCATTGGACGGTCACGACGAATGCGAGGAATCGCTTCACGAAATGGTTCGCCATACATGGTCAAATGAACGGCAACACCGGGCACTCCATCACCAGCATCTTCCTCGACAAAGCGTCTTAGCCAACCCATCGGGCTTTTGATGTGCTCACAATCCATTCCACCACCAAAGCGACTTGCTACTGATTCTAGATTTTCAAACATCTTTGGATCTTTATCGCCTGCTAAAAGAAAACGGTCTGCGCCAAGAGCACGCCCCACTAAAGCCAGATGAGTTGTAATTCGTGGGTCTCGACCAAGGCGATAGCCAAGCCGCAAAACATCGACTCGTTCACCTGTCATGATACTTCGAGATGTCAATCCTACAAGAAAGGTGCAGTCTCAATCTATTGTTTCTGGCGTAGGGTCACGAGTTCGTTCTTCAGCCACAGGCGAGATATCGATGTCGTGATTTACACAGAACTGTTTCAACCACAGCAGAAGAGATGCGTCAACGAGGAAATGGGCACAAAATGTCACGCCGCCCCAAAGGACACCAAGTCGAATACTCCGCCAAACAGCCGTTTGAATATCAAGTTCATTCGATACAAAACCATAGACCAAAGGTTCGATGAAATAAAAACCGCAAACAATAATCATCGCTCCAGAAATGAGTGAAGGCAATAATTGACCTAATTCACGACTGAAATCTCTAAAGAATGCTGAAAATAATCCCAAAAGCATAACGGCAATCGCCACATCTGCGAAACTGAATTTCATGAGAATAGAAACTCCAAGTTCAGAATTATCGTTCGCAGAAGAGATAAAAATCCAGTAAAAGAATATTAGGATGGCAAGCAAAATACCACTGTAGTAAGCCTTTGCAGATATCATTTCGAAAATTGAGTTGTGGTCTTTAACATTGAGGCGGCGAATCAAGCGGTCCGCCAGTTCTCGGCGATGTTCACTCGGACCATCCACGTCGAATTCTTCTCCTTCTTGCCCGAATCCGTCTAAAGAACTCTCAACAGTATCATCGGACATACTCATGCTTGACACTCACATGTTATCAAATCTGCCGAACTCGCAGGGTTCATGGGCGGAACCTTTCGACCTCTAATTGTTCACCAAAGCCGTATTTTGGCAGGTTTGCATCGAGATGAGGCGGAGTCATGTCATGTGATGGGAATACTCAATATCACACCTGACTCATTCCACGAAGAAAGTCGCCAGAGTAAACTTGAGGACGCTGTAAAAACCGGTTTACGTATGTGGCAACAAGGAGCAACATGGGTTGATGTTGGTGGAGAGTCAACACGCCCGAATGCAGACCCTGTTTCAGTCGAACAAGAATTAGAGCGCGTAATTCCAGTCATATCGGCACTCCGTGCCGCAAATTCAGAGGGATTGATTTCCATTGATACCCGCAGACCTCAAGTTGCTCAAGCAGCACTTGATGCAGGAGCGGATTTAATCAATGATGTATCAGGATTACGCGACCCTGAAATGGTCAAAATAATTCTCGACAGTGGCTGCGGAGTTTGCATCATGCATATGCAAGGAACACCTCAAACGATGCAACGACAACCAACATACGAAGACTGCGCAAAAGAAGTTAGTTCGCAATTACTAGAAACTGCACGAGGTTTGGTTGCAGCAGGACACCCTGTGGGGTCCATTGCACTTGACCCTGGCATCGGATTTGGCAAGACATTCGAACACAATATCGAACTTTTACAACGGCATGAATTATTTCGTGGCGTCGAAGGTTTCGCTGTACTCTGGGGGGTATCTCGCAAGTCCATCATCGGACAATTAACCGGTCACTCAAACCCTTCAGAACGATTAAGCGGTACACTAGCAGTCGCTTCATTAGCTCATTTCGAACACATTGATGTAGTTCGAGTTCATGATGTCCAAGAACACATTGATCTGTTCAATGTTCTCAATGCACTTGACTAAAACCCGATGCTACCCAATAATCCAGCAGCAGCAAACCATGCTCCTGCCATGCTACCGAGATTAGAAAGTGAAGTGACCATCAAAACTCTGCCTGCTTTATTACTCCAGAAAGAGCCTAAACTTTCGAGTTTGAGGAATTGTTGCAAATCTTCAGCGGTTGGTTCCCTCATCTTCAGTTGAACGTAACCAGCAAACCAACCTGCTGCAAGAGTGGGATTCAAAGAAGTGATCGGCGAAGCGGCGGCGGCAGTTAGTATCGCCAAAGGATGTCCGCGAGCAAGCGCACAACCAAGTGCTGCGAAGACGGCATTGGCTGCGGTCCAAACTGTGAACATTTCAAGCAAATTAACTCCTTCTCCTTTCGCCAAGAAATACGCCATCAAACTCATCACAAAGAGAGGAATCAACCACGGAATACTCTTGGAAAAGCGTCCGCGCACTGGAAGTTGTTCGAGTAGTTGTAAGCCCTCTTTATCGAGAACGGTATCGTTGATCAAATGCTGTTCAATACCTTTGAGGTGACCGGCTCCAACGACCGCGAGAATCTTCTTATCCGATTGAAGAGAAGAAATCTTTCCCGCAAGAAAAGCGTCTCTTTCATCTATCAAAACGATACCTGCACCTGGAGAGAACGTCCGCAATTCTTCCATTAGCGAAGTTAACAAATCTTGATTTTCGAGTAATTCCCCTACCTCGGGGCCCTCATCATCTTCATCATCGCCCAATAAAGACCGAAGAATTCTGAATTTTTCGCGCAATCGCATTTTCTTCCATGCTCGGCGTAATGTCGTTTGGATATCGCGGTCAATCAGCGCGACTTCAAGGTCAGCTGCTTCTGCTTCTTGAACTGCAACAAGCAATTCAGCCCCAGGTTGCTGACCCTCATCAAGCCCCATCTTTCGTTGCTCAGCAGCCAACAACGACTGAAGTAGAACTAGAGGGGCTTTGCCTTCTTTGACCACTTTGAGCAATCCTTCTTTGTCAAGGCGACGATTGCTGGTAAGTGCTTGATGGCGTGAAGCACATAACTCAACTGCAACAATATCCGGCTGATAGGTCTTGATCTGTTCACGAACTGCTTCAACACTTGCCGTCGATATGTGAGCAGTGCCAAGGATTCGAAGTGTTGGAGATACATCGACGATGGGGGTTTCAGCCATCATAACGCCTCTCTTTGGAATAATTTTTCTAATTCAGTACCCATTGCTTGGACAGCATGATTCTCTGCCTCATCTGGGTCGTCAGGAACGGTTGAAAGAAGGATATCGAATGGTATTTGACCACCGGCTAACGCTCTGTGTCCACCGGATAAACCACCACCCCACTTTTCGGACAAGAGGCGGCCAAGATGGATTGATTCATCGGTCGTACGAGCGGAAAGAATGATTTTACCACGACGAGGTCCAAAGACGATTACCGTGTCAATTCCTTCAGTTGGAAGAAGAAAATCAGCAATTTGCGCTAATGAATCTCGGTTTGGCATCGAGGTTAATGGGGCCAGCAGTGTCGAATTAAACAAGGAACGTGAGCCCAATGCTTCTGCAAATGATTCAAGCGTTTCTTGCGACCGCGGTGGCTCTTCTATAGAACGGAGTAGGTCTTTATCGACGAAGGCATTGAGCCATGCCAAGGCACGGATATCAACTGGATTGAAATTGCGAGTGAAACCGAGTGTGTCGGTTCGTATGCCAAAAGCAAGAGCTGTGGCAATACGCGCAGTTATGGGATGATTGAGGCTCATCAAAAGACTTGCAACAAGCGACGATGTAGCAGAGAACTCCGGGCGGACCAGTGAGATGTCCGCTGCCACTGACTCTTCCAAAGAGTGATGGTCAAGAACGATATGAGGGACACAATCATCTGGAAGAATATTATTGGCCCCAGGGCGATGGAAATCAACGGTCATGACGACTGCGGCATCACGGAGAACATCTTGAACCTCCCAATCGAGAATAAGACGACGAACTGGGATATCGAGCAGACGAACCATCGCACGATTTTGTTGGTGTTCAATGAGCCCTCCATGCAATAATTCAGGAATAAGCCCCATTTGTTGTACTAAATCATACATCGCTAATCCAGCGCCCAACGCATCAGGGTCGGGATTGTCATGGCAAAAAATCGCAACCTTAGATTTAGGAGGTATTGAACGAAGATAATGTAACACGACACCAGCACCGTCTTTTTGTTCCCAAGAACGTATGCGGTCTTGCATAGCCGCAAAGGAAACATCATCGACGCTGATCAAATCTATACCATCGCCCTCCAAGGGTAAGGTCGTGAGTATAGGGATATCTGTCCAGCGATTTTGTAATGCAGCAAGAGGTGCTGCATCCGCCAATGCTTCGGGATTGAGCAAAAGAACTGCCGTTGGTTTGTGGGCATCAAGCGGAAGCGAATTGAGTAAAGTTGGGCTTGGTAGTGCTATAATTTCACAACCCTCCAATGGACCATCAAGAGGAAGATTAGCAGCAAGTCCAATCAAGATACTTCTGCGTCGTTCAGCACACCATTGACTCAAACGTATGGCGAGTTGTCCAGAACCGATGATGAGAAACATAACGCCACCAATTCCTCTTTATCCTCTTGAGGTTTTGAAGTTACGCCCGATATACGGAAAAGTGCATCTCAAAACTCGATGACAACATTTTCACGCTCTTGTGCGGTTACTTCAAACAATTCACGACGTTCACAGCCTTTCATATTTGCAACAATTACAGTCGGAATCATTTGAATTGATTTGTTAAATGAAGTTACTGAGGAGTTGTAGAATTCTCTGCGATCTGCAACTTGATTCTCAAGAGATACCAATTGGTTTTGCAGATTGATGAACGAAGAATTCGCCTTCAAATCAGGGTATTGCTCGGCAACCATGTTGATTTTTGGCATTAATCCGGCAAAAGCTCCTTCCGCAGCACCGACGCCTCGTACATCACCAGAAGCAAGTGCTCCTGCTGCTGCTTGACGAGCTAGCGCAAATTCCATGAAGAGGTCTTTTTCATGCTTTGCGTAACCTTTTACCATGTTCACTAAATTAGGAATCATATCATATCTTTGTTTGAGTAAAACATCAATATCGGCCCATGATTTGTTCACATTTTCTTCAAGGTTTATCAGTCGATTCCAAACTGAAAAAAACCATACTATCAATATAAGTAAAAAGAATCCAACAATAACTCCACCAATAATCATCATATCAGGCATGCCCTTACGTGAGAACCATAGGCTTTGAAACCATTGGTTAACTCCTCCGAGGAGAGACAATGTATTGAAGCAAGAACTGTTGCCATTACTATCTCTGCATGGTTGATACACCCACAGGAAGAGATTCGTAACACAGAGGGACTCAAATGATTGCTGAAACTCTAATCATTTCGTTAGCGATTTTTGTTGTCGCCTTTTTGTTTGCACCCATCGGAATGGGTGGAGGTATGCTGTTTGTACCTTTACTTCATTATGGATTAGGCTGGGAGATTAATGGAGCGCTCTTAGCAGTATCTCTCTCGCTAACGGCTGTTGTCAGTTGGGGAAGTGGCCTTGCCCATAGAAAAGAAATGCACTATGATAACCCATCGCTCAAAACAGGGCTAAGTGGAGCGGTTATAGGAGCGATTATTGGTGTTGGAATTGTTCTCTTCATCGGTGAAAAGATTGAAATTGTGTTCAAAGTATTGAGCCTAGTTATGATCTCTTGGGCCATTTACAAAACAGCAATGAAAATGCGAACTGATTCAAAGAATATCGAGAATTCAGATGATGACACCACTCAAGAAGTCCAATCATTATCTTTACAAATTGGTGCTGGAATTGGAGGGGTACTGTCAAGTGTGTTGGCTATTGGAGCAGGGGTAATTTATGTCCCAGTGTTACGAGCATTCGCCCATTTAGAACCGCGTAAAGCAATTGGAACAAGTCTTCACTTCATGATGGTAGTGGTACCTGTTGCGGTCTTGGCTCATCTTTTGACATTGCCTTCTGAAATGTATTCCAAACTCAGTGAAGAGTTCTTACTAATCCTCATCTTCATGTCCCTCACCCTCCTTGGATCTCGAAGTGGCGCTAAATACGGCATGAAGTACCTTTCTGAAAATCAAATTATGAAACTTTTCTTGGTCATTATTATTATTGTGAGTTTGAAATATGTGGCAGACCTCAGTGGTTTTTAGCCCTCGGTTTCAATGATGAAATCATCTGATGGAGCATTGAACATCAGTTGAGTAGTGTCTTCAACAGCGACAATACCGCGAATGCTGTGCTTTTCTTGAAGTTCAACAGTTGGCTGAGCGAGTTTGACACGAGTGTTAGCAAAAGAGAGTAAATGGCCCGAAGATACGTTCCATTCACCCTCTGGAAGCCAGAGGCCGATTGAGCCAAGTTCGGGGTGGTGAACCACAACAAGTGTGTCCTGATTCTCATCCACTTCGGCTCGCACAACTCGGAGTGTAGCCGCTTCTGGAATCAATTTACTTGAAGGCTGCCAAACTTTCCATGTTTCCTCAAAGGGTTGATTGTGTTCATTGACTCGTTGTTCTATAACCTTTATTTTCTTTGCGAATTCTTCTGCTTCTTCTTCACTTAATTGATTCAATCCATCCAGGAGAGTTCGGAGCCCTTCATGTTGAAGCATGTCAATTTGTGTCATTGCAGCATTAGCCATCAAAATGTGTTCTGAAAGTATCTCAAGGTGCTCTTGGGATTCGATTTGTAACGCACACTCCATCGCTTCATCGAGAACTTCCAAAGCTAAACCGGGTTGGTCGATGGCCAACAAGGCTTCACCGAGTTTCATCAAGTGAATTGTAGCTTGTTTTTTATCATTCGAAACAAGAGCCTTTGCTCGATTAATATGTTGTTCTGCTGCGTGATTCTCATCAAGGAGATGCCGGGAAATTCCCGCACATACAAGGTAGGGTAACCGTGGTGCTGAAATCAATTGTGCTTGCCGGTCTGCGGTCTCAAACAATCGAGCTGAACGTTTCCATTTACCAGAAGCAATAGCAAGAAGACCTAGTTGGAAAACAGCATGCATTTCAGCAAATGAGTCATCGATAAGTGTGGCTGATTGAAGCGCCCGGGATAGATGTAATCGCGCAGTTTCTAGTTTACCAGACATTTTAGCCATCAAACCCAAAGCGGTCTCTGTACGATACAAATACCCACTCAACGCACTGTTGGCGAGTTCTGCCGAAGATTCATCAAGTGGTGCCAATTCAAGACCGATGGCCTCCAAAACATCACTGAGCACGAGCAATGTTTCCTCATATGCTTCACCTAAATGCTCGGAGGTATTGGTCGAAGTAAGTTTAGAAAGATGTACATCGAGCGAGAGAATCGGTTGACATATCTCTGGTAAACTACCCAACTTTTTCAGATGGCTTCCTTTGATTTTCTCACCTGCAAGTGTTCGTTGTAAAGCACGTTTGAGATTTATTTCAGAAGCGTCATTCGATGTTGGCTTTTGTGATTGTGGGCGGTCTTCAATCAATGAATCTACCATCCATGTCAATTTTGCTTGGATATCATATTTGTGGACACGGCTGATTGCATAACGCATCTCAGCAGCCCTAACACGTCGAGAAAGACTTTTCATTCGACCTTTGTTTTTTGAAGGACTTTGTGCAGAGAGTCGTTGAATAAAGGTAGAAGGAGGGCACGTGGTATAGCCAAGATTTGCTTTTTCACCCGATGTTGTCATTTTGAAATCATCAGTGACCAATGTTACTTCTCGCCCTTCTCGATGAAGTTGTGATGCAAGTACCATCAAAGAGAGATCTACATCTTGCGGTGATGCCTTTTCACCAATCATTTGCGCAAGGCCTCTGATTTGACCACTATCTATAGATATGGTCGTCAAGAGTTTTTCTAATTCATCCAATACTTTCGGTTTTTTCGACCACTTTTGAAAACGCACGTTTCTTATTTCATCATGAACACCTGGTGTAACAAAAAGCATCTGATTGCCTTTATTAAGGATTTTAGCAATGTCTTTGACAAAAGTATCAGGTGCCATCGAACCAAGATGTATGAAACAATTGGAGTCGACGACCCAAGTCTGCGTCATGGCATTGCCAGTAAGCCGAGGGTCATAGATTTCACTCCGAATTCAAACCGGGAAAAATACACATGGCCGGCCGCTTGAATACACGATGACGGTACCGGGCAACAATTCTGTACACAAAATTACGGAGTGGCAAAGGTATTAACCAAACCAATGGATACCACATTGAGTAATACCATTTCATGTAAAGAAGACAACGAATTGCTGCTGCAGAACGCATGTAGGGTTTACCATCACGGATGAGATAAACACTATCAGCACGCTGAAGTTTTTCTGAGAACGTCGAAATAAGCTCCTGACCTTCTTTTGTTTCAATCGCAATAAAACGGATTGAATGTTGTTGTTTCAGACGGGGATTGATAAACACAGCTGTATGTGTGCAGAGTCCGCAATCACCATCCATCAAAATTATATCTTTACTTGTCATTTCCTCACCTCAATTGGCTCAATATTCCAAGTTTGAACATTGACGCCAGGACTCATATGGATGTGTTCAGGATGAAGTGTCCGGTCAATACCAAGGTTGTATGATTCCAACAGAGTATTTGTCTCAACTTCCACGTTAGCAACACAATAATTCCAAGGCTGATGATGAGTATATGCACGATGCAATACGCCTTTGTGCCATGTATACAGGCTGTAGCGTTCAAAGAGGAAATATTCGAGTGAACCTTGTACTGCATGTTCCATCGGACCGGAACTGTTTGTAGTACCAATCAAGGATTCACCGCCTGCTTTACGTCGGGATGACCATGAATATCGTCCCTCTTGATGAACCTGAACTTTGGCTTTTGCATAACGATATGGAAGACCGTATGAGCGAGGTGCATGGAAACACGTAACTCGACTTTGTGCATCAAGGGTAAGAAATAAGACACCTGGAATTCCATCTTTCGTGACATAGGTTCGAATATTAAATTCCCCAAATGTCGAGATGAATGGAACCCAAGGTAGCCCTCTTGGACGGACCTTTTCCATGATAAAAGGAATGACACCGATATAGGCATCTCCATCATGAAGGTCTATTTCTAGTCCCTTTGGAATATGTTTTTCCAATAATTGTGCATCCACTTTCCAGTGCATGAAGGTTAAGTGTTTCCAATTTTGGTATAGTGTAGATTTTCTCTGTGGCATTGCAAAAGGAATATGGTGACAATCCAAGTCATGGTTTGCTGCCATGGTTATTCCAAAGGGGGTATGCTAATCAAAGTGATTCAATGATCATGGCAATACCTTGACCGCCACCAATACATGCTGTTGCAACACCATAGCGTCCACCACAGCGCTTCAATTCGTAGGCAAGCGTGAGAACCAATCGTGTTCCTGTTGCAGCAAGTGGGTGGCCTAGGCCAACAGCACCGCCGTTAACATTTACTTTCTCAACATCGATTTCAAGATCCTTGATACAAGCAACTGCTTGGCCAGCGAAGGCTTCGTTAATCTCCCAACGATCAATATCCTCCGTGGTTAAGCCAGCCTTTTCTAATGCCTTACGAGATGATGGGACTGGCCCATATGCCATGATAGAAGGTTCAAGCCCGACGATACCCCAAGAAACGATGCGTGCAAGTGGCTCATCTCCATCGGCTGCTGCTTGAGATGCGGACTTGATGACAACTGCTGCTGCGCCATCGACGACACCTGAGGCATTTCCTGCCGTAACAAAGGAGTCGGGTCCAAAAGCAGTCGGAAGTTTTGCTAATGATTCAGCAGTGGTATTCTTGACCACGTGGTCTTCATCTTTGTGAGTTACAACCGTATCTCCTCGACGACCCTTAATGGTCACAGAAACTATTTCTTGCTCAAAAACATCGTTTTCAATCGAAGCCGTTGTTAGGGCATGTGAACGTGCAGCGTATGCATCTATTTCTTCACGAGTGACACCTTTTCTATTACACAATTCATCCGAAGTTTGAGCCATAAACAAACCACACGTCATGTCTTGAAGATTCGTCATCATGTAATCTTCGACTTGAGGTGACCGCCCAAGTCTCCAACCTTCACGGCCCCCACGCATGACATGGGGCGCTTGACTGAGGTTTTCCATTCCACCGGAGACGACGGTCGATGCTTCTCCAAGCATAATCATTTGTGCTCCAGTGATAATCGATTGAACACCAGACCCACAGATTCGTGAGAGGGTGAGCATTGGCACTTCTTGAGGAATGCCGCCCTTGAGACCTGCATGTCGAGAACCATAGATCGATTGAGAACAAGTCTGTAAAGCGTAGCCCATGACGACATGGTCGACCGATGAAGGGTCTGTTCCCGTCTTTTCAAGTGCACCTTTAATAGCCAAACCTCCAAGGTCTTGAGCCGTCATTGATTTCAATAATCCACCCTTTTTACCATCGCCACGCTTTCCGCCAACCCATTCACAAAATGGTGTTCTTGCTCCGCCAACAATGACTACGTCATCTGCCATGATACTTCGAAAGCGTAACGGCTGATAACTTCATACTATTCCGAGGAGGAAAAACACAGTTAGATAGAAAACTGGTAGATAGAGAGTTTCCATCAATGAGTAAGCGTATGGAACAATACTGTATTCAGTGCCTTGAATCAAAATTAATTCCTTGCCCGGAGGGTCTTCATTACCAATAACTTTGACAAGAGCATTTTCCACTGCATCATCAAGTTTTTCTTCAGATAATTCCTCTTCAGTACGAGAGACTACTTCTCCATAGACATACAATGGGTCACCCAGCCTCAATCCGTAAAGTGTCCAGCGTGTGTCACCGATATTCCATACATTGAGGGGGTCTTGATATTGAATTCTCCTAAACATCGAAGGTTCTACGCGTATACCACCGCTTCCATCGTGTAGAATGAAAGGTACACCTCCACTCCTTCGAGCAGATTCATGCATATGTGGCTCGACAATACCGAATAAATAACGGTATAATGTCTTCACAAACGAATATGTTTTACCGACCCCATATAGGAAAAAATTCTTTGTAGCCCACAATGGTATATTTCCCTGTGCTGGGAAATCTTCACGCACCCATTCATAACAAACGATATTCTCACACGCCATTTCATGGTTATCATCGACAAAAAGCTTCAGTGCCCCATGCGGTCCTGGACGGACTTGCCCAATTAATTCGGCCTCTCCGACTGGAACTGAACAAACCAGTGAAGTTTGCATATCGACCATTTCCATGTCGGTAATCGATTTGGACAGCGTCATAAAAAATATAATCACGACATACAAGGATAAAACCACAGCGACAATTCCCAAAAAAATACCAAACGTTTGACTCGATGTGAAATCTATTATGAAAGAAAAAATAGATACGAATGTCTTGAGGTGATATTTGAAAACGGATACTACGCCCCAATATTGGAGCATGCCCAGAGCGAGGGTGAAATACACAGCACGGTGGGTGAGCAGTGATGGGCTTGGTGGGCCTACCATGTATGGATGTTCAAAAAGTAATGAACCATCTTGGTCTTCAGCATAAAGTTCTTGCTTGTTCCAGGTGTGTTGACTTGGTGTTGGGAAATGCCATTCACCGGCATTATTATCCAATCCATCTAGACTCTTAGGAAGCCAGAATTTGTCAGAACTATAACCACGTTCCTCAGCATAGTTTTGAAGAAAAGTTTCATCGGACACTTTCTCTTTGAACTTTTTAAGTTCTAGGGCAAAGGGATGTGGTGTGTTCAAAAAGAGCAAAAGAAGGCCCAACAATGCCAAAAGAGGACTGTAAAAAAACCCGATAACATAGAGCAATGCCCCGAAACTCCACCCAATCCACATTTCTTGAGTATAGGGGAGGGCAGCGGTGAAAAATCCACCCTTTGACTCTGGCGCTTTGCCATCCATATCAATCGCTTTTCAACACAGGTCTTGAAGTCTGTGGTGTTTCAAAGGATTGCAAACATGCCTATCCCACAAAGAACACAGACGATTGGCATAATTAGTAATTCCGCAGATGAACGAATCTTACCCAAATTTGCAAGTTCCGTACCACGTTGAATATTTGCTTTCATACCAGGGCTGTTTTCACCATGAACTGCGATAGTTGTGTGGCCAATTGTTCCATCCAAACCCTCATTGGCAAGTTCGTCTCTTGGTCGAGGTTTTACCATCCCCAAAAGGTAGACTGGATTACCAATACGAAGCGCATAAGCAGTCCAACGATGCTTGCGAACGTCACCGTTATTGAAGAGGTTAGCGGCAAATTCAGTTTTGAAATGGTCACGTAATGTATCAGCATGGCTTGAAGTCCATTGCTTGATGTAATTTCCAAGGTGCTTTTTCTTAAAGGTACCGGATTCGACTCTGATCGCACCCGTGCCATCATGAAGCATGAAAGGAACACCGCCATTATCCGACCGGATACTTCGCCATTCACATACTGTTGTCGTCGTCGTATTACCTTCGGAATCTGTACTTGTTTCTTGTCGGCAGATGTAAACTTCGTATTCCCATCTAAAATCAACGCATCCAGGTATCATGCGCTGTTGATTCCCGTCAACAACGACATTGATCCATTGCTCGGGCGCAGGACGTACCTGTCCAACCAGTTCTGCTGAACCTACAGAGACAGAACGAACTAAAGATGTAGGAGTGTCAATCATTTGTTGCTGTTTTTTGTGCTGGAAGAATCCAACAATCAACCAAATAGCACCGATAATACTCATGACGAGGGGGGTGTATTTCATTATTGCATCTTCGGCCAAAATGTCTCCATTCTCAATCGATGTCTTTTCCTCAAGAAGCAGCATGCCAAGCGAGACTGCAAGAAGTATGATGAACAAAACCATGCTGATTCCAAACGTCGATAACGTTGCAGGGAGTGGCGTTCCAACTTTTGTTGGGTGTTCTGCAAGTGCAGAACCGTCTCCATCAGGAGCATATCGGTCATCTTTGTTCCATGTCGAAGGCCCAGGAGCAGGAAGAATCCAATCGCTGGAGTCGTTGGTTGGGCTATAGGATGAACGGCCAAAGAACCAAGATTCAATTTCAAGACCGTTTTTAAGAGCATCTTCTTCTAAATCGTCTGGCTGTGGTGCGTTCTTACGAATGTTATGTAAGTCGGTTTCAAGTGATGCTGGAGAAAGAATCCCAATCAAGAAAAATCCGAAAGCAGCAATAATTCCACCTCCTGCCATGAAAGTAACAAGCCCTCCAACGACCATCAAGAGCCCAATTACCCAAGCAATCCAACTTACCCAATGATAAGGTACAGTAAATTGGAAAAATCCTCTATCGAGATTAACGCCTTCGAGTGACATAGTAGTTCCAAGGTTGGAGGCTGTAAAGCATTACCCATCGAAATAATTTGATTTCTTTTTAGTTGGAGGCAAGAACTCCTAACACTTTGATTAGAATTCTTTTGTCACGACAACCATCAAATTCGGCATAATGGATTTGCTCCCAAGTACCAAGATGGAGTTTTCCATCTCGAACTGGCATGGTGACTTGTTGTCCGAGTAATTGACGTTTCAAATGTGCATCACCGTTATCCTCCCCGGTTCGATGATGATGATATTCCTCTCCTTCATGTCCATCACGACCATAATATGGGGCGATCTTATCGAGCCATTTCATGATATCATGGTGTAAACCATGTTCAAGGTCGTTCACGTAACATGAGGCTGTGATGTGCATGGGGTTTACCAGAACAAGCCCGTCACTAATGCCACTTTCAGCTACGATGCGCTCGACATCTTGCGTAATACAACGGATTTCATATCGTTCGTCTGTGTTAATCCATAATTCTTCGACGTAAGTTGCTGCTTGACCGGTAATGAGTTCGCCCATATACCCCCCTCAGGAGTCGGTAGTTGTTGATTATTTCAGTCGTCTAAACAAAGATGAATCGTCAAGTCCTGGAGCAGCAGTCATCAAAGGTATCGCTACAAGTAATCCGCATATGACCGAACATATTCCTTCTATTACTGCGATTATGGTAAAGACTGCTGAATCATTTCCAATAAGTTCCCCTAATCCCGCATCGCCACCCAATGCTATGCTAGAAAGTCCGATGAAATAAGAGACGGTAATACCGATTAGGACAAGATGAATACCTCTTTTCTGGTATTGGGTCATCCAATAGCCACCCAAAACGCACATGAAACCCGCTATAAGAGAATTAACAATATTGACGATGATCACTGAAACTGGAACGATAATTTTCTCTCCAGTAATTGGGTCACTGGTAGGAATCAACCAAGATATCACCCCAAGAAATGAAAATGCGCCCCAAATGATAACGAAAATTCCAAGCACTTTCGGTGCTGAGGATTGTTGTTGTAAATACATTACCTGCTGGCCCATTTGAGGATTCATCTGTTGCGGCATACCGACGATGATTGGTTCAGGAATAACAATCTGTTGCGGAGAGGTGGTAAATACAGTAGACTCCGGTTGTTCGTTGTGATCGTGATTATGAATCGTGGTGCCGGTGTGAACATCGCCTCCTATCGCGCTGTCTTGAATCGAAACTTCACCTCCACCCACATTAACAGGTTCATCGTCGTCCCAAGGGTTTGGTTGCATAAAAAAACGATATTTGCTCTCGCATATCAATCCTTCTTCACCATGCTCAGTTCCCATGGTGGTGTTGAAGAGGGAGGACCACTTGGCAAGAACCAAGGAGGGTTTGAATGGCTGATATTTTGCTGGTCTACAAAAAAAACTTCGAGGCAGTGCACGATGTAAGCCTTGGTTTAGTGACCAAAGCACTGGATGAATCTAGTCAACGCCGAGGAGGATTGCGAATTGAAGTTCGCGCTCGTGAACAAGTACGCCGTGCTGACTTCATTGGGCGTGATTTGGTACTTGTTCTGGGCGGGGATGGGACACTGACAAGCATATCTCACAACATCGATGCAGCCACTCCAGTCATGGGAATCAATTCTCATCCCCGAACAGAAGACCCACTGGGGAGTTTTGGATTTTACATGGGCTCGAATCTTGAGACATTTGCAGAGGATTTGGAAACTGCACTTGATGGTAATGCGATTGTGAATGAGTTGCCTCGACTCCAAGCGATTATTGACACAACTTCTGGAAATCGATTCACAACAGACCCAGCGATGAATGATTTATTGATTGCCAATACTCATCAATACGCTCCAAGTAAATACCATCTTCGCCGAGGCGGCAACAAATGCCTTCAACAAAGCAGTGGTTTACTCTTTTCCACGTGGTTGGGGCAAGGTGCCTGGCTGAGCAATGCAGCAGGTAAAGGTGAGCTAGAACATTTACTTCAGCGCATTAAAGATGAACAAAAGTCGACACATTATTTCGTACTTGCACGTGATATTCCTGTGGCAGAACGTGAAGGAATGCCTTGGTCTTGGATGGATTGGACTGATGAATCCACAACAATTACTTCAGATATGCATCGGGGTTATATCGTTCCAGACGGGTGGGATGAAGTGCATTTCAATAGAGGAGCGACGATTACAGTCAATGCAGAAGCACCTAAACTACGCCTCCTCACCTTTAGACATACAATGACTGTTCGATGAGATGAACCCATACTTCTCCATGAGGGTATGGAAACCGGAAGAATCATCGAAAAAATATCACCATTTGAGGAAATCAAGATCGATGAGTATTCGTGTGACTGTTACGAACGTAACCAAATAGATTGATTAGAGAAAGTGAACGAGAGTATTCCCGCAGTGGTGTAAAAAGTAAAGTGCTACTGACGTAAAAAAAGGGTGGAGACTGGAGTTCGACAAAGAACTCCAGCCTCCGGTTTTCTTAGGAGGTGATCCATCTGCAGGTTCCCCTACAGATACCTTGTTACGACTTAACCCTCCTTGTCGAAGGCAGGCTCGAATACGCCATAAAGCGCAGCCTCACCCACCCCCAACTAAGATGGTTTGACGGGCGGTGTGTGCAAGGAGCAGGGGCATATTCACCGTGCTATATTGAAACACGATTACTACGGAATCCAGCTTCACGAGGGCGAGTTACAGCCCTCGATCCGAACTATGAACGGGTTTCGGGTTAGCTCGGCCTCTCGGCCTGGCTTCCCATTGTCCCGTCCTTTGTAGCGCGCGTGTAGCCCAGGACATTCGGGGCATACTGACCTGTCGTTGCCCTCGCCTTCCTCTGGTTTAACACCAGCGGTCTCCCTATAGTGCGCCGCCTCCGGAGAGACGGGTAGCAAATAGAGATGAGGGTCTCGTTCGTTATCTGACTTAACAGAACGCTTTACAGTACGAACTGACGACGGCCATGCACCACCTCTCTGAAAATCCGACAAGCTCATTACGCTGGTCTTCATATAACAGTCGGCCCTGGTGAGTTTTCCGGCGTTGAATCCAATTAAACCGCACGCTCCTCCCGTTGCAGTGCTCCCCCGCCAATTCCTTTAAGTTTCAGCCTTGCGACCGTACTCCCCAGGCAGTGAACTTAACATCTTCACTCCGGCACCGGGGGCCCATTGCGGACTCCCGACACCAAGTTCACAGCGTTTACACCTAGGACTACCCGGGTATCTAATCCGGTTCGTGCCCCTAGGCTTCGTCCCTGACCGTCGGATCCGTTCTAGTGTGGCGCCTTCGCAACTGGTGGTCCTCTAAGGATGACAGGATTTTACCCCTACCCCTAGAGTACCCCACACCTCTCCCGGTCCCTAGTCTGGCAGTCTCTGCAGAATTCAACCAGTTAAGCTGGTTGATTTACCCACAGATTTACCAAACAGGCTACGGACGTTTTAGGCCCAATAAAAGCGACGACCACTCGAGCTGCCGGTATTACCGCGGCGGCTGGCACCGGTCTTTCCCAGCCCTTATTCCAAAACCGATTAATAGTTAAGAAAAGAGCTACACAAATGTGTAGTCACTTGGAGTTCCCTCATCACAGTTTCCTGCAGTGTGAAGTTTTCGCGCCTGCTGCACCCCGTGGGGTCTGGATTCGTGTCTCAGAATCCATCTCCGGGCTATTGCTCCCACAACCCGTACGCGTCGATGGCTAGGAGGTCCGTTACACCCCCTACGACCTGATACGCCGCAGACCCATCCTATGCCGTGACCTTTCAACCACACACCGTTCCAGGCGTTGTGATCTATCCGGTATTATTCTCAGTTTCCCAAGGTTATCCCAGAGCATAGGGCAGGTTATCCACGTGTTACTGAGCAGTTCGCAATGAATCTAATTCATTCTACTCGCATGGCTTAATCGAACTCCAAAAGCGGTCGCCTCTGGCAGGATCAACCAGATTTCTCTTGTTATGATCCTTAGGCTACTTGTCGCAAATTCATTTATTGAAATTGAATTACTGTCCTAAAAAAATTGGCGAGAGTATAATGCACTTATGCTTCTTACACAAAAATACGTCATAATCTCGATCACCTACCTGACCAAGAGCGAGCTTCCGTGGGGGGAAGGTTTCTCAAGATCGCAATAGCTTCGGCTTCACATGTCAAGAGGATGGCGACGGTCATTGTCCGAAGACTCAGCCGCCAACGCCGTTCTTGACTACGCAAGCATCCTTGCCACTTACCCCCCCTATATCAACGTACCCTCTCGGCAAGGGCGGTAAAAAAGGCGGACTGAGCCGCAATTAACATTCAAAAAATATGGTGAAAACAGAAAGAATTTGTATCCGATGTTAAACGGGGTATAAATATCATTCAATATCATACAAATGGAGGTCGTCCATATCATACCAAGGATTGGCACCCACGCCTGAATAACCGTCGTACCAAGCGGTTGCTTCTGCAAAGAAGAATGTTTTATTGGCCTTTCCGGGGTCATCTAATTCAACACCTTCACCATCTGTATAATTCGAAATATGAACGGCGGGCATCGCATGACCACCCCAATCTTCGTTTGCATTTGGTTTAACCATGAGTAAAATCAAAATACCATCATAACCAATCGATTCAACGAGCGAGATATACAGTGAAGCGGCATCTTCGCAATCCCCAGCATGCTCCCAAAGCATTTCTATTGGATACTTAGGATATTCATTGACACCCATCCCATCAATATCGTATTGGTATGGAATGCCACCAACAAATGCAAGTATAAAATTAGCAATTTCTAGTTCTGAATCATAACCATTAGCAATAGCCATATCACGTAATTCTATGGCAAGATCATAGACGTACACCTCGTTAGGTGTCACGAAACGTTGGTAGTCATCCCATGAATAAGTGGAGTGGTCATATAGTTTGAATGTGCGATACAATGAATAATCAAAATCAAGGTTAAGGCTGAAATCTTGGTAGTCAAAAACCCAATTGAATTGGGGAGCATTCATGACACGTAAATCCTTGAACATATAGGAGAATTCAAGTATTCCATCGTAGCCATCATGGTCGCCGACACCGGAGACAGTTAATTCGTGATTTTCAGAAACGGAAGCGATACTACTGTTGAGCGAAAATATGTATGCATCAAGGTCATCAGCGATATTAATGTCGACAGCATCATCAAGGAATGGGTCTGAATCCCATACGGAAATTTGAATTTCGTGGTGAGAGATTTGTTCTGGTAAATCATAGAAAAATTCGTAACCTAATGACACTTCAACATCAGTCGTCATGACATAATAATTATCTCCTTCACCCGTTGGAGAACAACCAATATTTTCTCCATTGACCTCAATGCAAAAATAGATTTCAGAATAGTCATCGAAGTAATCTAAGGACTCAAGGAGTGTAAAAGAATGAAGTGTTAGAGCGAAAGCTGAATCGGAGTTGTCATTGACATCCACATCATCGGGAACCCCGTCATCGTCATCATCCATATCGCGGTTATCGCCATCTCCATCGCCGTCAAAATCAACCCACTCAGTGGCATCACGGGGGAATTCATCGATGGAGTCACTATAACCATCCCCGTCATCATCAAGGTCGATAATATCACCTATACCATCCCCATCAAGGTCTGACCAATCCGTTGGGTCAAGTGGTAAATCGTCGAAAGCATCTGGGTAGCCGTCGTTGTCGTCATCGGTGTCAAGAGTGTTTCCAATTCCGTCACCATCCGTATCATACCATTCGGTAGAATCCATTGGAAATACATCAATATCATCTGAAAAACCGTCTCCATCGTCATCGAGGTCAATGGCATTACAAAGACCATCTCCATCGGTATCTAAAGGGACATCTTGATGGTCAAGAGGGTCTGTATGTACGAGACAACGTTCGGATTCATCGAAATCGGAATAACCGTCACCGTCATCATCGAGATCGATATTGTCGCCCTTTCCATCAAAATCAGAATCTTGCCACTCGGACGGATCGCCTGGAAAAGTATCATCTCGGTCGAGAATTCCATCTCCATCTGTATCTAAAGTGGAAGCGATTGCTTCGGTCGAAAAGGTCGTCGCGAAAAGCAAACCTAGGGCGACAAAAACTACGATTGTAGCAAATACAAAAATACCAATCGAGACCCCTTTTGAAGGTAAATTCATGACTAATT
>Ga0302127_10000192_pt1 | contig 30900 bp, 28 predicted proteins | sample CB4_SCM_MG_FD_204452 | JGI IMG/M metagenome (GOLD analysis project Ga0302127, IMG submission 204452) | Marine microbial communities from Western Arctic Ocean, Canada - CB4_SCM | ecosystem: Environmental > Aquatic > Marine > Oceanic | place: Canada: Western Arctic Ocean | collected 2017-09-24
GGTTTGACCCGCGCTAGGCACCCCTGCCAGCTATACTGCTATTGAACTTAGCGATGAGTTGGCTCTAGCTACGTCTCTGATGAGCTGGCTGCTAGGTTGGGTGACAAGGACATGGGGCACGTCAGGGGGGCGCCGTATCACCCGCAAACACACCGCTTAATATTATTAACCAGATGAGCCAGATCCTCTCTTAGATCAGGCCGCTACGTGTTCCAATTTATATGACGACGGACAGTCGGAGGTAGATGCCTCGGAAGACCCTTCCTGTTATGATGATGAAAACAGCGATAAAGGACGGGGCCTCACAATGCCGGATACAACATCGACGACGAAATCTACTGACACGCCGCAACCTAAAAAAGCGCCTACGGCAAACTTAATTTTGCCCGCGCAACTCAAGCTTAAGCGGCGTTTTCCAACCGCGCAGGATCTACGCGCTCGGGCCCGCAAGCGTCTACCCAACTTTGCTTTCGAATATGTTGATGGTGGCGCCGGGGCCGATACCGGGATTGCCCGTAACTGGAATGCCTTTAATTCCATTGAGATGGTTCCACGCTATGGCCGGGTGGTTTCGCCGCCGCCGACTGATGTTGAGCTGTTTGGTAAATCCTATTCGGCGCCGATTGGTATTGCGCCTATAGGTGGGCCGGGCACAGGGTTTCCCGGTGCGGAAACCTATTTTGCCAAAGCAGCGCAGGCAGCGAACGTGCCTTACACACTGGGTGTGTTATCCGCAATTACGATTGAGCAAGCTGCTGAACTGGCGCCTGATGTTCTGTGGCTGCAGCTATACCGGTTTGCCAATAACGAACACAAAATCGGTATGGACCTCGTCATGCGCGCTGAAGCAGCTGGAGTCAACGCGTTGATGCTAACCTGGGACTCGCCTGTGCGGACAACCCGGCCTCGCGAAGTTAAAAGCGGGATTATGGCACCCTTCAAGCTGACCAACCGTCTGCGGCTGGATGCGATGACGTCGCCGCATTGGCTGTTCTCTATGATGCGGAACGGTATTCCCCGTTTTGTCAGTCTGCAGCCTTACATGAATGGGAAGACCAGTATTGAGGACTCCACCAAGTTCATCCGTGCTGAAGGTGGTGGTGCGTTTACTTGGGACGAAATCGCTCGTTACCGAGACGCGTGGAAAGGACCGCTTCTGTTGAAAGGCGTGTTGCATCCGGCAGATGCTGAACGTGCCGTTGCAGCGGGTATTGATGGCCTCGTGGTGACCAATCATGGCGGTCGTCAAATCGATGCGTTGCCAGCATCGATCGATGCACTCCCGGCAATTGCGGCACAGGTTGGCGGGAAAGCGGAGATTATCGTCGATAGCGGTGTGCGTTCCGGTGTCGATGTCGCGCGGGCAATTGCGCTTGGTGCTAATGCGGGGTTCGCTGGCAAGGCGTTTCTGTGGAGCCTTGGAGCGCTCGGTGCTGCTGGGCCCGGTCATATGATTGATTTGTTTAAGGATGATCTCAGCGCAACTTTGGGGCAGCTCGGCTGCTACAATGTCGATGAGTTACGATCAGTCAAAGTTCGGCATCTTGGAGCATACACTTTAGCCGATTTTGTCGATAGCTGAAGGCATAAAAGACCTGATTGGATATAGGTGTTTTCCCAATTTGTGTTACCGTTTAAATCTCAGGGAATTGATCGACAACCTTCGTTATTGAATAAAAATAAAATTGAAGCTGGAGTGTCAGCGGAACAGAACGAGGCAGGCTATGGATTACGATCTGATTATTCGAGGCGGTAATATCGCAGATGGTAGCGGTGATGCCATTTTCGAAGGCGATGTCGCGGTAAAAGACGGCAAGATTGTCGTGGTCGGCCAAGTGTCGGGCACAGCGACTGAAGAGGTTGATGCCAAAGGCATGTTGGTGACGCCAGGCTTTGTCGACATCCACACCCATTATGATGGGCAAGCGACTTGGGAGGAACGTCTCGTTCCTTCGAGCTGGCACGGTGTTACGACAACGGCTTTTGGTAATTGCGGTGTCGGGTTTGCACCAGTGCGTGAACAAGATCGCCAAAGCCTGATCGATCTGATGGAAGGGGTTGAGGAAATTCCCGGCTCGGCACTGCATGAAGGATTGAAGTGGGATTGGGAGTCGTTCCCCGATTATCTGGACGCCCTCGATCGGCGCCGCCACGATATGGATTTATGCGCCCAGCTTCCCCATGCCGCTTTGCGTGTCTTTGTGATGGGAGAGCGCGCCTTGAAACTGGAAGACGCCAACGAAGATGATATCGCCGCCATGCGGGTGCTTGCGGGTGAAGCGATGAAAGCGGGCGGGTTTGGATTTACAACATCACGTTCCTTGAACCATATGACGGTGCAGGGCGATCCGACGCCGACGTTAAGGGCGCGGGAAGAGGAGCTAACCGGCATCGCTATGGGGCTCAAAGATGCGGGCTCCGGCGTCATCCAGATGATCGGTGAGTTTGCCGCGGATGACCGGGATGAAGAAATTGCCATGTGGCAGCGGATTATGCGGGCCTCGGGACGACCACTTTCTATCACCGTTACCCAGCGTCACCGCGACCCGGAAGGCTGGCGTGATGTCATGGCAGGGATCGACGATGCTGTGGCTGAAGGGCTTGAAATGCGGGCACAGATAGCGCCGAGGTCAATTGGGGCGATGTATGGCCTTAGTCTTAGCCAGCACGCTTTCTATCTGCACCCATCTTATCAGGCGATTGCCGACAAACCGCTTGAAGAAAAAGTTGCCATCATGCGTGATCCTGAATTCAGGGCGAAGCTGTTGGCAGAAAAACCAGTGCATCGAAGTGAGCGTTTGATCCAACGCACGGCCAACTTCCAGTTCACGTTTAGGCTCGGTGACCCACCGGATTATGAACCTTCTGAAGAACGCTCGGTTCTCAACCTCGCGAAACAGGCCGGTCGTGATCCCTTGGACTTCATGTATGACCTGCTGCTCGAGAATGATGGTAAGTCGTTCCTATTCTCTCCGAATACGAACTATGCCAGCTATAACCTCGATGCTTGCCACGAGATGATTACCCACCCGCGCAGTTGTTTGGGGCTGAGCGATGGGGGTGCCCATGTTGGGCACATCTCTGACTCTGGCTATCCGACTTTTGTGCTGACCCATTGGGGCCGGGATCGGGCAACCGGGCGAATTGATCTACCTTGGCTGGTTCGCTGGATCACCAGCGCAACGGCCGAAGCGATTGGTTTGCATGATCGTGGACGTCTCGTGCCGGGATACAGAGCTGATATCAATATTATTGACTATGACAAGCTTGGGCAGAGTTACCCTTATCTGACATATGATCTACCTAAGGGCGGTCGACGCTTTATGCAGAAGGGCGAGGGCTATAAAGCAACCTATCTCGGCGGAGTTGCGACTTATCTGGATGGCGAGTCGACCGGTGCTTTACCTGGCAAACTAGTTCGGGGGCCGCAAACGGCTTCGTCATTGGAAACCGCAGCGGAGTAGTAGAGTAAAATGAGTGTAAGAACGCTATCGATCGCCCTTGATCGTTATGATCGGCATTTCCCGTTTTATGACGGGACCGCAATTCCACCGGACGGCATTAAGTTTGATGTTAAACAGGTCGGGCAGGGCACGAGTTTTCGGGATGGCAGTGACCGTCACGGACGAATGATCCATAACAGGGAATTCGACATCTCAGAGTTCTCTATGTCGAGCTACCTGATGGCCAAGGGGCGCAATATGCCTCTGACAGCGATACCGGTCTTTCCTCGACGACTGTTTAGCCAGAGCCAGATGTGGGTGCATCCAGACTCAAACCTTTGGCATCCCAGAGACCTGATTGGCAAAAAAATCGCGATTAGTGCGTTCCAGACAACCTTGTCGTTGCTTGCCAAGGGCGACCTCAAATTTCATTACGATGTTCCGTGGGAAGACATTCACTGGCTGTTGACCTCCGAAGAAAAGGTGAAGTTTGAAACGAAACCCGGTGTTAAAATGGATTACATTGGTGATCGTGAGCAGCTGGGGCATATGCTGGAAGCTGGCGAGATTGATGGTTTCTTTCTGCCGCACCCGCCGCATTCGGTGGCGACAGGGGAAACCAAGGCACGGCATTTATTTGCAGACAGTAAGGCTGAAGAGCAGGCTTATTATAAAAAATATGGTGATTTTCCGATCATGCATATTGTCGTGATGCATCAGGACCTGGCGGAGTCCATGCCAGACCTCGGAAAAGATCTTATCAAGACATTCACTGATGCCCGAGATTTAGCAGAAGGTTATTACGAGGACCCTAATTGGTCCCGGCTGGCGTGGGGGCGTCACAATTACGAGGAAGAGCGGGCAGCCTTCAGTGGTGACCCATGGCGCTACGGCTTCAAGGAGAATCGCGATAACATCGCGCGGTTTATCAAATATTCCCATGATCAGGGGTTGATCGATACGCCCTATGAGCCGGAAGAGCTGTTTATACAAAATACGCTGGATACGTAGTCGGGCTTACGCCCCCAAGATCGGCTTGTCGCCTTCGAGCATGATGCGGCTCCGGCGTTTTGGCTGGGTTTGGGCAATCGGGCCGCCATTTTTTATGCGTGCCAATAGAATACGGTGCATTCAAATTCGGTCAGGTTTTTCGGGAGGGAAGTAAATGCCATATGCGGATAGTGACGGTGTAAGACTGTTTTTCGAGGAATCTGGTGATGGTATTCCAATTATCTTTGTCCATGAATTTGCGGACGATTATCGGAGTTGGGCTGCTCAGGTGCGGTTTTTCTCGCGCCGCTATCGCTGTGTTACCTTTAATGCTCGTGGTTTTCCGCCATCGGATGTTCCTGATGAGCAGGACCGGTATTCCCAAATTATTGCGGCTGACGATATCGCCGCTGTCATGCGAGGCGCTGGCATTGATCAAGCACACATCGTTGGCATTTCAATGGGTGGGTTTGCAGTCCTGCATTTTGGCTTGCGGCACCCGAAGATGGCGAAATCTCTAACCATTGCGGCCTGTGGTTATGGCGCAGGCTATGACCAGCGTGAACAATATGCTGCCGACTGTGAAGTCCTCGCCGCTGAGTATGACAAGGTTGGCGCTGCCGCGATGGCAAAAATGTATGCTGATGGTGCTTTTCGGCAGCAATTTAAGGAAAAGAACCCACAGGGGTGGGCTGAGTTCCGCGATACGTTGGCTAAACATTCTGCGAAAGGGTCCGCCCTGACAATGCGAGGCGTCCAGAAGGTGCGTCCGAGCCTCTATGATTTAGAGGATGATTTGCGGGAAATGAAGGCGCCAACTCTTATCATAAGTGGTGATGAGGATGACTGGTGTCTGGAGCCCGGTCTGTATCTTAAACGAACGATCCCCGCATCGGGGCTTTGGGTTGTGCCAAAGACTGGCCATACGATTAACCTCGAAGAACCAGCGGCTTTCAATGCGCAGTTGTCCGAGTTCTTTGCCATGGTCGAGGCGGGACGCTGGGCCGAAAAAACACCGTATGAAGGTGCCTCGGCTCTACTGTCAGGATTACAAAAAGACGATTAGGGCACCATTGGTTTAGGCGCGCGCTGGCCCGCCTGTTCCATAAGAGGCAGCACTTCGTCGATCCACTGCTTGGCTTCTGTCTTGTAGTCGACCCAGGAAATCAGAACGCCATCAACGCCGATTTGGATCAATTTATTCATCTCGTCGACGATCTTCTCTGGAGTTCCGACAAGTGGGTAGCCTCCATTACCCGCAATGAAGTGGAAGCGAAACTGTTCGAGAACTTCCGCAGGCAACATCTCTGAGTTCATTTCGAAAATTTCGAGCAGATTATTTACGGCCTCGCAGTCGCCCTTCTCGCGGACGTAATAATCGAGATAATCTTGGGACTCTTTTTCGGTGTCGCGGCACACTACATAGACGTGAATCCAGCTTTGGATGTTGCGACCTGCATTCCGTGCTATTGTTTTTAGGCTATCAATCTGCGCATTGTTTGGCGGCGGTGACGGGGTGAACCAATGGTACGTGGGCGGTTGAGAATATGCAGCTATAGTCTGTGGCCGCTGCCACGGCGGACGCCCAGGTGAAGGTCTCGAAGGTACGGTTGTTGAAATTTGTAGGGCCACCATAACCTTTCCAGCGCGCGACCGGAAGAAGGACCTCAAACCCGGCCTGATCGGCCATCACTGAGACTTGGCGTGTGTCGGGCCAATTCATTTCCCAAGCGTTCTCGGCGGTCGTGATGGTCGACCCATGACTACAATTCATCCCGATGATGCCGATCTTCATTTTGTTGTCGTTAAAGAGGGGGGGGTGGCTTCTGGATAGCAGTCATTTTGACCATTTGGCTTTTGTTGGGTAATTACGGAGTATGATACCTCGGATTCTTGACATCAACCCTGATGCTGAAGGTGGATGGCTGGCGCCGAGTCATATGCAGGTGTAATTTCCTATCATGGACAGTACGATTTCAGAAAAAGCCCCCCATCAGCTGAGTTCCAGGATTTACGCCAGATCATATGCCGGTCTGGAGATCGATCCTGATCGGAATATCAGTGATGACGCGATTGTTTTCTGGCGCATTGTGAGGCTTGCCTTCAGTAATCGGATGCGAATTTCCTTGGCCCTTGTCGGTATTGTCGCCGCAGCTTGCTTCCAGCTGATGATTCCCCAGCTTCTTGGCGATGCGGTTGATGGTGCTTTGGGGCTTGTTGGTAAAGGCAATGTTTCGCCGGAGGCGGGACGTGATGCGCTCTATTTTGCGGCGTGGCTTCTCATGGGTGCGGCGGTAATGCGCGGCCTCTTTACGTTGCTGCACAACTATTGCGGTGAATCCATTGGTCATCTTTTGGCATATGATCTCCGCATCGCCTTTTACGCCAAGTTGCAGCAACTCAGCTTTTCGTTTCATGACCATGTCCATACTGGCGAGTTAATCACGCGCGGTATGCTGGATCTCGAAGGTATCCGGTCCTTTATGAATACCGGGCTGCTGCGGGTCTTTTTACTCGTCATTCTGGTCGGCGTTGGCGCCTATCTAATGATTTCAACTGATCCAGTGATGGGATTGTTGGCGCTAAGTTTTGTACCCTTTGTCATGTGGAAATCCGCTGCCTCACGCTTGAAGCTACGAGGTTTGTGGTGGACCTTGCAGGAAAAAATGGCGGTTCTTGGACGCATAATGGATGAAAACCTGACCGGTATCCGCGTTGTGCGTGCCTTTGGTGCCGAGCCCTATGAGCTGAAGAAATATGACGTCGCCTCTGAAGAAGCCCATTCCCTAGCGGCCGAACGGATAAAGACGCGTGTTGCTTCCACGACCGCAATGACCTTCGCATATTTTATTTCGATGGGACTGGTCCTTTGGGTTGGTGGAACGAGGGTTATCGACGGACAGATGAGCGTCGGTACGCTGACGGAATTCCTTACCTTCATGACAATCCTGCAGTTGCCGGTGCGCCAGCTTGGCCTTGTGGTCAATTCATTCGCCCGCACCCTGACCTGTGGTGCGCGCATGTTTGGGGTGCTCGATCTCGATCCGGTCGTCGGTGATAAGCCCGAGGCAAAGGAACTAACCGATAATATCGGGACGGTTAAATTTGAGAATGTAAGTTTTGCCTATCCCGGGGAAGGGTTGCCCACCGTCCTGAACGGTATCTCGTTTGAGGTAAGCCGTGGCAAGACGTTGGGGATTGTTGGCCCACCAGGTAGTGGCAAGTCCACCATCGCGCATCTTATGCCTCGCTTTTATGATGTTGCGGATGGTCAGATAACGATTGATGGCGTTGATATCCGTGATGTGAAGCTGTCGTCGCTGCGCAGCAAGGTAAGTGTTCTGTCACAAGACCCGTTCCTGTTTACGGCCTCGCTGGAGAACAACATCGCCTATGGTAATCCGTGGGCAGAGGATGCGGACATCCGCAATGCCGCCGCAATTTCTCAAATCGATGGATTTATTGATGGTCTGCCGACGGGATATGAGACCCTCGTAGGGGAACGCGGCACTTCACTTTCCGGTGGCCAAAAACAGCGGATAGCAATCGCCCGCACGGCGATGTTGCAGCCTGACATTCTTGTTCTTGATGACTCGACCGCGGCAATTGACGCGGGCACTGAACAACGCATTCGTCAGGCGCTAAAAGAGCAGGCGCAGAGTGCAGCGACAATTATCATTTCGCATCGATTGGGCACGTTGCGGCATGCCAATGAAATTCTCTTTATCGAAAATGGCGTGATAGTGGAAAAGGGGTCACACGACCAACTCGTGACGCTCGCTGGCAGGTATGCGGCGTTATTTGCGCTACAAAGCCGCGAAGGGGCTGAGACGGTTGATGCGGCGAAGGGAGCAGCGGAATGACCTCTGTATCCCGAACCGCTGCGGACCCCAATGCCGTGCGGCCACCGCGCGCTGTCGTTGGCTCACAGATCAGTCAGGATGAAGTGATCTTTGGCGCGGCGTTTGATCGTAAGGTCGTACGACGGTTCGCCGAATATGTCCGGCCCTATCGCAAGACAATGTATCTCGCGATGGTGTCGGTTCTAGTCTTTACTGCGGCTCAGTTATCGATCCCTTTGGTCATTCGCTATGCGATCGATAAGGCACTCGTTGCTGGCGGTGATGGTCAGGCCCTGTTAACGCTCGCGGTTGCAGTCTTCGCGGCCATCATTGTTGTGAACTATGCTGCGAATTATCTGCAGGACAGGCTGGTGGGGCTGACCGGTGAGCGGGTAATCTTTAACCTGCGGAGTGCGATGTATGCGCATCTTCAAGATGTTGCCCTGACATTTATGGATCGAACTGAAGTTGGACGAATGATGTCGCGGCTTCAGGGTGATGTGAACTCATTGCAGGAGTTTCTCGAAAATTCCATAACGGCGTTTGGTGATCTGGTGCTGCTGTTTGGCATCGTCATTATCATGCTGACGCTAAACCTTGAGCTGGGATTGTTGACGCTCTCCGTCGTGCCAACGTTATTCTTTGTCAGAATGGTTTGGTTGCCGCGGGCGAGAAAAGCCTTTCGTCGGGCAAGAGAGACTAATTCGATCAATAACGGGGCGCTGGCAGAAGGTATTCATTCCATTCGAACAGTTCAGGGTATGCACCGGGAAGCCGTCAATTTAGAGCTTTACGGCGACAAGTCGCAGGAAAATCTGCGGGCGCATCTCCTCTCGGCGAAATTTGCGCAGGTAATGGTTCCGATTGTCGATACGCTCACCGGGGCTGCGATGGCGATTGTTGTCGTAGTCGGCGGTACGCTCGTCCTTGACAATGCGCTGGATGTTGGCGTGATGGTTGCATTCCTGTTTTACGTGCAGCGTTTCTTTGATCCAATCCGTTCTCTGACTATTCAGTACAGCGTTATGCAGCGGGCGATGGCCTCCGGTCAGCGGATTTTCGAGGTGCTCGATGTGCCGCTGGCGATTTCCGATAAACCTGACGCAGTTAACCCCGAAAACGTTGAAGGCGCGCTGGAACTCCGCAATGTTACGTTTGGGTATTACAAAGATCAGCCGATTTTGAAGGAGATTAGCTTTAAGGTTCAGCCCGGTGAGACGGTGGCCCTTGTTGGACCGACGGGGTCGGGGAAAACTAGTATAACCGCGCTTCTCAATCGATTTTACGATGTTTGGGAAGGCGAAATTCTGATCGATGGTGTCGACGTTCGTGATTACGCCAAGACGGCTTTAGGCAAACATGTGGCGATGGTGCTGCAGGACCCATTCCTGTTCACGGGCAGTATATTTGAGAATATCCGGTACCGAACAACGGACGCGACTCAGGAAGATGTCGAGGAGGCGGCTAAAATTGTTGGTGCCCATGAGTTTGTCACGGCGTTGCCCTTCGGATATGACACGGTCCTTGAACAACAGGGACATAACTTGTCCATGGGGCAAAGGCAGCTTCTGAGCTTCGCCAGGGCGCTGGTTGCAGATGCGAAGGTTTTGATCCTGGATGAAGCAACGGCTAACATCGATAGTTATACAGAGCGCCAGATACAGATCGCCCTGCAACGTCTACTCGAAGGACGCACGGGAATTGTCATTGCTCACCGTCTTGCAACTGTCCGAAATGCTGATCGGATCATCGTATTACAAGAAGGTAGGATCATCGAAATCGATACGCATGACGCGCTGATCGCCCAGAACGGCCTATATGCCAAACTCTATGAGTTGAACTACGCATCGTTCGATGATCTTCCTGAAGATATAATCAATAACACGCTGACCGCACCGGTTCGTTCCTAGGAAGACAGGGGCTGCTTCTATTGCGGTTGTTTGGGTGATTGCCTATCCTTGATTAGAAACAGGAGAGACGTCATGACAAGAATGGCGACAAGAAAAAAACAAAAGAAATCACTTGTTGTTATAGAGAAGGTTGGTGCCGCTCTTGGCGCGGAAATTTCTAACGTGGATCTGGCGCAGCCGGTCGCACCATTAGATATGACCGTCATTCAAGAGGCCTTTGTCGAACATGGGCTGTTGATATTTCGTAATCAGGATCTAACCCAGGATGAATATATTGCGTTTGGTCGTCAATTTGGCGAGCTGACAATTCATCCATTTGCGACAAGCCTGCCAGACCATCCGGAGCTGATCGTGCTCGATAATGACGGAGATAATCCGCCTTTGTCGACAGACCAATGGCATAGCGATGAAATGTTTCGCGAAGAGCCCCCGGCGGCGACAATTATACGCTCAACCATCATCTCACCGATTGGCGGTGACACGCTGCTGGCTAGCATGACGGCGGCCTATGACGGGCTTAATCCAGCATTGCAGGAATTCTACGCCAATCTTGAAGCGATCAATGATTTTAAAGTCTTTCGGGCGCTGTATCAGGGAACTTACGAGGGGCGGAAGAAGCTCGTCGAGATGGAAGAGCTTTTTCCAAACATGGCACATCCGGTGGTTCGAGTTCACCCGGTGAGCAAAAAGCGACTGATTTATGTAAGTCCACAGACGACAAAATATATTAACGGTGTTCGGGATTTCGAGAGCGAACAAGTTTTGCAAATGCTTTATCAGCTTCCGGGAGTGCCAGAGTACCAGTACAGGGTCCGTTGGGCGCCCAATATGATAATTATTTGGGATAATCGGTCGACACAGCATTATGCACCGCGTGATTACTTGCCACACCGCCGCCGGATGGAGCGGCTGACGGTAAAGGGTGATAAGCCGTTTGGTATCAAGAAAAAAATAAAATCGACTATCGTCGAGATGAATATTCGGGGGACGGATAAGGCAGAGAATACCGGCAGTCATCGCAAATACCTGGGGCGCCCGGCCACAACAATGACCAAAAAGAAATAGGATACCTAATGACAGAGTTGAAATTTCCAGCAGATGTTTATGAGGAATCCGGTTTTCGTGTGCGGCTGCCTAAGCGGGACGAACTTGATGATGATGGTAAAGAGATCTTTGACCACTTTATGGACCCTGGCGGCGGGACCTATGTCGGTATTCGAGGCCCCGGGGGAATCCGTCTTCACAGCCCAAAGCTTTCGCAGCTAACGCAGGAGGTAAATTATTACCTTCGGCATGAATCGGGGATTACCAAGCGTGTTCGAGAATTGGTGATTCTGGCGACAGCGCGAGAACTGAACCATCAGTTTGAATGGGTCGCACACGAACCAGCGGCGTTAAAGGTCGGCATTACACAAGAACTTATCGATATCATTAAATACCGAAAATCAGTTGCAGGGCTCGATGAAACCGACGCGGTGGTCATCGAGTTTGGTCGTCAGTTGATCGGCGCACGAAAGGTGGAGCCGGAAACGTTCGCGGCGGCTCAGAGAATATTTGGGACTAAAATGTTGGTTGATATCGTGTCGGTTATAGGTAGTTATGCGGCAACTGGTGCGTTACTCACTGCTTTTGATATTCAGTTGCATCCAGGAAAAGAACCGTTGCTACCACTTGACTGAGGGAAGATCAGTTGTCGTCATCCCACGGGATGGCGTGCATCTTTTCGCAAATATAGTCCCCTTCTTATAAGATGGCTGTTGTATGTCATAACGTCGTTGAGCCAGATAGGACGCGGGAATGATTTGTGCTGGTTTTGCGACAATGTCGAGGATTAATTTGCGGCGACCGGCGCAGGTGGAATCTTTGGAATCATTGACGGCAAAGAGAAATGCACCGAGCCACCAATAACACAACCGAGATAATATTTGTTTAGATTGGGCAAGTAATCTCGGCTCACAAATTGTCCTCGATCATTCATGATGGGCAGGCCTCTGATGGTGATCTGATTTTTTCGCAATGGCGTTGCAAACGAGATTAATCCGCCCACTCCAATTATTAGGACCGTCACCGAAGATATCAATGACCCGCCTGGTATCGTCGATGTTTTTGGTCTCGATCATTTTAGTGGCTAGCTCAAGAGTATCGATGATGAAAATTCTTCGGCCAAAGATTGGGGGTGCCTGCAAGAGTTCATCGGCAAAGCCATTCGCCGTTTTGGCGTTATGCAAGATGCGCCAGTTAATGACGACCTTGTTATGAAACGCGCTGGAGTAATCGACATAGGCGACTGCAATACGGCGCAGAAAGCCTGATGATATCGCTTTGATAATTTGTTTGCTGCGGAACGCGTCGGCGATGCCTTGTCTCTGCAGCTGTGCTTCGTCCTGGTCTATGCTGCGGGAAACATCGGTTGCCATGACCAGCTCGAGATCAACGGCCTGTTTCGCCCATACAGGATGACTGATCAAAACGGGCATTAACGGGACCAACAGAATTCTCGACAGAGATCGGGCGTCCATATTTAGTCTCGAAAGAGTTCGGTACCAGTGCATCAAAGCGTAGCCGCAACGTGCTAAAGCGGGCAAGATGTATCAGGATACAATGAGAGGATGAGAAACAGGATGGAACTCAGTTTAATGGCGGGCTCTGTAGCCGCCCTGCTTAAAGAACGTAAATGCACGGTCTCCGTCGCGGAATCGTCGTCGGGCGGATTGATCTCGGCGGCGCTACTCTCTATCCCGGGTGCGTCTAATTACTTTGTTGGCGGCGGCGTGATCTACACCCGTGACGCACGTCGCGGACTAATGGGGGTTTCCGAAGAAATAGCGACGATGCCTGGGGCCAATGAAGAGTATGCCTTGATCATGGCGCGTCAAATGCGCGAGAAACTAGTTACTGATTGGGCGCTTTGTGAAACCGGGGCCAGTGGTCCCGGCGGCAATAGATATGGCGATGATGCAGGGCATTGTTGTGTTGCCGTCGCGGGTGCCCTTGAAATGGCCATTACTGTTGAAACTGAAAGCGATGATCGCGAGGCCAATATGTGGCAGTTCACCTCTGCGGCCCTGGAACTCCTAGAAGCTACATTACGCGAAACCGGTGGTGACTGAAGGTTTAGGCAACAACGCAAAGCGAAAAGGGCTTAAAAAACCTCGCAAGATGACGGCTGGGCGACTGCAGAACATCGCCCTGTATTATTGCCAGCGCTATGTCGTCTCAGAAAACAAACTGTCTGATTATTTGACCCAGCGGATTTACCGCGAAGTCAAAGACAGTGAGGAACGGCAAGAGATGTTCGATCTCATCCCACCTCTGGTCGAGAAGATGGCTGGCTCTGGTTATGTCAACGACAAGGAAGCGGCCTCTGCGAAGCTCCGGTCTGCTTTGCGCTCAGGTTATGCAACGAACCGTGCAGTGTATTTGGCGTCGCGGTCTTCGATGGTCGATGGCGAAAAGGTTGGGCAACAACTTGGGGCAGCGCTTGAAGATGCCTTGCCCGATATTGCTACTGATGACTTTGATGCGGCGGAAAGTGCGGCGGGGATGGCTTTATCGGCTCTTCAACGGGCCAAAAGAGGCCCGTTTCGGACTGGGCGCATGGATGAAACTACGGAACGCCGGGATATTTCGTGGCTCCAACGACGTGGATACAGTTTTGACGATATCAAAAAGGCGATGGGTTTGGATTAGTCTTACTGATTGCCCTTTTGCTCATCTGGATAGGATTCAAGGGCGTCTTCCAGCATTTTGAGCCGTCGCCGTGACCATGCCCAGACGCCAATACAAACAATCGCACCGGCAATAATGGGCGGCTGTAATCCAAAGTAAGACGAGAGCCAGCCCATCAGGAGCGCGCCAATGGAAGGGCAGCCCCGGGCAATGAGTGTATAGAAGCTCAACATACGGCCCCGCATCGAGTCATCAACAGCGACTTGTATCAGCGTTTGTTCAGTAACCCCGATCGCCACGATGGCGTAGCCAACGGCTCCGGTGAAGGCCATCGCGATCCAGAAATTATCGGTAGAAGCAAAGCCGATGACGGCGAGACAAAGAATGAGGGTGTTGAAAATCAGAATTCGGGTGAGACCTTGAACGCCATCGCGTTTGGCTAATGCAATGCTACCAATAAATGATCCAACCCCTAACATCGAGGTAAGCCAGGCAAAGCCATCAACCCCGCGGTCAAATATCTTGTCCGCAAACCCCGGCAAGAGTTCGATGAAGGGTCGGCCAAAAATCGCCATCATGACCAATATGATCAGAAGCGGCCCAATACCGGGGTGGTTAAAGGCATAGCGGAAACCGTCCATGATCTCCGTCCCCAACGTCGTTGCTTCTTTTGCTTTTTGTCCGGCACTGCTTAACAGCTGAACTTTGTAGAGCATAAAGACGAAGACGAAATCTGCGACGACAGTGAAGATTAAAACTGGGCCGACGCCCCAAAATGCAATGGCGGGGCCAGCCAGTGCCGGCCCTCCAATACGGGCGATATTGAAGATGATCGCGTTGATACTGACGGCGGAGGTGAGCGCCTCTCGGCCAACAAGGGATTGGATAAGGGACAGCCGTACTGGGTAATTGAACGACATGGCTATGCCATTCATCATGACGAGGCCGAACAGAAGGTAGACAGTGATCTGGTCCGTTAGCGTTAGCCAGACAATTGCCGATGAAATGATCGCAGAGATCGAAACATAGAGCCTAATTGCCTTTAGCCGGTCCATGCGGTCTGCAAGGGCACCTGCCAAGGGTGCCATGATAACGTTGGGGAAAAAGTCGGCCATTGCCATGGCGCCGAGCCATGTTGGGCTTTTGGTGAGTTCCCAGGTCAGCCAGCCAACGGCAATACGCTGCACCCACATGCCAGCCTGTGAAAAGAAATTGCCGGCCATGTAATTCCGGAAATTTGGAATTTGCAGGGTGCGGAAAACGGCGCTGCTGCTGGAGTCGGCCATATGGTTTCTCTTGCTGAGGCGAAGGGTAAGCCTGTCTTTGATATTCTATCTCTTTTGCCGCTGAAGCGACACGCTACGGGGTCTAGTCGCTTTCTTCGTCGACACGAGCCGTCGCGGCTTCGGGGAACACGGTGTTAATCGCGTGCAGGGCAATTTGTTCGTCCTGTAGGGCTTTGACACCGGATACGCCCATCGCACCAACCAGATGGTCGTCAATGATGATCGGTACCCCGCCCGCAGCGGCGAGTAGGCCGAAAGTCGCGTAGGCTTTGTGATCGTTCTGAATCCAACGCTCCCAAACGCTGCTAGGCCGTGCGGTCATAGCGGCGGTGTTGGCTTTACCAAGTGAAATATCGTCATTACCCGGGCGAGCACCATCCATTCGATGTACCGCAATGATCCGGCCACCATCATTGAGAACGGAGATCACAACCTCCCAGCCCTGACGTTGTGCTTCTTCTTCTGCAGCGGCCAGCAGTTGTTTGGCATCATCCAGTGTAAGGGCGGGTTTCATAATCATGGGGTCATCCTTTGATTGGGTATGTGGTCGTTTATATTCAATCGCTACATTCTGAAGACAGACGATGAGGCGTCAAAAGACCGTGATCTGTCTTCAGAGTCTGTACTGCATAATATTAGTTAGCTACCTTACTATTAGCTTGCTTATTATAACCTAGCTTATTAATAATCAGCCGACTTCGACAGTAAGGAATTTGCGATGAGTTTTCGGGAGCCCCCCGACCATGTTGGCTATTTGATTGGCGACGTGTCGCGCATGTTACGAACGGTTTACGACCGCCGGGTAGAGCCGTTGGGGCTGACGCGTGCCCAGTGGCGCGTATTGGCGCGGATCAGCCGCATCGAAGGCTGTACGCAGACCGAACTCGCCGCTGAGCTAGAGATTGAGAAGCCAACTCTCGGGAAATTAATCGAACGGCTCGAGGAAAAAGAATGGGTAACCAGACGCCCGGATGAAAATGATGCTCGTACAAAACGGGTGTTTTTGACGAAGCGGGCAGGACCGGTTTTGAATGAAATGTTTTCACTGGCCGATGAGGTGCTGGATGCTGCAATTGCGGGGCTTAGTCGTAAGGAGGCTGATCAATTAAACGCTGCGTTGTTACAGGTTAAATCCAATCTATCGGAACTGCTGCATTCAGATGGCGGGGCTAAGTAAACCAATGGGCCGCGGATCAAAAATTCTGTTGCGGTTGTGTCTGCTTGGCATTGTGCCAATCATCGCCATTATCGTTGGCGGGCATTACTGGGTCAAAAGCACTCGCTATGTGACTACCGAGAATGCCTATGTGAAAGCACATCATTTGGCGGTCAGTGCTGATATTGATGGCCGGACAATTCGGGTTTTAGTGAAGGAGAATGATCGGGTCAAACGCGGTGACCTTCTCTTCACACTCGACCCAGAGCCGCATCGGATCAACGTTGCCAAGGCCGAAGCGGAATTGGGTGGTATTCGCAATACGCTGCAGGCTCTGCGCGCAGAATACCGACAGGGAATCGCCGAACGTGTTGATGCCCGTCAGGAAGTTTCATATTTCAAACGAGTGTTTGATCGACAGTGGAAATTGTCGGCTCGAGGAGTTGCCTCGCGGGCGCGTTATGACGAGGCAGAACGTAATTTGACAAAAGCGCGGCAGTTCGCTCGAACGCTTGAACAGAAAATTTTGCAGGTTCTGGCCCGTTTGGGTGGGAAGCACACGATCCCGTCAAACCAGCACCCGATGTATTTGGAAGCCGAGGCAAAGTTGCACAGCGCTGCCCTCAACTTGCGGCGGACACAGATCCGATCTCCATCCGATGGCATTGTCGGCAAGGTGTCGCTACAGGTCGGTGAATATGTTGAAGAGGGAAAAGCGGTTATTCCGATTATCCAGACTAGTGAGACCTGGGTCGAGGCCAATCTAAAAGAAACCCAACTTACCTATGTTCAGCCTGGGCAAAAGGTAAGTCTCACGGTTGATGCCTATCCTGATGTTGAGTTTGAAGCATCCGTGAGCTCCATCAGCCCATCGACCGGTGGAGAACTGTCCGTCCTGCCACCACAGAATGCTAGTGGCAATTGGGTGAAGGTTGTTCAGCGGGTGCCGGTTCGTATTAAGCTGAAGAAAAAGGGCAAGGGCCCCGCGTTGCGCGCAGGTATGACGGTCTCTGTTATTATTGATACCAAGCGGAAGCGTACGCTGGCGGGCATCATAAGTTCTGCGTTTGCCCGAATTGGCAACGGCGATTGATCGGCCGGCGCAATGGCGTCTATTTCTCAGGAAGCAGATAAATTCGCCGGGATTAACCGGCCACTGATTACGGCGACCGCTATGATGGCGACGACGGTTATCGTCCTCGACATTAATATCGCGGCGATAGCACTGCCCCACATGCAAGGCGGTCTGTCTGCTAACCAGGACCAGGTCTCGTGGGTGGTCACCACCTATTTCATGATGCAGGCCACGACGATGGCCGCGACTGGTTGGCTATCCGCGCGCATTGGCCGTAAGCGGCTGTTTATCGGCGCGCTAATGGGTTTTGCGTTTTGTTCCCTGATGTCTGGCAACGCGGAATCTATTCCCGAGATCATGTTTTTCCGAGGACTGCAGGGCATGTGTTCTGCGCCTATTGTTCCTATTTCACAGGCTTTGATGCTGGATTCCTATCCCCGAGAGAAGCACGGGCAGGCGCTGGCGATATGGGGGACCGGTGTCATGTTTGCGCCGGTGATGGGGCCAGTGATTGGTGGTTGGCTAACGGATGAATTCAGCTGGCGCTGGGTCTTTTATGTCTCGACGCCGTTTGCCATTCTTGGGGTCATTGGCGCGATATTTTCCGTAAAGGGAACCGCGACTGATCGCGATAAGCCCTTTGATATGATGGGGTACTTGTTCCTCGTCATCGCGCTGGCGTCACTTCAGCTGACGTTGGATCGCGGTGAAATCGAAGGTTGGTTCGAGTCTAACTATATCATCATAACGATGAGCGCTGTGGTCCTTGGCCTGTATCTATTTATCGCCCATAGCCTGACAACAAAAATCCCCTTTATCAGTCCCGGTATATTCCGGGATAGAAACCTGATGCTGGGTATTGTTTTCCAGTTCATGCTTGGATTTCTAGTCCTGTCGATGAACGTAATTATGCCGCTATTTCTACAAAATTTGCGCGAGTTCCCCATTCTAATGGCGGCAATGGTCATGATGCCGCGTGGTGTCGGCACATTGATTGGTCTTGTCGTAGCAGGGCGGCTGTCAAACAAGGTCGACCCGCGGGCGGTTATTATCTTTGGCTTTTGTTGTGTGGCGTTTTCCGCCTGGCGGCTGTCGAATTTTACAGTCGATGTTGGTATCTGGGATTTTGTTATTGCGGCGTTCTTTAATGGCATTGGCATCGGGGCAATTTGGGTTCCCCTGACGGCTGTCTCGTTCTGGACATTGCCATCTCACCTGAGAACAGAGGCCTCTACCTTTACCAGCCTGTTCAGGAACTATGGCAGTGGTATCGGTGTTTCGGTCGTCATCAGCATCTTGTCCCGGTCGCAATCGACAGCGCATGCCCATATGTCGGAGCGGGCCAATCCGTATTCGGAGGCGATGCAAGAGCCTTGGCTACCCGAACAGTGGAGCTTGAATTCGGTAGATGGGTTGCGGCTCCTGGATTCGGAGATAAGTCGTCAAGCTCTGTCGATTGGCTTCTTCAACGACTTTTATCTGATCATGATTGGGGCTCTTGCCTCTATCCCCGTCGTTATGCTGCTGCGAAGTCGGCCGACGACGTAGGGACGACGAAATAGGAACAGGGTGCAAATCCCGAATTTTGTTTTAAAGTTCTTGAAACAGGGAGGAACACAATGATTCCAGAAACTAAAGTTAAAACATTCTCCGTTTCAGAAACGCGGACTCGGAATACTTACGGCGTCGATAAAGAGGCGAAAATTGTATTTGAAGAAGATGTTGCAGCGGAGATGCGGGACGGCATCAGGCTGATGACCAATGTGTTCCGGCCCGCGAATCCGGGAAAATACCCTGCGATCCTTAGCCTGGCGCCTTATGGCAAGCATTCCTATCCGCCGGATCAACAGTTTGAGCGCATTCCCAATGTTGGACCTCTGCCATTCTCAGAATATACCGGCTGGGAAATGCCCGACCCGGTTTACTGGGTGCCGAATGGTTATATCGTTGTCGGGGCTGATTGCCGCGCAACGAACCAGAGCGAAGGTGAGCATTTCGCACATTTTGATCCACAAATTTCTCAGGACTTTCATGATCTTGTCGAATGGATTGCGGAGCAGGAATGGTGCGATGGCAATGTCGGGTCTAACGGTGTTTCCTATCTCGCAGCCACGCAATGGTTGGGGGCTTCCGAAAACCCGCCACATTTGAAAGCCGCTATCCCGTGGGAAGGTTTTAACGATTTTTATCGCGAACACGTTACCCACGGAGGTATGCCGGATACGAATTTCTATCGTGAAATTTGGGGCCGCCGGATGAATTCACAAACCGGGTTTATTGCACAGGGGGCGACCGCGGAAGATTCGGTTGCAGAGCAAAACAACCGTCCGTTGATGGATGATTTTTGGCAGGCCAAGCACCCTGACCTTTCCAATATCGAAACAGCGATCTTTGCGGTTGCGAGTTGGGCAACGGCGGGCCTTCATACGCGCGGTTCGATCGAGGGGTTTAAGCAGGCGAGTTCAGAAAACAAATGGCTTTACGGTCATGGCCGCAAAGAGTGGGAGACCTATTATGCCCGTGAAGGCCTCGAGATGCAGAAGCGTTTTTTTGATTGCTTCCTGAAGGGGCAGGAAAACGGCATGCGGGAAACACCGCGGGTACGTATCGAAGTTCGCGACTACTTCTATGATGGCCGCGAACGGTATTTCGATGATTTCCCGATACCTGAAACGGATTACCGACCGCTCTATCTGGATGCCGCCAATAATTCTTTGAATTCCGCGCCAGTCGATGATCAGGCGCAATCCCGCTATGCGGCGCAGAAAACTGGGTCAGAGGCGGACAGCACGACCTGGGAATACATTTTCGATGAAGCTGTAGATTTGATCGGCCATATGAAGCTCAAGCTCTGGGTCAGCGCTGAAGATGCCAATGATCTCGATCTGCATGTTGCGGTTAAGAAGTTCGATACGCATGGCAACGAAGTGTATTTTCCGGATTTCCAGCATATTGAAAACGGCCTGGCAGCAAGCGGTTGGTTGCGCGTGTCACATCGTGAATTGGATGAAGAGAAATCGACACCCTGGCAGCCCTGGCTGAAACATGAACGGCTCCTCAAGCTGGCACCCGATGACATTGTCCCGTGTGAAGTCGAAATTCTCGCCTCAGCGACCGGTTTTCGCGCTGGTGATAAGCTACAGCTGATCGTCCAAGGCTATGATATCATCAGCGTGTTCAATCGTTTCAAACATGAGGATACGGTTAATGCCGGTCATCATGTTATCTATACGGGCGGCGACTATGATTCACATCTACTGGTGCCTGCCGTAGCTGTTTAAATCAGCTCTTCGGTTTTGAGCCGATAAGCGCGAAGACGATCCGGCAGGTCTCAGGTCCTGAGTTGATCCAGCTGTGCAAATTGGCCTGCTGGATCATCACGTCGCCAGCATTCATATGCACCATCTCGCCGTCGTCGAGCTCCATATCAATCTCGCCGTTGAGGCAGATGACGTAGTCGACGCTTTCGGTCCGGTGCATACGACCGGGTCCTGGCGGGTAGTCGATGACGCGGCACCATGACCCCAGAGCTGGCGGTTCTATTTCATTTTCGCGGATGCCGAAATCTTCGTCGATCCATATTTCGGCGGGGGTTTCATCACTGCCCCAGATTAGTGTGGAGACATTGCCCCGTGGGCGTAAAAGGCGCTGCGGTGCCAATCCGTCATGCATAACCACGGCTTTGCCGCTTTCATCATGCGTCGTCACAATACGCCGAATGGATGGTAAAGGGGGAATTTTACCTTCCGGGTAGGGTTCGACGGGGGCGAGAGGCTGCGGGCCGGGGCCTTTCAACGCGCCGCCCGGTGGCCGTTTGGCATCGATCAGCACAAAGGCAACGCGACAAGTCTCGGTGCCCCGGTTGAGCCATGAATGGACCGTACCTTGCTGAACGAGAATGTCGTGCGCCCTCATATGGATTGTGACGCCGTCATCCATTTCCATATCCACCTCGCCTGACATGCAGATGGCGTAATCCAGCGTGTCAGTGCGATGCATCCTGCCGGGAGTGCCGGGCGGGAATTCGACAATGCGGAATCCTGAGCCGTTGGGTTCCGGTTGGATGATGTTTTCGCGCGCGCCGAAATCCTCATTGGTCCAGACTTCAGCCGGGGCTTCAACAGTGCTCCAGATAAAGGTCGAGATATTACCAAGCTCGCGGATTTGGTGATTGGGGGCGGGGCCATCCATGACGATGGTGGCACGGCCTTGATCTGTGTGTCCGGCGACAATGCGGCGAATGGCGTATTTGTCTTCATTCATGATCTGTTCCCCTAACTAGGACGTAAATGGATTTTCGCCGCCGGGGCCTTCGACACCGAAGGACACCAACAGCACGGCAACGGAAATATAAAACCCGAGTAGAATTATGAATTCGACGAGCGGTTCTTTGCCGAGAGCCGTTTCCGCCTGCTCATACAACGCGTCACTTAATCGGCGCTGGTTGAGCATCCCTTTGGTTATGTCGTAGATTAGCTTTTCGGTGTCGTCGAAGAAATTCGGAATTTTGCCGGCTTTTAGCGCTTCGATCACAGCATCATCCAGGCCAAATCGCCGTGCGCGGCGTTCATGGACAATCCATTCGTATGGTGCCTGATAGGCCTGGGCGATCGTCAGGATAGTCACCTCTTTAAGCTTATGAGGGAGCGGTGAATCCGACATGAGCTGGTCGATAAACTGCGATACCGGATCGCAGATATTTGGCGCGTGCAACATGACCGCGAACGGTCCGCCAACTTGCCCGCCGGTTCGCTGCGCTGCTATTCGGTCGTGCAGCTTGCCCTGTAATTCTGTCATTTGATCGCGTGGAATTGGCGCGAGTCTGGCCATTGTTCTCTCCCTGAATTTTTTCCGCAGATTGCACGACAGATTGGTTTGCGGCAACGGTAGCGGTGGCTCTATTTCTAAGCCATTCTAAGGGCGTCATTTTACGGGGTATTGGGTACGAAGATGAAAGCGATCGAAATCGATAGTTATGGCGGGTCGGAAGTTCTGGTGTACCGAGATGTGATGAATCCGATCCCTGGAGCGGGAGAGGTGGTTGCTGATATCTATGCGGCCAGCGTCAACCCAGTGGATTGGAAAGTTCGTAATGGTGAACGGCAAGCATCGTTACATCTCAAGTTCCCCCATGTGTTGGGCGTAGACTTTTCGGGTGTTGTTCGTGCTGTTGGCGATGGAGTTACCCAATTTTCAATCGGTGATGAAGTCTACGGCACCACAGCGCAGGATCAGCGCGGCTGTTATGCCGAAGCACTGGCAGTTCCCGCCAACCAGCTGGCCTTGAAACCCAAGAGCATGTCGCACAAGGAAGCGGCTGCGATCGCGCTGGTTGGTTTGACGGCACTGGTGTCATTGGATGATGTTGCGGGGCTCAAGTCAGGTGAAACGATACTGGTTCATGCCGCTGCCGGTGGCGTCGGTGGCTTCGCCGTTCAATATGCCAAACATGTTGGCGCCAGAATTTTTGCAACAGCAAGTGCGCCAAATCATGACTATGTCAAAAGCCTCGGAGCTGATGTTGTTATCGATTACCGTAATCAGGATTTCACAGAGATCGCGAAAGATTGCGATGTCATCTATGAAACCGTTGGTGGTGAGGTGCAGGCGCGAAGCGTCTCCGTTCTTAAACCTGGCGGTCGGCTAGTCTATATAACAAAGCCGCCGGAAGGTTTCGTCGCTCCCGACGATATCGAATATCTGAGGCCAAAGGTGCCGCGTGATGGCGGGCATATGGGGGTGATTAGCAACCTCATTGATCAGGGAGCCGTATGGGCGCCGGAGATCATTGAAATGCCTTTGGATCAAATCAAGAAAGCGCATGAGTTAAGCGCAACGGAACATGTGCGGGGTAAAATCGTCCTCGCGGTTCGCTGAGAGAAAAGTAAATGAGTGATGTTCTTCGCATAGAACGAAATGGCGCGCTTCTTCGACTGACGATGACACGGTCCGATAAGCGCAATGCGCTTAATTCCGAACTAGTAGAGGCATTGGATACAGCGTTGGCGGAAGCCAATGCAGATGACGCTGTTCAGGTGATCATGTTGGCGGCAAAGGGCTCTGTATTTTGCGCTGGCGCAGACATTAGGGAATTTGCGGGCCGAACGGATGACACATCGGCTTTGTCGGCAAAACGCTCGGCGGGTATGGGACGACTTTTCCTAATGTCTCAAGTGAGGACTAAGCCCGTTATTGCTGTGGTGGATGGCCCGGCGTTAGGCGGTGGTGCGGCACTCGCTATTGCTTGTGACATCGTGATGGCCAGCAATGAGGCGAAGTTTGGCTACCCTGAAATTAAGGGTGGTTTCGCCGTGGCCGGTGTTCTCCCGTTACTGGTTAAGCATGTAGGCCGAAAGGCCGCTTTTGATCTTTGTGCGACGGGCAGAAGCATCGATGTTGAAGAGGCGCGGTTAATGGGGTTGGTAACCTATGTCGTGGACTCAGAAGATATTCTTATGGAGGCAGAACGTGTCGCCGAACAATTGGCCGGGTATTCACCTGATGCGCTCTCTGTTATGAAACAGATTGTTCAGAAGTCCGGTGACCTGCCGCTAGATGAAGCCATCGTCTATGCGCGGACGGTTAAAGCGTTAGGAAACGATTAGGCGTTTCCATCTCATTATTCTTATAATTGATCGTGATGATTGCTATGATTGATTTGGCGAATAAGGGCGATACATGGAAAATCTCGCAAATCTCGACCTGAATTTGCTGAAGGTTCTGAATACTCTCATCGAGGAACAGAACGTCACGAGGGCTGCTGTTCGTCTTGGCAGAACGCAGCCGGCGATAAGTAATGCTTTGAGCCGTCTGAGAAACCTACTTGGTGACGAACTTTTAGTCAGAGGTCCCGGCGGGCTTACTTTAACACCCCGAGCTGAAGCCCTGAGAACGCCACTGCATGATTTGATGCAGCTCGCAGAAATATGTGTTTCCGAAACAGCGCAGTTCGACCCGTCGACGGCAACGGGTGTTTTACGGATCGGTCTACCGGACCGGCTTAGCCTGCCCGTTTTACCACCTTTGGTAAAACGGTTTGGAGAGGACGCGCCGGGATTGAGCCTTCATGTGAAGACAGCAGATCGAGGCCAGACGATCAGCCTTTTCGACGATGATGAAATCGATTTGGCGTTGGGATGGCCCGATAACTTGCCGTCACACTTACGGTCGGAGTGGCTGTTCGATGAAGAGCTAGTCTGCGTGTGTCGTAGTGAGCATCCTGTGTTGTCCAGTGGCAAGCCCTTTGATGCGCAAGCGCTGGTTTCATACCCCCATATCGTTGTAAGTGCGACCGGTGGCCAAAGAGCGGCGTTTGATAATCTTCTGGCGGATCGGGGGCTGGAGCGTAGCGCGCGGGTTTTCGTTGCGGGATTCTCTGCGGTGCCCGAGCTCCTTTGTACATCCGACATGATTGCTGTGTTTACCAAGCGGCTGGCGATTATTTTTGGTAAAAGTCATGGCCTTATTCAATCAGAATTGCCGTTGGAACTTGGGCCGTTGGGTCACTTTCTGGTCTGGCCGTCGCGCTATGATGGTGACCCTCGCCATAGCTGGTGTCGTGACCAAATTCGGGATATTTGTGGCGCTTTGGATGAGCCTGCAGCGCCTATTTGAAATGAACCCTTCCACCGCACCCCTTGCGGTGCCAAAATTGGTCTAACAACTTATAAAACAGGTTACCTTCGCGTGGCTAAGACTTCCAAATCCTCCGACGATATCGTGCTCGTTCATAGCTCTGACATTCATGTGGATGACGGGTATACGGCGCGTGCCAATGATGGCGATGGCACAAATCCACTATTAGATGTCTTGAGAACAGCAGAATTAGTCAAAGCCGATATTGTTTTGCTGGTTGGTGATGTTTTTGAACATAACCGGCTGGCCAACGACATTGTCTCAAAAGCGGCACGTATTATGGGGGGTGCCCCGATGCATGTTGTGGCACTTCCGGGTAACCATGACCCGGCAATACCTGATTCTCCATGGCATCACAAAGAGATGGGGAAGGCGGATAAGCTCCATATCCTCGGCGTAACGCATAAGCGGGCTGTACAGTTCCCGGATTTTGATCTGGAAATCTGGGGGCAGGCGCATCGGGACTATGGCGATATGAACCCGTTAGCGAGACCGAGAAAACGCAAAACCCGGTGGCAAGTCGCCTTGGCGCATGGTCATTACGAGCCCGTTGCTGATAGAAAAACGACGCTTCGCGCCTCTTGGCTGCTTGATGATGCAGAACTTGCTGCAACCGGTGCTGATTATGTGGCATTGGGGCACTGGAATCGGCCGATAAAGGTCGGTAAGGGCGCTGTTCCGGCCTATTATTCAGGCTCACCTGATCTCGCAAAGACGGTCAATGTGATACGATTGACGGCATCTGGTGAGGTGAAGGTGAAGCGTCAGAAGATCACGTAGATATTCCCATATAAGTTTACAGGTATTTGGCGTTTTGCGATTTCGCTAAATATGTCAGAATAGCGCATCAATTTTGAGAGACAGGATGAAGCACATGGCTGGGAATACTTGGAAACGCAGTAGCTTGCCGCGCGAGCCGGCGGAACTTGGGAAACCACTTGTTGATCCCGCCCTCTGGTATCCAAAAGATATTTTGGCCAATGAAGACTGGATTTATCGTCTCTCTGATAGTGAGATCGCTGAAGTAAAATCGGCCGTCGCCGGCGTTGAAGAACGCGGGCTCGATATCAAAGACATCACTAAAGAAGACTTTCCGCTGCCGACACTGGGGCCTTGTCTGCAGGAAGTTCAGGATGAACTCATGGAGGGGCGCGGTCTTGTTTTGATCAAAGGCCTGCCAATCGATGATTTTAACCGGGCGCAATATGCCGCTGCTTTTTGGGGTATTTCGGTTTATGTCGGTCGGGCTCTGTCCCAGAACCGGCAAGGACACGTTCTGGGCCATGTAAAGGATATTGGCGGCGATTATTCAAAGACGCGAGGCTATAAGACAAAAGCCCATATGGCCTTTCATTGCGATCAAGCTGACGTCTTAGCGCTTGGCTGCATTCATGACGCGAAAGCCGGTGGCGAGCATCTCGTATGCAGTGCTGTCGCACTCTACAATGAAATGATGAAGCGCCGCCCTGATCTGGCGGTAGAGCTTGGCTGGAAGTTTTATCGGCAGCTTTCGACTGAAAAGCATCCGGGACAAAAAGATCCATTTATACGCCAGGGTATTTTCAATTTTCACGATGGCTATTTCGCTGTACGCGGTGTGAGCTCAGCGTTGAATAAAGGTCAGACGATACCGGGTGTGCCGCAATTTACCGAAGCGCAAAAAGAAGCGCTGCAGATGTTCCGCGATATTGCACCAGAGATCGCGATCGAGGTTCCGTTGGATCGTGGTGATATAAGCTACGTAATGAACCATGTGACGCTGCATTCGCGAACAGACTTTGAAGATTGGCCGGAGCCCGAACGTAAGCGGCATCTTCTCCGTTTGTGGATGAATGCCGGTGATCGACGTCCGTTGCCGCCAGAGATTCATAAATTCTCGCAAGGCATATACGATGAGACCACAAAGTTTGTGGCGCCGCTCGACGCCGAGTAGCCTCGCGTTATTTTATTCAGCGGATGAGCGGAACTTACTCAGTTCTTTGAGATCATCTGACTGCGTGAAACCTTCGCAAAAACTTTGAAGTTGGTTGGCGGCACTATCCGGCCATCCACCAAAGGCGACATTTGCTTTAAACTTGGTGACAAGCTCATTGCGCGACAGAGATTCTCGGGCTCCGCCTCGCATATGCGGTTGTTCAATCTCTCTTTCGTTTCCGTCTCTTAACGTCGCGCGTAAATGCCCGCTGTAATTGGCGGGATATTCATTTTCTGGATCAATCTCGTATGACACGCGATTAGCTAGGTCGCGTACGGCCTGATCAGCGACACGCTCATCGGTAAACTGAGCCAGGCCAGCGGCTTGATCGATGATCCCGGCGGCAACGCAGTAGGGGACGCTGAACTTGGCGGAATAGGCGGTCGATGGGTTCCGTTTTTCCGACAAAGGTTCCCATAGACGATGAACCGTGCCTTCACCGACTTTGCAGGTGATGCTGGCGATATCGTCCGGTGAGATGCCCTGTCGCGCTAATTGGATGGCGCAATCGATAAAGGGCTGGGTCATTGTCCCGCAAGCGTAGGGTTTGAAGGCGATATTCGCAGCGTGCCAGCTCTGTCCGAGGTCCTCGGTGATCTTGGTAAAATCATTTGGAATAGTGGCGGAAGAGAAGCCATAGAAGAAACCGTGCTCGCCTTCCATGACGGTGCGCGGCCCCATGAACTTTTCACGGCCCAGTAGCGCGGCGCGGACACCGGATTGCGCCGCCCAACCGGCGTGCAGGCGTTTGGTCCAGCTACCTTCCGCCAGATATTCGATAATGCCGGAGGCAAAGCTCCCGGAAATGCCGATGGCGTCAGTCATTTCCTGCTTCGTAGAGCCGAGCGCCGCACTGACTCCGGCGGCCGCGCTTATGGCCCCAATGGCGGCGGTCGGGTGGAAGCCTGCCCGATGCACGCCCATCGGTGCGACGAGCGCCATACGGCACATAAGCTCTGTGCCAACTGCGATACCTCGCAAGGCATCCACGCCTGATAGGTCAAATTGTTCTGCCACTGCAAGAACGGCGGGTATGATGACGGCACCGGTATGTACCGGCGTGCCCTCGAACGTGTCGTCATAGTCTTCGCCATGCGCCGCGGTCCCATTAATCAGGGCAGCAGATGCCACATCAACTGGTGTTTCGTGGCCGATGGCGGTGCAATTGCCCGGTGCTGAACAAGCCCTGATCATTGCGCCGACATAATCGAGGTTTCTGGCAGAGACGCAGAGCCCGGCATAGTCGAGTACCGCGTTACCGATGGCGTTTTCGACCTCCTTTGGGATCAAATCGCATGTTAGAGATGTTGCCCAGGTGCTGAATTCTTGGGAGACCGAGGTTTCGGGAAAATCCGTCATAGCGTGGGTTCTACCTATTATTTTATTTTCTGACCTTAACGATCCAAATGAGCTGATGTCTATGGGATGGGCCCAGTTGCGGCGCTTCAGACTGCCGTATAAAACCAATAAAACACATTTCACGAATTTAGGTTCTGGAGAACACCTATGGCAGATGAAGAAGCGCCGCGGCGCAACGAAGGTTATCAGGATTTACGCGACCTGTTAGAGCGGTTTGAAGAAATGGGCGAGATCGCTCATGTCGACGGTGCGGACTGGAATTTGGAAGTTGGCGCTATTTCAGAAATGACGGCTGCCGAAAAGCCGGGACGGGCAAAGGCGATGTTGTTCGACAACATCAAAGGCTATCCCGAAGGCACCCGAATACTCGCCGGTGGTGCCAATGCCTTTAAACGTCTCGCTGTTGTCTTGGGACTGCCAGAGCCGAAAAACGAGATTGATCTCGTCAAAAGCTATCGCGAGCGGTCAAAGCGCGAGTTCAAGCTTATTCCGCCTGTCGAGGTGTCGACTGGCCCGGTGATGGAAAACATCATGCGAGATGAAGAGGTCGATGTCTGGAAATTCCCGGCACCCTTTGTCCATGAACTTGATGGTGGTCGTTATATCGGTACGGATGACGCGGTCATTATGCGTGATCCCGATACAGGCTGGGTAAATTCGGCAACATACCGCGTCATGGTTCATGACGAGAAGACTGTTGGAATCTGGATGTCGCCAGGTAAGCAGGGCCGTTTGATCAGTGAAAAATATTTTGCCAAAGGTGAGCCGTGCCCGGTTCTGATTTCCTGTGGCCATGATCCGCTTCTCTTTCTGGTGTCGCATCAGGAGATTGATCATGAAGTTGATGAGTTTGCGTTTGCCGGCGGTATGCGGGGGCGGGCGCTTGAAGTCATCCCCAGTGAAATTCATGGCCTTCCGATCCCGGCGCATGCCGAGATTGTGCTCGAAGGTGAAATCTACGGTGATGAGTTGCGCGAAGAAGGACCGTTCGGGGAGTTCATGGGGTATTACGCCTCGACCTCAAGCCAACTGCCGGTCGTCAAAATCAAACGCATTTACCATCGTAACAACCCAATTTTGACGCTGGCGGTTCCGTCCCGTCCGCCCGAAAACTTTACCTTCGCCCGTGCCGCGGTGAAATCGGCCATGATTTGGGACGAGTGCGAGAAGGCCGGGTTGAATGGCATTAGCGGTGTTTGGTGCCACGAAGCCGGCGCTGGCCGTTTGTTCAACGTTATTTCGATTAAGCAGCTCTATCCGGGGCATGCTTCGCAGGCCGGGATGCTGGCCATGAACTGTCATGCCGGTAATTATGCCGGGCGTTGGGTTGTTGTGGTCGATGACGATATCGATCCGTCTAATATGTTCGATGTGATTTGGGCAATGTCGACCCGTTGCGATCCACCAGAGGACGTGCAGTTCGTCAAACGATCCTGGTCGACGCCGCTGGACCCGATATTGCGCGAGCCACCGTGGCAGAATAATCGCGGTCTCATTGATGCCTGTCGTCCTTATGGCTGGAAGGATGAGTTTCCGACCGTCGCTGAAGCAAGTCCGGAACTTAAAACGCAGATGCGTGACAAGTTCCCGCACCTCTTTGATTGACTTCCTAAAGATTCGACGAAGAACTCTTTAAGTAGAAAGTAGAATTAATGACTCGTTCTAAGCCACCTTTCCGCGCAGACGTTGTTGGTAGTTTTCTGCGTCCTGAACGTTTAAAGGAAGCCCGCCGCAATGCCGGGCTGGAGCTTGAATCAACAGCGGACTTTATAGAGGAAGAAAGTATCTCGTTGGATCAGTTGCGGGTCATCGAAAATGAATGCATTCGGGAGCTGGTTGATTTCGAAAAAGAGGCGGGATTGCAGGTAGCAACCGATGGCGAATTTCGTCGTGGTTCCTGGGCTTACGATTCAATCGGCCGTTTCGAAGGTGTTGATCTTCGTCGCCAGGATGATGGCGCAGCATTTTCTGGAACGGGCTTTCAGCCTCCCGTTGCACATACCGATACCAAGATTGACAGGCAGCAGGGCGGCATTGTTTTACAGGATTACCTGTTTCTGAAAAACCTTACGGATAGCACCATTAAGGTAACGGTGCCATCGCCGACATTGTTCTATGTGCGCGGTGGCCGCGAAGCGGTGAATAAGGACGTTTATCCAGATATTGAAGTATTCTTTGAAGACCTGACACAAGCTTATCGCGATGAAATTCAGGATCTTTCAAACGCCGGATCAACCTATCTGCAAATCGACAATACGGATGCCGCATTGTTGTGTGATCCCAAATTTCAAGAAGCCGCAAAGCGCAAAGGCCTGGATCCGAAAGAACAGATCGAGCTTCAGGGCAAGCTGGTCAGCATGGCAACGCGCGACCGTCCTGACAATATGACCATTAGTATGCATATGTGCCGTGGCAATAATGCCGGTGCTTGGCTGGCCGAAGGCAGTTACGACTTCGTCGCTGAGGCATTGTTTACGCAGTTCGATGTGGATGCATTCTTTATGGAATATGACACTGAACGCGCCGGCGACTTTTCGGCATTACGCTTTGCCCAGAAAGA
>Ga0302127_10000196_pt1 | contig 30697 bp, 24 predicted proteins | sample CB4_SCM_MG_FD_204452 | JGI IMG/M metagenome (GOLD analysis project Ga0302127, IMG submission 204452) | Marine microbial communities from Western Arctic Ocean, Canada - CB4_SCM | ecosystem: Environmental > Aquatic > Marine > Oceanic | place: Canada: Western Arctic Ocean | collected 2017-09-24
CGGTTGTGAGCGTTCTTGATGTGGACTCGTTCTCGCATTTGCCGTTGGTTGAGGGTTCTGGGGCTGCTGAAGCCGCGGTGCCGTTTTTAGCGGAGCTGTCGCGACGTCCGGCGATTGCCGAACGGGTTCGTGCGTCGTTGCGTATTGGCTCGCGACGATGGTCTCTTCAGCTCGATAACGGAGTGATTGTCCATCTGCCCGAACAGGGGGTGGACCGGGCTCTCGATGAGCTGATTGAACTTAATGAGCGTGCGGGACTGATCGACCGCGATGTCTCTGTGGTCGATATGCGTCTTCCCGATCGAATCACGGTTCGGCCAGGTCGGTCCCAGAACAATGAAAGTGCTAGTGTCCCCGTCGGCAAGCTTGCGGGGGCCAACACATGAGCCTGATGACATTCAGGAAATTGTCGGGCATGGGCAATCAACGTGTGGGGGGAAGAAGTTCGGTTTGCGCTGCACTTGATGTTGGTACCCAGAAGGTTGCTTGCGCAATAGCCAGGGTTCGCGGAGGTGCAGGCTATCAGGGGCGGGACGATGTGGACGTCATAGGCTTTGGCCACTGTGAATCTAGGGGGGTGAAAGCTGGCGTCATTGTTGATCTTTCCGCGGCTGAACAATCTATTCGCGGAGCGATCGGTGCGGCCGAGTCGATGGCTGGGGTGACGGTTGACGATGTGATTGTTCACTCAGCTTGCGGGAGGATTCGATCGGAAATTTATGAAATTGGCGTGCCGGTTGTCTCAGATCGAGTTAGCCAGCGGGATCTTGATCGGGTGCTCCATACAGCGCGCGCGCAGCCGCGAGGTGATCAACGCCTAGCCCTTCATTCGATGCCGCTTGGCTATTCTCTCGATGGTGGTGAGGGCGTGCGCGATCCTCTCGGTATGATCGGGGCGCAGCTCAGTGTAGGTATGCATTTGGTAACCGCAGAGCCAGCGCCTTTGCGTAATCTCGCTCTTTGTGTTGATCGCACTCATGTGTCGATCTCGCGGGTTGCCGTCTCTCCATTGGTGAGTGCTATTTCTACATTGACGCCTGACGAAGCCGATATTGGTGCAATCTGTATTGATATGGGTGGCGGCTGTACGACACTTGCAATGTTTAGCGATGGTTTGTTCGTTCATGCAGATGCAATTGCGCTCGGTGGCCGGCATGTAACACTCGACCTTGCCCGCTGTCTATCGATGCCTCTGGCTGAGGCGGAGCGTATAAAGGTCCTCCATGGGAGTGTTTTGGTCAATGCGGATGGTGACAATGAACGTGTCGACATAGTGTCTCTTGAGCGAGAGGATCGGTTTCAGGGTGACAGTCAGATCTTAAAAACTGACCTCACGCGCGTTATTAAGCCGCGTGTTGAGGAAACTTTTGAGCTGTTGCGTGACCGGTTGGAGCAATCTGGTGCGGGGTCGTTGCGCGGGCGACGCATTGTGCTTACCGGAGGCGCAAGTCAGCTGGCCGGCATTGAGGTTCTTGCCAGATCTATATTGGGCGGCGAAGTGCGTCTTGGCGTGCCGCGTGCATATTCAGGCGCGGGCGCCAGTGCAGTGGGGCCTGGATTCTCAGCTCTGTTCGGTCTTATCGCCTATGCGCAAACAGAAGAATTTGAGCCAAGTTCATCGTTGCCTAGTCCAAGTCAAGTAGATGAAGGCAGCTATTTAGTTAGGGTTGGAAGATGGTTGCAGCAAGCTTTTTAAGGCTAGAAGAGAATGGTGTTACGTCGTGATGCCATCGTGTTTGGTTTGAGAGAGGGGCCGGAGGGCCTCTTGGCGGGAATTTTGAAAGGTGAAGTGGTGAGATGTCGATAAATCTAAAAATGCCTGAAACCATCAATGAATTAAAACCCCGAATCACAGTATTTGGTGTTGGTGGCGCCGGAGGGAATGCCGTGAATAATATGATTCAAGCCGGACTTGAGGGGGTTGAATTTGTTGTGGCCAATACGGATGCGCAGGCGCTGGCAATGTCCAGTGCGGATTCGCGCATTCAAATGGGGACAGCCATCACTGAGGGGCTTGGTGCTGGATCACAGCCACATATTGGTGCGGCCGCGGCAGAGGAGTCGATGGCCGAGATTCTCGACCATGTTACCGGCGCTCATATGGTATTCATCACAGCTGGAATGGGGGGGGGGACCGGAACGGGGGCAGCTCCCGTGATAGCGCGTCTTGCGCGTGAACAACAAATTCTTACCATTGGTGTTGTAACCAAGCCTTTCCAGTTTGAGGGTGAACGGCGCCTGGTGATCGCTGAAGAGGGCATTGCCGAGTTTGCCAAGCATGTTGATACCTTGATTGTCATTCCAAACCAGAATCTTTTCCGTGTTGCAAATGAGCGGACAACATTCGCCGATGCCTTCGCCATGGCTGATCAGGTTCTTTATTCTGGTGTTGCTGGCATTACTGATCTGATGGTCAAGGAGGGATTGATTAATCTCGATTTTGCCGATGTCCGTACCATTATGACAGGCATGGGCAAGGCGATGATGGGTACCGGCGAGGCTTGTGGTGAGAAGCGAGCGATCGAGGCGGCAGAGGCAGCTATCGCTAATCCTCTGCTTGATGATGTGTCGATGAGGGGCGCGGCTGGGTTGTTGATATCTATTACCGGTGGTGAGGATTTGACACTTTATGAGGTTGATGAGGCGGCAACTCGCATACGCCAGGAAGTGGATGAAGGGGCCAATATCATCCTTGGCGCTACGTTCGATAATGCGCTTGAGGGCTATATCAGGGTATCGGTTGTTGCTACTGGAATTGAGGGCGAGCAAATAGCGTTACCTCAGTCCAGCACACTTTCACAACAAACGATGAGTTCGGTAAGCTCAGACGAAGCATTGATTGATGCTGGGGCGCAGCAACAACCGGCAGCGTTGGGGCGTTATAGCAACGCTCCATCTGGAGCGTTAGGCTCACCCCCTGCCAAACCTGTTGATGTCACTGTGCGCCGCGTGGATCCGCACCAGAGCATTGGTTCTTACCCGGCATCATCGGTTGATGAGAGCCAAGTGATCAGAGAAAATGAACATGTTGATTCAGGCCAGCCGTTTATCCCGCCAAACCCTTCCGTGGTAGGCCGACGAATGCCGAGCGTCGAAGATTTTCCCATACATGTTCAGCGTGAAATGGCAGCTCGGGGAAAAGCTCCAGCGCATCATGGCGTCGAGGCACAAAAGCGCAAGACTGGTTTTTTGGAACGCCTGGCTAATGTTGGTCTAGGCCGGCGGTCCGATGCCGTGGAGGCGGGTATAAATCCTGATCTTGGATTTAGTGTGCCACAACCTTCAGTCTCTCAGCCACAGCGGGATCAGGGTGATATTGAACGGGGGCAGCTCGATGATTTTACTCAAAATTCCCGTGTCCAGCATGGCGAACCACAAGAGCGGCATCAAGTTGCATCAGCAGTTGATGAAGATGATGAGCTGGAGATTCCGGCATTCCTGCGGCGTCAGGCTAATTAGTAGTGAGAAGGTAATTGTGAGGGAATAGGGGGTCATTGTCCTCGGTGGGTGGGTTCAATCTCCTCTCTGCAGGGCGTGATATTCGTTCTGGTAGGAGTAGCATGGAGTTTATGTGTTTTTTTCGTTTATTTTGTTAATATGCTAAGGGGAGGTATAGTTGGCAAGATATTGAATTTAAATGTAAAACGACCTACATTTTTGGATATTTTTTGTATGCTAAGATAATTTTAAATCCGTATTTGCACTATGGTACTGGAACCATGTACTGATGTATTGGGTATTGGATCTGGTTCCGTTGGGGCACTACATTTTGCACGGTTTCGGGTGGTATGGGGAAAATTAAAGATTTCGGGCAGCAGTCAACACTTGTTTGTGCGACTACCCTCAGTGGTACTGGTGTCCACACAGGACGTCCGTCACGGGTAACGCTGCATCCAGCTGAGGTAGATACGGGAATTTGTTTTCGGCGTACCGATCTTACCAATGGTACACGCAGTACCGTCATCAGGGTTCAACGTCATAATGTTGGCTCGACCAAATGGTGCACAGAAATGCGCAATGGTGATGGGGTGTCGGTCATGACGGTTGAGCATTTGCTTGCTGCGCTTGGTGGAGCAGGTATTGATAATTGTGACATTCACGTTAGCGGTCCGGAGATTCCTATACTTGATGGGAGTTCGCGGGACTTTCTAAGTGCGATCTACGGTGCTGGTATTGAAAAACAACACCGTGTGCGTGGCTATATTCGTGTTCTTCAGCCAGTTAGTTTGAAGGTCGGCATGTCATCGGCTGAGTTTCTACCGGATACGCGCAGTGTGATTGAGACCAAGATCGATTTTTCTCATCCGGCCATTGGCTGCCAGGAGATGACCTATGTAGCTTCGGCTGCTTCTTTTGATCGCGACATAGCCACGGCGCGTACATTTGGGTTCCTCTCACAGGCAAAGGAATTGCACTCAAGGGGCTTTGGCCTAGGCGCATCTTTGGATAACACTGTCGTACTTGATGATTCGTCGGTGATGAATCACAACGGGCTGAGATTCGCCGATGAGTTTGTGCGTCATAAAACTTTGGATGTGTGCGGCGATCTTATGTTCGCTGGTGCACCAATTGTTGGTCTGTTTCGGACATATCGGGGCGGGCACCATCTTAATCATGCAGCGATAAACTGTCTTTTGGCACAACAGGAAGCGTGGGAGTATATCGTGGCGGACGAACCTAAAAAAGCCTTAATCACAGCCGAGTGTGTCGTTGCAGTCGGTGCCGCATCGTAACTGGCCGGCTGCATTTTTATTGAGGTTTAGTGGTATCTAATCTCAATATAGATTTTAGAGATCGTCTAGATGTCAATTGCAGCTGCTTGGAGCTGGGATAAAAAGTTGTCACTCACCAATATACTATACGGATATAACCACCGACTTGCCGCCATACTTGTGCTTTTCGTCGCATTAGGAGTTTCTGGGTGCCAGGCCGTTGGATTTGGCAGCTCCGATAAGGTGGATACGTATGTGGAACGGCAGGTTGATGATCTATATAATGAAGCTGCCGACAGCCTTGCGGCACGTGAATTTGAGAGCGCCGCGACGCAATTTGAGGAAGTTGAGCGTCAGCATCCATATTCGAAATGGGCACAGCGCGCCTTGTTGATGTCGGCCTATGCCTATTACGAAAAAGAAGACTATGAGAGCGCCATCTCGGCTGCTGAGCGTTATATGGCGCTTCATCCATCATCCGACGCAGCACCTTATGCCCAGTATCTGGTCGCTAACTCCTATTATGAGCAAATTGGTGATGTTCGGCGTGATCAGGAGATCACTCGCCAAGCGCTTCGTGAATTGGAAGATCTTGTGCGGCGTTACCCAAATACGGATTATGCGAGAGACTCCAAGCTCAAAGTTGAGCTTACCCGCGATCATCTTGCCGGCAAGGAGATGGATGTTGGACGTTATTATTTAAAGGACAGGGCATTCGTTGCCGCGATTAACCGTTTCAGAGTTGTGGTCACAGACTTTCAGACAACGGCCCATGTGGAAGAGGCTTTGGCTCGTTTGGCGGAAGCTTATATGGCACTTGGAGTGGCGAGTGAGGCGCAGACTGCTGCCGCAATTCTCGGTCATAACTACCCAAGTAGCTCGTGGTATGAAAATACCTATATTTTGCTAAAAAGTAGCGGATTGGCGCCGAGGGTAGATTCAAAATCGTGGATCAGCAGGGCGTGGAAGCAGATTGCGCCGGCATAGCTTCCCCTATTTTTTAATAGTTAGGTTGTCCGTATAGAGTCAACTATCGCGAGCACCTTTTATGTTCTCCCGAAACACCCAAAAGATGTTCTCTTCATACCCATTGATGGTTAATCTATGATGTTTTTATGGAGCTTGTTTAGGCCCTGATATTTTAGTGTGGTTCTCCCCATTATGTATGTTCATAAATTGTTTAAAAAAACTCAAGAAACTAGGATTTTATAGGCTGATGATCACATCGCCTCTATAATAGATGTATGCTTGTCGCACTTTCCATTCGTGATATAGTTCTGATCGATCATCTGGATCTTGAATTTGGGCCGGGTCTTTGCGTTCTGTCTGGTGAGACGGGTGCTGGAAAGTCGATCTTACTTGATAGCCTTGCGCTTGCGCTTGGTGCGCGTGGTGATGCTGGGCTGGTGCGCCATGGTTCAAAACAGGGGAGTGTCACCGCTGTTTTTACGCATTGTAATATTGAGCAGATTCGATGCGTGCTCGATGAGCAAGAACTTGAGATAGCGGATGATGAGCTGGTCTTGAGGCGCATCCAGTTTGCCGATGGTCGTACGCGCGGATTTTTTAATGATCAGCCAATCGGTATCCGGCTGATGCAAAAAATTGGCAGAAATCTTGTAGAAATTCATGGTCAGCATGAAGAGCGCGCACTGCTTGAGCCATCATCACACCTAGCACTGATTGATGCATTTGGAGACTTGAAACAGCCATTGGCAGAAGTTTCTAGATGCTGGCATCACTGGAGGGAGGCTAAAGATAAATTAAATGCCCACAAGAAGGAGGTGTCGCAAGCGCTTGCCGAATATGATTATCTGAAACACGTTCATGAAGAGTTGGTTCAAATTGCTCCGTTGGTCGGTGAAGAGGAGCAATTAGCGCAAGACCGTGCGTTGATGATGGCTGGCGAGCAGATAGTTGCTGATCTTGATGAGTGTGAACGGTACTTGTTTTCAGACGGTGGCGCGGATGGCAAAGTTAGTGAGGCAATTAGCGCTATCGAGCGTGGGCGCGTCGATGCTACGGATCTCTTGAGTGAGTTGATGGAGGCAATCTCCAGGTGCCGTGCCGAACTCGATGATGTGCGGCGGATTATCACTGGAGTTCAACAAAGATCGCAATTTGACACAGTGCGCCTGGAAGAGACCGAAGAGCGGCTGTTTGCCCTGAGAGCTGCCGCGCGCAAGCACAATGTCTCAGTTGACGATTTGGTCACAACTAAACAGGTTTTTGCAGACAAGTTAGCGTCGATCAAAAGTAGTGATGACCTCCTTGATAACTTGGGCGAAGCGTTGCAACAGGCACAGGGGCACTATTTAGCTGCCGCGGCTGATTTGTCTAGCTGCAGGTATAAGGTGGCTGGCAAGTTTGATGAGGCGGTTGTAGGCAAGCTTGGGCCGCTTCGCCTTGCTGAAGCGCACTTTGTGTCACTGATTGAACAGCTTGCCATAGACAATGCCACAGAAAGAGGGACAGATCGGGTTCAATTCATGCTGGCATCGAACAAGGGTGCGCCGCCGGGTCCGCTCAGTAAAGTGATCTCTGGTGGTGAGTTGTCGCGGGTCATGTTAGCCGTGAAAGTTGTGCTCGCCAGTTGTGGTGGGGCGCCAACACTAATTTTTGATGAAATTGATTCAGGTGTTGGCGGTGCTGTCGCCGATGCAGTGGGGCAATGCCTTAGTGCTCTAAGCGGGCAGTTTCAGGTATTGGTTGTCACTCATTCTCCTCAGGTTGCAGCCCGCGCAGGTGATCATTTGTTGATTAGAAAACTGCCGGGTAGAGGCGAGATTGAAATGCCGTGTACGCAAGTTTTGCGACTTAGTAATGGAGATAGGTGTGAGGAAATTGCTCGCATGCTTGCAGGAGCGGAAGTTACTGATGAGGCCCGAGCGGCTGCTGGCCGTTTGATGTCTGGAGTATCTTCGTGAGTAACTCTGTGCCGATTGAAGATTTTCTGGCGCTTGATGTAGAGGATATGAGCGTGCAGCAGGCGGCAGAGGCACTATTGCTTCTGGCTGATAAAATTTCCGAGCACAACGGCCTCTATTACCTCAACTCTGAGCCAAAAATATCTGATGCCGACTATGACGTCCTGCGTCGAATTAATGAGTCGATCGAGGTACTTTTCCCAGAGTTAGTGCGTGATGATAGTCCATCAAAACTAGTGGGAATCACGCCGTCGAAAACCTTTGATAAAGTGGTGCATCCAGTTGCGATGTTGTCACTTGGTAACATCTTCTCTGATGGAGAGATTAATGAGTTTTGTACCAGGATACGCCGATTCTTAGGCATTGGCGATCAGGATGTGTTGTCTATGACTGCTGAACCGAAGATCGATGGTCTATCTGCCTCGTTGCGGTATGAACACGGCCGTTTTGTGCTTGGTGCGACACGAGGTGATGGTGCGACGGGCGAAAATGTTACTGCAAATCTGCGCACGATTTCCGAGATACCTGATGTTATCGAGCATGATGGGGTCCCGGATGTATTTGAAGTGCGTGGAGAGGTCTATATGTCCCACGCTGAATTTGCCGATCTTAATCGGCGTATGGAGGTGGAAGGCCGCTCGCCTTATGTGAATCCGCGTAATACCGCGTCTGGGTCACTGCGCCAGCTTGACCCGTCGATTACCGCTCTCCGATCGTTGCATTTTTTTGCTTATGCTTGGGGAGAAGTCTCAGCGTTTCCAATGGGCACCCAAATGGGTATGGTTCAGATGCTGTCGGCATTCGGTTTTCAGACCAATTCCCTAACCTATCTGTGTTCGGGGCCAGAGGAAATGCTCGCTGCTTACCGGAAGATTGAAAGCGCTCGGCCCGGGTTAGGCTATGATATTGATGGTGTTGTCTACAAGGTTGACCAGCTTGATTATCAAGATCGGCTGGGATTTGTTTCTCGAGCGCCCAGATGGGCGATGGCTCATAAATTTCCGGCGGTGCAGGCAACGACTCGGGTTGTCGACATTGAAATTCAGGTTGGACGCACTGGTGCGCTTACTCCGGTTGCGCGGTTGCAGCCGGTGACTGTTGGTGGAGTCGTAGTGCAAAATGCGACCCTTCATAATGCAGATTATATCGAGGGACTGGGTCGTGAAGGTGAGAGAATCCGTCCGAAGAACCATGATATACGTATCGGTGACAAGGTGATCATCCAACGTGCTGGGGATGTGATACCACAAGTGCTGGATGTAATTATCCTTGAACGGCCCAAAGGAGCCAAACCGTTCGAGTTCCCAACCACCTGTCCTGTTTGCGAAAGCCTTGCTTTGCGTGAACTAAATCTGCGGACCAAGCGGCCGGATTCTGTCTGTCGCTGTACCGGGGGGCTTGTCTGCAAGGCTCAGGCTCGGGAACGATTGCGCCTGTTTGTTTCACGTAATGCATTTGATATCGAAGGACTAGGCGTAAAGCGGGTGCAGGAGCTGTTTGATGATGGCCTGATCTCAACACCGGCTGATATTTTTACCCTTGAGATTCGCCAAAGGGACCGCACGATTGATCTTCTGGTTCGGGAACGATGGGGAGAGATCTCGCTCACTAATCTGTTCGCTGGCATCAATGATCGGCGTATGATTGGGCTTGATCGGTTTTTGTTTGCGCTTGGTATACGCCATGTGGGTGAGACCACAGCAAGACTGTTGGCGAGGTCATATGAAACGTTTGATAACTTTCTGGCAGCACTGGCGAGCATTAAAGATCGTTCGAGCGATGGCTACCGCGAGTTGGAAGAAATTGACGGGATAGGAACGGTTGTTGCTGAATCAATCGCTGCGTTCTTTTCCGAGCCGAATAACCTTGAGGAAGTGATGGCACTGATAGCTGAAGTTGATCCGCAGCCGGTAGAGCAAGTGCGGTCCTCATCAGTAATTTCAGGGAAGACACTGGTTTTTACCGGAACGCTGGAAAAAATGACCCGCTCGGAGGCTAAGGCACGGGCAGAGTCCTTGGGAGCAAAAGTGTTAAGCTCGGTTTCTGTTAAAACTGATCTCGTGATAGCGGGCTCTGGTGCTGGATCAAAGCTTGTCCAGGCTAAGGATTTGGGTGTTGCTACGCTTGATGAAGATGGGTGGATTACAATGCTTGCCAGTGAAAAATTCGAGCCCTAGCTGTCGTAGGCATACTTAAAGTATGTTTTTAATGATATTCTGACTTGTGAGATAATAGCAGTTATAATCTCAAAATCCATAAATGCAGAATACATTCTCACTTGCATATGATGTCGAAGTGATAGTTTGTTATAGATGCCGCAAGCATTGATGCAGGTTTGCTGAACAAGTTAGCTCCTCAGTGGCGTACAGGCGTGCTCAAGCCATTGGCGCTCGGTCTCATCTAGGGTTGGTGCAAGTTTGTCTAAAACATCACGGTGGTATTCATCCAGCCAGTTGATTTCCGTGTCACTCAATAAAGATGGAACAATTAAATTCAGGTCTATCGGTGCGAGGGTCAGTGTTTCAAAGCTATGCATTGGCCGTGTGCCGTGGGGAATATGCTCGCAATCGCGAACAAGTAAAAGATTTTCAATGCGAATACCAAACTGCCCTTCAAGATAAACCCCTGGCTCGTTTGACAGGAGCATGCCAGCTTCAAGTATTGCATGAGAACGTTTAGATATCCCTTGTGGGCCTTCGTGGACACTCAGATAGGAACCGACGCCGTGGCCGGTGCCGTGATCAAAATCGTAGCCTGCGTTCCATAATGCAGTTCGGGCAAGGGCATCAAGTCCAGAGCCGCTGGTGCCTTTAGGAAATTTCGCCGTGGCAATGGCGATATGACCTTTCAACACAAGGGTAAATAATCGGCACATATAATCACTTGGTTTACCTACAGAGATTGTGCGTGTTACATCAGTAGTGCCGTCGCGATATTGAGCGCCAGAATCGATTAGAAACAAGGAGTTCTGTTTGATTTTTTGGTTTGTATTTTGATCAACCCTATAATGCACAATCGCGCTATTGGGGCCGGTGCCGGCGATGGTTTCAAAACTAATATCTAGAAGCTGACCTGAGGATTTTCGATATTCTTCTAGTTTTTTGACCACGCTAATCTCATCCAGAACTCCGTTCTGTACTGTTTTTGTAAACCAGCTTAAGAATCTAACGAGGGCGGTTCCATCGCGAAGATGGGCAGATCTTGCACCTAAAATCTCTGTCTCGTTCTTGCGTGATTTCTCAATTATTACGGGATCTTCTCCTTCGCTGATATAGGCTCCGGCTGATTTTAGGCGCTCCACGATCCAAACCGGTGTTGATGCTGGATCGATGCGTATACTGGATTTCTGAGCGCCAAGTTCATCAATTGCCTTAGCAAAGTGAGTTATTGACCGCGCCGTCCCGCAAGGCGCCAGCCAATCTATGATCTCCTGAGTGATCTTGTTATTGTTGCAAAAAAGATCAGCATTAGCTTTTGTCACGATGGCGAAGGCAAGTACAGTTGGTGTATGGGCTATATCCGATCCACGAATGTTGAAAGTCCAGGCGATAGAATCACCAAGACTGAGGATAATGCCTGCCTCGTTATTATCGGCTAATTTCTCTCGCAATCGTTCAATCTTTTCGCTAGCCTTCTTGCCGGAATATTCAAGAGGGTGGGGTATAATTTCCGATTGGGATTGAGGCGGCTGGTCGCGCCTGATTATATCGACCGGATTATCGCTTAAAGCCCTCAGCTCAGAAGATGTTGACTTAAATGCACTCTCTATATGTGCAATACTATTGGGTGTATGCAACCAGGAGTCATAGCCGATTAGGCTAGAAGTAGGGACGTTTGCAGCCAGCCAATCTGCGGGAGATAGGTCAGTAAAGTTGACAATCTCAAATAAGCTTGTGTCGACCTGACTTATGACTTGAACCGTATAGCGGCCATCAACGAACAACGCTGCTTTTTCTGTCAGAATGATTGCTATGCCTGCTGATCCAGTAAACCCGGTGAGCCAGGCTAGCCTTTCGTCAGGTGGTGCCAAATGTTCATTTTGATGAGCGTCCGTTCTGGGCAGGATGAATCCGTCAACACCACATTTTTGAAGTTGATTGCGCAATAGCCTTAATCGAGGCCTGCCCTGAGTGGGGTCACTGCGAGCTTCAAAGCTTTGAAACATAAGTACTTTTAACGGTTTGTAAGACTTGAGGCAATGTATTGTATCTTCCTAATTATGGGTAAATTATGCTGCAATCGCATGCAATAATTGCATGAGGTACATGCGAAATGAACCTCTACCGGATCACTTCATTCAGCGACATATTGCGCCCAATAGTTGCGTTGCACAATGAACGGCAGCGCGATCAAAAATGGAGATCTAATATGGCTTTAATGATAGAAAGAGTTGGTGCCAAGTTTAATGGCGAAAGTGGTTTTTTTGATATGGTATGGCACCGCATTGCTGATACTGTTTCTTATGTCCGGCGCTACCATAAATATTGTAGCGCTGAGCTTCAGCTTCGAGAGTTGAGTAACCATGTGTTGAATGATATTGGCATCTCTCGTCACGAGCTCGGCAAGCGCGTGTGGTGTGATTTTTCTCGCCGGTAATTTTGAAATATAATTTATCATAATAACTTCTATTATCAATGAGATGGTTTATCTCAGGTTGTTGAAGTACGCCAGTCAGATGACTGATCGTTAAGTCTGACTGTAGAATTTATGATAAGATAGTCGTCTCACAAGAAAAATGTGATTAGCGTATTGTCGATGAGTACAAACGTGCGGGCTTCATCTGGTCCGAGTGAGGAGAGAGTTTCCTCCCTGTATTCGGGTTAGAGTGAGTGTCGACCAACCGTCAATTACCAGCCGTGAAGCGCGGACAAAACCTTGCGCACGCCAAGCGGCTGAGACGGCTCTTTCCTGATGTTTTAAAAGGCCGGATAGGATTGTGATGTTGCGGTGCGAAGCAATTTTGGCTGCCGGCGCTGCAAGTTTAATAATCGGCTGGGCCAGAATGTTTGCAATGATGAGATCATAAGGCGCGTTGTGCATGATGTTCGGGTGCGAAAGACCATGCGCAAGATAGGGGATAACAAGCGAGCCCACTTGGTTTAATGCCGCGTTGATCTTTGCTATTCTGACTGACACTGGATCGATGTCGGTGGCAATAATTTTTGATTTGGTCATTTTAGCTGCGGCAATTGCCAAAATACCGGTGCCGGTACCAATGTCGAGTGTTCGTCGTATAGGAATAGTTTTGAGGGTATGCTCAAGTGCGATTAGGCAGCCGCATGTTGTGGCGTGATGTCCGGTACCGAAGGCCGCGCCGGCTTCAATTTTAATCGCTATTTTTCCTGTTCGTTCAGCCACTGCATCATGAGCGCCATGAATTAGGAAGCGGCCAGCTTCCACGGGCTTTAGTCCTTCGAGTGAGCGAGCTACCCAGTCTTGATTGGGCAAAGGTGCCAGATCAAAGGGTGGCACAAAGCCAAGTTCATGTCGCAGTTTTTTCTTTAGGTTATTTTGTTCTGGAGGAGTAGCGAACAGAGCTTCGACTACCCAGGTTTGGCCACTGGGCTCTTCGAATCTAGCGATTGATAACGGTGCTGGCTCAATTGCTTCTATTATGAGCTCCACCTTGTTGGACTGGTCACGGTTAATGGTAAATGAGAGGCGATAAAGTTGGGTCAATGGCGCTCCACAAAGGAATCAAGCACGCGCTTACGGCCTGCTTTTTCAAAATCAACCGTTAGCTTGTTGCTTTCAATTGATACAATTAATCCATACCCAAATTTTATGTGAAAGATGCGCTCGCCCATGTCGTAAATACAATGGGATGCATCGCCACTGGCAATCAGCTGTCCTTCGATGGTTACGCCAGCCCCCCCCTGGTGGCGGGGAGTGTCTTTAGCTTGAGACTGGCGCGATTTTGCACGCCGCCATCCTGGAGTATCATAGTTGGACGTAAAAGGTGTTTCAAGACCGTCGGTAAACCGGCTGTTGGTTCCGATGGCGTAATAGCCGTTGGATGAATCCACATCAACATGTTCTTCGGGCAACTCATCGACAAAGCGCGAGGGAATAGATTGCTGCCAAAGCCCATGTATGCGGCGATTTGAGGCAAAGCTAATCCAGGTACGTTTTTTTGCCCGAGTCAGGCCGACATGCGCCAGGCGACGTTCTTCCTCTAGCCCCGCACGGCCAGTTTCGTCCAGCGCACGTTGGTTCGGAAAAACGCCTTCTTCCCAGCCTGGAAGGAAAACGGTGTCAAATTCCAATCCTTTGGAGGCGTGTAAGGTCATCAGGTTGATCTTGTCTGTTGATGCGTCCGACTCGACGTCCATGACCAAGGAGACATGTTCTAGGAATGCCGATAGAGAGTCGAACTCATCCATCTGGCCTATCATTTCTTTCAGATTCTCAAGTTTACCTATAGCGGTAAGAGATCGGTCTTTCTGCCACATCTCGGTATAGCCAGACTCGTCGAGGATCATCTTGGCAAGTTCGGTATGGGGCATAGTATTGACCCGGCTACGCCAGTTCTCAAACTGCCTGATGAGCGCAACCAGCGAGGCGCGTGCTGTACCCCTCAGTTCATCGGTTGAGGCTATGTCGGATGCTGCGCGATAGAGGGATACACCGCGGGTGCGGGCGGCTTCGGCCACAAGATTTACCGAGCGTATGCCGATGGATCGACGCGGGACATTGATGATACGCTGAAACTTCACATCATGATCTGGATTTATAGTCACCTGTAAATAAGCAATTGCGTCCCGAATCTCCTGTCGCTCATAAAAGCGCGGGCCACCTATAACCCGGTAAGGTAATCCCAGCATAATGAACCGGTCTTCAAACTCCCGCATCTGAAAGCTGGCCCGCACAAGAACGGCCATTCCCTCCAGGTGATGTTTGTTGCGATGTAGGCTTTCGATCTCGTCGGTTACAAGGCGCGCTTCATCTTCCGCGTCCCATACTCCGCGTACATGAACCATATCACCTTCTTCAGAAGATGCGGCATGTAGGGTTTTACCAAGGCGACTTTCATTGTGGCTTATAAGGGCGGAGGCTGTGGCGAGAATGTTTCTGGTGGACCGGTAATTAAGCTCAAGGCGGATGACTTGGGCACCTGGAAAATCGAGCTCAAACCGTAGGATATTTTCTACGTCTGCGCCGCGCCAGCCATAAATTGACTGATCATCGTCGCCGACGCAGGCAATGTTGGAGTGACCTTGGGCTAGTAGACGGAGCCATAGATACTGAGCAACATTGGTGTCCTGATACTCATCCACTAGCATATAGGAAAAGCTTTCCTGATAGAAGGAAAGTACGTCTGGATGCTCGCGAAATAGAGCTAAGCATTCCATCAACAGGTCACCAAAATCGGCGGAATTTAATATCTTGAGGCGCTCTTGATAGGTCCGATAGAGTTTTACCCCAAGGCCGTTGGCGAATAAGTACCCGTCACCTTCAGGCACATTATCTGGGCGTAGACCACGATTTTTCCAATTGTCAATCAACGTTGCGAGTTGACGTGCTGGCCAACGCTTGTCGTCGATTCCCTCTGATTTGATGACTTGTTTTAACAACCGGATCTGATCGTCAGCATCCAATATGGTGAAGTTGGATTTTAGTCGGACCAGTTCACTGTGACGGCGTAGTATCTTCACTCCGATGGAGTGGAATGTTCCAAGCCAGGGCATCCCCTCGACAACATGCCCTACCAAATTACCGATACGTGTTCTCATCTCCCGTGCAGCCTTGTTGGTGAATGTCACGGCAAGAATATTCGGAGGTTTGGCGCGCCCTGTATTAATGATGTGAGCAAGCCGAGCAGTTAGTACCCTTGTTTTTCCAGTGCCAGCGCCTGCCAACACTAATAATGGTCCATCAAGTGCTTCAACCGCTTTGCGTTGAGCCTCGTTAAGCGTATCGAGATAGGGTGCTTTGTGCGCGGCTATCGCACGTGCGGCGATTCCGCCAGGACGTGGTGAGGCGTGCGGGGCTGCCGTTGTACTAGTGTGATCTGTGGGTATGTTTGTGTTCGCCATATGTCCCAATATAGAGATTCGGGCGCGGAGCGGTAGTGGAATTACTGAAAGAATAGACGTATTTATCTATGCTCTTCGACGTTGGCATCGATCAATCCCTTGTTAAAACGATCAAGCGCTGCGATATGTGATACCCGTGCGATCACCTTATTGCTGTCGCGTTTTTCTACCACAGGAAGGTAGTCAACGCCTGATGTGTCAAACATTCTCAAAGCAGTTTCCAGAGAATCTCCAGGAACCAATCTCCGACTTTCATCCTGTAAGATAGCTATGGGTTCTTCATCCCTGACGAGAGTCATAAAATCACGCACTGATAAAGTAAACATGATGGCACGGTGGGCACCCTCGGTGAGCACCAGTCCGCGACTTTCCAATTGCAAATGAAAGTAACTGCGTCCGTAAACTGCTTGGGTAAGGCCAGTTGAGATAGATATCGTCAGCATGAGGGCAATCGCGACTTCAAATCCTCCGGTCAGCTCAAACACGATCAATATTGTTGAAACAGGAGCGCCAAGTACGGCTGCGGCTACGCCACCCATGCCGATCAGGGCGTAAAGACCATGGCTTGAGGCCTGCTCGGGAAATGCCATTGCTGCAACAATACCAAAAGCCCCACCGGTCATCGCTCCCAGATAGAGTGAAGGGGAAAACACACCACCACCAAAGCGGCTGGCAAGGGTGATGGCGGTGGCAGTTGCCTTGGCAACGATCAAAACTACCAGCAATATAAGTGGATATTGCTGGCGCAGTGCGGCATCGGTCGCCGCATAGCCAACGCCCATGATGTCGGGCAGAAACACACCCATACATCCGACTGCAGCACCGCCAAGCATCGGTCGGACAAATAGAGGCATAGTAATGTCACGGGCTATCCGGTCGACGGTTATCAGGGTGTATTGGAATGATATGGCAACGGCTGCACAGACAAATCCAAGAAGCGCAAAAGCCGGGAATTCATAAAAAGACATAATCGAATAGTCGGGAATAGCAAACGCAGGATAGTTGCCCAGATTGATGCGGGTAATGACAGTTGCTGTGACACTGGAGATTACGATCGGAACGAAGGCTGACAGGGCGTAGTGACCCAAAATCACTTCAAGGGCGAATAGCACGCCGGCAATCGGGGCGTTAAACGAGGCGGCAATGGCCGCAGCCACACCGCATCCCAGCATGGTGCGTGTCGCGCTGGCCGGAAACTGGAGTTGCCCGGCGATCCATGATCCGATGGTCGCGCCCAAATGAACCACCGGACCTTCTCGACCTGCGCTGGCTCCAGAGCCAAGAGAAATTATTGAGACAAGCGCGCTCAATATGCCGCTTTTGGGGTCAATCTTACCCTCTTTGATTGCTTTTGCCTCAATAACGTCAGCAACACCATCAGCCCGGCGATTGGGGACGGTGAATTGAAGTAGAAGGCCAACACAAAGTCCGCCTATAGTTGGCGCTAAAATCACCACCCAGAATGGTTGCCAGCTAATCCAGTCGATGACCTCCTCGCTGGATGTTCCAAGCCAACTATACTGAATAATACCTATCAGGATACGAAAAGCGATTGCCGCACCGGCAACACCAATACCAATGCCAATTGCGACAAACCATAGCTCAAGCTGCCTCGTGGCTACGAACACGCGTAGATTTGGCGAGACGGCGCTGGAGGCGCGACGGGCAATATAGTCAATAAAATCAGCCATCATGGAATGCCAGTTTTGGCTCACTCAGCTGCGAGTCATTTAGATATTGTATGTTTTAATTCGTATACGCACAAAAGTTCGGCTCTGGATAGAATCTAATTGCCAATATTTTAGCAAATAAAACCTACCAAAAAGTCACTTATTTACCGATTTTAGAGTTAATACCGTAGAGTTGAATCAGGATGCCCCCCTGATCGGTACAGTTGATGGGGTAGCTTGTTCTGTAATGTTGCTGGCAGGATTCTTAGCGTTGTTGGGGAGAGCCTGAGCGATAATAGTGCAGGACGTAGCTGCGAATGGCAGATGAAAGCCCGGCATTTTTACGGCATGTATCGATGTTATTGACCAGCGTGGGAATCGAGGTTTCTTTTTGGGTCGCAATCTCGTTAAGAGCGTCCCAAAAATCGTCTTCGAGAGATAAGCTGGTTGGGTGTCCTGCCACCCGTATGGATCTTTTTGCCATGGCCCGTCCGATTAAATTATTTAACGGATTAGTGCGGTGCAATCATGTCCTCTGGTTTCACCAAACGGTCAAATTCGTCCTCACTCACATACCCAAGTTGAAGCGCTTCTTCTTTCAAGGTCGTGCCATTTTTATGGGCTGTCTTGGCAACCTCAGCGGCTTTGTCATAACCAATTTTTGGTGTGAGCGCAGTCACTAACATCAAGGATTGTTCAAGACCTGCTTTGATGTTTTCCTCGCGCGGCTGGATCCCGACAACACAATTATCGGTAAACGATACTGCGGCATCAGACATCAAGCGGACGGATTGCAGAAAATTATAGGCCATCACGGGGTTGAATACATTTAACTCGAAATGGCCTTGGCTTCCGGCGAATGTAAGCGCTGCATGATTACCAAAGATTTGAATGCATACCTGTGTCATCGCTTCGCATTGTGTTGGGTTTACTTTACCGGGCATGATCGAAGATCCCGGTTCATTTTCCGGTAAAGCAAGCTCACCAAGTCCCGAGCGCGGACCGGAGCCCAAAAATCGGATGTCATTAGCAATCTTGAATAGGGATGTGGCCACAGCATTAATCGCGCCGTGGGAGAATACCATAGCGTCATGGGCAGCTAATGCTTCGAATTTGTTAGGTGCAGTGACAAAGGCCAGACCGGTGATGCCGGCAATTTTACTTGCGACCAGTTCGGCAAACCCAATCGGTGCATTAAGTCCCGTACCAACTGCTGTCCCTCCTTGGGCTAGCTCCATTAATTTTGAAAGTGTTAGGTCGATACGTGCAATGCCATTTTCGACCTGCGCGGCATAACCAGAAAATTCCTGACCCAGTGTTAGCGGTGTTGCATCTTGGGTGTGGGTTCTGCCGATCTTGATGATATCTGACCAGCTGTTGGCTTTATTATTCAGAGCAATGTGCAGTTTTTTCAATGCCGGTAGCAAGCCGTGTGATATTTCCTCGACACAGGCGATATGCATCGCTGTTGGATAGGTGTCATTTGACGATTGAGACATGTTGCAGTGATCGTTGGGATGAACGGGTGTCTTAGAGCCCATCTCACCGCCAAGTAGTTCTATTGCTCGATTCGAGATCACTTCATTGGCATTCATATTTGATTGAGTGCCTGAGCCGGTCTGCCAAACCACCAGTGGAAAGTGCTCATTAAGCTTGCCGTCAATAACTTCCTGGGCAGCAAGTATAATCCCATTGCCGACAATTTGTTCAAGATACCCGAGTTCCATATTGGCCTCGGCCGCTGCCCGCTTAATTATCCCAAGCGCGCGCACGATGGGTTCGGGCTGGCGTTCCCAACCTATCTTGAAGTTTCCGAGCGAACGTTGTGCTTGTGCACCCCAGTAGCGCTCGGATGGAACTTCAATCGGGCCAAATGTGTCGGTTTCGGTGCGGGTGGTCATTGGTATCATTCCTCTGATAGTTACCCGGCGGGCTGTAATATTGTAAGCTGAGGAGCTCAGTCATAAATTGAATAAGCTACTAGCACTAACTTTGATGTATTGCAGTGAGAAGGGGGTATCTGGCACTATTTATTTTTACGAAACTTGTCGATCGAGACCACTTGTGCGCCACCGCTAGCGGACTTATCTGCGGTGATTTCGTCGTTGGTGTCGGGGTTATCTGTAGCTGGAAGGGGGAATGCTTTTTCGTCTTTATTGCTATTACTTTCTGGAAGTTTGAGCTGCGCATTCGCCGCTGGTTGGTGGTCCGTGCTAGATCTGCCTCGCTGTGCGTTGGTTGCGGTAGCTTGCGTAGAGATATCGAATTGTAGGCCAAACTGCACCGAAGGGTCATAGAATCCTGTGATTGCGTCAAGTGGAACCACGAGCGTTTCGGCAATATTATTAAAGTGTAGCTGGACGGTGAACCGATCAAAGCCGACCTCTAGCGCGTAGAACTGGTGTTGGAGAATTATAGTCATTTCCTCGGAATGGAGCTCGCGCAACCTTGAAGAAATTTGTATCCCGGGGGCAAGCGTTGAAAACGCGATGTAAAAATGATGTTCCCCTGGCAGACCTTCTCTTGCCGCGTGCTCCAGCGCAGCGCGCACGACCCCGCGCAGTGCCTTCTGGGTGAGAAGGTCGTATTGCATCTGATCTTCAGACATTTGTTCCCCAACCAATAGCTTCGTAAGTACCATAGGGTATTTATGGATAATGCGGTATCAAGCCCAATTCGTAAATAATTTCAATTTTCGATTAGATTTTTTTTTGGGAAGCGCCTTTGCTAGCTGATAATATATCCGTTCAGTTTGTAAAAGCGGAGAGCTTCTGTTGCCAGGTGCCCTCCAAACCCCGCCTAACACCTGCTACGGTGTAGGACTTTAATTTCGGAGTTCAAGCTGCATTAAGCAGCCATTGCCTCCGGAGCATAGTTGTCATTTGCAACTACAAAACGGCCCGATAACGGCGGAACCATGCCGAGCAAAAGTACGTCCTTTACGCCCACGTCGATCCTATTTCGCCCCCATCAAATGCCGCCTGAAGCATCGCTTTTTCTGAATAAAAGCGGCATGTGGTGGAGGCGCCGGGTACCGCCCCCGGGTCCGATAGGTTTATTACGACGCCCATTTATCGCCATAGCCAGTTGAACTGGCAGATCTAATATAGATGTTTTAGGTTAGGAATAAAAGGTGTGGTCAGTTTAGTCTTGCTATCGCCATATCATCTGAAACACATTATTTTGATCCATATGCGTCAATATCTTGATCTAATGCGATTCATTGTTGAAACCGGCGTGGTCAAGGGCGACCGCACAGGTACTGGTACGCGCTCTGTGTTCGGATATCAGATGCGATTTGATCTGGCCGATGGGTTTCCGTTGGTGACAACGAAAAAACTGCATTTGAAGTCGATCATTCACGAGCTGATCTGGTTTCTGGCTGGAGATACCAATACAGCCTATCTCAAGGAGAATGGCGTTCGGATTTGGGATGAATGGGCAGATGGTGAAGGCGACCTCGGTCCGGTATATGGGCGCCAATGGCGTTCTTGGCCGATGGCCGGCGGTCAGCATATTGATCAGATGGCTTATCTAGTTGATGCGCTCAAATCAGATCCAGACTCCCGACGACATATAGTTTGCTCCTGGAATGTGAGCGAGCTTGACCAGATGGCGCTGCCACCATGTCATTGTCTGTTCCAGTTCTATGTGGCAAATGGGAGACTTAGCTGTCAGCTATATCAGCGCTCGGCTGATGTCTTCCTAGGGGTTCCGTTTAACATTGCTTCTTATGCTCTGCTCACACATATGGTCGCGCAGGTGGCGGGGCTGCGTCCCGGAGAATTCGTCCATACCGTTGGTGACGCTCATCTTTACGCGAATCATATGGATCAGGCTAAAAAGCAACTGAGTCGCTTGCCGCACTCGCTTCCTAAGCTTGAGCTGAATCAGAAAGTCAGTGATCTCTTCGCATTTCGCTTTGAAGATATAAACGTGGTTGATTATGAAGCTCATCCACATATTAGTGCGATGGTTGCGGTGTGATACCACGCCTATCGATCATTCTCGCTCGAGCTCGAAACGGAATTGTTGGGCGTGAGGGCGGCCTACCATGGAAATTGTCGCGCGATCTCAAACAATTTCGTGAGTTGACTATAGGCAAGCCAGTGATCATGGGACGAAAGACGTTTGCCTCAATCGGTAAGCCATTGCCTGGCCGGCATAATATTATAATCACCCGAGACCATTGTTTTAAAGCGCAGGGCTGCGATGTTGTTTATGATTTTGAAGCGGCAATGGATATTGCCGTAGCCCAGGCGGGGAAAAGTGGTTCTGATGAGATATTCGTTATCGGCGGCCCGCAAATCTATCGTCTTGCGCTAGAGAAGGTGCAGCGTATCTATCTGACCGAGATTGAACTTGACGCTAAGGGAGATGTGTTGATGGCACCGTTCGATCAGGATACCTGGCTTGAAATTTCTCGTAAGCGGTTTGAGCCTGAGGGTGATGACAGCGCCACGTTTTCATTCGTGGTGCTGGATCGTAGAAGTTAGAAACCCCCTTTGATCCGGCGCCAGCAGGGCATGGATGTCATGCATAAATAAATTTGGGTTGTCACGTGAGTGGTGGATTGCGAGTATGCGGATCCTCGCGTATAAGCGCTTGCAGAACAGCACCGCAGACGCGGTGCTGAGGATTGGATTTTTATATGTCGTCGAATGATCAGAATGGCAGTGGTAATGGCCCGTGGGGGCAAGGATCTGCTGGAGGAGGCCAAGGGCCGGACCTTGAAGATATGCTTCGGCGCGGACAGGATCAGTTGCGATCAGTGATGCCGGGCGGCTCGTTTGGAGCCCGTGGTTTCTTGATAGGCGGGCTTGTGCTGCTCGCTTTATGGTTAGCATCGGGCATATACCGCGTTGAACCAGACGAACAGGGCGTGGTTATGCGCTTCGGTAAATTGGTTGGTACCGTGCCTAACGGCCTTCACTATCACTTTCCTTTTCCGATTGAGTCGGTGCTGACACCAAAGGTTACGCGTGTCAATCAGGTCGAAGTTGGTGTGCGAACCGGACTTAGCGCTGGTGCCGGGCGAGGTAATACCTCAAGGGACGTGCCTGAAGAAAGCCTGATGCTCACCGGTGATGAGAACATCGTCGATGTTGATTTCAACGTTTTCTGGCGAATCAATAATGCTGCAGATTTCCTATTCAACATTGAAAATCAGGAGGCCTCGGTTAAGGCTGTTGCTGAAAGTTCAATGCGTGAAGTTGTTGGAAATTCTGAGATTGAATCAATTCTTTCTGAAGGTCGCCTAGTGACTGAAATTGCGGTTCAGGAGTTAATGCAGTCGACGCTTGATCAATATGGATCTGGTATAGCTATTACTCAGGTTCAGTTGCAGAAGGTCGATCCACCTGTTGAAGTGATTGATTCTTTCCGCGATGTTCAGGCTGCTAAGGCAGATCTTGAGAGATTCCGGAATCAAGCTGAGGCTTATGCCAATCGAAAATTGCCGGAAGCGCGAGGGAGCGCAGCACGAATTACCGAGGCCGCTGAGGGCTACCGCAATTCGGTTATTGCCGATGCTAGAGGTGAGACTTCACGATTTAATGCTATTTACGACGAATACCGGCTAGCTCCCCAAGTAACGCGACAGCGCATGTTCCTGGAGACAATCGAGCGCGTTTACGGCGGGATGGACAAGATCATTATAGATCAGGACGAGGCAGGAGGATCGGGTGTTGTACCTTATCTTCCACTCGATCTACTCACGCGCACGCGTAATGGCGACGCAGACGCAAGCCTGGGAGAACAGTGATGCAACGGTTAGTCTCTATCGGAGGTCTGGTTCTGATCGTTCTATTGGTGATTGTAGGGTATAGCTCCGCATTCACTGTCTATCAGACCGAACAAGCACTTATATTGCGGTTTGGTGAGGCGCGGCGCGTAATTACTGAACCAGGACTTCATTTCAAAGTACCAATTGCCGATAATGCTGTCTTAATAGACAATCGTATTCTCGATGTTGATTCAGCTGCTCAGGAAGTGATTGCCAGGGGAAATAAGCGCTTGGTGGTTGATGCTTATGGGCGTTACAAAATCACCGATTCACTGAAATTCTATCAATCAGTCGGATCTAAACAAGTAGGTGAATCGCGGTTGTCTCAAATCTTAAATTCGGCCGTAAGGCGCGTTCTTGGTGAAGCATCGTTTGAAGATATTGTGCGTGATGATCGGGCTAGACTCATGAACTCGATTACGCAGCAGGTGAACAAAGATGCGGGAAAACTCGGCATGACTGTCGTGGATGTGCGTATCCGCCGGGCTGATTTGCCGGCTGAGAATAGCCAAGCTGTTTTCCGTCGCATGCAGACCGAGCGTGAACGCGAGGCCAATGGTATCCGTGCTGAGGGTGAGGAAGAATCCCAGCGCATTCGGGCTCGTGCTGATCGTGAAGTTCGTGTTATCGAGGCGGAAGCTAGGCGCGCATCCGAGGTCATTCGTGGTGAGGGTGATGGCGAGCGCAACCAGCTCTATGCTAGTGCCTACGGCAGAGATCCTGAGTTTTTTGCGTTTTATCGCTCGATGTTGGCCTATGAAGAGAGTCTGAGTGATGACAAAACAAGTCTTGTGATGTCACCTGATAGCGATTTTTTCCGCTATTTCAAAGATCCGCTAGGTGGAGCGAAAATTATGCCGACACCAGTTGATCCCTAATAATCTAAGCTCGTAAGCTTGGATAGCGACGGGGCATCTTTACAAGCGGACTGACTGGAGCCTAATGAACGAATTTATAGCTGCGCTCGGTCTTGCTTTAGCGATTGAGGGATGTATCTATGCGGCGTTTCCAGATGCGATGAAAAGGATGCTCGATTCGTTGCGCGAGCAGCCAGTCGGTACCCTCAGAATTGGTGGAATCGTTACTTTTGCCTCGGGCGTGCTTATTGTATGGCTTGCAAGAATGTAGAGAACCACGGGATTTCATCCCTTGATGATACATACAAATGCACAGGCTTTTTCTGGCTAGAATCGTAACTTATTCAGGCGCATTGAAAGTTCGATGATACTGGGAAAGGCGTATAATGGCATTATCTTGTCTGATCAAAAATACTGTAAAGCCGGGCATTGTGGCAAGCTGTGTCATTGCGTTGACTGTGCTGACCCCCACGCTATTAAAGGCTCCACCGGCGCATGCGCAGCAGCCAAGTTTTGCCGACCTCGCCGAGGGTCTGATTGATTCTGTGGTCAATATTTCTACCTCGCAAAAAGTTTCTGCACGGCGCAGTGTGCCGATGCCAAACGGGCCAGATGGCAGCCCATTTCAGGAATTATTCAAAGATTTCTTTGATGGGAAGCAAGGCCCAAATCGTGCACGGAAGGTAAGTTCTCTAGGCTCGGGTTTTGTGGTTGATACGGCAGGTGTTATCATCACAAATGCCCATGTCATCAAAGATGCAGATCAGATCCTAGTCAATTTCAGCAATGGCATCACCCTTGAGGCAAAGGTGCGTGGACGTGATTTAAAAACCGATATTGCGGTTTTGGAAGTTATGCCGGAAGAGGGGCAGACACTGACAGCGGTCCCGATTGGCTCTTCTAATACCTTGCGTGTGGGTGACTGGGTGATGGCGATTGGCAATCCTTTCGGGCTCGGGGGCACGGTAACTGTGGGCATTGTTTCAGCACGAAACCGTAATATTCACTCCGGTCCTTATGACGATTACATCCAAACGGATGCGGCTATAAATCGTGGCAATAGCGGTGGGCCGCTGTTTGATGTGAATGGCAATGTGATAGGTATCAATACCGCTATTATTTCACCGAGCGGGGGCTCAATTGGCATCGGATTTGCTGTGCCGAGTGAAATCGCCTTGCCAGTGATCGCGCAATTGCGTGAATTTGGTGAAACTAGGCGCGGGTGGTTTGGGATTAGAATTCAGCAAGTTACCGATGATATTGCTGAAAGTTTGGAGTTGCCGGAAGTCACTGGCGCCCTTGTTTCTGGGGTTAATCCAGAGGGTCCGGCCGAGACCGCCGGTGTAGAGCCAGGTGATGTGATTCTTGAATTTGATGGGTACAAGGTCAACGAAGTGCGCGAGTTACCCCGTATTGTTGCAGATACTCCGATTGGAGAGACCGTAGATGTGAGCGTGTGGAGAAAAGGAGCACGCGTTGAATTAAGAGTCACAGTAGCACGCCTTAATGAAGACGAAATGATGGCTGCTCCAGAGGGCGGGGACGAGTTGTTGCCGGTCGCGACAGATTTTCTTGGTATGTCACTTGCTTTGCTGAGCGACAAGTTGCGTGAGAAATATGAGCTATCTCAGGACTCTGAAGGCATAGTGGTGGTTGGTATTTCAGAAGAGAGCGCCGCTTTTGAAAAGGGTCTTCGAGAGGGTGATCTAATCGTCGAAGCTGCGCAGAAGAAAATGGGGTCGCTGGAGAAATTTGCCAAGTTAGTTGAAAAAATGAAAAAGGAAGATAGGAAGTCTATTCTTCTACTGGTGAGGCGGAAAGACGGGAATCTGCGCTATTTGGGACTTCATCTGACAGAGTAATTCGGCTAGATCATCTAGATAGGTTTTTTAAACCTTTGTTTCATGAATGAACTCATTTTCATTATAACCTTGAAAAAATAGCGCTGTGGTAAGGTCGGTGTGCGTAATACACGCATCGGCGTTTTCAGTTAGCTTTTGTTTGGCTTTGTAGGCTATGCCAATTCCCGCATTTTTGACCAACGCTATATCGTTTGCGCCATCGCCTATCCCAATAGATTGATCAAGTGCGACGCCACGTCGGTTGCAAGCGGCGCAAAGAAAGCCCAGCTTGGCTTCACGCCCAAGAATCGGCTTTTGGACCTTACCGGTGAGGTTCGTGCCACTAAATATAAGTTGGTTGGCATTAAAATCGTCAAAGCCAGCCCGCTGTGCGATACGGCTGGCGCAGAATGTAAACCCTCCGGAAACCAACATGGTATAAGCGCCGTGATGACGCATGGTGGCAAGAAGAGTTTTGGCGCCCAAGTTTAGATGGATGCGCTCACTCATAACCTGGTTAATGGCATTCTCACTCATACCCTTTAGCAGCCGGACACGTTCAATTAGCGCGATATCAAAATCTAATGCACCCGCCATCGCGCGTTCGGTGATATTAGAGACTTGGTCACGGACCCCAGCAAAATCAGCGATCTCATCGATGCATTCTTGACCGATGATAGTAGAATCCATATCCGAAACAAGAACTGATTTCCGCCTATTCTTGTCTGCCTGGAGTGCCCAATCGATGCTAAATTCTGTAAGATGCGTCGCGAGTTTGTCTCGCGTGTTGGGCAATGTTGCTAGATCGCATTGAGTGAAGAGGAGGTCACAGGCACGACCTTTGGAAAGCCAGTTTGGGGCTGACGACTTTCCAAAGAGATTGCAAGCTGCAGTTATTGCATCGTTGGGAAGTTTGTGATCTTCCGGAGCAACAAGAGTGAGTATGAAGTTCATTTCAAATTTGCAATGGTACAATGATTAAAAAATCCAGGTTACACCCAGTGTCGGTGCTTATTGCAGGAGCGACGGGTAGCGGCAAGTCAGCCTTAGCGCTCGAGCTTGCCTTGAACGCTAACGGAACCATCATCAATGCCGATGCCATGCAGGTGTACGGTGAACTGCGTGTTCTGTCAGCGCGCCCGAACCGGGTGGATGAAGCTGCTGTGCCACATCGACTTTATGGCATGGCTTGCGGTAGTGATGCGTGGTCGGCTGGCGGATGGTGTAAGCATGCGTACCGTGAAAGCTGTAAGGCACACGTTGAGGGTCGTTGTGCCATTTTTGTTGGAGGCACAGGACTTTATTTTGAAGCGCTCCTTGGTGGACTTGCCGATATTCCGGAGATACCAAGTGATATCCGGGCAAAGTGGCGAACACTTCTTGAAGAGAATGGACTTGATTCTTTGCGCCGTGAACTCAAATCGAAGGACCCAGATCTCCCGCCTGATTTTAAGAACGATCGTCAGAGGGTCTTGCGCGCTCTGGAAGTTCTGGATGCGACGGGACATCCACTTTCCTGGTGGCACGGACGATCTGTGAGAGTGCCCTCACTAGAAGGTAGTGTAATTAAGCTTGTGGTGGCACCGCCGCGCCGCCTGTTGCATGAGAAGATTGAAGCGCGGGCATGGGCGATGATTGACAATGGTGCAATTGAAGAGGTGCGCAAGCTCATCAGTCTGAAGTATGACGACCAGCTTCCGATCATGAAGGCGATTGGGGTACGTGAACTGCGCGCAGTACTGGATCACGAGTTATCCATTGATGAGGCGTTGGAGCGAATTTGCACACAAACTCGCCGTTATGCAAAACGGCAAATAACTTGGTCGCGCGGGCGCATGACAGATTGGCATTGGGTTGCCTCACCTGAAGAAGGGCTAGAGCATGCTCGTCGACATTTATCCTCTTGTTAGAGACGACTCTATGCATCTCTGGAGCCCTGCACCCCCTTAGCTCGCAGCTTGGCGTGGCGCTTTCGTTTTAAAGCTTCCTTATATGTAGAGCATCGATAGCATAGTATGTTAGTTCATCTGGGTGCCTTGTATTTCCATCCAATTTTTTCAGTATAGATATGTTCTTTTTAAAAATTTAAGGTCGAGCTTGCTGGAAGCAGGGATAATTTGTGGATTTAACACTTAAAGAATTCGGGTGGAAGGCGCATTTCCAGCAACAACTTGCTGGTGATGATCATTTGAATTCTCGCGTTGCGCGGGTGATGAGAGTGCACCGTGAATCGATAGATATATCTGGGCCGAAAATAAAAATCCGAATCCCCCCATTCGTAGGTAACAACTCCGATGAAGAGGATATTTCAACTGTCGGTGATTGGCTGGTGCTTGATGAAGATTGTACCCGGGCAGTTCGTAGACTTAAGCGTTATAGCCTATTCAAGCGCTTGGCGGCTGGCAAAGGACGACGACTTCAGCTGATCGCCGCCAATGTGGATACGGCTTTCATTGTTTCGTCGTGCAATCTTGATTTTAATATTGCGCGCATTGAGCGTTTTTTGTCCCTGACCAAGGAAGCTCAGGTCATGCCAGTTGTGGTGTTGACGAAGGCCGATCTTGCAGTTGACCCAGCTTTCTATGCGGAGCAGGTAAAAGTGGCTATGCCGGGGGTTTTAGTCGAAGTACTTAATGCTCTGGTAGCAAAGGAGGTTGAAAAACTTCGACCATGGTGTGAGAGAGGCGATACGGTCGCGATGCTTGGGATGTCGGGGGTTGGTAAGTCTACCCTGCTGAACACTCTTGCAGGCTATGAAGTCCAAAAAACGCAAAGTGTACGCGAAATTGATGCGCGTGGACGTCATACTACGTCAGCCCGCTCAATCCATCGACTGGACACTGGCGGTTTGCTGATCGACATGCCTGGAATGAGGGAAATTCAGTTGATTGATGCCGAGCAGGGAATCGACGATGTCTATGCGTATATTAGCGTGATTGCTGAGAATTGCCGTTTTTCTGATTGTCGACATGGGAGCGAGCCAGGGTGTGCGGTGAGTAAGGCCATTGAAGAGGGAAAGATTGATGTCGATCAGCTCGATCGTTTCTATAAACTTTTGCATGAGACTGGACGTAATAAAGAGGCACTTGCCGAGCGTCATCATCGCTCACGTGTGTTTGGTAAAATGATCAAACAGCCTACGTCGAAGCGGCAAAATATCGGGGAAGACTAGGCGTTAAATAAGCGGTTGCACTCAAGAGAGTATTGACCGTCTTGCTGCGGTGCACTAGGTTTATTGTTAGCAGTTAAGTAACGAGAAGAAAAATGTACGGTATTTACCTAGTAGTAGCTGAACGTGCTGCCTGATGGCTTCATAGCGGTCACACTGGGTAGTGCGTAAAACGGGGCTTCGGCCCCTTTTTTATTGTCTAGAATTTGTGAACTGAATTGTGCAGGTTGAAAATGTGGATAGGAATTCAAGCCCAAAACGGCCTCAATCCAAACCGATGGGGGGCACGATGACTGTGTCTCGGAAAACAACTGATCCTCGACGAATGACTGGTGCAGAAATAATTATCACTGCGCTTGCCGATCATGGCGTGGGTTCTGTGTTTGGCTATCCTGGCGGTGCGGTTCTACCGATTTATGATGAGCTGTTCCGGCAGGATAAAGTGAGCCATGTGCTTGTACGCCATGAACAGGGAGCCGCGCATGCGGCAGAAGGATTTGCCCGTTCATCCGGAAAACCCGGCGTTTTTATTGTCACATCGGGGCCGGGGGCTACTAATGCGGTGACTGGGCTTACCGATGCGCTCATGGATTCTATTCCTATCATCTGCATCTCCGGCCAAGTGCCAACTCATCTTATTGGCAATGATGCATTCCAGGAGTGCGATACAGTTGGTATCACTCGACCGTGCACCAAGCACAATTGGCTAGTGCGTGATGTGGAAGATCTTGCTCGTGTTATGCATGAAGCATTCTACGTGGCAACGACGGGGCGTCCGGGACCAGTAGTCATTGATGTTCCGAAGGATGTGCAGTTTGCGACGGGTAGTTATGTGGGCCCAGGAGATATACGCCATAAGACTTATAACCCCCGGATGAAGGGTGACGAGACGGCAATTGAACGTGCCGTTGAACTGATAGCAAATGCCAAGAAACCTATTTTTTACACTGGCGGAGGCGTGATCAATTCTGGCCGCGATGCCTGCGATAGGTTGTGCGAATTTGTCCGCGCGACTGGCTATCCGATTACGTCAACTTTGATGGGCCTTGGAGCCTATCCTGCATCTGACCCGCAGTGGCTTGGCATGCTGGGTATGCATGGAACTTATGAGTCCAATCTAGCGATGCATGATTGTGACGTGATGATTTGTATCGGCGCTAGATTTGATGACCGTATCACCGGGAAAACCGATGAGTTTTCACCTGGATCAGTGAAGATACACGTTGATATTGATCCATCGTCTATTAATAAGAATGTCGCTGTTGATATGCCAATTGTTGGTGACTGCGGGTTGGTTTTGAACGATATGTTGGCTCAGTGGAAGGCTAAAAAGTATATTTCCAACAAGGTAGCGCTTGGTGAATGGTGGGCAGAGATTGAAGGATGGAGGGGGCGTGATTGCCTTGCTTATAAGAAACTACCTGATGTTATCATGCCGCAATTCGCGTTGGAGCGTTTGTTTGAGCTGACCAAGGAACATGACACCTATATTACAACCGAAGTCGGGCAGCATCAGATGTGGGCAGCTCAGTTTTATAGGTTCGAGGAGCCAAACCGATGGATGACAAGTGGTGGTCTTGGCACAATGGGGTATGGTTTTCCTGCCGCAAATGGTGTTCAGGTCGCCCATCCCGATGCGCTGGTGATTGATATTGCTGGAGATGCTTCAATCCTGATGAATATCCAGGAATTATCGACCG
>Ga0302127_10000198_pt1 | contig 30650 bp, 27 predicted proteins | sample CB4_SCM_MG_FD_204452 | JGI IMG/M metagenome (GOLD analysis project Ga0302127, IMG submission 204452) | Marine microbial communities from Western Arctic Ocean, Canada - CB4_SCM | ecosystem: Environmental > Aquatic > Marine > Oceanic | place: Canada: Western Arctic Ocean | collected 2017-09-24
GCTAAAAATGTCAGCATTTCCGCTATATGTATCATACCTATTCCCAATGCGAATCAATATACCCATAATAGTAGTCTTATTTTAGTTAACATGGCTCTTTGGCAAAATATTGGCAAAGTATTTACACTCCTTTAGTGGATCTGGAACGCATGGATAGTAGGGTTATGGTTAGTTTTACTATTTTTATGAGTTAGAGAATATTTCGATGACCTATAGGTCTACTATTGAACCGGTTTTGGTGTAGGGATGTGTGCGCGGTGCGTTACCAACAAATCTACCATCTAGGTTTGTTGGTCGGAGTGGCAGGATTTGAACCTGCGACCCCCTCGTCCCGAACGAGGTGCGCTACCAGGCTGCGCTACACTCCGGACCGGCCAAGGGTATATAGCGATGTACGGCATGTACGGCAAGACAGTTGGTGGATAGGTTTTTTATGAACGCATGTTCTGTATCTTTTTGACTTCGGGGCTGGAGATTTTTGGCGCGACGATGTAAAGGCATGATCGTCAGTGCAGTTGGGCCGGCATCGTTGAGCTATCGGCGGCCAAAGCGCTAAATTGGGGCGTAGCCAAGCGGTAAGGCATCGGGTTTTGATCCCGTGATCGCAGGTTCGATCCCTGCCGCCCCAGCCATCGACCGCTGCTCGCCATGGCCTTCGGGCAGGGACAAGTCAGAGGAGAGACCAATGGACGATCGAGCATACTGGATTACTTGGTACGATCTGCCCGAGGAAAAGCACGAAGATCACCAGGCATGGTTTCAGGAAAGTTATATTCCTAAAATGCTTGGCCTGCCCGGAGTTCTCTGGGGAGCTCACTATGGAGCCAAGACTAATATTGTGCCTTTGGGCGGAGGTCAGGGGCGGGTAAAACATCACGCAGCGCCTGGTGAGGTGCCTGGTGGCAAGGAATTCATCCTGATATTTGGCGCAGCAACGCCGCATGTGTTTTCAGATCCGGGAGCGGCAGCATTTCATGAAGGTCTAACACGCGAGGATCGCTCGATGTTGGAGGCAATGCAAGGCGTGCGGACTAATCTGATGCTTGAAGAGGCGCGTGTAGTTGGGCCGGGTGTTGATCCAGAAACACCGGTTGCTCCTGCGATCCAGCTTGGGAGTTTCAATGCTGTCCGTCCAGATGTAGAAAATGAGCTTTCAACTTGGTATGCTCGCTGGCGATTGCCGTCGATTTCAAAGGTACCGGGAATTGTTCGGGTGCGAAAACTTGTCTCGGTCGCGGGGTGGGCAAAACACGCTTGTTTTTATGAGTTTAACTCCCTAGCAGAGCGAGACCAGAACTTTGTCCATTATGAAGATGGTAATCCAGAAATGGTCGCATGGTCGAGTAACATAGTTGCAGATCTCGTTCATGCAACGCCGGGGGCTATCGTGGCCGAGCGTATTTGGCCCAGCCGTTGAATGAGCTAGTCACTGAATTGGAAAGTTTTTATCTAGGTTGTTTTTTTAGGTGAAATATTACTGTATGGGGCTTGCCCAACATTGCCCGTGCATGCGGTAATCAGTGCGCAGTGATTGGGCCGGCGCGCATTGGCTCCGATGAATGAATATGCGCAGGGTTGACATCTGCCCTGGGGGCAACAGACAGAAAGGACGTTGTGATGCACGGATCGCTTGAAACCATTGCGGTAGGGGTCGACCTCTGTGCTCAGGGTTGGCAGGACATCATCGATCCAAATCCACCGGTCGAGGTGATCGCGCGTGATATTGTTTTTGGTGAGGGCCCTACCTGGGATGCTAAAAACAAGAAGTTATGGTTCACTGATATTATTTCTGAGCGTCTTTGGACCTGGGAAGAAGGAGTTGGCCAAACCCTGATCCTTGATCCATCGGATAAAGCAAACGGAACTTGTCTTGATCTCGATAATCGTCTGATTGTTGCTGGTTGGGGTGGGCGTACTATTTTTCGGCGTGAGAATGACGGTAGCTGGAGCACTATTTCGGCTGAATATAAGGGTAATAAATACAATAGTCCTAATGATATAGTCGTGAAATCAGATGGGTCGATCTGGTTCACCGATCCGCCGGGGGGATTGCTCAATGTGGGCATGGTCAAGCACGATCTGCAGCGTCATCTGAGAACGCAGCCTGTATTCAGAGTTTCGCCGGATGGTAAGGATATTTCGATTGTTACCGAAGATCTTGTTTATCCGAACGGTCTTTGTTTTTCACCTGACGAAAAAATTCTTTATGTAAATTGTAGCCGGGAACAACTCATTCGTGCCTATGACGTTGGTACGGATGGCGATGTTGGGCCAGGCCGTATATTTTATCAGTACTCCAGTCCAGAGCGTGGCGTTCCCGATGGAATGAAATGTGATGTCGCTGGCAATGTGTGGTGTACTGGGCCTGGCGGCACATGGGTGCATGCTCCCTCAGGTGATCCGATAGTACGCATTCGCACCGATGGGCATCACCCCACTAATATTGCTTTCGGCGAAGAGGACTGGAAAACTCTGTTCATCACCATGGTAGGATCTGTTGTGCGCACACGGTTAAATATTGCTGGAGTGCCTTCGCGTTAGTATTTTTTTTTGAATGGATTGGACTAGTACGTCAACGCGCTAAATAAAACACGCTGATGTCCGTCTGGACTGAGCAGAAGAACAGGACCGGGAGATATACGAATGTCGTGGAAATTCGAACAGGTTTCAGGCCCCTATAAGGGGCGTATGGGCGGATTGGCATGGGACGGATCTGGGATGCTGTTCAGTGCTGTTTCTGAAGAAAGAATTATGCGCTTTGATCCGGCAAGTGGTGCTGTTGATGAGTTTCGTTGGTGGACGGGAAAGGTGAATGGCATTGCTCTAGCAAGCGACGGGTCAGTGTTCGGTGCTCAGGAGGCTGGACGGCGGGTTGTGCTCTTTAAGAAGGACGGTACTGCCGTACAGACACAAGATCTTCTGGATGGAGCTCATCATAACCAACCAGTTGATGTTGCAGTTGATACGAAAGGAAGTGTTTGGATTGCCGATCCCTATGGTTCGGAGCCGCCCTATGGTCCCCCAGCCTATCCGTTTTTACCCCATGCCTCGGTCCTGCGCATGGACGCGTATGGTCAGAATATGTGGCGCCTAACGCGAGTTACCAAAGATACGACCGCCCCTAGAGCTATCCTTCTCTCCGCGGATGAAAAAACGCTTTATGTAGCAGATGGTGATATCGCCCGTGGTGATGTCTGTCAGTTGCATGCCTATCCGTTAAACGATCATCGCAGTGCCGGAACGCGTAGGACTCTTTTGAATCTGGCTTTCGGAGAGCGCGGTATTGAGGGTATGTGCCTTGATATTGATGGGAATATCATCGCATGCATGGGATGGAGTCAGAGTGGAAAACCTCCATCTATTGTGGTGATTTCGCCAGTAGGGACCATCATTGAAACCCATCCATCTCCGGCCGATATGCCAATGCGTTGTGCTTTTGGTGACGATAATTTGGCTTCACTCTATGTAAGTTCTGGCGATGGTGGCCTTTACCGGGCACAAGATATTGGACGCCGCGGTCTGGTGAGAAAGCGCTGATCAGCGCATTAGTCGTGCCCTTATCTGGTCGCGTCTAACCGCAATGAAAGATGCCGCGATGATCAGAGAGATGCCTGCTAGCGCATCCAGCGTTGGGATTTCATCAAAAATGATAAAGCCAAATAGTGCGGCTGCGACTAGCCGGAAATATTCGATGGTTCCCATGATAGATGCTTCGCCATGACGGTATGAATTAATGAAGCACCAGTTGGACAAGATGCTGGCGATCATTAACACGCCAAATACTGGAGCGGCATCCCATGTAATTGGCTGCCAGGTTAGAATACTTGGTATGATACATAATACAGTTAGACCGATTGCCGGATAGCACATGATCGTCACCGTTGCGTCGGTTGTGGTAAGTTTCTTGATCACCATAACAACGCAGGCATTTGTAAAAGCACCCACAGCAGCAATAAGCGTCGCATCGTTCAAAGCGTCTGCCGTTGGATCGAGCATCACGGTAACGCCTGCTAGTCCAATAGCCGCGGCGAACCAGCCGATGACACCCACCTTTTCACCAAAAATAACTGCAGCCAACCCGACAACAAATATGGCACGGGAAAAGCTGATTGCACTTGCTACGGCGAGAGGTAGGTGGGCCACAGCATGGAACATACTAATAATGACGATGAATCCAAGGCAGACGCGAAGAACCTGCAGACTAAATCTATTTGATATTAGTACAGATCCCCGGCTGCGAAGGATCACGGGTGTGAGCATAAATCCAACGCCTAAAGAACGGATCAATACGATTTGCCAAACCGAATAGGACGCTGATAAATCCTTAGCCGCCGCTAACATTGCCGCCAATGTAAAACTTGACAGAACTACCAGCACTGCTCCAACAACATTTCCGCCATAGCGCGCAGAAAATTTTTCAAGAATACGTGGAAGATACCCCGTCGCATCGTAGCTAGCCATGGGTGTTGAGCATCCTGTGGGTTAAAGTTAAAAAACCGATGTAATGCTCTATATGTAAAGTGGGTTGTGAGGGTATAGCTTGGCAGACCCTCAGCTTAATGGGAGTTATCTTCCTGTGATGTGTAGGTAACCATTGCCGTTTGCAAATGATGACGGACCCTTCTCTCGGCGTGCTGGTCTGTCTTTTTAGATTGTAGCATTTTCTCGTTTGGACAAATTCCAGCCTGCGCGCGGAAAGTGGCAGGTATAACCGCTTGGAAACCGTTCCAGGTAATCTTGATGCTCAGGCTCGGCTTCCCAGAAATCCGAGGCTCGAGAGACTGTGGTAACAACATTCCCAGGCCACAAGCCGGACGCGTTGACATCATCTATTGTCCGGATTGCCTCATTATGCTGCTCCTCAGAGCAAAAATAGATCTCTGAGCGGTAAGACGGCCCTACATCATTGCCCTGTCGGTTCAAAGTGGATGGGTCGTGGATTTGGAAGAAAAACTCTAGAATGTCACGATAACTTGTTATTTTAGTGTCGAATTCCATCTCGATCGCTTCGGCATGGGAGCCATGGTTTTGGTAGGTCGCATTAGGAATATCACCTCCTGTATATCCGACGCGTGTTTTAAGAATTCCTGGCCGTTTTCGGATGAGGTCCTGCATACCCCAAAAACATCCTCCAGCGAGCACAGCGCGTTCAGTTGTGTTTATCATTAGATATGCCTTATCTTGGCGGTGATCACGAACATATGGAGTATGTCGCTGTTTACATCTAGTTGCGCATCCCTACGTGCATTAGAGTTCCGCTCGTGGGGGGGGATGAACGGTATGTATTGGCGAGTCATAATGGTGGTTAGGTGACATGCTGCTGTGGAAACGAATTGAAGATATTAATGTACTATATGTATTAGATTTCGGATTAGTAACTTGCCCACATCGCTTATCTTGCATGATATGCAACACCTAGAATACGGTGAGGCCTAAACTTGTTTCCAAAGTAGTATAGAGGGTGGATTGATAAAAAAGAAATACAAGAATATATTGTATTTATTGTGTTATCTAGAATTTGTTGGCGCCCCCAAGGGGAATCGAACCCCTGTTTCCGGCGTGAGAGGCCGGCGTCCTAACCGCTAGACGATGGGGGCGACGCTGAATTGAAACCTATATCTGTAGGAACAGTGTTCAGGCAAGCCCTCAGCGTAGTTCTGTGGTCAGATTAAACCGACCAAGAATGCGCCCTCTCTCGGTATCAAGGACAATCAATTCAGACGAATTATCATCTTCTCGAAGGGTCAAAACGGCGCGCTTTCCGGAAAAAGCAAGGTCTTCGATGATAACTTTCGGTCCAACCGTGATGTCGGTAGTAAAACTTGATAGCCCGTTTTTTATATCATCAGAGCTGGTATTAGGTGGATTGGCAATTCGGTATCCAATGGTGATAAAAACGACTAGGAAACCAACGATGAGTATGACACCCATCAATATGACGACAAACTTCAACCCCTGTGGCGCAGGTATTGGCTGCTCGCGGGCCGGATCGGATGGCGCAGTGACTTGCGCAGATGGATGAGGGTCCATGGTAATTTCTAACGATGAGATAACAGTTTCAAACGATGAATTTGGCGTAATTGTCGCGGGTGAGGCTGATGCAGGCCAGCGGGTTGATAAAACTATTTCCAGTTACGTCTCTGAATTGAGTCGCACGCGTATAAGTACCTTGATGAGACAAGGACATATCACCCGGTCAGGCGGGAGGATAGTGGCTCCTTCGGATAGAGTTAAACTAGGCGATAAATTTTTTATATTAATGCCTGAACTCGAGTCCGCCACGCCGTGCGGTCAGGACATAGCGCTTACCATTTTGCATGAAGATGATGATGTTATCGTTATCGATAAACCGGCTGGATTAGTTGTCCATCCAGGTGCTGGAAACCCGGATGGCACGCTCGTTAATGCGCTGATCGCCCATTGCGGCGATACTTTGTCGGGCATTGGTGGCGTGAAACGTCCTGGTATTGTTCATCGTCTCGACAAAGATACTAGCGGCGTTATGGTGGTTGCTAAGAACGATCGCGCCCATATTGCTCTTTCACATCAGTTTGCCGACCATGGCAGAACCGGCAATTTGAGACGGTGCTATAGCGCCTTAGTCTGGGCGACAATGCCACGTGCAAAAGGAATAATTGATCAGTCAATTGGGCGACATCCATCAGACAGGACCCGTCAAGTTATTGTTAAACCAGGTCAGGGACGGTTCGCCATTACCCACTATGAGCTTGTTAAAAGTTTCGCGGTAGCAGGTGAAGAACCTCTGGCCTCGCTCGTAAAGTGCTGTCTTGAAACTGGCCGTACCCACCAGGTGCGGGTGCATTTGGCTTTTTCGGGAGCGCCGGTAATAGGTGATAAAACATATGGTGCCGGATTTCGTACCAAAGCGGGAAAGCTATCTGCAGGAGCTAAAACTGCTCTAGATCTTCTAGGGCGCCAAGCACTGCATGCCAGTGAATTAACGTTTGTACATCCCGTTCATGCAGATACTATGACCTTTTTATCACCATTGCCGACAGATTTTGCGAATATGGCCGTACAATTATCACAATTGTGAATTAGTATTCAAACTTGGATGGAGACTTCCTATATATAAAAGACATCTGAGCTTAAGATTATAAAACAAGGGTATAGTTATCATGGCACAAGCCGCAATTCCCTCCATTGGCGCTGACGGTGGATTGTCGCGTTATTTGTCGGAAATTCGCGGGTTTCCGATGTTGGAACCCTATGAGGAATACATGCTGGCCAAAAGCTGGTGTGAACATGGAGATCGTGAGGCTGCTCATAAACTTGTGACTAGTCATCTGCGGCTGGTAGCCAAAATTGCAATGGGATATCGCGGGTATGGCCTACCAATTGGCGAAGTTATCTCCGAAGGTAATGTCGGGCTGATGCAGGCGGTTAAACGTTTTGAGCCCGAAAGGGGATTTCGTCTTGCTACCTATGCGATGTGGTGGATACGCGCCTCTATACAGGAATACGTTCTCCGTTCTTGGAGCTTGGTTAAGATGGGCACGACTGCCAGTCAGAAGAAGCTTTTTTTCAATCTGCGTAAGATCAAGGGGCAGATTCAGGCCCTTGAAGAGGGTGATTTACGCCCTGATCAGGTTAAGCACATAGCTACAAAGTTAGGGGTGCCGGAAGCAGATGTGATTTCCATGAATCGCCGTCTTTCAGGTGATTCCTCGCTTAATACTCCGCTTCGCGCTGACGCAGATGGTGAATGGCAGGATTGGCTTGTAGACGATGAGATTGACCAGGAGTCTCAGCTTGCTGATAGCGAGGAGCTGTCTCATCGTAGATCGATGTTGGTAAACGCGATGGAACAACTGAATGAGCGTGAGCGCAGAATATTCACCGCTAGAAGGTTGGACGAAGATACGCTTACTCTGGAAGTTCTCAGCCAGGAATTTGGCGTGAGCCGGGAGCGTGTCCGCCAGATTGAAGTTCGCGCTTTTGAAAAGGTTCAAGAAGCGGTGCGCTCTGAAGCGTTCTCAGCCCATCAGTAAGTTTTGGCTTAATCTATAGTGGTTGCCGGATACTCCTAGAGCTATCCTGTTAGGGGGATATCACCCGGCGCTTGTCTATCGCTGAGTTGCCTGGTGATGCAATCTGCTGGAGCGTGCTCGTAGGATGAAGAAAAATATGATGATCGCAGAAACATAGAAGCTGGCGGCCAAGATTTGAGACTCGATGTCGATGCCATTATCGATCAGAATTCCCACGGCGCCGGGAGAAATTGATGTTGAGGCAACCATTCCTGATACAGCCAACGACCGAATTGCTCCTAGGTGAAGAGTGCCGTATAGCTCCGCCCACATCGCGCTCACCAGAGTTGCTGAAAGGCCGTCGCTGGCGCCAGCGAGAATCATGAATAGAGCGACCATGGTGATAGTGTTGGCAAAGCATAGCACGACTAGCCCGATGGCAAGCGGAACCAGATAGACGGAAAGTAGTTGCACTGCACCCCAACGATCGATTGCCCATCCGGCAGCAAGTGATGCAAACAAAGAACTCACGGCATAAAGTGGAAAGACCGCGGCATAATCGATGATAGTCAACGACTTGACTGACATCACATACGATGCATGAAAAAACACGCCCGTCAGAATAAATGGGGGCGCAATAACGCCTATCAGTAGAGCGTAAAACAAGGGGTCGCGGATCACCTCGGCTCGAGTCCAGTCACGTACAGAAACCCCACTGTGATCTGAGCATAAGCAATTTTGTGTATATACATTGGTATTGGGCGGCCGAGAAAGTGCCCACATGCAGTAAGGTGTCACAATAAATAAGGTTGCTAGTGCCGCTGCAATCCAGCTTCCGCGCCAGCCAAGAAGGGCGATAAGAGCAACAAAAATGCCGGGTATGACGGCGCCGCTGGTTGCCCTACCAAGTCCGGTTATAGCCAGTGCACGTCCTCGATGGGAAGAATACCAGCGCGCCATAGCCGTTGTTGCGATGTGACCCGGCATAGCCTGGCCGAATAGGCGTAAGGCAAATAACGTGACAAATAACATGAAAGCTGAATTTACCTGCGACATGACTAAAGATGCAGCCGCGAGAGCACCAAGAACTAGACCTGCAATAATATGCGTGGCGATAACATCGGCTGTGCGTCCAATCCAAATCATTGCCGCCGCGCTAAGCAAAGTTGCAGCTGTATAGATCCCGCCAAATTCACCGTGGGATAGATAGAGCTCTGTCCGGAGATCATTGGCGAACAGAGCGATGAAGAAGGTTTGGCCAAGGCTTGATGTAAATGTCAGCAGAAAGCCGGCGGCGAACCAGCGAAGATTGGAGACGAAGAAGTTATTACTTAAGTATGCCAAACGCCTGTATCTGTGTTCGCAATCCATAAGACCAAGCCGAAAGATCAAAAGGAAAGTGCTTATGTGGCACCGGTACGGTGCCACGTCTAGTCTTCAAATGGGTCTCGCACTAAAATCGTGTGATCCCGCTCTGGGCTAGTTGACAAGAGGGTAACGGGCACCTCGATCAACTCTTCGATGTGGCGAATATATTTGACTGCTTGGGCTGGAAGTTCAGCCCATGTGAGTGCGCCGGCAGTAGATGTGCTCCATCCCTCCAGCGTTTCATAGATTGGCTCAACCCTCATCTGCGCGCCCTGGGCTGCGGGAAGGTGATCAAACATTTCTCCATCAAGTCGGTATCCAGTGCATACTTTCAGTTCGCTGAACCCGTCAAGAACATCAAGTTTGGTCAGCGCGATGCCGGTAATACCGCTGACCTTAACGGTCTGACGAACAAGCACTGCATCAAACCATCCACACCGACGTGAACGCCCGGTGACCGTACCAAATTCATGACCTCGTACACCAAGACGCTGGCCTACCTCATCATGAAGTTCGGTTGGAAACGGACCGGATCCGACGCGCGTCGTGTAGGCTTTGGTGATACCAAGAACATAAGAAAGAGCCGCGGGGCCTATACCAGAGCCTGTTGCAGCCTGAGCTGCGACCGTGTTTGATGATGTGACGAAAGGATAGGTACCGTGATCTATATCAAGCAGTGCGCCTTGCGCTCCTTCAAATAGGATTCTCTTGCCCTGCCGACGCAGCTTATCCATAAGCGCCCAGGTAGTATCCATGTAGGGTAGAACTTGATCGCGGATGTTGGCCAGTTGGTCATAGAGTTCATCTATGGCTACTTCTGCCTCTTCCAGCCCACGGCGCAGCGCGTTATGGTGAGTGAGAATACGCTCAAGCTTAGGCTTTAGGGTATGAAGATTTTGTAGGTCCATCACTCGTATTGCCCGTCGGCCTACCTTGTCCTCATATGCTGGACCAATTCCACGTCGGGTTGTGCCGATTTTGTTCTCGCCAGCGGCCGACTCTCGCAAAGCATCAAGTTCGCGGTGGAGGGGAAGGATTAAGGTAGCATTTTCAGCAATTCGTAACCTGTCGCGATTTATCTCCACTCCTGCCGATCTTAGCTTTTCGATTTCGTCCGCTAGCGCCCAGGGATCTATCACTACGCCATTGCCGATAATTGACAGTTTACCTCCACGCACAATACCCGATGGCAGTAGCGATAATTTATAGGTGATACCGTCTACTACTAATGTGTGACCGGCGTTGTGGCCGCCCTGAAAACGGACGACTACATCGGCGCGTTCAGACAACCAATCTACAATTTTACCCTTACCTTCGTCGCCCCACTGCGAGCCAACGACCACCACATTGGCCATCATGTATCTCCGAGAAATTTGCCCGACAAAAAGTCTTGGTTCGTAACCGTCGGGGGACATCTTGTCCATGTTAATAAATGTTTTTGTCTCACTTCAAAATCTCTGGGGGCTCCTGTTGGCTAAAATCGTTGTATTGATGAGATGTTGATTGGAGCGCAAGTATTTGTCGATCTGCTGCTATTGAGAACTGCGTCACATGCCTGTCGGTTGGTTGTTTGGGGGTGGATAATGTGCGCGAGGTCGCGTCCGGTAGGCTCAATTTATAACGGAAATTACCTTTTAGGTGGAAAACTTGAATTTACCTGGGGGTCAAATTAACTCTGCTTTGCGGTCAATAATGTAACCCAGATTAAACACTTGTGCCTACGCAAACTTAATCTGCATCTCACGTGTTATATCGGACGTGCTTGTGCAGGTCAGACTTTTCTCAACTAGAATGAAAGCGGTTTTACCTGAACCACATTGGGTAATTCCATAAGCTGTTTCAGGATTGGTGGTTTGATCGGTTCGTCGATGGCAAGAAGAGCAATTGCGTCGCCTCCAGAATGTTCGCGGCCAAGATGGAAGGTTGCTATATTTACTCCAGCCTGCCCAAGGGTTGTACCCAACGCACCGACGAAACCTGACTGATCCTGATTGCTTATATAAAGCATGTGGCGCGCAAATTTTGCTTCCATATCGATGCCTTTTATTTGGATGATACGTGGCTGTCCGTCTGAAAATACGGCTCCGGCAACCGAGCGTTCCATGCGTTCGGTCTTAATCGTTAGACGAATATAAGACCCATAGATGCCATGACTGTCATGCCTACTTTCTTCCACGTTGATGCCTCGCTCGCGCACAATTTCTGGGGCTGAAACCATATTCACATCCTGGAGAACTGGGCGAAGCATGCCGGTAATGGCAGCTGCTGTCAGTGCGCGCGTATTCTTGTAGGCAACGTCGCCAGCATACTCTATTTTGAGAGCTAGAATGCCGGTTTCTGTCAATTGTCCAGCAAATGATCCTAGCTGTTCTGCGAGTTGAACGAATGGCTGAATTCTCGGAGCTTCTTCCGGTGATACCGATGGGAAGTTGATCGCGTTGCTGACCGCGCCGGTAAGTAGATATTCGCTCATTTGATCTGCAATCTGCAGGGCAACGTTCTCTTGGGCTTCAGTGGTTGAGGCTCCAAGATGCGGTGTGCAGATCATATTTGGTGCATCGAATAGTACCGAATCCCAGGCCGGTTCATCTGTAAACACATCAAATGCCGCACCGGCTACCCGGCCTTCAATCAGAGCCTGTTTCAATGCGTTCTCGTTGACCAACCCACCACGAGCGCAATTAATGATCCTCACTTCGGGACGCATAGCCGCTATTGAGCTCTGATCTATAATGTTGTGTGTTTTGTCGGTTAGAGGTGTGTGGAGAGTGATAAAATCTGCCAGGGCGAATAATTCTAGAAGGTCGGATTTCCTAACGCCTAATTCAATCGCTTTATCATCGCTTAAAAAAGGATCATAAGCGATAACCTTCATCTTTAAGCCGAGGGCTCGCTCAGCAACGATCGATCCAATATTTCCGCATCCGATTATACCGAGTGTCTTGCCGGTGATCTCGACACCCATGAATTTACTTTTCTCCCACTTGCCAGCGCGGGTCGAGGCATCGGCTTCTGGAAGTTGACGGGCTAGCGCCATCATCATCGCAATCGCATGCTCGGCAGTTGTGATGGAATTTCCAAATGGCGTGTTCATAACAATTACGCCTCTGGCCGAAGATGCTGGAATGTCAATATTATCGACACCAATACCTGCGCGTCCTATCACTTTTAGTTTTTTTGCCCGGCTTAGCATCTTGTCGGTAACTTTTGTCGTAGATCGCACGGCGAGGCCGTCATAGGCGCAGATTGCATTGGCCAGCGCGGTTTTATCCTTTCCAAGTTTTGGCTGGTAGTCGACGTCAATACCGAGGTTGGTAAATCGCGCTATTGCTGCTTTGCTTAAGCTATCGGAAATCAGAACTCGAGGCGCCATTTGTAAGGCTCCTTATGTTTTTGGGTAAATGCCGCTAGTGTTCAATTAGAATTAGGTTTCGTCGAAAATCTGCGTGAGTGCTACTGGATACGCCCAGTCGATCCAGGAGGTAAGGGCTTTGAGATCGTCACTTTCGACCGTCGATCCACACCAGATACGCAATCCCGGAGGAGCATCACGGTACGCTCCGATATCATAGGCAACGCCTTCGCTTTCAAGTATTGAGACTATCGATTTGGCAAAGATAGATTGCCGCGCATCGTCAAGAGATCCAATTTCTGGCGCGCTGAAGCGAAGGCATACCGAGGTATTTGAGCGTAATCGTGGATCATCAGAAAGGAAATTTATCCAGGGGGTTCTGCTAACCCACTCGCAAATTACTCCGGCATTGGCGTTGGCGCGTGCCATAAGACCGGCTAGCCCTCCGGAGGCCTCTGCCCAGTCGAGCGCTGAATGGTAGTCGGAGATGCATAGCATGGACGGCGTATTTATGGTTGATCCAGAAAAGATTGCTTCGTCAAGCTTGCCATCCTTGACCAGTCGAAAAACCTTAGGAAGTGGCCAAGCCGGCGTATGGGTTTCAAGACGTTCAACCGCTCGCGGGGAAAGAATCAGCATGCCATGCTGAGCCTCACCACCCAGAACTTTTTGCCAAGAGAAAGTAACGGCATCAAGCTTGTCCCAGTCAAGGTCTTGGGCAAATACCGCTGATGTTGCGTCGCACAAAGTCAGCCCTTCCCGATGGGGTGATATCCAATCTGCATCGGGAACCCTTACGCCAGATGTAGTTCCATTCCAAACAAACACGCAATCGCGGTTAGGGTTACTCGCAGCAAGATCTGGAAGCTTTCCATATTCGGCATTCATCACCCGAATATCCGGAATTTTGAGTTGCATTACAGCATCGCTCACCCAGCCGGAGCCAAATGATTCCCATGATAGAATATCAACGCCGCGTGGGCCAAGAAGAGACCACATAGCCATCTCAAATGCGCCGGTATCTGATGCTGGTACAATGCCAATGCGATAGTCATCCGGAATTGCAAGTAACTCACGCGTGCGATTAATCGCGCGCGCAATTTCTGCCTTTGCCCCCTTTGCCCGGTGCGACCGGCCAAGATGGGTTGTGTCGAGTAAGTGGAGTGACCAACCGGGGTGCTTGGTGCATGGTCCCGATGAAAACATCGGGGAGCCTGGCCGTATGGCTGGCTGGAGAGTTTTTATCATCTATCTATCCTCTCAGATAGTCGCCCCTCGTTGGGGAGGGGTGTCCCATCGTCGCTGATAGCTGAGAAATCAGAACACTGCAAGACATAGTTATCATGAACATATTCATCCGCGATGACGAGGGAATTTAAGCAGTTAGTGCATAGAAAGGAGTTCGCCTGAGGCAGTTTATTCTGAAGGAAGAGATCAATGAAATTTTTTCGGAAACCTACACTGCTTTTATGAGTAGCTATATAAGCTTATGCGCCTCGGAGAAGTGGTCGAGGTGGTATCACCGATACTGATGCGGATTGTAGTTGATGTAACTTTACTAAAATTGAATTGTTATAGTAAAATGTCAAACTCGACATCTAGAAAAACTGAGAGGAATTTCCAGTAGCCTAATCGTATACTTTTACTCTAAGACTTTATTGCTAAAATACTTCTGTTCGTCGAATGTATTGGCATATTAAACAATATTTACTCTCAAGAGTTAAGAATTCCCAGCCCGTGATCATACAATTTACGAAAGCGATGGAGTGAGCGCGCGTCTGACAGAGCGCTCAATGGAAGATTGGGCTTCACTGCTGTTTTTGGTGCTGTGCTGGGGATCTACATTTGCGCTTACTAAGGTCGCGCTGGAATCAATTCCCCCTCTATGGATCGTTGCTCTGAGGCTATCGATAGGTGCCTCGGTCGTCGTCGTAATATTGTTTATGCGTGGTGAAAATCTGCCGCGGGCGATTGGCATTTGGAAGTGGTTAGTGGTGACTGGCGCCTTTTCCGTCCTGCCATTTTTTTTCATCAGCTGGGGCACGCAGCATGTTGAAACCAGTCTATCTGCCATCATTTTTGGAGTTGGACCATTGATGACTATCGCTATGGCACATTTCGTCATCCCTGGCGAACGGTTGACGGTCTCTAAAGTTTGTGGATTTACCACAGGTTTTTTGGGACTTATAGTGCTTTTTGGACCAAGTACACTCGGAGATATAAGCGCCGATAGTCTTGCCCTATTAGGCCAGGTCGCCATGGTTGCAGCGGCAGCTGGATATTCTATACAGGGTATTTGTGGTAAGCTAATGCCCGATATTTCTCTCTATCAAAAAAGTGCCGGAACATTCTTATGTGCGGCGGCGATCGCTGTGCCACTAGCCGTTATTCTGGAGCCGCAATTTCCGTTCGACGCGACTCTGAGATCTCTTGCTGCAACCGCAACTATGGGTGTATTTGCCACGGCTCTCGCTGGTACAGTCATGTTTTTTCTGATCAGAAGCGCCGGCCCTACATTTCTGTCGCTTGCTCACTATCTGATCCCACTTTATGCGCTTGCGATTGGCATCATACTTTTGGGTGAAAAGACATCACTTCAGGAATTGCTGGCGCTTGGGCTGATTGTCTCTGGTATCGCGCTGAGTGAATGGAAACCCAGTGCGAGGCGCTAAATGCAAATGCGGTTCAATTTTTACCGCTTATTTTATGGATATTTGAGAATAGTGCAGGAGATGCATCACATTGATAGGGTTACCCGGAGTTCTCGTTTTCGAGCGCGGTTACTATATCATCCACGACAGATTTAACGACGCTCAGATCATCTCCTTCGGCCATAATTCGGATCAGTGGCTCGGTTCCTGACGGACGAACAATCAAACGACCCTGATTGCTAAGCCGCTCGTGGCCTTCCTTGATAGCTGAGTTAACAATCGTTGATTCAAGATGTTTTCCGCGAGAAAAATTCACATTCTTGAGGATCTGAGGCACTGGTTCGAACCGGCAGCATATTTCACTAACAGGTTTTTGTGAGCGTATAACAGCGGCAATTACCTGAAGAGCACATACAAGGCCATCTCCGGTGGTACTAAAGTCAGAAAGGATAATATGCCCTGATTGCTCACCACCAACATTAAATCCCTTGGCCAGCATTCGCTCCACCACTTGGCGGTCACCGACTTTGGTGCGCTCAAGCTCGATTCCGTGTTTGAACAAATGCCGCTCAAGGCCAAGATTGGACATGACCGTTCCAACGATGCCGTTTTTACTTAGCCGGTTTTGCTTAAGCCATGTCTCTGCGATGAGTGCCATTACCTGATCGCCATTGATGGTTTGTCCTAGCTCGTCGACAATGATCACACGGTCTGCATCGCCATCAAGCGCGATACCTATATCGGCATTCGTTTCGAGGACTTTTGTTTTTAATGCCTCAAGTGAAGTGGATCCACAGTCACGGTTAATATTGAAGCCATCCGGTTCCACGCCAATGGAGGTAACTTCTGCACCGAGCTCCCATAATGCGGTTGGAGCAACTTTGTAAGCTGCTCCATTTGCACAGTCGATGGCGATGTGTAGGCCGTCAAATGACAGCGGAGAGTCCAGAGTACGCTTTGCGAACTCGATATAGCGCGCCTGCGCATCGTCAATTCTTTTCGCACGCCCTAGTGTTTCAGGTTTTGCAAGGCCATGTTCAAACCCATCATCAATCAGGGTTTCGATCTTAAGCTCAAGTTCATCAGTAAGCTTATATCCATCCGGTCCGAATAATTTGATGCCATTGTCCTGATACTGATTGTGCGAGGCTGAAATCATAACCCCTAAATCGGCGCGAAGAGATCTAGTGAGCATAGCGATCGCTGGCGTTGGCATCGGCCCTAGCAGGAACACATCTATACCCACTGAGGTAAACCCGGCTACCATGGCTGATTCAAGCATGTAGCCTGAAAGCCTTGTGTCTTTGCCAATGACAACCCGGTGGCGGTAGTTTCCGCGTTTAAACACCCTACCTGCCGCCATGCCGACACGCATCGCGGTTTCAGCGGTCATTGGCGCTATGTTGGCGCGCCCCCTAATCCCATCTGTCCCAAAATACGGCGTGCCCATTTAATAACTCACCAATCAGCCGGGTAGGCGGTACGATTAGTCACATCCCGAATAAGGTCGATCATATTTTCTTGAGTTTCAGGCATGGGATAGCAATCGCTGCGCTGGCGTTGGGATTCATCATTGTTGTGAAGTAAGTTGGCGCTCTCGGCACGTCATGATTGCGGCTGCGGTTCCATTCCTCCCGGATTGGTGACGCCCCCGGGCTTATTAGTGACTTCTCCGGTGACTGGGACTGCAGATTCGCTATCTGACTTGGATCCGTCATCGGGGTTATCACGAGTGGGTTTAATTCCATTCAACAGATCGATGATTTCATCACCTGTGAGAGTCTCATACTCAAGCAGGCTTTGTGCTATAATTTTTAGACCACTTTCGAATTCACTCAGGACCGATCTGGCTGTAGTAAGACCTTCCTCGACCAGAGCAAAAATTTCAGAATCGACCAGTTTTTGTGTTTGATCGGAAAGGTTTTGCGTGCGTGTGACAGAGTGTCCGAGGAAGACCTCTTCCTCATTGTCACCATATGAGAGTGGGCCAAGTTTATCACTCATGCCATATTGAGTGACCATGGCGCGGGCTAAGCTGGTTGCCATTTTGATGTCGGATGATGCGCCTGATGTCACTCTATCAACCCCGAATGTCATCTCCTCTGCGACCCTACCGCCCATTGCGACAGCAATATCTGCTTTCATCTTTTCTTTTGTGACCGAAAGCTGATCGCGCTCTGGTAGGCGCATGACCATGCCAAGCGCCCGCCCGCGCGGGATGATTGTCGCTTTATGGATAGGATCGGACGTTGGCTGTTTGACAGCAACAAGTGCGTGACCGGCCTCATGGTAGGCGGTAAGCTTCTTTTCGTCCTCGCTCATCACCATCGAGCGTCGCTCTGAGCCCATCATCACCTTATCTTTAGCATCCTCGAATTCAATCTGCGTGACAAGGAGCTTTCCTCTGCGTGCAGCCAGAAGAGCTGATTCATTGACTAGATTAGCCAAATCCGCACCGGAAAAACCGGGTGTTCCACGGGCAATGACTCTCAAATCTACATCTGGTGCCAAAGGCACTTTTACAACATGTACTTTTAGAATTTTTTCTCGCCCGATGATATCCGGGTTTGACACTATCACCCGGCGATCAAAACGGCCTGGCCGCAGCAAAGCCGGATCAAGTACGTCCGGCCGGTTAGTGGCTGCGATTAGGATCACGCCTTCATTATCCTCGAATCCATCCATTTCCACCAGCAACTGGTTGAGCGTTTGTTCACGCTCGTCGTTGCCGCCACCAAGGCCGGCGCCGCGGTGGCGTCCAACAGCATCGATTTCATCGATGAATATAATGCAGGGTGCATTTTTCTTGGCCTGTTCGAACATGTCACGTACCCGGCTCGCTCCGACGCCGACAAACATTTCAACAAAATCCGAGCCCGATATGGTAAAGAACGGTACATCAGCCTCGCCGGAAATCGCCCGCGCTAACAGCGTTTTACCCGTTCCCGGTGGTCCGACCAATAATGCACCGGTAGGTATGCGGCCGCCAAGACGTTGGAATTTTTGTGGGTCGCGTAGAAATTCAACGATTTCCTGTAAATCTTCCTTCGCTTCATCGATACCAGCCACATCTTTGAAGGTGATTCGGCCATGGCGCTCAGTCAAAAGTTTAGCTTTTGATTTGCCAAATCCCATCGCCTTACCACCACCTCCTTGCATTTGGCGCAGGAAAAAGATCCACACGCCGATCAGCAGGAGCATCGGGAACCAAGAAATCAGCACCGAGAACAGCGCATTATCTTCTATTGGCTGGGCGGTAATCTCTACGCCCTTTTCGTTCAAATGTGGAACGAGAGTGGGATCTGCCGGTGGCGCGTAGCTCTGGAATGGTCGGCCATCACTATATTTACCGGTGATCCGGTCGCCAGTAATTATGACTTGCTGCACATTCCCGGCATCAACTTCCGATAATAATGTCGAATAGCTGATTTCGCTTGAAGTTCCAGGTTCACCAGAACTCTGAAATACATTGAACAAGGCCATTAAGAGCAGGCCGATAATGATCCAAAGTGCAAAATTTTTAAAATTGTTCACCAAATTACCTCGTGCTGGTGTGTTTGCTCGCGTTTAATCAGAGATGCGCGATCGCCAAAAGAGTTCTATACTTAGTTCTACCTAAGATAGGGATCAAAACGCACATTGCCAACCTTGATTGATGATTATGGATTTACGCATAAATGTGATGAAAAGAGAGTTGCGGTTCCCTCTTGCATTGAAGCACGGTGGTGCGGTCAGTTCCCCTTCGATAAATCCACCTGGCAGGGAAGCACCTGCGCGCGTAGGCACACCTTTCAGGTGAGGATTCATCCTGCGTGCTTTTGCAAATCCAGATTGCCCAAGTCCTGTAATATCAACAGGCCCCGAGTCGTGCGCGAGTAAAACTAAAAATCGATTGTCCCAGACAAATTTTGTACCAGGATTGAGGGTGTTGTGTGGTAAGTCACGGTTCTCGCGCACGACGACAAGCAGGCCATCAGACACTCGAAAATGACAGTGTCTCAATGTTCTTGATACGTCCTGGCTGACGATGAGATCATCGCATAAGCGCATCAATGACCGATCGCCGGGCGGTGTGGACCCGCTGATGACTTCCACCAGTCGTTTTACAACCCTAGCTACGATCTCTAAAGGCACCGAGGCCAGCTGCTTAGTGGGTAGGGTGGCCTCTCCAGCCTTGCCAAGCGTGACTATCTCGCCGAATATAACATCAGCTACACTATCAAGAGCTGTGGATGCTCGTGCTAGCTTGGCTGCGCTGGCGCCGATAGTTGTTGGGTCAAGCCCTATATTGCACATCTCTGGCCATACTTGACGCAGGCGTACGCGTTCAAACGAGCGATCTTCGTTTGATGGATCATCTAGCCATTCTTGTCCAAATTCTTTTAATGTGGCCTCAAGTCGCATCCGCGGAACTGCGAGTAGTGGGCGATGGATTTCAATGCCATCGCGCATTGAAATAGAGCGCATACCAGCCAATCCATCAACTCCGCTAGCGTGCGATAGTCGCATCAATACTGTTTCAGCCTGATCCCACAAATGATGGGCTAAGAGTAATACGTGCGCGTTATTACTCTTACACCACCGGGTCATGAGCCGGTACCTTTCCTCGCGTGCCCGCTCTTGGATACGCGTATTCGGCTTGTCCCCCTCCCAAAGGAGGGTGTGATGTGCGGTCTTGAGTTCAGAGCACCACTTAGCAACTTGCACTGCATCCTGTGCCGAGCCTGGGCGCAAGCCATGGTCTACAGTCAAGGCGGTGATGGTCGGGCGGGGCTCATCTGAATTTAAGCTCCAGCGCTGGAGTAGCCGAAGCAACACCATGCTGTCCCGTCCTCCAGAGACTGCAACGGCGATAACCTCGTGTTCGGTGAGGTTATTGAAAAGAAAATCGGCTTCAGCGTTACCAAGGAGATGGGCTGGCAGATTAGTACCCTGCATTGATTTGCTCTATGTCGGCGGTTTCATGCGTCGCGAGGGTAGCGCTTGGAAAAGGTATCATGGTTTGGTTTGCTGATTGTGTATATGCACCGTCTGGCGCGATCAGAAAAATGTAGTGCTTACATCACAAAGGCCCCATCCTGGTAAAGGAGACGTATTTATTAATCATGACCCCAACCTCATGTGTCGGGTTGGGTGGCGTCAATATCCGATTGGTAACTATTATTCCTGAATCTGCAGATTAGCTCCACCGGATAGTCAACTCGGTTGGATGTTATTTAAAAGTGTAACTGCCCGCCGATTTTGCGACCAACATGATTCTGTTTCACACGCTGCGACCGGACGTTCCTTGCCATAAGAAAGTGTGCGCAATCGATTTGTCGCAACGCCAAGGCTGACTAGATGCGAACGAGTGACTTCCGCGCGCTGTGCCGACAGACCGAGATTGTATTCACGCGTTCCGCGCTCATCTGCATGGCCTTCAATCACTATATTTTTCTGCGGGTGAAGTTTTAGCCAAGCAGCCTGACGTTGCAATGTGGTTTTGGCAGTAGTGGTGAGAGATACCGAATCAACGGTGAATAGAATGCGATCTCCTACATTGAGAGAGAAGTCTCTGCTGCTACCCGGGGTTGGGATTTCCTTGTCACTGAGTGTCGATACATTGATTTCTGTCTGTTTGGAAGCGCATCCGGACACACTCATAACGGAGATAGCAATAAGCAAAAGCCTAAAAAGGCGAACGCCACTCATCTAAAATTTCTCCCACACCCATATTCAGTGCACTGATTGACCCGATTAACCGGGCTTGCGAACAAACTTTCACAAGTCATTAAAACAGGATCAACATTAACAATTGCCAAACTTGACTATGAAAACAGTAAAATAAATTTTTTTTTAAGCGATTTTACTATCAATTCATCAATGGTGACCAGGCGGGATCCGATGCAAAATCTGGCGTTTTAACATGCCGTTCATTGTAGCCGGTCAAGTCGACGGTATAGAGGGTCGGTCCTCCTTGAACACCGGGAGCTTCTCGGAAAAACATTAATACACGTCCATTGGGTGCCCATGTGGGGCCTTCATTGTGAAAACCTTCGGTCAGAATACGCTCGGCACTGCCGTCGGTGCGCATCACGCCGATCATGAACCGTCCTTTATATTGCTTGGTAAAGGCGATCAGGTCACCACGTGGCGACCACACCGGAGTTGAATAACTCCCATTACCAAAACTTATACGGCGCACGTTGAGACCGTTTGCGTCCATTACATAGATTTGCTTGCGGCCACCACGATCCGATTCAAAAACGATTTCTCTTCCATTGGGTGAGAAGCAAGGCGCGGTATCTATCGATGGCGAATTGGTCAGTCGTTTGGTACGCCGCGAGCGCAAATCCCTCACATATATGTTGGAGTTAGAGCCGCGCTGGACGCTCATCACGATTTCCTTGCCATTTGGAGAAAATCGTGGTGCAAACGACATGCCGGGAAACTCGCCCACCATTTCTTGCTGTCCAGTGTCGATGTTTCTTAAATAAACCCGCGGGCGCCCATCTGCATATGACATATAGGTGATTTCTTGGCCTGTCTGGCTGAAACGGGGCGTTAGAACCAAAGATTTACCGTCCGTTAGATGTCTAGGATTATGGGTGTCTTGATCCATAATAGTTAGGCGTTTGACCCGATTTTCTTTCGGTCCTGTTTCTTCGATAAATACAATCCTAGTATCGAAATAGCCGCGCTCTCCAGTCAATCTTTCGTAGATAGTATCGGAAATCTGATGAGCTATGCGCCGCCAGTTTTCTGGTGATGAGAAAAACTGTACTCCCGTGAGTTGTGTGCCGGCGACTGTATCCCAGAGTCGAAAATCAGCCCGTAGCCGGCCATCGTTTTGTTGGGTAACCTGACCGACGACTAGGGCTTCGGCATTGATAATCCGCCAAGAGGAGAAGTCTGGTCGCTGATTGATATCGTGTATGGATTCGATAAACGAGCGCGGATCTAGAGGTTGAAACAGACCCGAACGCGCTAGGTTTTCTGAAACCACTTTTGCGATGTTGGCACTATTAGTTTTTTCATCAACAGTGATATCGATAAATTGCGGAATGGCGATCAGTCGTGGCCGAATATTGCCCTGAGTTACATCGATTTCAATCGCAGCTTGCGCGCTCACGACTATGATTGATAGCCCGACACAAGCGGTCCATAGTACCGCCAGTAACATTAGCGCAGGCTTGATAAACTGCTGTGAATCACAGCTAACCACCGAGCATGGAGCGCGGATCGAAGTTAAAGATAACCTCCCGCCAAGCATCGTATTTATCTCCTGGAAGATTGTAGGGTTGGCACTGGGTAGTAGCTCGTAGCGCAGCCTCGGCTGCAATCTGGAAAGACCCAGTTCCACTATTTAATAGAATCGGTGGTCTTAAAAGACTGCCGTCGCGTCGCAAATCCATTTGAACTTTAACCGTCAGAGTTTCCGCGCCAGCAACGCCCACTGGTGGACTCCAGCAGCGTTCAATTTGCCGTTGCAAATATTTGGTCTCACTCAACGTTAAACTTTGGTCGAGACCGGCAAGATTGAGATTGGTTTTTGGCGTACCTTCGGCTGGCGATTCTGGTGCCATAGCATTTGATGCTTCATCAGGAAGTTTGTTGAGCAGCGCAGAAATTCTATCGACGTCCAATTTTAGCTTTTCTTCTTTTGGTTTCTCGCGCGCTACGGTGTGTAATGCTGGTGGTGTTGGTTTGCGGCGTGGCTGCCTTATAGTTGGTTCTTTAATTTCCCGCACGCTCGGTGCTGTTGGTTTAGGCTCCAGCTCTTGTCGGGTCACAGGTTCTGGCTCAGATTCGTTTTCCAACAACAATTCATCCAGCGTCGGCGCTGTTTCGACAGCCAATTGAATCTCAGATTTAGGTTTGCGAACTAGATCGGGCTCCAACGCCACCACTTGTTCAGGTTCAGGCTTGGGATCTGGTTTCATCTCGCCTATCGGCGCGGGCGTGGGCGCTGGTTCTGGCTTGATATCAGGTTTAATCTCCGGCACCTTGGATGTCAGCTGAGTGAATTCATCTATGGTCAAAATTTCAACTGGAATGGGCATTTTCTCATCAATGTTAAAAGCATCAGGCGTAGGCAAACCAATGACTGCTGCTAGTAGCAGAACTCCATGTGCAGATGAAGAGATGATAAAGGACGTGCGCATTGGCTAGCGGGTTTCTTCAATGGCAGTCACCAACCCGATGGAGCGAAAACCCGCTGCACTGATCCGCCCCATGATCCGCATCACATCACCATAATCCACATCCTTATCACCGCGCACGAAAATACGCTGCGAGTATCCACCGTTTGCGATTGCCTCAAGCTTAGGAATAATGTCCTCGATATCGACTTCGGTTTCCTGGAGGAATATTTTTCCGCTTTGATTGACGGTCACGGTTAGCGGTTCCTTGTCGCCTGAAAGCTGGGTTGCCTTGGTCTCGGGAAGCTCGATTGGGACGCCCACCGTTAGCAGCGGCGCAGTCACCATGAATACAATCAACAGAACTAGCATCACATCGACAAAAGGCGTTACGTTGATTTCCGCCAGTGGCGTATAGCCGTGCCGGCGCGATCTCCCGCGCGGACGATTTCCTCGTTCCGAGACCTGCATATCTCAGCTCCGCTCTTCCAATTGACGTGACATGATGGTTAGAAACTCATCACCAAAGGCTTCAAGCCGCGCACTAATGCGGTTGAGATCGTTGGTAAACTTATTATAGAAGATTACCGCTGGAATTGCGGCAAGAAGACCAAGCGCGGTTGCAAACAAAGCCTCTGCGATGCCGGGCGCTACGACGGCCAGATTTGTGCTCTTGGAATTCGCAATGGCTGTAAAACTATTCATGATGCCCCAAACGGTTCCGAATAGGCCAACAAATGGAGCAGTCGCACCAACCGTAGCCAAGAATAAAAGCCGTTTCTCTAAATTCTCCATTTGACGTTGGATTGCCACTTCCATCACTTTCCCAACCCGCATCTGAATGCCGTCGGGTGTTGCCTTTGTCCCCATATCAAGGGAACTTTTCCATTCACGCATCGCCGCGACAAAGAGTGCTGACATCGCGTGCCCGGGTTTTTGAAGATTAGCTTGATAAAGGTCATCTAGGGATTGGCCCGACCAGAATGATTGCTCAAATAGGTCGGCATATCGTCGTACCCGGCGAAGAGATAGGAGTTTTTCAAAGACGATTGTCCAACACCAAATGGAGGTTGCAATAAGACCAAGCATGACAATCTTGACCACGATATCAGCCTGCCAGAACAATCCAATGAGCGAGATCTCGCCGGCGGATGAGCTCAATGCCTGCACGGCGATAAGATCTGGATTCATGTGTTTTGCCTCAAAAGTTGAGAGTCGGTTCGCTGAACATGGTATAGGCTGAAGTGCCAGCGCATGCGGGCCCACATATTAGACGTTACCAGAACAAGTCCTGCCATTATGTGAGTGAAGTGATATAAAAGATTGTGTCCAAACTACGGCTTCGCACTCATAGCCGATGTGATATTCATACGCGGGGTTTCCCAGATTGATCAGCTAAAGGCATTTAATTGAATGCTCCGAAGTTTGGTTGGAAGGCGGCACGGCCGGCCATTTGAATCAAGACTTACCACGGTGACATTCGCGCGCAGAACTGGATCATCTCCGTTACTGATGTTTTGGTTGATAAAGAGCCGTGCGCCACTGGAACCAGTGAACTGGCTGTGCACGGTAAGTACGTTGTCGATCTCAGCGCTAGCTAAAAAGTTGATATCCATATGGTGCACCGCAAAGAAAAGAACAGATGACGTGTTTTTCTCTTTCGCCAGATCAAGGTGGGAATATCCATAATGCCGCAACAACTCAGATCGGCCCCGCTCACAAAACCGTAAATAGCTCGCGTGGTAAACTCGGCCGGAAAAATCAGTGTCCTCATAATATACCCGTATCGGAAGATGGTGAATATCATGCTCTATCCAACCTGAGGTTGCAGATCTGTCTGGGCTAATTTTACTCACGCCATACTATCCTTATCCGGCAAAAACGATGTCTCTGGCGGTGGCTGCTGTGCCCGCGGTGCAGTAAGTCCTAAATGGGTGAAGCCGTGGGTCGTGAGAGCACGGCCTCGTGGTGTACGGTCAAGGAATCCGAGCTGAATGAGAAACGGCTCAATCACATCTTCAAGTGAATCACGGGATTCACCAAGAGAAGCTGAAATTGTATCAATTCCGACGGGCCCGCCTTCATAGTTTAAGGCGATACAAGTGAGATACCGGCGATCAAGCATATCGAGCCCTCGCTCGTCGACTTCAAGCGCCTTAAGCGCGTCGTCGGCAATGTCTCGGGTGATGAGTTCATTGTTAGCAACAAGTGCAAAATCGCGCACTCGCCTCAAGAGCCGCCCGGCAATACGCGGAGTGCCGCGTGACCGGCGGGCGATTTCAGTGGCACCATTGTCGTCAATCGCGACGTGGAGCGCGTTTGCCCCTCGCCGAACTACCCGTTTAAGCTCTTCTGCGGTGTAAAAAGTGAGCCGCAACGGAATGCCAAATCTGTCACGCAGCGGTGTACTTAATAAGCCGAGCCGAGTCGTCGCTCCAATCAGGGTAAAAGGTGAAAGATCAATGCGAACAGTTCTTGCTGCCGGACCTTCACCGATAATGAGATCTAGAACAAAATCTTCCATTGCAGGATAGAGTACTTCTTCAACAGTTGGATTAAGTCGGTGAATTTCATCTATAAAAAGGACGTCACGTGGTTCCAGATTGGTTAGGATCGCAGCAAGGTCCCCAGGCTTTGAGATGACTGGACCAGAGGTCGCCCGGAAATTGACGCCGAGCTCGCGCGCGGTAATATGTGCGAGTGTTGTCTTACCGAGTCCTGGCGGGCCGCCGAAGAGCACATGATCAAGCGCTTCATTGCGTGCTTTGGCGGCAGTCACAAATACCGATAAGTTTGAGCGCAGTTGCTCCTGGCCGACAAAATCCTGCAAGGTGCGAGGCCGCAATGACGGTTCACTCGTATCTTCTTGTGTCTGTTGGTTTTCGACCAGTCGATCCTTCACCTGTCCAGTTCCTTAAGGCCAATGCGAATCAGTTCGCCTGCGCTATCTGAATTCTCCGAAACTTTGATCGCCCCGGCAATGGCCATCGTGGCTTCTGCGCGGCTATACCCAAGATTGATCAGAGCAGATATTGCATCGTTGCGGATGCCGTCGCCAGAGTTCGATGTGCCCGCTAGGGTTGAAGTGACTGATTTTGTTTCCTTATCACGCAGTACCTTGTCTTTAAGTTCAGAGATGATGCGTTGCGCAACTTTCGGGCCAACCCCTGGTGTGCGTGTGACGACAGCAGTGTCGCTAAGCGCTATGGCATCGCCAAGCTCGCTAGTCGACAAGGTTCCAAGAATTGCTAAGGCTACCCGCGCGCCGATGCCCTGAACGCTTTGAAGATGTCTAAACCAAGACCGCTCATGAGTGTTAAAAAATCCGTAAAGCCGAATCTGATCTTCGCGCACGTGGGTTTCGATATGCAGTGAAATTGCTGATCCTATTTCTGGAACGGCGGCAATGGTGCGTGCCGGGCAATGGACTTCGTAGCCGACGCCGCCAACATCAATCAAAAGCCAGTCTTCACCAATTTCATCAAGCCGGCCGTTTAATTTTCCGATCATGAATTACTCCAATTCATCGCCGAGATTCCCTCACGAAATTGTTGCTGCCGGGATGTTTCGGAAATGAGCATGCGTGATGGCGATGGCCAGTGCATCTGCGGCATCGATAGATTTTGGCTGAGGGATCGACAGGAGAAGAGAGACCATCGTGGCAACTTGGGATTTGTCTGCATGTCCATTGCCGACGACAGATTTCTTTACCCGGTTAGGCGCATATTCTCCGCAGGTTAGTCCTGCGCTGGCCAGTGCGAGAAGCGCTGCGCCGCGCGCATGGCCAAGTTTTAAGCTAGCTAAGGCATTGCGATTTACAAAGGTATCCTCGATAGCGGCCTCATCTGGTGTGTGTTGGTCTATGATAGTGCTTAGGCCGCGATAAATGTCGAGCAATCGCATGGCCATCGGGTCTGCTGCATTGCTGGAGACAATGCCGTGATCAACATGGAGTAGGCGGCTACCTTCGCTGATCACAATACCCCAACCGGTATTGCGTAGGCCCGGATCGATGCCGATGATGTGCGTCATCATGGGCTCTTTGGTTCTCAAGCACTTAATTGTTCGAGCAACTCATCTGAGATGTCAAAATTGGCATAGACATTCTGGACGTCATCATTATCTTCCAAAGAATCTATCATGCGGAGGATCTTCTCACCCCCCTCCCTATCGGTGGGGGTGAGCGTTTGCGCCCGCCAGACAATGCGTGTCACGATTGCTTCTCCGAAAGTTTTTTCCAACGCGCTGGCAACAGTATGGAGCACATCTGCGGTGCAATAAAGCTCATGTCCGCTCTCGCTGGAAATACAATCATCCGCGCCCGCCGTGATTGCTGCCTCGAGCATCGCCTCTTCTTCCGCCATATCGGCCGAAAATCCTATCAGGCCAGTACGATCGAACATGAATGAGACTGCGCCGGTTTCGCCAAGATTACCGCCATGTTTGGAAAATATAGAGCGTACTTCCCCGGCAGTGCGATTGCGGTTGTCGGTAAGTGTTTCAACAATAACGCCGATGCCACCAGGCCCGAAGCCCTCATAGCGAACTTCCTCAAACCCGCTCCCCTCGGTATCCTGGGATTTCTTCACCGCCCGTTCGATATTGTCCTTGGGCATGTTCTCTTTGCGTGCTGCCTGAATGGCCGAGCGTAATCTTGGGTTCCTTGCCGGGTCGGCAAGGCCAGTTTTGGCTGCGACAGTAATTTCGCGAGAAAGTTTGGAGAAGATTTTCGCGCGCTTTTTATCTTGCGCGCCCTTGCGGAACATAATGTTCGAGAATTGTGAATGTCCGGACATGTTAGATCCATCTAGTTTAGAGGTGCAGCGCGCGAATCACCGTCAAGCGCCAATGAAACAATGGTGTTCTTATAGTCGTCATGGTGAGGCACGTGAAGTCACGACTTCTCCGCGGATAAAGAAACTCCGCTTAACGTGCATAAGCTACTGAAAGAAAGAACCAAGAGTTTGTCAACGATCAGGTAGACTTGGAAAATTTTCGCACTAGACAAGAAATTTCGAATTGCGGGAGCAAATGGAACAATGTACCGGACCAGAAATTTCCTGTATCTAGAGTTACTCCTGCCAGAAATCTGGGATGATGGGCGTTAGGTTCGCACCTATACGTACTGGGGATACCTGCCTCGCAAGCCCGGTTTGATCATCGGTATCAACAGCAAGACCGCAAATAGTAGCAGGCCCGGTCGCTGGCTGAAACCGGCTGCCGGGTAGGTGAGTTAAGAAGCGGTTGAGTGGACCTGATGCTTCAAATCCGAGGATGGAATCGAAATCACCACACATTCCAATGTCGGTTGCATAAGCTGTTCCACCAGGCAAGATACGCTGGTCTGCGGTTGGAACATGGGTATGTGTTCCAACAATCATTGAAACCCGACCATCCAGCAAATGTCCTACCGCCTGTTTTTCTGAACTCGCTTCGGCATGAAAGTCGATAACGATAGCATCTACCGTCTCCGGCATGCGGCAATCAGTAATAATAGCCTCCAGCGCGGAGAATGGATCATCAATTGGGTTCATAAAAACTCGTCCCATTGCGTTGATCACAAGAACTCTTTTACCGTTAGCTGTTTCATAAATGCCAGCGCCTCGGCCCGGCGACCCTGAGGGTAGGTTTGCCGGGCGCAACAGGCGGTCCTGTCGTTCTATGAACACCATTGCTTCGCGTTGGTCCCAGATATGATTGCCTGTGGTGATAGCATCTGCGCCTGCGCCGAGTAGTTGTTCGGTGATCTTTTCTGTGATGCCAAATCCGCCGGCAGAATTCTCACCGTTGATCATAACAAATTCGATGGAATATTTGCTACGCAACTGAGGTAGCTCGCTGAGGACAAAATCCCGTCCGGCACGTCCCACTACATCGCCCAGAAATAATAGTCTCATAATGCCTCACGCAAAGAGCAAGCAGTGGTACCATCTTCGGTCATGATCAAGTCCAGTCTCTGATCATGTGGCTCAAACGGCAGGTGCGGTTGCTCCTGCATCCCATAGCTAATGCCAACCGCCAGAATATTTCGCGCCGCGCGAAGTTGGCCCAGCGTTCTGTCGTAATGTCCCGCGCCATATCCAAGTCTGACTCCGGAACGGTCAAATTTCAGGAGCGGAACAAGCAGGATATCGGGAGTGAGTTCGCGTGTCTGGGTGCGCGGTTCTAGAATATTCATTTGTCCGGCATCCATCTCGTCGCTTGGCGCCCAGGCACGAAAACTCAATGGAGTTTTACTGCTAGATACAATTGGCAGAGCAATCTGCGCACCTAGTGTGATTAACCTGCGTGTCAGAATAAGGACATCAAGTTCGCTACCAATCGGATAATAGGCCGCTACGATCATTCCTGACGTGATCACAAAAGGCAGATCTGATTGTGCAAGTGCGGCGGACCAGTTTGCCCGTTCGGTAGGAGTGGTGGTATTGCGTGCTGCGATTGCTTTTTCACGCAATTCCGATTTTGCCAAGCTTGTCTGCGAGTTCGTGCCAGCAGTACTAGTCGCGTTTTTCACGGCAATATCCATATGGTTGCATATATGGTTGAAAGGGATATGGGATTGCAATGAAGGAAAATGGGAATGCGCCATGATTTATTTAAAGGACAGGAAACCAATTGTTAGGAGGAGCCGCACGGCCGTGATGCACTCGATCCCGGGTCCCTACTAATGTAGGTGGGCGCCGAATGATTGGAACCACGGCTCCAGCCAGGGTCAGCTCCCTTATGGATCGATAAGGTCCCGAGTTGCTTGTGATGCACGTGCCGCACAGCCCCACCTGAGAATGTAGTAGCAGAAGGCTACCAGTTCCAGCTTCAAAGAATAGATGATTAATTTTGCAAGGTGCGGGTTAGACCTTCGATCCGCTCGGCGAGTCCCTCGATGCCGCGAATCGTTTCTTCGGTCCGTGACGCCGTCCCGTGCATCTGTTGACCGGAATGACGCAGGCCAGTGACCTCCCTTTTTATTTCCTCAACCTCAGCTAGCGCTTCTGAGAGCTGATCGGCGATCAGCAAGCCGGCCATGATAAAGAGACGCGATTCACCGATGTTTCCGAATTTGGATTGAAGGGCTTGCACATTGCGGTCAAAAAATCGTGCTAGGTCGCGTAATTCGTTCTCTTGGCCTTCATCGCAGGCAAGATCAAACACCCGGCGGTTGATGTTAACG
>Ga0302127_10000200_pt1 | contig 30604 bp, 28 predicted proteins | sample CB4_SCM_MG_FD_204452 | JGI IMG/M metagenome (GOLD analysis project Ga0302127, IMG submission 204452) | Marine microbial communities from Western Arctic Ocean, Canada - CB4_SCM | ecosystem: Environmental > Aquatic > Marine > Oceanic | place: Canada: Western Arctic Ocean | collected 2017-09-24
CTCGGTGGTTGAGCTCTTGAGGTTCTGCGAACCGAGCCGTGGTGAGCACGGAACGGCCGGCCTGGCCTCGAGCCATCAGATCGAGCCATGCGACCGAATAGGGCGCGGTTGCATCAGCGGAGACCATTGAAGCGATGAGGCCATCGAGGTCGGTGTAGCGCGAGGTGTCCACCAAGAGTCGACTCGTCGCGATAGGGGTGAGGCGTATCGTGGCCTCGGTGATGACACCGGTCAGGCCCAGGCCGCCTGCCGTTGCCCAGAACAGTTCGGTTCTCTCGGTTGGTCCGCACGCAACCGTCGACCCATCGCCGATCACCAGGTCGAGCGACTCTACGTGGGCACAAAATGTTCCGTGGACATGATGATTCTTGCCATGGATGTCGGCGGCGATTGCGCCGCCAATGGTCACGTGTCGGGTGCCCGGCGACACTGGCACGAACCAGCCCATGGGCACGATATGGCGCAACAGGGCGTCGATCGAGGTCCCGGCGTAGACCGTGATGCGTCCGGCTAGGTCCGGGTCGGGCAGGTTGGCGTGCTCGGTGATGTCGAGCACTCGGCCTCCCGCATTGGTGGCTTGGTCGCCATAGCTTCGCCCGAGGCCGCGGGCGATTGTCGTCGTCTGGTCAGCGATGACGGCGGCAGCGATCTGGCGACTCGAAGTCGGACGCTGAACGTCTGATCGCGACCATATAGCGCGACCCCAGCCGGAAAGGAGCGCGTCAGCCATAAACCGCCACCCCGTAGATGACGATCCAGCCCACACACATGAGTTGGAACCCTCGATCACCAAGAGCGATGTCTTCGGGGTCTTCGCCGCGGCCCGCCTCGATAGCGGTCGAATAACGCGCCAGAGCCCCGCCAAACGGCAAGAGCGAGAGAGCCGCAAGCCACTCAATCGCAAGGTCTTGGTTCACCACCCATAACGAGTACGCCACCAGAGCAACCGCTGCAGTGACCGCGCGCAGCAACCGGAGTTGATTGGCCGTGTAGTGCTGCAACACCGGTCGCCCCCCGTTCCCTGCGGTTCGGATCAATTCGGCGCTCCGTTTGCCGGCAACCACGAACAACGAAGCGGCACAAACGACAACCACGAACCAGGCTGACAGAGGTGTGTCGGTTGCCGCACCGCCACCGACCGCCCGGAGGACGAAGCCCGACGCAATTGCTGCGAGCTCGACGGCAGGCCAGCGTTTCAGGCCTGCGGAGTACGCCAGGTTGACGCCGAGATAGATGGCGATGACCACACCAAATTGCCATGCGAGCAGCGTTGCCCCAACAACAGACCCGATACCCAAGATCGCAGCGACTTGGAGGGCGAACCGAAGGGAGATTTCTTCAGCTGCGATCGGACGGCGGCGCTTGGTCGGGTGGAGCTGGTCGATCTGGACGTCAGCGACATCGTTGAAGAGATAGGTGGTGCCTGAGGCTGCCACGAAGATCACGAACGCGGCGATGGTGCGGGCCAGGGTGGCCCCCTCATCAAGGGTGGAGGCTGCCACCGGTGCAGCCCCAACGAGTACATTTTTCACCCACTGGCGCGGACGCAACGCCCGAACGAGCGCACCAAGGCGCGGCGGGCTCATCGAGCGAGTCGTCGCCACACTGGTCCGGGGAGTCGGCTAAGGCCAGCGAACACACCCCGTAAAATCGACGGGCTCCACACGATTCGTGACCGGTCCCGTAGACCGTTCACGATGTCGACAGCGACCTTGTCGGGGGTGGTCGAAAATGGGGCGCTCTCCATGCCGTTGGTCATCTTTGTGTGAACAAAACCCGGGCGAACGGTCATGACGTGAACACCACTGCCGTGAAGCGCATCGGTCAGCCCACTGGCGAATGCATCGAGTCCGGCCTTGGATGCGCCATAGAGCGCGTTGTCGGACCGGGTGCGAACTCCCGCAACCGAGCTGAGGACAACCAGAGCCCCGTGCCCCTGCCGTTTGAGGTGGTGGCCGGCAGCGTGACATGCCCCCACCCCGCCGACGAAGTTGACCGCTGCGACGTCGGTGGGTGAAGGATCGTCGACGTCGAATCTGGGGCCCAGCACACCAAACGCGACGATCACGACGTCAACCGCGCCAGCTTCGCTTAGCGCGTTGGCGTGGCTGTCGGGATCTGTGGCGTCGTAAGCGACAACAGTGGCGTCGATGTTGCGCTCGCCCAAGCGGGCGGCGGTGCTGGAGGCCTGGTCGACGTCTCGAGCTGCCAGCACAACGCGACGGAGTCGGCGCGTGGCGAGCAGGTCGATCACGGCGACTGCGATCTCGGAATTTGCTCCGAGTACGAGTGCAGATTGAACCTCGCCGGTGGCATCACGCATGTCGCATACCATCGGCAGGGCAAACCCGGAGTCGAGTGTGGAACATGACGTCAAGTCTGACAGGACTTTGCCTTGCTGCGGTGCCTCAGCGGTGTGAGCGGCGGCGACGGTCGCGACTGAGCCGATCGTCGCTACGCGGTGACCGATGCCTTTTGGCGAGGTACTGCGCCTCGTCAGCGCGCCGCAGGAGCTCGCTTGCCGTGTCAGCGTGCGCCGCATAGGCCACACCGCACGAGAGGCCGACGCCTGCTGGAGCCGAGGACTTGACCTGATCGGCCGCAGTCCGGGCCACTGACTGGGCCCGCAGGATGCCGCCCCTGCGCAGCAGGACGCAGAACTCGTCTCCACCAAGCCGAGCCACCAAGGCGTCCGAACCGCCGGTGACGTCAGCGAGAGCAACAGCAACGGCTCGCAACACGTCGTCGCCCGCTGCATGGCCGCGGGTGTCGTTGACGCGTTTCAGCCCGTCAACGTCGCACATGATGAGGGCCGCGTCCGCTCGTTCATGTGTATCGGCGGCGAACAGGGCGTCGAGTTCGGCTTCCAGACGTCGCCGGTTCCCGAGACCGGTGAGTTCGTCGTGGTGGGCCAACTGCTCGAGGCGCCGGTGTTCTGCGTCTCGGCCGACGGTGGCGGCGATGGCACGAGCGAGTTCCGTGATGGGGTCCGCATCGTGGTCGTCGTTGTCGGTTGTCCCCCAGGCAAGCCCCCAAAGCGACCTGATCCGGATGGGCACGATGCGCACGATGTCATCGCCGGCCCCTGCAATCATCGGCTCGGTCAGCTCAGCCATTGCTTCGGTAAGCGCGAGCGGTGACCAGCGTTCTGCGCGATCACCGGCAACGGCAAGTGGAGTCAGCATCGTGCCGTGTGCCCGATGAACGCCGACCGCTCGAAAGCTAGACCGGGCCCAGGTCATTTCGGCCAAGATCTGGGCTGCGTCGGAGGGTTCGCCGATGGTCTCGATGAGTGAACCAAGCCCGCCGAGGGGGTCAGGGGAGCGGGAGGCGGCGCCTTCGATGATGGCCAATGCGGTGCCGGCGGTCGCGTTGTCGATCACGGAGCGGACACCTGGGGTATGCATGAGGTCATAGGCGCCGGCGGCGAGTTCGGTGTCGAGGCTGGTGCCTGCGTGATCTTTGACGATCTCGATTCGGCGGTCCCAGTCCGGTGTCAAGCCGCGCCGTTGCGCGACCAGAAGGTCAGTCAGGGCGACGACTCGAGATGCGAAGGGGATGTCGTTGCCGGAGAGGCCTGATGGGACCCCGGTGCCATTGATGCGCTCGTAGCGGTGATGGATTGCGTCTGCGGTGGTTTGCAGCCCCGGAATCGTCCGCACGAGGTCGGCACCACGTTCGGCGGCCTCGCTCGTGGGCAGGCGCAAGATGACTCGTCCAACGTCGGCCAACAGGCACGCCATCAGTGCTGCAGATCGGTCCTCGGCTCTGGCGTCGCGAGTGAGGAGATCGGCGACGAGCACACGACGCGCTGCATGCAGTGACGCGCTTGGTCTCAGGCTGGCCACAATCTGGAAGAAGGCCGCCGCCGCTGACGCAGCGGGTTCCCCGGGTTCGTACTCGCCCATGGTGATCATCTTGGAGGGTTGACGTTGACCGGCACGAAAAGTCGCGCCGAAGCGGAGACTAGCAGTGGGGTCTTCGGCACCGAAGCGACAGGAGGGGCATCGTGCCCAGGCCCCTCACGTTCGGTGACGGGGACCAGTCACATCCACTCGTTCCGTTGCGATCGTGCGCCTTGCTAGCTGTACTCGGCTAGCCGCCTCGATGTGGCCGAGCCGCCAGGTCGCTACCATGCCATGTCGTGAGCACCCGAATGCTGATCTTGGCATCGCTATTGTGCGGTCTGGCGATTCTCATCGCGTTCACCGTGCAGGTACTCATCGCGACCTGACGCTGACCTTCGGGTGTCGGGGTCCTCGTCGCCGCCTCTCGTCGGTAAGGCTCCGCTCCCCGTTTCTCTATGGGGCTTCGCTCCACGCCCGGACATGCTCGCTGCGGGTAAGCTCGACCCATGGTGAACGACGGAACGAACTTCGATCTCGTGGTGATCGGCGGTGGCCCTGGCGGCTACGGCGCGGCCTTGTATGCGGCATCGGCTGGTCTCGAGGTTGCCCTCGTCGAGATGGGCAAGCTTGGCGGCACATGCCTCAACGTCGGCTGTATCCCAGCCAAGGAACTGCTCGAGACGGCGGCGGTGCTCCGCACGGTCCGTGAAGCCGAGGACTTCGGGGTCAACACATCGGCACCTACCCTCGATATCACCGTCACCATGGCTCGAAAGCAGCGAGTTATCGACACCCTCGTCAGTGGTGTTGGTCAACTCCTCAAGGGGCGCAACGTCACCGTCTTCAACGGCACGGGGTCGCTGGTAGCGGATCGACGGGTACAGATCACCGGTGGCGAGTCCGGCGATGTGGAGATAGTCGGGCGCAACGTAGTGCTCGCCAGTGGCTCCAAGCCTCGGACCATTCCTGGGTTCGACATCGATGGCCAGGTCATCCTCACCTCCGACGAGGTCTTGTCGATCGATCGAGTGCCGGCCACGGCCGCGATCATTGGGGGCGGCGCTATTGGCTGTGAATTCGCCTCCGCGTTGGCCGACTTCGGGACCGAGGTAACGATCCTCGAGGCGCTGCCCAGCATCTTGGCTGGTTGTGACAGCGATGTGACCAAGGTTGTGCAGCGGGCGTTCAAAAAGCGTTCGATCGCGGTCAAGACTGGCGTGATGGTTGGTGGCCATGCCCCTCATGGGAATGGCACCGTCCTCGATCTCGGCGAAGGCGGCTTGCTCGACGTGGAGATGGTCGTGGTCAGCGTGGGACGGCGACCGTTCCCGGACCATCTGGGCCTCGAGGGCACGGCCGTGCAGCTCGATGATCGCAAGTTCGTGGTCGTCGACGATCTGTGCCGTACCGCCGAGCCCGGTGTCTATGCCATCGGCGATCTGGTCAACACCCCACAGTTGGCCCACGTGGGATTCGCGGAAGCGATCATGGTCGTCAAACATATGTTGGGCGAGGCCCCTTCGCCCATCGACTACGGCAAAGTGCCATGGGCCATTTACTGCCATCCAGAGGTTGCATTCGCCGGGCACAACGAAGAGTCGGCCCGAGAAGCGGGCTACGACGTGTTGGTCTCCAAGCATCGTTTCTCGGGCAACAGCCGGGCAATGATTGTTGGCTCGACTGAGGGCATGGTCAAAATCATCGCGGAAAAGAACGCGGACGGGACTGGCGGGCAGATCCTGGGGGTTCACATGGCTGGACCCTGGGTCACCGAACAGTTGGGCCAGGGTTACCTGGCAGTCAACTGGGAGGCCACCGTTGACGAAGTCGCAGAGTTCATTCAGCCGCATCCAACGCTCAGCGAACTCTTCGGCGAATCGGTGTTGGCCATGACGGGTCGTTCACTACACGGCTGAGCACACGCTCGGAGGACAGATAGCTATGGCAGACGTCACGATGCCGCAGTTGGGTGAGACGGTTACCGAGGGGACGATTACGCGCTGGTTTAAGGCGGTGGGTGAGTCCGTCGCCGAGGACGAGGTGTTGTTCGAGGTTTCGACGGACAAGGTCGATTCTGAGGTGCCGTCGCCGGTCAGTGGTGTGTTGACTGAGATTCGGGTCCCTGAGGGCGAGATTGTCGAAGTTGGTGTGGTGTTGGCTGTTGTGTCTGGCGATGGCGCCGCTCCGGTTACCGCGACTCCTGCCGATGCTGCACCGGCGGCTCAGGCCGCGCCCGGCCCGGTCGAGCCGGTTGTTTCTGCTGCACCGGCGCCCGCTCCTGCCGAACCCGCTCCTGGCCAAGGAACTCGCGCCGATGCCATCAGCGACCTGCCGTTGTCACCGGTGGTGCGGCGCCTCATCAACCAATCGGGTCTCGACGCCACGGCCATGACCGGAAGCGGAGTGGGCGGACGCATCACTCGCTCTGACGTCGAGGCTGCGATCTCGGCGCAAGGCCTATCGACCACCGCGGCGCCGACCCCCACGCCTGCAACCCAAGCGCCGGCACCAGTTCAGGCCTCGTCGGCCCCGAGTTCCGCTCCGCCTCAGACCGCACCTCAGTCGGGGCCAGCTCCGGCGCATAGTTCGACGGCTGAGCCAATGAACAACATCCGTCGGCGCACCGGTGAACACATGGTGATGTCCAAGGCGGTTTCACCCCACGTGCTCACTGCGGTCGAGGTCGACTTCGAGAAGGTCGAGATCGTCCGGAAAGCCCACCGAGCCGAGTGGAAGGCCGCAGAGGGCTTCAGCCTGACGTATCTCCCGTTTATTGCTCGGGCACTCGTCGACGCCATTCGCGAGTTTCCGCACATGAATGCGAGCGTTGGCGACAACGAGTTGGTCGTACACGAAGACGTGAACCTGGCCATCGCGGTGGATCTCAATTTCCAAGGTCTGTTGGCTCCGGTCGTCAAAGCGGCAGACAGCAAGCGCCTACGGCATTTGAGTCGGGAGATCTTCGAGCTGGCGGGCCGGGCTCGCTCCAAGAAGCTCGGCGCCGACGACATCATGGGTGGCACGTTCACCATCACCAACCCGGGCCAGTACGGCACGATGATGCAGTTCCCGATCATCAACCAACCCCAGGTTGCGATCCTGTCCACCGATGGCATCCGCCGCAAGCCCGTGGTGATCACCGACGATGCGGGTAATGAAGGCATCGCCATCCATTCGGTCGGCATCTTGGCGCTTGCGTGGGATCATCGAGCCTTCGATGGCGCGTATGTGGCTGCATTCCTCGACCACCTCCGCAGCATCATCGAGACCCGCGACTGGGAATCTGAGCTCTCATGATTTCCGGACCAGGCCGATGACGGTCAGGTCCTCGCTCGCGCGGCCGTCGCCGCCAATGCCCCCGACCGCCCGCGACCGTCGCCTCCACATTCGATGGCTCGGGCGGGTCGTGTATCAGGACGCGCTGGCGGTGCAGCACCAGCTCTTCTCACACAGTGACGAGAACCACCTGCTCCTGCTGGAGCACACGCCCGTCTTCACCGTTGGCGCCAGCGGCGACGAGGCAAACGTATTGATCGACCCCGCAGAGGCTGGGGCCGAGTTGGTGCATGTGGACCGCGGTGGTGACGTCACCTACCACGGACCCGGTCAACTCGTCGGGTACCCGATCCTCAGCGTCGGCGGTCAGCGGGGTGGCGGCATGGCCGACACGGCTCGTTACGTGCACGACGTCGAACAGCTGGTTATCGACGCGCTCGATGAGGTCGGCTTGGTCGGATGTGGCCGTCTCGATGGGTACCCCGGGGTGTGGGTGCAGCCCGACTCGGGCAACCCACGCAAGATTGCCGCCGTCGGTGTCCGTCTCAGCCGAGGCCGATCGATGCACGGCTTTGCGGTCAATGTCGACCCTGACATGAGCCATTTCGCCGCCATCGTCCCATGCGGAATCGCCGACAAGCGAGTGACGTCGCTCCATCTCGAAGGTCTACAGACCTCGATGCATGAACTGACCAATGCCGTGGCGACTCTCGCCGAGCAGCGGTGGGGGAGTCCAGCGGGCACCGAGCGGGCCGACGTCGCGTGGCGTGTTCGTCTCGACGACCTCAGTGCATTCACCCGCGGTGAGGGCCCTGGATCTGTGCCGAAGGTTGGCACCGAACAACCCCGTGTTGCTGAGCGGGAGGAGAACATTCCCGTGCGTCTCCTGGGACGCTTGGCCGAAGCCGGCGTCGATGGCGGGATGGCTATCACCGAGCGCAAACCCGAATGGATGCGCGTCAAGGCGGAGATGGGCCCCGAGTACCGGCGGCTCAAGGGAGTCATGCGCGATCTTGATCTCGTCACGGTCTGTGAAGAGGCGGGCTGCCCCAATATCTTCGATTGTTGGAATGACGGCACCGCCACCTTCATGATCCTCGGCGATCGCTGTACGAGAAAGTGCGGGTTCTGTCTGGTGGACACCCGCAAGCCCGAGGCAGCCGATGGCGGCGAACCTGCCCGAGTAGCCGAAGCTGTCGAGAAGATGGGACTTCAGTACACCGTGATCACGATGGTGGCTCGCGACGATCTCGCCGATGGCGGTGCGTCGGCTGTGGCTCACACCATCGCCGCGATCCGCGACCGGACGCTGGCCAGCAAGGTCGAGGTGCTGATCTCTGATCTCAAAGGATCTCCTCAGGACTTGGCGACGGTCTTTGATGCACATCCCGATGTGTTGAATCACAACATCGAGACGGTGCCTCGGCTCCAGCGCGCGGTGCGGCCTTCAGCGAGCTACGCACGGTCATTGGCCGTCCTTGCTAGAGCCAAACAAGCCGAATTGGTCACCAAGACATCCATCATCTTGGGCATGGGTGAGACCCGTGACGAGGTGGTGTCCACACTGGCGGACCTCAACGCCATCGGTGTCGACATCGTGACGATGGGCCAATACCTGCGGCCGACAACCAACCACCTCCCCATCGATCGGTGGTGGCATCCCGACGAGTTTGGCGAGTTGAAGCGCCTTGGCGAGGCCATGGGAATAGCCCACGTCGAAGCCAGCCCTTTGACTCGCAGCAGCTATCACGCGAAACAGGCTGAACAAGAGGCGCACACTTCTCGCTGATCAGATCCATCCAAGCGCCAAGTAGCGGTTGGTTTCGCGATGACTCTTTTGCTTGGTCGGGTCCATGTCAACGGGAGGCGCGCCCTACCCTTGAGACATGTTCGCTGAACGCATGAACCGAGCTCGTAGCGCCATGGCTGATCAGGGCCTCGACGCGGTGCTGTTGTCCGTTGGTGCCGACTTGCCGTATTTTACGGGCTACGAGGCCATGCCACTCGAGCGCCTCACGATGCTGGTGCTGCCCCGACAAGGCGAGGCCACGCTGGTCATCCCGGCACTCGAGGCGCCTCGAGTTGTGGAACGCTCGGGCGTGTTCAAGGTCAAACCCTGGGGTGAGACTGAAGATCCGATCGCCATCGTGGCAGACCTGCTCGGCTCGTCGTCGAATGCCGCGATCGGCGATCACACGTGGTCACGGTTCACGGTCGACCTTCTCGCGGCTCGACCAGGCCTGACGTTTCGACGAGCCAGCGAGATCACCTCGCCCATCCGCGCGGTGAAGACCGCCGATGAGATCCAGCGTCTACGGACGGCTGCGGAGGCCGTCGACCGCATAGCGGCCAGGCTGCAAGCTGGCGAGATTTCCCTTGTCGGCGAGACCGAGGCTGCAGTGTCGGCCGAGCTTGGCCGGCAGATCATCGATGAGGGCCACCATCGGGTGAACTTCGCCATCGTGGCTGCGGGCGAGAATGCAGCGAGCCCGCACCATGAAGCCGGCGAACGGGTCATTGGCGAGGACGAGGTAGTGCTGTGTGACTTCGGGGGAACTTGGATCGGCGACGACGGCATTGGCTACTGCTCCGATATCACCCGTTGTGTATGGACTGGTGCGGCCAACGTCGAGTTCACTGAGCTGTATGAGGTCTTGTTCACGGCTCAGGCAGCGCAGGTCGACATCGCGAAGGCTGGGGCGATTCCCCAAGACGTCGATCGAATCGGCCGGTCGATTATCACTGAAGCCGGATACGGCGAGTACTTCGTTCACCGAACGGGGCACGGCATCGGTGTCGAAGCCCATGAAGACCCCTACATCGTGGAAGGCAACACGGTGCCGCTCGTGACCGGGAACGCCTTCAGTATCGAGCCGGGCATCTACATCCCGGGTAAGTGGGGCGCGCGCCTCGAAGACATCGTCGTTGCCGGAAGCGACGCGCCAGATCGACTCAACCGCGTCGACCATCACCTTGCCGTTCACGGCTGACAACCACCGATCATGATCAAGCTCGACGCAGCCACCGTGCTGTTGCAGTGGTCGGTTGGCGGCCTGTTCTTCTTGTGGGTGACCGGGCGCCGACGCATGGTCGGCATCGGCTATGGCTGGACGATGCGGCTGTCGTTCATGGGCATTGCCGCCTTGGCGCTCGTTGCCGGACTCGCGCTCGAGACAGTCTGGGTCCGTGAGATTGCCACGATGGGTGTTCTTGGCTCGGCGACGATCGCCATGATCGTGTCGGTGATGCGACGCAAGGCAGGGGTGGCGGGTCAGCGCGACATCGTCGAGCGGCGGTCTGCTCGAGTTGCAGCGATGACGGGGATCGACAAGGACGAGGAACGCTTCGATAAGTCGGTTCCCGAGTTTCCACCCCACCTCGACCTCATTGCTCCGGCCATCGGGCTAGTCGGACTCCTCGCCGCCGGCATCGACGCGGGGGACCCTGTCGTGCTGTCGGTCGCGCGTGTACTGGTTGGGGCTGCGTTCTTGGGCGCGGTAACCGACGCGATGCTCTTGGGTCATTGGTACTTGGTACAACCCGGCCTTTCGCGCGACCCGATTCACGAGCTGGTCCGTTGGACGGGAATCCTCTGGCTGCCCGAGTTGATTGTGTTGTTGTGGCCGACGGGCATGGTGTCGGTGCTCAACGGCACGATCGATGACTCCTACAACGGGCTGCTGGGATGGTTCTGGGTGGCCTGCGCCGTCACCACAATCGCTTTGGTATTTGTGACGGTCGCGGCCCTGCGCGAGAAACAGTATTCGGCGGTGATGGCGGCAACCGGGTTGCTCTACCTCGCGATTCTTACGGCGTTCGGTATGGACGTGGTGGCCCGGGTGTTGCTCGCCACCTGAGCGAGCTATGGGCTGGCATCCGTACTGGGTCGATCTGGTTCGTGATGCCTCGCAACGGGTCTCTCTGCCGGCTCCGTTCTGCACGTCAGTGTTGTCCGGTCGCCTCTGTGCCGGTTTAAGAAGTTCGCGAAAATCATGAACCGCGACGCTGGCTCAGACGTAGAGATGGGAGAATTCGTGATTGTTAAGCGCCGACTGGATGCTCGATAACACACCCTTCGCCAAACCAACCTCCCCCGAAAAGCAGGCCCCGATGACCAACAGCCCAACCACTGGCAATCCCGACCGAAATCGCAAGCTGATGATGGCCGGTGGTGTTGGCGTTGTTGTCATTGCGCTGTTGGGGTTGGGCGCCTATTGGTTCGTGTTTCGCGATACATCCGCGGCGCCAGTGGACTCGCCCGAATCAGATGAGGCTCGCCAAGCTGCCATCGCTGAAGCTCAGCCCGAAGCTCAGCCCGATGAAGAACCGGTCGTTCCCGATGCCACCGCCGATGATCCCGTTGGGATCGAGGGGACGTGGACGATCGACGGCTCGATCGGCACGTTTAACGACGCGTGTCTGACCGACGTCTGCAACACAACCTTCGTGGGGTTTCGTATCGATGAAGAGCTGGCCAGTATCGGCGCCAAGACGGTCGTGGGCAGGACTCCCGGAGTGTCGGGCACCTTGACGATTGAGGGGACGGCCATCACCGCTACTGAGATAGCCGTCGACATGACCGGTCTGATCACCGATGACAACCGGCGCACAAACGCCATCCGGAACCAGGCGATCGAGACCGGTTTGTTCCCTGACGCCAGCTTCTCGTTGACTGGGCCTGTCGATTTTGGTGCGCTTCCCGCCGATGGCGAAGAGATCACCGTTGATGCGATCGGGGATCTCACGATTCATGGTGTTACCCGTTCCGAGACCATTGCACTCACCGCGCAGCTCCAGGGTGACGTCATCGTGGTGTTTGGTCAACTGGGTCCGATCCTGCTGGCCGACTACGACATCTCCGAGCCCAGAGCAGCAGTTGTCCTCTCCGTGGAAGACAACGCCATCATGGAACTCCAGCTGTTCTTCTCCCGGAGCTGACCAAGTTGGTTGCTCAGGGCTGCGAACTTGGTGTCATTTGAGCTGGTCAGCGGGGTAGCTAACTATCACTGATGGGGTTCTGGCCGACATACTAAGGGAGACCGATGGGGCTCTCGAGCGGACGGTTCGGCGCAGCCAGCGCTGACCCCAGGACGCAGGAGAATCATATGCCCAGAGCGATTTGGAGTGGATCGATCAGCTTTGGGTTGGTCAATATCCCGGTCAAGCTCTGCACCGCGGTGAGCCGCAAGAGCGTGCGGTTCAATCAGCTCGACAGTGAAACGGGCACCCGTATCAAGCAGCGCCGCATCAACCCCGACACCGGCGAGGAAGTGTCCAACGACCAGATTGTGAAGGGGTACGAGCTCGGCGAGGGCCGTTATCTGACGGTGAGTGACGAGGAGCTCGCATCGCTCGACCCTGTGGCCGGCCGAACCATTGATCTGCAAGAGTTTGTGTTGCAGAGCGAGATTGATCCCGTCTTCTACGATTCGGCGTATTACCTAGTGCCCGATCCCGTGGCCAAGAAGGCCTATGCGCTGCTCGTGCACGCAATGGAAGAAGCCGATCGTGTGGGTGTCGCCCGTTTCGTGATGCGCACAAAGCAATACCTGGCGGCGATGCGTGTTCGCGACGGCCACCTGATGTTGTCCACAATGGTCTACAACGACGAGCTGAACGCTGCTGAGGATCTCGATGGCTTGGAGGGCCTGTGCGATGTCGAGCTCACTGACGCAGAGCTCCAGATGGCTGAACAACTGATCGAAAGCCTGGCGAGCCCCTTCGAGCCCGCCAAGTACCAAGATACGTATCGAAACCAGGTGCTCGAACTCATTGACCGCAAGGACGCTGGCGAAGAGATCGTCGTATCGGCGGAGGGTCCGACCCAGGAGAAGGTCATCGACTTGATGGCCGCCTTGGAGGCCAGCGTGGCGACAGCCAAAGAGTCGCGCAAGCGCCACCCTGCCGCCGCAGCCAAGGCCAAGACTCAAGCAACAAAGACGACGTCGGGCGCCAAGAAATCAGCTTTGACAACAAAAAAGACAGCGGCCAAGAAGACGGCAGCCAAGAAACCCGCTCCGAAGAAGCCAGCTCGCAAGGTCAGCTGAGGAGACGTCAGCGGCCTACGCTTTCGCGATGGTGTCAGACAAGGTCCCTGTTGAAATCGATGGCCGTGCCATGGCCGTGTCGAACCTGGACAAGGTCTTGTACCCCGCTGTGGGCTTCACGAAGGCCCAGCTCATCGACTACTACGTGCGGATCGCACCAACGATGTTGGGTCACCTCGAGGGACGTGGCATTACGCTTCGTCGCTGGCCAGATGGGGTCGACGGCGACTCTTGTTTCGAGAAGCGTTGTCCGGGCCACAGACCAGCGTGGCTACCAACAGCGGCCGGCCCCGGTGATCGCGGCGGCACGATCGAGTACTGCTGCCTCGATGAAACTGCGGCACTCGCCTGGACCGCCAACCTGGCAGCGCTCGAGATCCATGCGCCAATGGCGCGCGGCATCGATATCGAGTGGCCCACGATGTTGGTCTTCGATCTCGATCCTGGCGCGCCTGCGACCATCATCGAGTGTTGCGCCATTGCCTTGCGCATCCAGGAGTTGCTCGACGGCTTTGGCTTCAGCATCTTTGCGAAAACCTCGGGGTCGAAGGGGCTTCAGCTGTACTTACCGCTGAATACTCCTCACACCCACGAACACTGCTCTCAGTTCGCGTTGGCGGTGGCGCAGCTGCTCGAGAAACAAACACCGAAGAGCGTGACCTCGGTGATGAAGAAGAGCGTCCGCACGGGGAAGATCTTCATCGATTGGTCCCAGAACAGCCGACACAAGACCACCATCGCGCCCTATTCGCTCCGCGCTCGTCCGGAACCCACAGTGTCGACACCCCTCACGTGGGACGAGGTCGAAGCAGGTGCCCGAGGCGCAGGCCTGGTGTTCTTGGCCGACGAGGTGATCGAGCGGGTCGAAACGTTGGGAGACCTCTTCGCACCGACAACGTCACTCGAACAGATGTTGCCCGAGCCGGGGGCGTGACCGCTGCCTGAGTCAGTTGGCTGGTGTAGATCACTGGCTTCGCAGGTCGGGAACCCGCTCGATGCGAGCGGCTGCGTAGGCATTGTGGTGACCAGGCCGACGGCTGGGGGACATACCCCACCGCCCGACCATGTTGCGGGCGATGTTCGTGGCCTGCTCGAGGTCCGAAGCGGCGCCAGTGGTGACCGTGCCATAGACGAGTTCCTCGGCGGCGCGCCCACCGAGCAACATCTTGATTCGGCCAAGCAGGTACGCCGTGTCGTGGGAGTATCGGTCGCCGTCTGGCCAAGCTGGCAAGGTCAACGTCGTCATGGAGCGGCATGGCGCGGGTATGGATTTCGAGTATTGCTTGGCGGCCGGGTTTGTCCGGCGGGCTGACGGCCACTTGGCGGTCGAAACGGCCAGGACGCATCAATGCCGAGTCGAGAACCTCGGGGCGGTTCGTCGCCGCGAGCACGATTACACCCTCGCTGCCACTGAACCCGTCCATTTCGGTGAGGATTTGGTTGAGCGTCTGCTAACGCTCGTCGTGGCCTCCAAGCCCCGAGCCGCTCCCTCGCGAACGCCCGACAGCATCCAGCTCGTCGATGAAGATGATGGCAGGAGCGAGCTTGAGTGCTTCAGCAAAGAGGTCTCGGACCCGGCTTGCGCCAACCCCGACAACCATCTCAATAAATTCCGACGCTGAGCTGGAGAAGAACGGCACGTCGGCTTCGCCGGCGACTGCTCGTGCCCGCAACGTTTTCCGGTTCCGGGAGGGCCGCTCAACAAGACCCCAGTGGGGATGGTCCCACCGAGGCGGCGTACTTCTCGGGCGGGCGAATTCCGGCGGGGTGGCGGCGCACAACTGCCGGAGGCCAAGGAGCGAGAACGGCGTCAGGTTGCGCCGAGGTCTGCGTCGCTCAGCTGCCACGGGGTCCGGCGCAGGGCTGCGGGTTCGAACCGTGTCGCCAGTTCTGCCATGGTCGGTACCGCCCCGGCTTCTCGCATCGTCGAGATGCCGGCTGACGCTGCGAGAAGGGTTACGAGGTCGGCGATGCTGTCGCCGCGGTGCAGGCGGTCATCGAGGGTGACCGCACCGTCGCGTTTGGCCAGACGGGATCCGCCGGCGCCCAGCACCAAGGGGACATGAGCATAGGTAGGTGGGGGCGCGCCCAGGAGCCGCGCGATCAGGAGGTGGCAGGGGGTCGAAGCCAAGAGGTCATCGCCACGGACAACTTCTTCGATCTGTTGGTAGGCGTCGTCCACCACGACCACGAGGTTGTAGGCCGGTACGCCATCGCGGCGCGCCAGCACGGCGTCGTCCACCTGCCCGGTGGTGAGCCCACAAACGCGATCGGGAAAGCCGATCTCGGCGCCCTCGGAGCGGAGACGAATAGCCGGGGTGCGGCCACCCCTCTCTCGGTCGCAGCGCTCCTTGGTGGTCAGGTCTCGGCAAGTCCCGGGATAAAGGCGGGCTCCGAGGTCATTGTGTGGGGCGCTTGCGGCCTGGCGAATCTCTCGCCGCGAGCAATAACATGGGTAGGTCGCGCCGACCTCTGTGAGGTGGGCCAACGCCGCCTGGTACCGGTCCAGGTGGTCAGATTGGCGGAGCTCGTCGTCCCAGTCGAGGCCAAGTCGCTCCAGGTCCCGGCGCTGACTGTCATAGTGCGCGGGTCGGACCGTGGCCTGGTCCAGATCCTCGAAGCGAAGCGAAAATGTCGAGCGCGCGGATCTGGCGAAGAGCCATGCGAGCATGGCTGTTCTGAGGTTGCCGAGGTGGAGTGTCCCTGTTGGGCTCGGAGCAAAACGGCCGCGCATGGGACTCATGATGGCCTGTGAACGCGCGGCGCGTGTGCCACTGGCGAAGCGGTTCCGTGGTGCTGGGTCGCCGGACCACTATCGTCGCTTGGGCATGAAGGTCTATACAAAAGCTGGCGACGACGGGACCACGGGTCTGTTCTATGGCGGCCGCGTCCCCAAAGACTCACCACAACCGAGAGCGTATGGGGCCGTCGATGAGGCTCAAGCGGCGCTCGGCGTGGCTCGAGCCGCGGCCGAAGACGGCTCAGAGGTCGAGGAGTTGGTGATCTCGATCATGCGTGACCTGTGGGTGCTCATGGCTGAGCTGGCGACGCTTCCGGAGAACCGTCACAAGCTTGACCCTGGAGCCACCCTTGCCACCGCCGAGATGGTGTCAGCCCTCGAACAGCACATCGACGACCTGTCAGAACGGTTCGATCCACCAACTGATTTCATCGTGCCCGGACAGAACATCGTTGCGGCGCACCTCGACGTTGCCCGCACAGTCGTGCGCCGAGCCGAACGCGAGACCATCGGTGTCATGCCCGCTGCGGACTCGTTGGCGGTGCCGTATCTCAATCGATTGTCCGACCTGTTGTGGACCATGGCCCGATGGCATGAGGGCGATTCGCTCGCAGCCAGAGACGTCTGACACGCCCCCAAAGCAGATCTCTCCAATATTCCCCAGTCTTGCTTCCCCACTACGGAGTACCGATGAGCCTCGAACTGACCCTTGTCAAGAAGATCCCCGCCCGAGCCGAGCTCACTGGCATCGCGATCACGTCAGACCAGATCGCTGAGGAGCCCTATGATCTCGATTGGGCTGTGCTCACGAGTCGTGGCTTCGACGGTTCGATCGGGCAGGCTCAGATTGTCTCTGGCCCATCGGGGCCAGTCGCGGTATTGGGCGTGGGTGAAGGCGACTCGCTCTCGGCCACGGCATTTCGGCGTGCAGGAGTCGCGATGGTGCGGGCGGGGCGCCGCCACAAGCGGCTTGGCGTCGAGGTGTTGGGGTTGGCGGGCGATCTCGTCAGCGCAGCCGATGCAGCCCAGGCCTTCGCCGAGGGGCTCGAGCTCGGCCGGTATGGCTACCTTGACCTCAAGAGTGAACCCAAGGGCAGCGAGGTCGCCTCGGTCGCGATCCTGGGCTCCGGAAAGCGGATTTCTGACGGCCTCGCGCGTGGTCAGGCCATCGCCGCCGGCGTCAACCTGGCCCGCGATTTGGTCAATGAGCCTGGTGGTTCGTTGACGCCCGTCGCCTTTGCTCGCAAGGCGTCGTCGGTCGCGAAAAATGCCAAACTCACCGCCAAGATCCTCGATGCCGCAGCCATTAAAAAGGCTCGCCTTGGGGGTCTCCTAGGAGTCAACCGTGGGTCGGACCAACAGCCACGATTTGTGGAACTTTCCTATCGGCCAGTGGGTAAGGCTCGCGGACACGTTGCGCTGGTCGGCAAGGGCATCACGTTCGACTCGGGGGGGCTGTCGATCAAGAGTGGTGTTGGCATGATGACGATGAAATGTGACATGGGCGGTGCGGCTGCGGTGCTTGGCGCCATGTCGACCCTGGCCCATGTTGCTCCGTCGGTGCGGGTCACCGCTTACATGCCTCTGACCGACAACATGTTGGGCGGAGATGCAACACGGCCGGGCGATGTTCTCAAGATCCGCAATGGCAAGACCGTGGAAGTGCTCAACACCGACGCTGAAGGACGATTGGTCCTCGCTGACGCATTGTCGCTCGCAAGTGAAGCCAAACCCGATGCCATCGTCGACCTGGCCACGCTCACCGGCGCATGCATGGTGGCACTGGGGCCTCGCTACGCCGGTGTTATGGGCACCGATGACGACGGGTGGGTCGACCAGGTGCTTGCCGCTGGCGGCCGCACCGGCGAAAGAGTGTGGCAGCTTCCCTTGCCGTCGGAATATCGGTCGATGCTCGACTCCAACATTGCCGACATGAAGAACATCGGCGGAGCTCATGGCGGAGCGATTACCGCAGGCCTGTTCCTGCAGGAATTTGTGGGCGAAGGCATCCCATGGGCGCATATCGACATCGCAGGCCCAGCCTTCATTGATGCACCGTTCGAAGAACACCCCAAGGGCGGCACTGGCTACGGCGTCCGCCTTCTCGTCGACTTACTGGCCAACTTCGAGAAGCCCGCCAGCGCGTAATGGTGCGTTGCGCTACTGCAGCGCGGTGATGGTGACCGTGCCGAGCGCTTTGTTGAGCTCGGGTACCAACACATTGCGCATGGCGTAATTGCCCAGCACCGCATACACACAGAAGGCACGGCCGCCCTGTTGGCAAAAGCGTTGCGCCCCGGCCTGGCCCGGGAGGGGACGCTGCAGGTTGTTGGGCCCGAATTCGCGTGCTTCGAGCCTGGTGGGAAAAGGATTGTCGAACAGGGCCGTCGCTGCCGAAGCGTTCTCATACTCCAGCACAGCGAGGAACACGCTGGGTCGATCCATGGCTTCAACGGCGATACTCCCGAAGTCCCCTCGGCCGGTGGGGAGCGCAAAGTTGGATGCATGCAGCACGGGCTTCAGTTCGACGATGCTGTCGGTGGGATCGCCGTCGAGGTCGCGCACGTAAATCTCTGCATCCCAGCCTGCGGGCAGGTGAATGGAGATGCCATGTGCGGCAACTCGCGCGAATCGACTCATTGGTCGGCTCCGTTCTGGTGATCGACCAGCAGCGTGGATTCATGGGTTCCGCTTGGGGCTTTCATGTAATCGCACCCCCGAGGGCAGTCAGTGCCGTTAGCGCGGCGGCAATGGTTGCGATGCGATGTACGGAGCCTGACTGGCTGGCGATAGCGCGAAACAGACGTCGCAACGATGCTGGATCCTCGATGCGCCGAGTAGTGAAGATGAATGCGCCGCGGGTAGCGCCGAATGCGGCACCCAGCAGGAGGCCCTGTTGCCAAGACCCCGTCATTGCCGCTGCGATCCATGTGAGCCACACGGTAGATGTCGCGACGATTGTGGCGAGCCCGAGGCCGAGTTGGTAGCCGAAGCCGACCCCATAGATCCAGCCACGGTAGGTCGTGAGCCAGTCTTCGTTGACTTGGCGATGAATCGATGGGACCCGAAGGCCAGCAAACCCGAGGTCGGCTGCGACACCCAGCGCTCCAGCGCCAGCGAGCACCAGCAATGCAATGTCGGCATCGAGACTGCCGAACGTGACTTGGCCGAGAGCGCCGAAGATCAGGCCGGTGGTTGCCCCGCCTGCGATCGAGCCCACCATGTAGGCCGTGACGGTCAACCACCATCGGCTGTTGCGACTCCGTTCGCCGAACGGAGAGATGCTTGACAGCATCGATTCGCCTCAAGGCGACCACGTCGAGCGGACGGCGGCGACCACGGCGAGAATCAGGCCGAGTACTACAACGAGTGCGCTGGGGCTCACTCGTTGGTTCCCGGGTTCGGGTCGTGGCGGAGCCGGGGGTCGTCTGGCTCGATCCCGGCGGAGCTGAGGGCATCGTCGCTATCGCGTTCGCGCGCTGAGCCCCGAGAACGCGATGTCTTGGTGGAGGTGCCCTTGCGGGTGCGTCCGGTATCGGCGAGAGCTTGTTCGAGGAGGCCATTGACGCTGTCCCAGGTGGATGCTGCGCCTTCGCCGATGATCTCGCCGGCAGGACCGTCAATGAGCAAGAAATATGGAGAGACGGGGATCGCATAGTCGGTCCACGCCTCCGAAGACATCAGCACCGTGTGATTGTCCGGGGCGAGACTTGCCACGGTTGGCGCAGATTCGGCTTCGGGCCCTTGGGTGACAATGACCAACCTCGTGTCGGTCCCGGGGAGGTCAAGTTTGCGCGAGAAGGCATCCCAAAAGTCACGGCAGGTCAGACATCCCGATGACAAGAACGCGAGCAGGGTTGTATGGCGGGTCGCGACCACCGCTGCGCGCGCAGCGTTTCCGGCGGGCGTGACGCCGGAGATGTCGTGGGCAGCACCTTCGACACCGCGAGGCGCCGGGACCCCTGGCTGGGTCTTGAACGAGGCACTGTCGCTGTGGTCGTGCTCGCCGAGTTCTTCTTCGGTAATACCAAGCGCGTGCAGCGCTCGCAGGATGTCTGCATGGCTACGGAGGAGGCCTGCAACCAGGACGGCCAAGATGGCCACCACGACGCCGAGCGCGATGACCAGGGCGGTCATGGGGCCCCTATGCCACGGTGACGTCGACGCATCCCAAGAGGGGACCGTCTTCGCCGTCGCTGCCGTAGGTGTACACACAGACATTGTGGTCGCCAGCGGCGGCAGATACTTCGATGTCGAAGCCGCCGGTCTCATCGGCGCTTGGATACACCATTGCGACGTCGGGTCGGCTGTCGGTGCAAGCCGCGCGGTGAACCTCGGTGCCGTCGACCATGATCGCGACCTCTGCGTGGCCTCCGTCGGGGTCCAGTACCCAACCAATGACGCGGATGGCGCCCTGTTTGGCTTTGACCTTGTCGATTGCGCCATGGGGTCGTTCTGATGTGCCGACCGAGACCGTGGTACAACCCAGGCCGATGACCTCGCCATCTTCAGGGTTGGTAACGGTGGCGCAGACCGTGTTGGAACCGGGGTCGGCGGCCACGACCGTGGAGAAGCCGTGGTTGGCGCCGGCGCCAGAAAAGGTAGTGACCAGGTCTGACCGGTCCCGATCGGCGGCGATCTTGCCCCGGTGCACATCATTGAGATACAGATCGACGTCAACCACCTCGGACGAGCCTTCGGCCATTGCCCAGCCAGAGATCTCGATCATGCGGTTGACCCCCACCGCAGATTCAATGAGTCCGGTGGCAGCCCCCGCTGAGACCCGGACGGTCTTACAGCCCAATAACGTGTTGGTGCCGCCACCTTCATTCACGGCGTAGACGCACACTTCTTTGGTGCCGATGGTCGAGGCGAGGCTGATGTCGAAACCGTGCTCGTTGCCATATCCGCGGTAGGCAGCGCCTACATCGCTGCGGGTTTCGTCCGCCAGGGCGCCGATGGTCAGGTTGCCGTTGACGTAGATCGTGACGCTGATTGGGTCGATGGCGTCGGGGTCGATGGCCCAGCCCCGGACGCGGATCGTGCCCGGCTGGCCGTCAACAACGTCAAGCCCGCCCACGGGCAGGCTGCCAGTCTCGGTCAGGCACTGGCGATTGTGGTTGCGGGTGGCCTCGTCGGTGCGGATCGAGGTCGAACATGTCGGGTCGAGCTGCCACGGCGGCGTGCAGGTGATGACGCGACAGACAATCGGGCCAAGGCATTTGTCTTGTTGATTGCACTGGCCATACCGGAAGTGTGTGCAGCCCGCCTTGCGGTTCTTGCAGCTCCCGAGGGCGCAGCCACAAGGCGTGCCGTTGCACGATCCGCTGCAGATGCCGCTTGCGCCACAGCCGCAGCCATCACACGGGTTGTGGCAATCGAGGTAGTAGCGATTCGATCCGCCGCAATAGTTCGACCCGCTCACGCGCCACCAGCCGCCGTACAGCGAACCAGGTGGGCACCCGTTGGTGCCGTAGATCGTGCAGCAGAACTCGGTATAACCGTCGCAGCACAGTTGACTGCAGCTACATGAGGATCCGTCGCAGTTGCAGACCTGCGCATAGGCCGTGGCCGGCTTGGTGATGAAGTTCTTCGGGGCAACGGCCATAGCGGAGCCAACGACTGCGCTCTTGGCCAGGAAGCCGCGACGCGGGGAGCGGCGAGCAAGGAAGCGGCTTGTGGCGGCTGCGGCGCGTCGGCTCATGAGTGGTCGGACCTCGTCGTGCTGAGCGAGAACTCAGCGACCTGTTGCTGGGGAGGTGCGAGCAGGACTGGTAGGGCGGTCAGGACCAGGAACAATGAATAGAAACCCACGCCCACCAAAAGGACCAAGGCAACACTCTCGGAGGTTGGACCGTCGAGTGTTGTGAACAAGCCGTTGGTGCCGACGGCACCGAATGCGGCGGCAGCCGAGGCCAGGTTCACCACGACGTGCAGGGCTGATGGGGGAGCGCTGGCGCTACCAAAGCAACCACAGGTTGCGCCATCTCCGACTCGGAGGATGACGATTACGAAGGCGGCGAATGCGACATAGGCCATGCCGACCACTATCGGCAGAAATGTGCCGCCCCTGAATACCGCGGCGCAGGCGAGTGCGACCTCGCTCAGTCCGAGGGCGCGCACTGCTGAGAGTGGAACGTTGATGGAGGCAGCCTGCAAGGCTCGTCGGGCCGGAATCGGCGCCCAAAGCTTTGCGATGCCTCCCAGTCCCAGGATCGTGCAGATGATGAGGAAGGGTCCCGCCAGTGCGGTCATCGAGGCTCCAGGGTAGTCCCACGGTGGGCTCAGCGGTAGTCATTCGATCCGGATCTTGCCTCGGGTCTGCGTCGAGCAGGCCTCCGGGAGGGGACCGGGGGCTGGTTGGGTGACAGCCCGGGAGAGCGCGCTGAGAGCCGAGTTCTAGGCTGCTTCGGGGTCTGGGTGTGCAGCTGCAAGCGCCTCGGCGTGGCGGCTGTGGGCCCACTCGAGCGCTTGGTGTGCCACGGCGGGCTCGATACGCCAGGTGCTGAGTTGTCGTTCGGCTGCACCGACGTCTTCGCCGAGCTCGAGCAGCGTCAAGGCCAGGCGGCGTGCCTTGTGTTGGGCGTCGTCGCCTGCGGAGTGGAGTTGCGGTTGTTGCCAGTCGGCCTGGGCCCGTTGAACCGGACCAGGGAGCCGCTTGAGCTGACCTTGGGTGACGTGGGGCATGCGGCGTCGGACGCTGAGTTCGTCGTCACCGTGTTGCCGGGCCATGCCGAACTGGCAGGAGCGATCGATGGCTCGCATGAACGGGGAGTGTCGGCCGTTCTTCATTCCCAGACCGAGCGAGGTTGCCGTGTCGACGAGGTGGAGGTCGAAGCCATCAGGCTCGAGGTCCAAACGATCAGCCAACCGGCGCAGCAGCCACGTGGTTGACGGTCCAAGGACGCCCAGCCAGTAGTGCTCGACGTAGCGCGAGCGTGGGTCATGTCCGAGGTGATCGATGACTGGGTCAAGCCATGGCAGTACCCGAACTTGTGGCGGCAAGGTCGGCCGAGTCAGCAGGGAGGGGTGTCGATGTGATGGCCCGTTGCTCGGTCGGGTGGTGGGGTCGTGAGGTTCGGATGCATGAGGCACGGCGAGGTGGGTCCTTCAGCGTTAGTCGGTGGGCTCGAGCAGGGTTGAGCGAGCGGCGCTGGGGGAAGTGCCTGCACCTTAGATGCTGTTTAATGCTATTTAAATATGTTTCTGTATTTGTTGGCAATGATCGCGATCGTGACGGCGCATCGAGATTGAGTGAGCGGCCTCGGTTGTGTCATGGCCTGTTGAGCGATGAGGCCAGTAGGGTCGCTGGCCATGGACCGTGGAGCAGACCAACCCCCCACTGACCCTGCGCTCATCGATCTCGCCACCGAACTGGTTGACGGTGCTCAACGGATCGCGGTGTTGACGGGAGCCGGAATCTCGACTGACTCAGGAATCCCTGACTTTCGAGGGCCGAACGGTATCTGGACGAAGAACCCAGGTGCCGAGAAAGCGTCCAATATCGAGTACTACGTTGCAGATGCGGAGGTTCGCAAGAAGAACTGGTCGCTGCGCGCTGAAGGTGCATTGTGGGCCAACGTCGAACCCAACCTCGGCCACCATGCCCTGGTCGCGCTGCAAACGCGTGGCATTCTGCACACGCTGCTCACCCAGAACGTCGACGAATTGCATCAGCGGGCCGGCGTCCGACCCGACCTTGTCGTCGAGATTCACGGCACCACGCGCAAAGTCGCATGCCTCGAGTGCGAATATCGTGACGACATCGAGATAGTGCTCGATCGGGTCCGGGCCGGTGAGGAAGACCCGATGTGCACGTTCTGCGGTGGGATCCTCAAGTCGGCGACCGTCTCGTTCGGGCAGAATCTTGTGGCCGAGGATCTCAAGCGAGCCGAGGTGGCAGCCAACGAATGTGACTTGATGTTGGCTGTGGGTTCGACGTTGTCGGTCTATCCGGTCGCGAATGTGGTCCCCATGGCTGCCGCCCACGATGCGCCCGTCATCATCGTCAACGGCGAGTCCACCCCGTTCGATTCGATAGCCGAGGTCGTGATCAACGCGGGCATCTCTGATGTTCTCCCCGTCATCTGTGGGTACGAATCCCCTTAAACCCGATCTACTTGGTAAGGTATAGTCACTTCCCCCGGGCTCGCCCAGGCTGAGCCGGCCCGGACGACCAACAACAGGCCCGAGCACCCCACCCAAGGACGACACCATGGCGAGCTTCCGAGAGCTGCTCAACGATGCCAAGAGCAAGATCAACGAGGTCACCACAGCCGAAGCCGAATCCCTGTTGGCCGACGGCTGGACGTTGCTCGACGTGCGCGAACCCGACGAGTACGAACAGGGTGCGGTCCCTGGCTCGATCCACATTCCGCGAGGTCAACTCGAAAGCAACGTCGAGAACCGCATTGCGAAGAAGGACACGAAGATCGTCGCGATGTGTGCCGGGGGTGTCCGTTCTGCCTTTGCTGCAGAAACCCTTGCCATGCTCGACTACGGCGAGGTCGTGTCGATGGACGGCGGGTTCAATCGTTGGAAGGACGAGGGCCGCGACTGGGCGACTCCCAAAACGCTCGATCCTGCGCAACGGAACCGCTACCAGCGCCATCTGTTGTTGCCTGAAGTGGGCGAGGAAGGCCAACTGGAGCTGCTCGGGGCAAAAGTGTTGTGCCTCGGCGCCGGTGGATTGGGATCACCTGCGGCGCTCTACATGGCAGCAGCCGGTGTCGGCACGATTGGCATCGTCGACATGGACGTCGTCGACGAGTCGAATCTGCAGCGTCAGATCCTGCACAACCAGGATCGGATTGGCGATCGCAAGGTTGATTCGGCCAAGAAGACGCTCAATGCGCTGAACCCCGACGTCAACGTGGTCACCCACGACGTTCGGCTGGATGCGAGCAACATCTTGGACATCATTGCCGGCTACGACGTGATCGTCGACGGCGCCGACAACTTCCCGGTGCGCTACATGCTCAATGATGCATCGGTGAAGCTGGGTATCCCGGTGGTACACGGCTCGATCTTCCGCTTCGAAGGTCAGATCACGGTGTTCGATCCGAAGAATGGCCCGACGTACCGCGACATGATCCCCGAACCACCTCCAGCCGAGATGGCGCCCAGTTGTGCCGAAGCAGGAGTGTTGGGTGTGTTGCCCGGGATTGTGGGCAGTATCCAGGCGCTCGAGGCGATCAAGCTGATCCTGGGTCTTGGCGATTCGCTCGTGGGGCGTCTGTTGGCCTTCGACGCCAACGAGATGAGCTTCCGTGAATTCAAGTTGCGTCGCGATCCCAGCCTTGAAATCACCTACGAGAACCGCGACGCCATCCAGGTCGTAGAGCTCGACGGACTCTGCCAGCCGGCGCCTTTGGTTGCGCCTGGGTGACCAGCTTGGCGGCCGATGTCATGAGCACACCCGCCATGTGGCCCCCGACATCACCTCCAGCATTCTTTGTCTCACTGGCGCGCTCACTAACCTGCGGTGCGTGAGCTGGTTGGAAGCACTGCGCATACCGCACAGGCTGATGGACGACTGGGTATCAACGCGTGCCCGGGGCACCTCATGAAGTTGCTTATCACAGGCGCAAGCGGTCAGCTCGGAGTCGAGGTAGTGGCTGCGGGTGCGGTGTCGGGCCACGACGTCGTGGGCTTGGATCGCAAGAGCCTCGACATCACCGATGTGGCAGCCGTGCATCGAACCATCGAAGCGGTCGCTCCTGACGTGGTGATTAATTGCGCGGCCTTCACCGCTGTCGACCGGTGCGAGACCGAGCCCCAGGCTGCAGGAGCCGTCAACCACCATGCTGTTGGCGAGCTCGGTGAAGCGTGCGACGTGTTCCTGGCGCACCTCCTGCATGTATCGACCGACTACGTGTTCGCCGGCGACAAGGTCGGCCCCTACATCGAGGGCGACGAACCCCACCCCATCAACGTCTATGGCCATACCAAGCTTGCGGGTGAGCATGCGCTCGATCCGCGCCACACGGTGGTTCGTACGTCGTGGTTGTTTGGGGCCAGCGGGAACAACGCCGTACGCCATGTCATGGGTCAGGTCGAGCGGGGCGAGACACCACGCTTCGTCACCGATCAACGAGGCTGCCCCACGTTCACCCCCGACCTGGCTCCGAAGTTGATCGAGCTAGCCGAACTCCGAGCCTCGGGCCTCTTCCACATCACGAACCAAGGCGAAGTCTCCTGGTTCGAACTTGCTCGCGAGGTCGTGGCCGCTCTGGGACTCGACCCCGACATCGTCCAGCCCATTCTGTCGGCCGACTTGCATCCGTCGCACGCGGCACGACGCCCCGCCAACTCGGTCTTGGACAACACCGAGCTCGTGGCCCGCGGGCTCGAATTGTTGGGTCCCCACGACGAAGCCCTGGCCCGGCTGGTGACCGACCTCATCGAGCGCTGAGGCAATAACTGCCCTCCGGGCCGGGCCGGGCGGTTCCTCCCGCGTGGCCACGCGACTGGGTGGGTTAGACGACGACGCAGCCGAGCAGCATGTGCTCGCCGGGGCCGAGGTTGTCGGCGTATACGCAGAGCTGGTGGGCGCCGCCGCCGACATCGACGGTGGCAGCGTAGCCGCGACTGCTGCCTTCACCGAAGGCAGCGTCGATGTCGAAGCGGGACTGGTTGGCTGGGATTTCAGCGACAACCTCGCCGTCGACACGGATCTCGACGTTGACGGTTGCCGCGCTGTCGGGATCGAACACCCAGCCGCTCACCCAAACGCTGTTGCCGGATCTGTCGGTGTCGTCGACCGCTCCGATTGGATCTTCGCCGCCGAGAACGGTGACCTTGTACTTCGTTGACAGGATCTGGCGACTCAGGCCACCACCTTGGGACGCAACGCCGCTGTTGATGGAGTTCCGGAACGAGTTGCCCGACATTTGGCCGTTGCCGTTGACACCAAAGACCGTGACGGTCGCACGATCCACCCGGCCCGAGGCGCCGATGTTGCCCGATATGGCAACATCGGTGACTGCTCCTACTTGGGCCAACCCGCTGGTGGATAGCCATTGGCCAACCTCTGTGCCGGTGTAGTCCCGACTCCAGGTTGCATACGGATTCCCGAACGAATCGAACGGGTCGGGCTGAGGAACCAGGTAGGGGAGCGAGGTGACAAAGACGTAGCCGCTGTCTTCGCTGTGTCCGCCGTTGGAGGACGAATAGAACGCCGTGATGGGGTCGCCGTTGTAGAGCATCACTTGCTCAGACGTGGCATCCACTGCAGCGGTCCAGATGGGCCCGAACTCGCCGATCTCCTTGCTGAGGCCGTGGTACACCTGATCATCGACGGTGGAGTACAGATCCCAGGGGTAGTTCCAGCTCGACGAGGCTCGCCGTGCGGTAATGCGGTCGAATCCGTAGGTCCGCCCCGCTACCGCCTGGGTCTGCAGGGCGGCACTGGGCCAGGAGGCTGGGACCTCGGCCAAGCCGTAGATGTATTGGTCCATCGTGAGTTGTTCGAGCACTACCCAAAGCGTCGAGTTGGGAGCGAAATCGCGTTCGGAGATGACCAGCTCGCCCCACTGATAGCTATTTCCTGAGGTGCCGATCGACACCTTGTCAATGACGTCGACCAGAATCGGCTCGCCCTGAATGAAGCGGATCGAGATCTGGTCGCCTACGCACTCGTCGCCCAACTCTGGGTCGATGCATACGTTCTCGCCGCTGGGTTTGATGATCGTAAATCCGCCGGGGATCTTGTCGATCGTGAGCCGTACTTCGTTGCGATGGTTGTAGATGACTTCGCCGTCGGCATCAATGATCTGGACGTCGCCGGTTGGTTTGACGACGGTGCCCGAGCCGCTATGAATATGAATAGCCACGTCGTCGGGGGTTTCCGCGGTGGTGAGCTCGGCTCCCGGGTAGTAGAACTCGAGGATCTCCTCGTGTGTTTGGCCGTCAACGGCGCGCCCGTAAGCACCGTATTGGCTCATCCCGATGCCATGGCCCCACCCGCCGCCTTGGACGGTGATCATGGAGTCGATGTCGCTCTGTGCGAGCGCTGGAACTGCCGTTGCGGCCAATGCCGCGACGAGGCTAATGCCGATAGCCGCGGCATACCGATGCCGCAGTTTGATGGTCATGAGATCCTCTGGTTTCGCTGCCCGCGATACGCCATGTTCGCGGTTCTTGGAGGTGTGTTCAAGGGAGGGGCCCAGTTTCGGTGTGGGTGCTGACTTGTCGCGCCGACTTCGGTGGCCCGACGAGGAACCCGGCGCCCCATGTGAGGTGCATCGTGGGGAAGATCCCGGCCAGCGCAGCGGCTTCCTCGAGGCTCGAAGCTTCGTGGGCGCTGGCTGCCAGGACCGCTGCTGCGTAGGTGGCAGGGGCCGCGAGCATCCAGCGGTGACCCGAGGCTGCGCCGATGGTCGCGGCCACAATGGCGACCACGGTCGCTGGGGCGATGAGTTGGCGCGGTTTGGCCGATCGCGGGTGCCGACGAACAACTTCGCGTTTCCACTGTCCGTATTGGAAGTATTGACTCGCGAGCCGGCGGGCGCTCGAACGGGGCCGATATCGGACGACCAGTTCTGGATCGAAGAAAATGAGATGACCGGCGTCGCGGAGTCGCCAGTTGAGCTCGTAGTCCTGATTGCGCACGAGCGACTCATCGAAGGCGCCGACAGACCGCAAGGTCTCGGCATCGAATACTCCGAGATAGACCGTGTCGGCTGGCCCCTCGTCCCCGCCGTAGTGGAATTTGGCATCGCCGACGCCGAAGACAGAGCTCATGGCTCGGGCAACGGCGCGTTGATAGGAGGCCTCTCCTTCGGCTGCTTGGACGCCGCCGACATTTGCGGCTCTGGTGCGCTCCATGGTTTCCACTGCTCGCGCGACATAGCCCGGCGGAAGTTCGCAGTGGGCGTCCACCCGTACGATCACCGTTCCGGTGCTGGCTTCCAGCGCCTGGTTGAGGCCGGCGGCCGTTCCCCCTGCCGGGTTGGCGACGACGTGGACCCTCGGGTCCAAGGCCAAGGTCGCGGCGACTGCCGCTGAGTCATCGGCCGATGGCGCAAGGCCGATCACCACATCAAGGACGCCCGGATAGTCCTGGGATAAGACTGAAGACACGGCGGCTGTCATGTGCGCAGCGTCATCGCGCGCGGGCATGATGGCAGTGACAGCTGGCGGTGTGTTACTCATCGGAAATGGCCGGTGGACATCTGGTTACAGACGGCCGGTTACGACCGTCCACACGGTGCGCAGGATGATCTGGAGGTCGAGGATGGGCGACCAGTTCACGAGGTACTGAAGATCGTGGCCCAGTTTGAACCCTGGGTCGGTGTGGTAATGACCGTGCACCTGGGCGAGACCTGTCAGTCCTGGCGGAATATCGTGGCGTCGGCCGTAGCCGGGGATGATGATTTCGTACTGTGCGGCGAACTCAGGACGTTCGGGCCGAGGCCCAACAATCGACATCTCGCCGCGGAGGATGTTCCAGAACTGGGGGAATTCATCCAACCGGCTCTTGCGAACCCAGCCCATGCCGCGCACGACTCGGGGGTCGGCCCCGGTGGCCTTCACTGGTCCCGATGTATCTTCGGCTCCGACGACCATGCTCCGGAACTTCACGATCGTGAAGACCTTCCCGAAGCGTCCGACCCGTTCTTGGCGATGGATGATGTGCTTGCCCGCAACGATCCGGACATACAGCGCCACCAACGCGCCAATGATCACCAGGATGGGCAGCGCCAAGATGAGATATGCCAAGTCGGTCACGCGCTTGAAACGGGCTCGATGGGTGGCCAATGCGTGCGCCCGGAGAGCAACGAATGGCATGCCGGCAATTTGGCGAGTGCGCTGCAGGCCAAGCAGCGTGTCGGCTGGGCTGATGCGGTGGAAAATGCCGATCCGTCGTTCTTCGAGTTCCTCGAGGGGATGGGGGTAGATGTCGCTGAGGGTGCCACCACTGAGCAGCAGGGCATCGGTTGCGTGGACCCGAGCGATGGCTTCTTCGAGATGGTCGACGTTTGCGACCTGGCCGGCGATGACCACGTTGGGTTCGGAGATTTGAAGGTGGGACTGAGCAAGGCCGATGTCATCGGGCGTCCCGACCAACAAGACTCGAGCATTGCCGTACCGCTTGCCGCGGAGTCTGTTGGCCAACCATCGATTGAATGCAATTCCGAGTGATGCGAAGACGAGCAGGGTGAGCAGGTTGCCGCGGGGCACGAGGTAGCGCCCGGTCAGCAGGGCGGCGGTGCCGTCGAGGAGAACCGCGGCGAGGGTGAGGGCGGCGGTGCGGGGGAGCCAAAGTCGAGCGCCCATCCGTTTGATTGGTTCGTACAGCCCGCCGAAGTAGTACACGACGAGGTGGAGGGCGGTCGCAGCGATGAAACCGGCCACATATTCGCTGACCGGTTTCGTGTTGAATCCGGCGTCCCACCAGACGCGGACAAGAACCGAACCGGCTAGCACGATCTGCAGAGTCAAGAAGTCGGCGATGTGGAGCCAACGCAGGCCCAAGGGCAGACGCCGGTGCGGGCGCCTGCTGTCGAAGCCGGGTTCTGCGACATGATTGTCGTCGTGGACGCGAGTGTCTGCCATGGCAAGGTGGCGTTTCGAGGGCACGAAACACGCAAGCGTAGATTGTACGCGGGATTGCGTCCCTGCTGGGGTTCGGTGCCTCGATCGGTGTAGTAATGACTTCAGTTATTGTTGAGATTCACGGATCTCGGTGA
>Ga0302127_10000207_pt1 | contig 30289 bp, 31 predicted proteins | sample CB4_SCM_MG_FD_204452 | JGI IMG/M metagenome (GOLD analysis project Ga0302127, IMG submission 204452) | Marine microbial communities from Western Arctic Ocean, Canada - CB4_SCM | ecosystem: Environmental > Aquatic > Marine > Oceanic | place: Canada: Western Arctic Ocean | collected 2017-09-24
CATCATCAATGCCCGATTCACGCACCACGATATCGCGTTCAAGCTCGGGTAGGGGGTAATCGAAGTCAATGGCAACGAATCGTTGGCGTGTGCTCTGCTTAAGGTCTTTGAGGACGCTTTGGTAACCGGGGTTGTAAGAGATTGCCAAGCAAAATTCTTGGGGGGCGTTAAGCAGTTCACCGGTCTTTTCCAGCGCCAGTTGCCGCCGGTCGTCGGCCAGCGGATGTATGACCACGGTGGTGTCTTTGCGCGCCTCGACGACTTCGTCGAGATAACAAAGTGCCCCGGTCCGAATGGCCTGCACCAGCGGTCCGTCTATCCAACGGGTCTCACCTCCAACAATCAGGTAACGCCCCACGAGATCCGAGGCGGTCAGGTCATCGTGACAGGAGACAGTCACCAAAGGCCGTTTCAATCGCCACGCCATATGCTCCATGAAGCGGGTCTTGCCACAGCCTGTTGGCCCTTTGAGCAGTACCGGTAGCTGGTTGCCCCAGGCCGCCTCAAATAGGGATATCTCCTGCCCTTGCGCGGCATAAAAGGGTTCGGCTTCGATAAGATGGCTGTCGGGTTGGGATTGGTGCATGGGCTGTTATCCAGATCCAGAGCCAATGGCCTGGTTTGTCACAAGAACAGATAAAACACGCAGGATACGACACTTAAGCGTAGTTCTACAAAAACCCCATCAGCTCGAGTCGATAATAATAGTTATTTACAATATTAACAAAAACAAATATTAGTAAATATACTTAACTAATTTAAGAGATACACGTGTCTGGAAAAAAGGTTGCCCAAGTCCTGAAAATTCTGGGAAATGCTCATTGCCTTTGCATTATGCTGCGGCTGTTAGGCGAGGGGAAAACTCTGGAAAACCTATCCCAGACCACCGGATTATCGCCCGCAACGGTCACCTACTATGTGAACCGGCTGTGCCAGCGTAACCTGGTCAAGGGCGAACGTCAGGGCCACCAAGTCTCTTATAGCGTCAACGCCGAAAATACAGATGCTTTGGCACTGTTGCAGAGCGTGGCGGCGTTGTACTGTGAACAGCGAGTGCCAGTTAAGTCTTTTCCCCACCCCAAGGCCGTTTAAAAACTGGCCCGCATCAGTTTTTTTCCAAGAGTTCAACACCAAAAGCTGTTTATTGATCCAACGCACCCACTCTGGCGGGGAATAGCGACCAACGGGGGCCAGACCCGTACACCAGCGCGGCCCACCGTTGCCGGAAGGCGAAGCGATGCTAAGTTTCATCTACGGGTCATAGGGGGCGTTTCAAGCAGCACGGCTACTAGCCTATGTACTCTTGATAAACGCCAGCCATCTGCAGCTCCGGGCAATGATCTGGGTCGCTTGAAAATGCCCATCAGAACGCAAGCGTTTAGGGTTGGAGGTGTAGCTGCGCAAGTATGCCTTGCACCCCACAAGGGTTATCTGGATGCAAAGGGGGTGCGCGCAGCCAGTTGAGCGTACTCTTGCCCCTTAAAACAACGACCGAGCGATCCCAGCCGCTAAAGGCCTTGACACGCTCTTGTGAGAGAACGCCCAGTATTTTCAGGGCCAAGGTTTAGGTACGGATGTGCCCTGCTCAGACGCTGAACGGTTCAGCCAGTTTTTTTCGAACGGCCACATTTTTTAACCGGACGTAACGTGGCAATCCGTTTTTGTCGTACGTCGGATAATCCTCTCCTCGAATCAGCGGTTCCAGGTAGCGTCGGCAGCGAGCCGTGATACCGAAGCCATTTGGGCTGATGAAGTTGCGCGGCATCATTTTCTCACGGTTGGCAACGCGCTTCAGGCTGGCCTCACCGATTTTCCAGCGGTAAGGTTGGTTCGAGGTGCGCACAATCGTGGGCATCACCGCGTTCTTGCCAGCCAACGCCATTCGCACGGCTGCTGCGCCGGCGGCGTAAGCGTGTTCTACATCCGTGCGTGAGGCGATATGTCGTGCTGAGCGTTGCAGGTAATCGGCAACCGCCCAGTGGTACTTCAAGCCCAGATCTTCTTTGACCATCGATGCCACGACCGGGGCAACACCCCCCAACTGGGCATGGCCAAACGCATCCCGCAGGCCCTGATCAGCCAGAAACCGGCCATCTTTGTCGCGAACGCCTTCTGAGACTACAACAGAGCAGTAGCCGAAACGGCTGACTTTCTTATCGACCAGAGCCATAAAGCGTTTGCGGTCAAAAGCCACCTCGGGGAACAGGATAATAATGGGTATCGGGGTTTTTTCATCGCTGGCCAATCCGCCGGCTGCGGCAATCCAGCCGGCATGGCGGCCCATAACCTCAAGGATAAATACCTTGGTTGAGGTTTTAGCCATCGAGGCGACATCGAAACTGGCTTCACGCGTGGAGATAGCGATGTACTTGGCGACAGAGCCAAAGCCCGGGCAGTTGTCGGTGATTGGCAGGTCATTATCGACCGTCTTGGGCACATGGATGGCTTGAATCGGAAAGCCGGTCGTTTTCGACAGTTGCGATATTTTGAGGCAGGTGTCGGCAGAGTCGCCACCGCCGTTGTAGAAAAAATAGCCAATATCATGAGCTCGGAAAACGGCAATCAGTCTTTCGTACTGCGCACGGCTTTCCTCAAGACTTTTGAGTTTGTAGCGACACGAGCCAAAAGCGCCCGAAGGCGTTGTTTTTAGTGCCGCAATCGCGCTTTTGCTTTCACGGTTGGTGTCGATAAGGTCTTCGGTCAGGGCACCAATAATGCCGTTACGACCGGCGTACACCTTGTTGATGCGGTCGCGGTGTTGCCGGGCGGTTTCGATTATCCCGCAGGCGCTGGCGTTAATGACTGCGGTTACCCCGCCAGACTGGGCATAAAAGGCGTTCTTGGCTTTGCTCATAGCGTGATGTTCTCGTTAGGGAGGTCCGGATAAAGGATTTTGGTCGGGCAAAAATTCATGATGGGGCGCCATGTTATCTGCTCAAATGAGAGGGTAATCGGCTCGGAACACGACTCTGGAGGGAGCCATATGGCCTGCTTCATCACCAGGAATGATTTTAGCGCAGTGCTCCAAGGGCGTCCTATGAACAGAACTTGCGGTACCGGTTTGATCTTTTTATGCTCCACTGTTCATTGACAGTGCACAAAAGGTCACTATAGTGTACGCCCGTTTTCGAGCCCCTCGCCTGGCTAACGTTACCGTTTAGGTGGGGTTGATAGGCTGTTGCCAAGGGGTGTTTTCGGCTCCAGTCACTGTTTTGTGGAGATGTCATTATGAGAATCGTTTTGTTGGGGGCCCCCGGGTCCGGCAAAGGAACCCAGGCCAAAATGATGGCCCAAAAGTACAAGGTTCCTCAGATTTCCACGGGCGATATCTTACGTACCGCCATCGCGGAGAAAACGGAGATCGGCAAGAAAGTCTCAGCGATCATGGAAGCCGGAGAGTTGGTGTCAGATGACATCGTGATCGATGCGGTCACCGATCGGCTGCGGGCTAACGAAAGTCGCCGTGGTTTCGTTCTGGACGGCTTTCCCCGCAATATCCCACAGGCCCAGGAACTGGATACCCGACTGGGCTGGCTGGGTCGACCGCTTCAATTGGTGTTGCAGTTTGCCCTTGATAACGAGATTGTGATCAAGCGCGTTACCGGCCGGCTAAGCTGTGATGAATGCGGTGCGATATACAACCGCTTTTTTTCCCGCCCGAACCAGTCCGGGGTGTGCGATAAATGTGGTTCGAAGCAGCTTTCCCACCGATCTGATGACACCGAGAAAACTGTGCGTACGCGCCTGCAAACCTATGATCAAGATACGGCGCCGCTTAGCGCCTATTACAAGGCGCAGCACAAGTTGCGCACTATTCAGGCAGGTGGCGAAGTGGAACAGATCTTTTCCGTCATCTGTGAAGTGGTCGATATAGAGATTCGACCTTTGGAGAAAAAAGTCACCGCGCCGAAGTCTGCGCGCCCGCAAGTGGTCACCACGAAGTTGACAACCACCAAAAAAGTGGCGAAAAAGCCAGAAGTTAATAAACCCGCAGTCAAGAAAGTGGCTAAGAAGGTTGCGAAAAAGGCCGCCAGCAAAGTGGAAAAAAAGCCAGCGGTAAAGAAACCGACCGCGGCCACGGTGAGAAAAGCCACCAAAAAAGTGGCAAAAAAGCCAGAGGTTAATAAACCTGTAGTCAAGAAAGTGGCTAAGAAGGTTGCGAAAAAGGCCACCAAAAAAGTGGCAAAAAAGCCAACCCTCAAGAAGCCAGTCGCCAAAAAGGCTGTAACCAAAAAAGTGGCAAAAAAGCCAGCAGCCAAGAAAACGGCCAAGAAGCGCCCGGGCAAAAAAAAGTAGGCGCGTTAAAAGGAATTATCGATGAGCATTTACCCCGCCACGCGAATGCGGCGCCTACGCAAAGATGCGTTCAGTCGCGCGCTGGTGCGTGAATCACGATTGTCCATAGACGATCTGATCCAGCCAGTCTTTGTTTGTGACGGCACCGGGGTACGTCAGGCAGTGTCGTCCATGCCGGGTGTCGAACGCTTAAGTCTCGATCTCTTGCTGGAGCGGGCCGAAAGACTCGATGCCTTGGGCATTAAGGCCATTGCTATTTTCCCAGTGATCGATGCCGTGCTCAAAACGGCTGATGCGACCGAAGCCTACAATCCCCAAGGGTTGGTGCCACAGGTGGTCAGCGCTTTGCGTGAACACCTACCGGAAATGGGCATCATTACCGATGTTGCATTGGATCCGTATACCAGCCATGGCCAGGATGGCCTACTGGATGAACAAGGATACGTCAGCAACGACACGACAGTAGAGACACTGGTCCGTCAGGCGCTATGCCATGCTCGGGCCGGCGCCCAGGTGGTTGCCCCCTCGGACATGATGGACGGGCGCATTGGCGCAATTCGTGACGCGCTTGAAGAAGAAGGTCAGGTCAATACTCGCATCCTTGCCTATTCGGCGAAATATGCGTCTTCTTTCTACGGCCCGTTTCGTGACGCCGTAGGATCTGCAGCCAACCTCGGTGGCGGCGACAAGTACTCTTACCAGGTAGACCCGGGCAACACCGATGAAGCCTTGCGCGAAGTCGAATTGGATCTCGCCGAGGGAGCAGATATGGTAATGGTCAAGCCCGGTATGCCGTATCTGGATGTGGTGCAGCGGGTCAAGCACGAGCTGGGTGTACCGACTTTTGTCTACCAGGTCAGTGGGGAGTACGCCATGCTTTGCGCTGCCGCACAGAACGGCTGGTTGGATCGCAAGGCAGTTGTGCTCGAATCTCTGCTGGCTTTTAAACGCGCGGGTGCAGATGCCATCCTGACCTATTTTGCTGAAGAAGTTGCACTTTGGATGCAAGAGCAATAGCCTTTAACCCAAGCTCGGCCTAGCCGAGACTTTTCTCCAATCACTATGTCATCACACCCTCGCCCCACCCGTATCGTTTTGCATCAAGGCTCTCGTACACTCGAGGTCGATTTTGATGACGACAGTCATTTCATGTTGTCCTGTGAATACCTGCGGGTGTACTCACCCTCTGCCGAGGTACGCGGCCACGGCCCTGGGCAGGAAGTGCTGCAAACGGGCAAAGAGACCGTCAACATCACCCAGGTAGAAGCGGTTGGCGCCTATGCCGTCAAGTTGCATTTTGACGATGGCCATAACACCGGTCTTTACTCGTGGGAGACACTGTATGAACTGGGATCCCACCAGGATCGTCTCTGGCAGGCCTACCTGGACGATCTGACCAAGGCGGGCTTCGAGCGCAAACAAGACGCCTGACGCGCCCACGCACCATTTCGATCATGGGTGAAAAGGCAACACATTTCGGCTTCAGCGAGGTAGACCCCGCCGACAAGGCTACCCGGGTCGGCCAGGTCTTTGAATCGGTAGCCGATCGTTACGACTTGATGAACGACCTGATGTCACTGGGAGCTCATCGGTTGTGGAAAGATTTTGCCCTGGCGCGCAGTAGCGTACGCGCTGGGCATCGGGTGTTGGATGTTGCAGCTGGCAGTGGTGATATGACAGCACGCTTTGCGCAACGTGTCGGTGATGCCGGGCAGGTTGTGATGACTGACGTTAACCCAGCTATGCTCGAACAGGGCCGTAGACGTCTGATCGACAAGGGCATTGGCAGCAATGTGGAATTCTTGCTCGCCGATGCCGAGGCGCTGCCATTGATGCCGGGGGGTTTCGATTGCGTGTGCATCGCGTTTGGCCTGCGCAACGTCACTCGTATCCCCAAGGCGCTGGAGTCGATGGCACAAATGCTTCGCCCTGGCGGGCGTGTGGTGATCCTGGAGTTCTCGCACCCGGTGTCCGAGTGGCTGTCACGCGCCTATGATCTTTTTTCTTTCTCAGTCATCCCGCCATTGGGTCGCATGGTGACGGGTGACGAGGCGAGTTATCGTTATCTCGTGGAATCGATTCGGCGCCACCCGGACCAGAACCGGCTCAGCCAGATGATGCGCGAAAGCGGTTTTGAGGACGTCAGTTACCATAACCTCAATGGCGGTATCGTGGCCCTGCATCTCGGTTTTCGTTACTGAAGCGTTGCCCGCACGAGTGATGAAACCTTTACAGCACCGACTCGAAGGCGTACTTAATCGCGTGATCAGTGATTCCGCTGCATTGCCTAAGTTGCGACCTCTGGAAGGTCGTGTGGTTGCGATATTGGTTAAAGGGCTTGCGCGCACCGTGTATTTTTCAGTTCATGATGCCCAGGTACGGCTCGCACCCGTACCCTCGGGGCAAGCTGATGTCAGCATATCCGGGACACCTGGCGCTTTCACCCGCGTTGTCCGCAGCGGTTTCGATCCTTCGGTTTTTCGCGATGGCAGTCTGACACTCGAAGGAGACCCCGAAACGATTGCCGATCTCAAGACTCTGCTGGGCGCTTTGAACCTGGACGCAGAGGAGGCTCTGGCCCAAGTGCTTGGCGATACCTTGGCGCACAAAGCGGCTAATGGGGCGCGAACGCTTGGCCACTGGGCGGCCGACGCGACAGATTCGGGCACAGCCAACGTGGCAGAGTTTCTGGTCGAGGAGGCCCGGCTGCTGGCCAGCCGGCCACGGGTAGAACGTTTTATTGCCGGTGTGGATCAGTTACGTGACGACGCCGAACGACTAGGTCAGCGCATAGAGCGTTTGGCGAATTCCCACAAGGCCAGGTAGGGCGAGTGCTAAACAGTTCCTGGCGAATGTTACGAATTGTCCGTGTACTGGTACGGCATGGGCTCGATGAGTTCGTGTTTACTTTGCATCTGTTTCGCCCGTATCGCTTTTTGTTGTTCTTGTTTCCGGGGTACTGGTTTCGCGATCGGAATGTCCCTCGCGGCCAACGCCTGCGCGAAGCCCTGGAAGAACTGGGGCCGGTTTTTGTCAAGTTTGGTCAGGCAGTCTCGACCCGCCCGGATCTAATTCCTGCCGACATTTCTGTGGAACTAACACGGTTGCAGGACGATGTGCTGCCGTTTCCCGGCGACGAGGCCCGCGAGGTAATCGAACGCGCCTTAGACGCGCCGCTCAGTGAGCATTTCGCCAGTTTTGATATTCAACCCCTGGCGTCGGCATCGGTGGCACAGGTGCACGGGGCAACCCTGCAAGACAGCACCGAGGTGGTAGTTAAAGTGCTGCGGCCCGGAATCGAGAAGGTGATTGAGCAGGATCTTCAGTTGCTCTACCAGTTGGCACGGCTGGCCCAGAGACACTGGCCGAACGCCAGGCGCTTGCGCCCGCTTGAGGTTGTCGATGATTACGACAAAACGATCCACGACGAGCTCGATATGATGCGCGAAGGCGCAAATGCCAGCCAGCTGCGTAGCAATTTTCTGGATTCAGATATGATCTATGTGCCCCAGATCTATTGGGATCATAGCTGTCGCGAGGTCCTGGTGATGGAGCGTATCGAGGGTATTCCGATACGCGATATCGATGCGATCCGGGCGGCTGGCATAGATTTGCGCAAGTTGGCCCATAATGGCGTTGAGATCTTTTTTACCCAGGCCTTTCGTGATGGCTTCTTTCATGCCGATATGCATCCGGGTAATATTTTTGTCAGCCCTCAAGGCCAGTATCGGGCAGTTGATTTTGGCATCATGGGTACGCTTGCCGAAGCCGACAAACGCTATCTTGCTGAGAACCTGCTTGCGTTTTTTAACCGTGATTACCGAGCAGTCGCTATGGCTCACCTGCGCGCGGGCTGGGTGCCGGCCACCACCCGCCCAGAAGAATTCGAAGCCGCTGTACGCACGGTCTGCGAACCGATTTTTGCCCGGCCGATCAGTGAGATCTCTTTTGGCCACCTGGTGATTCGCCTATTCCAGGTTGCTCGACGTTTCGATATGCCGGTACAGCCGCAATTGGTGCTACTGCAAAAGACTTTGCTCAATATAGAAGGCCTTGGCCGGCAGCTCTATCCCGAGCTGGATCTATGGGAAACGGCGAAGCCTTTTCTTGAGCGCTGGATGCGTGAGCAGGTTGGTCCGCGGGCTCTGGCCCGGGCACTGCGCCGTGAACTGCCTACGGTTTTACCGTTACTGCCAGAATTGCCGGGCCTGGTTCACGAATTGTTGCGACGCCAGCGCGACGGTCAGCTGGTGATTCGTACCGGGAGTGACGATGCCGAGCAGCTCGCTCGCGATTTAAAACACCGCACCCGCCAGCGCGATGGTCTGATGCTGGGCGGTGCATTGCTGCTGGGCGCAATTGTCTTGTTTCTGGGTTCCGAGGTTCTGGCTCTGGGGGTGCTGGCCACTGCAGGTGCTGGGATGCTGACGGTTTGTGGGGCGTTGCTGATTGGAATTTTCAGCCTGGGTCGCTAAAAGAACAACTTTAAGTTGCGCGGTTGTTACCGGCGCGATTGATAACGGTCGCTAAATCGGCTAATCCTTAGTTTTTTACTTGGTTTTTGCCAGCAAAATCCCTATAATTCTACTCAGGAATTAAATCGTTGTAATCAGCCGAAAAACCAGTTGTTTGGCACTTTTTGCCATAACAGGTCAAAACGCTTCCAGAAAAACGTATCGTATTCGTATCATTTATAAGGAGATAATAGATATGCGCCTGACTACCAAGGGTCGTTATGCGGTCACTGCCATGTTGGATCTGGCACTACAGGAGGGTAGACGGCCGGTTACGCTCCAGGATATTGCTGTGAACCAGGAGATATCACTGTCCTACCTGGAGCAACTTTTCGCTCGTTTGCGCCGCAATGGGTTGGTCCGCGGTACTCGTGGCCCCGGCGGCGGTTATCGCCTGGCCAAGGAGTTGGATCTGATCTCTATCGCCTCGATCATCTCGGCGGTCGATGAGAAGGCCGATATGACCCGCTGCGGTGGTGAAGCCAACTGCCAGGATGGCGAGAAATGTCTAACCCACGAGCTGTGGGCTGAGCTCAGTGTCAAAATATTCGATTTCCTGGATGGTATTTCACTGGGTGATCTGGTGCGACGACCAGAAGTGCTCGAGGTTGCCGAACGCCAAGAAGTGGTGCGTCAGGGTCTGCGTTCAGGTCGCTTGAAGACTGTGGTGGTCGAGGCAAGTTCGTTGACCAGTCGCAATTGAATTAACCTCAAACTGTAATCAAGGAAACACAATGAATATGCCAGTGGCAGACCTGGATGAACTGGTTGGTCGTGAGTACAAGGAAGGCTTTGTCACAGACATCGAAGCCGATACCTTGCCGCCCGGCCTGGATGAAGACGTCATTCGTTTTCTTTCCGCCAAAAAAGATGAGCCCGACTTCGTTCTTGAGTGGCGACTGGACGCTTTTCGCCGTTGGCAGAACATGAAGCAGCCCAACTGGGCCCAGGTTCGCCATGCCCCCATAGACTTCCAGGCGATTAGTTACTACTCGGCGCCCAAGAGTGATGCGGATCGACCCAAGAGTCTCGACGAAATAGATCCTAAATTGTTGGAGACCTACGACAAGCTGGGCATCCCGCTGGAGGAGCAAAAGGCTCTGTCCGGAATTGCGGTCGATGCGGTGTTCGACAGTGTGTCGGTCGCGACCACCTTTAAGGATAAGTTGGCCAAAATCGGGGTCATTTTCTGCCCTTTGTCCGAGGCGTTGGCAAACCACCCAGAGCTGGTCCGCCAGTATTTGGGCTCAGTGGTCCCCTCGGCAGACAATTTCTATGCTGCTTTGAACTCGGCTGTTTTCACTGAAGGCTCTTTCGTCTATATACCCAAGGGCGTGCGCTGCCCGATGGAACTGTCCACGTATTTTCGGATCAATGCGCTCAATACGGGTCAGTTCGAGCGCACCCTGATTATCGCGGACGAGGGCAGCTACGTGAGTTACCTCGAAGGCTGCACAGCACCGATGCGCGATGAAAACCAGTTGCACGCAGCCGTGGTCGAGCTGGTGGCACTTAAGGACGCTCAAATCAAATATTCCACAGTTCAGAACTGGTATCCGGGTGACGAGGAAGGTCGTGGTGGGATCTACAACTTTGTAACCAAACGTGGCGTGTGTCGTGGAGACAATGCCAAGATCTCCTGGACCCAGGTCGAAACCGGTTCGGCTATTACCTGGAAATACCCCAGCGTTCTGCTTGAAGGCGATTCTTCAGTCGGTGAGTTCTACTCTGTGGCTTTGACCAATCACTGCCAACAGGCGGACACCGGAACCAAGATGGTGCACATCGGCCGCAATACCTCCAGCACCATTATCTCCAAGGGCATCTCTGCCGGGCGTGGACAGAATGCCTACCGCGGTCTGGTCAAGGTGCTAAAGGGTGCCGAGAATGCGCGTAACTATTCTCAGTGTGACTCGTTGCTGATGGGAGATCGTTGCGGCGCACATACTTTTCCTTATCTCGAAGTAAAAAACCCAACAGCCACGGTCGAGCATGAAGCGACAACTTCCAAGATCGGCGAGGATCAGCTGTTTTACTGTCGCCAGCGAGGTCTTTCAGAAGAAGACGCTGTGTCGCTGATCGTGAACGGCTTTTGCAAAGAAGTGTTTCGTGAATTACCGATGGAATTCGCGGTCGAGGCACAAAAACTTCTCAGCATCAGCCTGGAAGGTTCCGTTGGCTGACCCCATATAGGATTTTTTCGGCCACAACATGGCTAACGCGGATTGCGCCGGGCACAGTCCGGGCCTGCACAGCACAACCCCCAAACCCAGATACTGGAGCACCTGACGATCATATGTTGAAGATAAGCAAGCTGACCGTAACGGTCGATGGAAAGACGATACTCAATGGTTTGGACCTTGAGGTCGGACCCGGTGAGGTGCATGCCATCATGGGGCCCAATGGCTCAGGCAAAAGTACCCTGGCCAATGTGATTGCTGGCCGCGAGGGTTACCAGGTGACTGGCGGATCGGTCAGTTTTCTCGGCCAGGACCTGTTGTCGCTGGCACCGGAGAAGCGTGCCCGTGAGGGGGTTTTCCTCGCTTTTCAGTATCCGGTGGAAATCCCTGGAGTTGCCAATGTGTACCTGCTCAAGGAGGCGGTCAACGCGACGCGCCAGCACCGTGGCGAGGAAAAACTGGATGCCATGGATTTTCTGAAACTGGTGCGCGAGAAGCTCAAGTTGCTGCAGATGAAAGAAGAATTCCTATACCGCTCGGTTAACGAAGGCTTTTCCGGAGGCGAGAAAAAGCGCAACGAGATCTTCCAGATGGCGATGCTTGAACCACGTCTTGCAGTACTCGATGAAACCGATTCAGGATTAGATATTGATGCGCTGAAAGTCGTAGCCGGTGGCGTCAACGCGCTGCGTAGCCCGGATCGCTCGGTGATCCTGGTGACGCATTACCAGCGGCTGCTTGACTACATCGTACCCGACCGGGTGCACGTGCTAGCCGGGGGGCGCATTGTGCGCTCTGGAGACAAGGGTCTCGCACTCGAGCTCGAAGCACAAGGTTACGGCTGGGTTGAGTCGGATTCCAGCACGGTCTCGGCAGCGTGAGCGAAGGGACAGCAAATGTTGCGGCCTATGTGGCGGCCCAGCGCGAACAGGCGCCGGCACTGCCGGCCTTTGGAACGCCATCGCTTGATGCCAGTCGGGCGCAGGCACTGGAGTCTCTCTCCCAGCTTGGCTTGCCCAGTCAGAGTGACGAGGACTGGAAATACACCTCGACCCGGGCGATTACGCGCGCTGCGTTTACCCCAGCCGTCGCTGGCGCGCCGTGTCCACGCGAGTTTGTCAGTCAAACGACAATCGATGGTCTCGATGCCTGGCGGCTAGTATTTGCTGATGGGTTTTGGCAGCCAGAACTGTCGCTGCTCGATGACCTGCCCAAGGGTGTACAGATATCAGGCCTTGGCCAGTCGCTGGGGAGCGAGCCACAACGTATAGCCGCCCTGCTCGGCAGCGCGCTTGGGCAGACCCCGCATGGCTTTATTGCCATGAATTCGGCATTTATCGGCGATGGCGCGCTCATTGAGATCGCCCCAGATACCCGGGTCGACAAGCCCATAGAACTACTCTTCATCTCAGGCTGTAGCGGTGAGGGTTTTCTCAGCCTGCCGCGAAATCTGGTGGTCATGGGCGCAGGTAGTCAGGCTACGGTTATCGAGCGCCATGTCTCACTGGCCGACGAAAGATTATTAAGCAATTCGGTTTCAGAGCTGATCCTCGCTGACAATGCGTCCCTCAACTACCAGGGCGTACAGCAGGTGGCCCCACGTGGATTTCATGTGGGCGGTATGTTTGCTCGACTGGGTCGCTCGGCCCGACTCCAAGCAACGACAGTGACGATGAGTGGCGCCCTGGTGCGCAATGACGCTCTGGTCAATCTGGATGACGAGGACGGTTTCGCGAGTCTTGATGGCTTGTACCTGGCTTTTGGTCGCAGCCACGTTGATAACCACACACACATTACGCACAACGCGCCTCATTGCGTCAGCCGCGAACACTATAAGGGCGTTCTGGGTGACCGTGGCCACGCTGTATTTCATGGTCGTATCGTGGTGCAGCCGGGCGCGCAGAAAACCGATTCGGTGCAAAACAACCAGAACCTGCTGCTCTCCGCCGATGCGGAAATCGATACCAAGCCGCAGCTGGAGATTTATGCTGATGACGTCAAATGTGCCCATGGTGCGACGGTTGGACAACTGGACGAAACCGCGGTGTTCTACCTGATGTCCCGCGGCATCGACCGTCAAGCGGCCCGGCGGATGTTGACCCAGTCTTTTGCAGCTGACGTGCTCAACCGTATTGAACTCCCGGCACTGCGCTCCTATCTCGAAGCGCAAGCAGTGCAGCGCCTTTCATCGGAGCAGATCCCAGAATCTGAGTCCTGATGAATTCGGCTGCGCTTAACCAAAACCCGACAGCGCTCGATGCGTATGCCCTGCGCGCAGATTTTCCAACCCTGGATCAGCAGGTGAATGACCATCCGTTGGTCTACCTGGACAACGCCGCGACTACCCAAAAACCCCAAGTGGTCATCGATGCCGTAGCGGATTTCTATTCCCACGATAACGCCAATGTGCATCGTGGTGTGCATCGACTGAGCCAGCGCGCCAGCGATCGTTTTGACGGCGCCCGCGAGAAAGTGCGCGCTTTTATCAATGCGCCATCGTGTGCCGAGGTAATCTTCACCCAGGGCACCACCGGTGCTATCAACCTGGTGGCCCAGAGCTACGGCCGGTCAATACTGAAAAAGGCAGACGAAGTGCTGGTCAGTGCGATGGAGCACCATGCCAATATTGTGCCCTGGCAATTGTTGTGCGAGGAAACCGGTGCGACCCTTAAGGTGGTGCCAATGAACAATAACGCAGAATTGTTGCTTGAGGATTTTGCCAATCTGCTCTCAGAAAAAACACGCATCGTTGCGCTGACTCATATCTCGAATGCGCTCGGCACTATCAACCCGATCCAGCAACTGACCCGACAGGCGCACCAGGCCGGCGCGGTGGTGCTGATCGATGGCGCCCAGTCGGTAGCGCATGGGCCGGTCGACGTGCGGTCTCTGGACTGTGATTTTTTTGCGTTCTCGGGGCACAAACTTTATGGCCCGACCGGCATCGGGGTACTCTATGGCCGCGAGGCGCTGCTTGAGGCGATGCCGCCCTGGCTGGGTGGTGGCGACATGATCCGCACGGTCAGTTTCGAAGGCTCCACCTGGAATGCATTGCCTTACAAGTTTGAGGCGGGAACCCCGCACATTGCCGGGGTAATAGGCCTGGGCGCGGCCATCGATTACCTTAACGCCATTGGGCTCCAAGCAATTAGCGCCCACGAACAGGCGCTGCTGGCGCTGGCGACGCAGCGGGCCCACTCGCAACCGGGCATGCGCATCATCGGCAACGCGGGCGACAAGGCAGCCATCGTGTCCTTCGAGCTGGATGGTATCCATCCGCATGATGTGGGCACGATTCTTGACAGTGTCGGCGTGGCTATTCGAACCGGTCACCATTGCGCTATGCCGGTAATGAAGTTTTTCGATGTGCCGGCAACGGCCCGCGCCTCTTTCGGCCTGTACAATACCGCCGAGGATATCAACGCGCTGTTTGATGCCATCACTAAAACGCAGTCCTTGTTTGCCCGATGAACGACCTGCGCGATCTCTATCAGGAAGTGATCTTTGATCACAACCGTAGCCCGCGTAATTTCGGTATGCTCGAGCATCCAACACACCAGGCACACGGTGTTAATCCTTTGTGCGGCGATGAGCTCACGGTGTCCCTAGTATTGGATAAAGACGGGATGATCGAAGACCTGCGTTTTCACGGTCGTGGTTGTGCGATCTCTACCGCGTCGGCATCGATAATGACAGAAACCCTGAAAGGGCTTTCCGTACCGGAGGCCGATCGTTACTTCGACGCTTTCCACGCGATGGCAACCGGCCAGACCCCGTCGCAGACGGATCTGCCGGCTTTGACCAAGCTCGAAGTGTTAAGCGGCGTGCGTGACTATCCGGCGCGGGTTAAGTGTGCGACCCTGGCCTGGCATACCGTTCGCTCGGCACTGCACAACGCCAGTGCCAGCGTGACCACCGAGTAATAGTACACAGTTAACTTACAAAACATGGAACTACGGATGATAGAAACTCCAGCCCAAACCAACCAGTCTGACCCCGCGACGTCTCCAGCCGTGCAGAGCGATGACATTGAATCTGACTCCGCCGATGGGGCAGCTGACAACCCGCCTTCGATCAGCCTGCAATCGGTCGCCGAGGATGATTCGCTTTTGGAGCGGGTGATCAGCGGGGTACGGGGGGTATTCGATCCCGAGATTCCGCTCAACATATATGACCTGGGTTTGATCTACCGTATCGACATCAGTGCCGATAACCAGGTGGCCATCGATATGACCCTGACATCTCCGATGTGCCCGGTGGCAGGCTCCCTGCCAGGCGAAGTCGAGAATGCAGCACGCGAGGTTGCGGGAGTTGCCGATGTGGTTGTTGAACTGGTCTGGGATCCGCCGTGGGACCCCGAAGTCATGAGCGAGGCGGCGCGTCTTGAACTGGGATTTTTCTGATGGGTGAATGGGCCAGTGTCGCCCGGGTAGATGAGGTGACTGCGAGCGTTCCGCTGGTGGTAGATCTGGATGACGCTGCGGTCGTACTTGTCCTTGTTGATGACGAGATAATCGCCATAGAAGATATCTGCACCCACGACGGTGGCGATATCTCCGAGGGCTGCATTGTAGATGGGGCGATCGAATGTCCCCGCCATGGCGCTCGGTTCTGCCTCAGAACAGGCAAGGTATTGTCACCTCCGGCCTATGAGCCGTTACACGTGTTCCCGGTGCGCATCGAAGACGGCAAAGTCAGCGTGCGCGATGACCGCTGGGACTGATATACGACCACATCGGGTTTAGCGCCGGCTGCGACGCCGCCGGTAGCGCGTCACCAGCCACAGCACGGGCCCCAGCACAGCGATTTCCAAGCCAATGGCCAAAAGGTTGTGCAGCGAGAAAACTTGACCGATGAAGTCAGCCAATCCCTCGCCAGCACCGCCATGCTCAAAATCGCTGAATATCGGTACCGGAGATATAAAGTAGGCAGAACTGAATGGCCAGAGGAGCGGGATGCCAAACGGCGCACTGGTATCGGCAGCGAGCCAATCACCCAGAAGATGACTCAAGTAGATGAAAAAGGCCAGCACGACCCAGCGCATCGGCAACTTTCGGGCGAACGCAGCGACCGCTATGGCAAAAACCAGCGCTGCGGTAATCGAGTGCGAGGGCCCGTGATGAAAGCGGTTGGGATCACCCATCAGGATGCCGGGCAGAAAATCGAGGTCGGCTGCGCACCCTGCAAAAATCACCAATGCCAGCCACCAGCGTTTGTGACCATAGGGCGCCCGGCGCAAGTCGGTTACGATGAATGCAAGAATTGAATGTCCAACTGGACTAGGCATCGGGAAGTACCAGGGGAATGAGCGAAAGCCAGTTGGAAACAAGCCGCAAGCACTATGCACTGCTGGTGCGGATCACCACGCGCTGGAGTGATTATGACATGTTGGGTCATCTCAACAACGTGGAGTATTACCGTTACTTTGAGAGCGCGGTGCTGACTCTGCTGCGTGAGACCGGCCTGGATTGGCGAAGTGATCCGGTGATTCCTTTCGCCGCAGAAAACGGCTGTCGATTTTTGCAGCCAGTAGCGGTATCAGGGCAGGTCGACGTGGGTGTGCGCATCACTAAACTGGGCAACAGCAGCGTGCGCTATGAAGTCGCCATATTCATGCCGACACAGGACACGCCCAGTGCTGAGGGCTTTTTTGTTCATGTGTTTGTCAACCGAAAGACCAGTCGACCAACACCGCTGCCCGAACCGGTACGGTTGCATTTTGCCCAACAGATTGATGCGCTGAGCCGCGGCGAGTCGCGCCGTGTCGAGCATGCCCAGCTACTGCCGACAACGCCGTCGGCCGATGCGTAACTGAATGTAAACGAATATAACTGTATAACTAGTGTTAGGATTTTCCCAATTGAGGCCAAAGCCCGGATCTACCCAGCCATGACCCGCAAGCTGTTCATAAAAACATACGGTTGCCAGATGAACGATTACGACTCTGCTCGTATCGCTGATCTGATGGCCTCTTCACATAATATGGTGCTCACTGATCAGCCTGAGCAGGCAGATATGCTGTTGCTCAATACCTGCTCGGTTCGCGAAAAAGCGCAGGAGAAAGTTTTTTCCCAGTTGGGCCGTTGGCGCGAGTGGAAAAATGATCGGCCAGAACTCGTAATCGGGGTGGGTGGCTGTGTGGCCAGCCAGGAGGGTGAGCTCATACTGCGCCGGGCCCCCTATGTGGATCTGGTGTTTGGGCCTCAGACTTACCACCGCCTGCCGGCAATGCTGGACGCGTTGATGCGCGACCGCCGACCACGGGTGGATATCAGCTTCCCCGAGATAGAAAAGTTCGATGCCCTGGTGCCACCGAGCAGTGACGGCCCGCGTGCCTTTGTCTCGATCATGGAAGGCTGCAGCAAGTACTGCACCTTCTGCGTGGTGCCCTATACCCGCGGTGAGGAATTCAGCAGACCCTTTGACGAGGTCATCACCGAGATTGTTGAACTCGCCGAACAGGGTGTTTGCGAGGTTACCCTGCTGGGACAGAACGTAAACGCCTACGTTGGTGCCCGTCACGGTGGCGGGGTAGTGGATTTTGCCGAGCTGCTGGTATATGCCGCCGAAGTGGACGGTATCGAGCGTTTGCGCTACACCACCTCGCATCCGGTGGATTTTTCACAGGCCTTAATTGACGTCTACGCTCAGGTGCCACAACTGGTAAGTCATCTGCATCTTCCGGTGCAAAGTGGTTCGGATCGGATTCTGGAGGCCATGAAGCGTCGCTATCAGATTGCCGATTACGAACACATCATCGAGCGCCTGCGCGAGGTGCGACCTGATCTCAGTTTGTCATCGGATTTCATTGTTGGTTTTCCGGGCGAGACCGAGGCCGATTTCAGTGCCACCCTGGCGTTGATTGAGCGGGTGGGTTTTGATCATTCTTTCAGTTTTATTTACAGCGCACGCCCGGGGACACCGGCAGCGGAGTTGGCTGATGTTGTGCCAGCAAAAGAAAAGCGCCAGCGCCTGGCGCGCTTGCAGGAACTGGTTTCCCGCCAGGCCGGGGCCATCAGTGCGGCCATGGTCGGCACCTGTCAGCGAATCCTGGTCGATGGTGTATCACGCAAAAACGCCGGGCACCTGAGTGGCCGTACCGAAAACAACCGGGTGGTCAATTTCTGCGCCGATGATGCCCGTATCGGTGAGTTTGTTGATCTGCGTATTACCGAAGCTTTGCCCAACTCACTGCGCGCTGAAGCCATAGCCGCCGTCCCCAACTCTGCTATTATTACCTCTGTCTCCGTGGGAGTCGCAGCACCGGATTGAACGACCCAACCAGCCCTATTACCTTTCTTCTGGATCCCGAGGACAACGAGCGCCTCGCGGATCTTTGTGGTGAGCACGACGCCTACCTCAAGCAGGTCGAAGCGGGGCTCGGGGTACGCATATCACACCGTGGCCACCTTTTTTGTGTAGACGGGGGTGACCAGGATGTGCGCAATGCGCAGGATGTGTTGCTGGCCTTATATGCCGATACCGGCGTCTCCGGCACTTTGAGCCCAGACGGGGTGCACATGGCGATAGCGAACATCCCGAACGATAAGCTCAAGGGTCGCCAGAGCCCAGACGACATCGTAATACGCGTACGTAAGATTTTGATCCGTGGCAGGAGCCCCAGCCAGAAGCGTTACCTCAATAACATACTCAAACACGATATCAATTTTGGTGTCGGGCCAGCCGGTACCGGCAAGACCTTTCTTGCGGTGGCCTGTGCGGTTCAGGCGCTGGCGGATGAGCAGGTCGAGCGCATCGTTCTGGTGCGCCCAGCAGTCGAGGCCGGCGAGCGGCTGGGCTTTTTGCCGGGCGACATCGGGCAGAAGGTCGATCCTTATCTGCGACCCCTGTACGACGCGCTTTACGAGATGCTTGGGTTTGACCGGGTTGTCCGACTGATGGAGCGCAACGTCATCGAACTGGCGCCACTCGCCTACATGCGTGGGCGGACTTTGAGCGACGCTTTTGTCATATTGGATGAGGCGCAAAATACCACCGAGGCACAGATGAAGATGTTTCTCACGCGCTTGGGCTTTGGTGCGTGCGCGGTGATCACCGGCGACCCTTCGCAGGTGGATTTGCCGAGCAGTACCCGCTCCGGGTTGGTCCACGCGGTGTCGTTACTGTCTGCCGTTGAGGGGATCAGTGTGACCCGATTTACACCCAGTGACGTGGTGCGCCATCCTCTGGTGCAGCGCGTGGTAGAGGCTTATGAAGGTGAGGGTGGTCCGGCTGAGTGAACCCACAAACTGATGTACAACTGGCCAGTCGCTGTGAAAGCATGCCCTCACCCGATCAGATTCGTAACTGGATCGGTGCGGCTTTGCGCGTCCTGCAGTGCGATCAGGCCTGTCTGACGGTGCGTGTGGTAGATGAGCCTGAAATGACCCAGCTCAATGAACATTTTCGGGGCCGGCCGGGCCCAACTAACGTGTTGTCTTTTCCTTTTGAGACGCCGCCGGGGTTGCCAGAGCCAACTTCACAGCTGGGAGATATCGTGGTTTGTGCGCCATTGGCCGAGCGCGAAGCGGCGACCCAGACAAAAACTGTCCAGGCGCATTTTGCGCATCTGGTGGTTCATGGCGTGCTGCACTTGCGTGGGCACGATCACCAAGAAGAGCGCGAAGCACAAGAAATGGAAACACTCGAAAAAACGATCCTTGCCGGCCTGGGTTTTAGCGACCCCTACCAGGAGGCTTGAGTTTTTCATGCCTATTGAGATCAAACCATCTGACGAAACCGCTCGGGGCAACGTGCTGCAACGCCTTGGCCATCTGTTGCGTGGTATCCCTTTTACCCGTAGCCAGTTGTTCACCACGCTGCGTGAGGCCCGGCAGCGTGATCTGCTGGATGACGACACCCTGCAAATGATGCGCCGGGTGGTCGAAGTATCAGACCTGCAGGTTGAGCAGGTCATGGTATCGCGCGGGCAGATGGTGACTGTCGACTCCCGACAGACTCTGGACGACGTGCTGCCGGTGATTACCGAATCCGCACATTCGCGTTTTCCGGTAACCGATGGCGACAAGGATGGCGTGATAGGGATTTTGCTGGCCAAGGATCTGCTGCACCAGCTGCAAAGCAACGGCGGAGATGCACTGCCATGGGCCACATTGCTGCGCCCCGCGGTTTTTATTCCCGAAAGCAAGCGTCTCAATGTACTGCTGCAGGAATTTCGTGACAGCCGTAACCATATGGCGATCGTAGTCGACGAATATGGCGGGGTGGTTGGCTTGATTACTATTGAGGATGTGCTTGAGCAGATCGTCGGTAATATTGAAGACGAGCACGATGTCGATGGTGCCGTTGGCATGGTGTTGCGCCGTGGCTCAGATTTTTGCGTCATCAAGGCGATGCTGCCGATCGACAGTTTCAATCATCTATTCGGGCTCAATCTGGATCCGCTGGAATACGACACCATGGGTGGGTTGGTGACAGGAGCGTTAGGCCATGTGCCGTCCCGCGGCGAGATCATCAAGGTGGAAGGCATTACGGCCGAGGTGTTAAGTGCCGATAGTCGTCGGCCGCGCCTGCTGCGTATTACCGACTTACCCTCTGGCGATTAAGCCTACCCACCCGCAACCGTGATGCGCTTGTCCGGTGTCCGGTTTCGATTCTCCTTGGCGCTGGTGGCCGGGGCACTCTACCCGCTTAGCTTTGCACCTTTGAATCTGGCACCTCTGGCACCCTTGTCATTGGCCATTCTTTTTTTTGTCTGGCGTTGTGCGTCGGCGCGTGAGGCCGGGGTACTGGGCTTTGTTTTTGGCCTGGCAACTTTCGCGGTTGGTATCTCCTGGGTCTATGTCAGTTTGCACCAATACGGCAATATGCCCGCGCCGTTGGCGGCAGGGGCGGTAATGATTTTCGCCGGGCTGATGGCTATCTACCCGGCGCTGGCCGGCTGGGGTCAGGCGTGTTTCAGGCCTTTGTCGCCGGCGTTGCGCTGTATTACCGTCATGCCGGCATTGTGGGTGGCGGGCGAATGGCTGCGCGGCACACTGCTCAGCGGATTTCCCTGGCTGTACCTGGGTTACAGCCAGGTGGATACGCCACTGGCATCACTGCTGCCGCTGGTGGGCGCTCTTGGCGTTAGCCTGTGGGGCGCGCTTGCGGGCGGTGCATTGCTGCTGGTGGTGATGCAAAAAGGTCGTGAGCGTACCGGAGCACTGGCGGTGCTGGCGGTGCTGGCGATCGGGGTTGCACTGTCGCGCATCCCGGTGTTTGTGCAAGCCGTTGGCGAGCCCATCGAGGTTGCCGTTATCCAGAACAACATATCACTTAAGGACAAGTGGCAAAGCGGCCAGGCTCATGTCATAGCCACGCGCTACTTTGAGGCCAGCCGCCCACTGGCGGGCGTGGATCTGATTGTCTGGCCGGAGGGTGCACTGCCGGCTTATCTGGATCAAATCTCGACAGGTTTTCTAAATGCCCTGCGCCAGCACCCGTCCGACTTTCTCATCGGCTTGCTGGAGCGCTCAGACCGCGTTGCCGGGTCGGATTACTACAACGCAGCGCTAGGTATCGGTGAGCAGCGCTCGCTATATCGCAAGCACCAGCTGGTGCCTTTTGGCGAGTACCTGCCGCTTGCACCCCTGCTCGGGTGGCTACTGGATTACCTCAAGATCCCGATGTCTGATTTTTCAGCCGGCCCTAGCCAGCAAGCGCCGCTGCCGCTTGCCGGACAGCAGATCGGCGTCAGTATCTGTTATGAAGATGCCTTTTCTACCCGGATCAACACGGCGCTGCCGGATGCAACCGTATTGGCAAATCTCAGCGAAGACGCGTGGTTTGGTGATTCTCTTGCGCCACATCAGCGCCTGCAGATGGCCCGTGCCCGCGCCCTGGAAACCGGGCGACCGATGATCCGCTCCAGCAACAACGGCTTGTCATCGCTGATCGGGCCTGACGGGGTGGTTAATGCATTGGCGCCACAGTTCGAAACTGCGGTTGTGCGCGGCACGGTGCAGCCCATGACGGGGCTAACGCCGGCCGTGCGCTACGGTAATCTCCCGGTAGGGCTGGCTTGCCTTTTTTTGCTGGGCATTGGCCTTTGGCAACGTAAAGTCGCGGGCGGGCACGCCTAACCGCGGTGCTAGACTGTGAGCATGGTTGGCAAGCATAAAAACCCGCTGGTCGTGGCGATCTCCTCGCGCGCACTGTTCGATCTTGAAAGCGGACACAGGGTTTATATGGAAAAGGGTGTCGAGGCCTATTGTCGATACCAGGTCGAGCGCGAAGACGAGCGGCTTGAGCCCGGCGTGGCTTTTCCGTTGGCCCAGAAACTGCTGGCGCTCAACGACCCGGCTGATGAGGCCCGGCGGGTCGAAGTGGTTCTGATATCACGAAACAGTGCCGATACCGGCTTGCGGATTTTCAATTCTATTGCCCATTACAACCTGGATATCACCCGTGCTGCTTTTTCTGGTGGCGAGAGCCCTTTTCGCTACGTGGCCCCGTTCAGCGCCGATCTGTATCTGTCTGCAGACCCGGCTAACGTTCGTCAGGCACTGGATTCGCACATCGCTGCCGCCACCATCTTGCCTTCGCGCGCCCGCCACGATAACGATGGCCAGTTGCGCATCGCCTTTGATGGCGATGCCGTGCTTTTTGCCGATGATTCCGAACGCATCTACCAGTCCGAGGGCCTGGCGGCTTTTGCCGCAGCGGAGAAAAAAATGGCCGCTACACCCATGACTGGCGGGCCTTTTAGAAAGTTTTTGCAGTCGTTGCACGAGTTGCAGTCCCAGTGGCCACGGCACAAGGCCCCGATCCGCACGGCGCTTTTTACCGCCCGCAGCGCGCCAGCACATGAGCGTGTGATCCGCACCTTGCGTGCCTGGGATATCTGGATTGACGAGGCAGTTTTTCTGGGGGGGCTAGACAAGGGCGAATTCCTGCGCACCTTCGGTGCCGATATTTTCTTTGATGACCAAAGCGGGCACTGCGAGTCGGCCCGCCAGTATGTCGCCACTGGCCACGTGCCGCACGGGGTGAGCAACGACGCCGCTTAAGCCCGCCCGGTGCACCGGGCATTGATATAATCCCCCTAGCTTAAGAGGCGGTCACCGCTTTGTTTTTACGTTTTTTTCCTGCATAGGTTTGATATGAGACGAGTCCGATTTCTCCCAGTACTGTTGTGCTGTGTTTTGGGTGCAGCGCTGCCCAGCACTTTTGCCGGCGCGGCCATTCCCACAGCGGTAGATGGCCAGCCGCTCCCCAGTCTTGCGCCGATGCTGGAGCGGGTTTTGCCCTCAGTGGTGAATATCTACACCGAGGGACGGGTACGCGAGAGCCAGGGCCAAAGCCCATTTCAGTCTGATCCTTTTTTCGAAAAATTCTTTGGTGGCCCGCAGACCCAGCCCCGCGAACGGCGGGTCAGCGCCTTGGGCTCGGGGGTCATCATAAATGCCGAAAAGGGTTATGTGATCACCAACAGCCATGTCATTGAGGATGCCGAGCAGATCAGCGTTCGATTACACGATGGCCGCTCCTTCGATGCCAAGCGTGTGGGTGTAGATAAGGCCGCGGATATCGCTGTTATCCAGATACCCCCTGATCAACTTCAGGCGATTCAAATGGGGGATTCTGATGCCTTGCGGGTCGGCGATTTTGTGGTGGCCATCGGCAACCCTTTTGGCCTGGGCCAGACCGCGACCTCGGGGATAGTCAGTGCGCTAGGGCGCACGGGCCTGCGCATTGAGGACTACGAAGATTTCATTCAGACCGATGCCTCAATCAACCAGGGCAACTCCGGTGGCGCGCTGGTGAATCTGCGCGGCGAACTGGTGGGTGTGAACACGGCTATTCTGGCGCCCGGGGGCGGCAATATCGGTATTGGGTTTGCCATCCCGGTAAACATGGTGGAGCTGTTGACCCGCCAGATCATCGATTATGGTGAAGTGCGCCGTGGCCGCCTCGGCGTTATTGTTCAAAACCTGACGGCTGAGCTTGCAGAGGCGCTGGATATCGATGCCACCAAAGGTGCAGTCATCTCGCAGGTGATGCCAGATTCGGCCGCGGCAGATGCTGGGCTGCGCGAAGGCGATGTGATCGTTGCTGTAGATGAACGAAAGATCGCCGGTGCCAGCGCCCTGCGCAATGTCATTGGGTTGTTCCGGGCCGACGACGAGGTTGAGATCTCCTACCTGCGCGATGGTGAGCGCTACAGCAAGCGCATTCGTATTCGCTCCATTGAGCCGCCCGCTGGACAGGGCCTGCAGATCAGCGAACGCCTGGAGGGCGCGCGATTATCCGACGTCGACGGCGACAGCAGCCCGCAGGGCAAGCGTGGTGTACGCGTGGTAAAAGTGGCCCAGGGCAGCCCCGCCTGGCAGGCCGGGCTGCGCGAAGGTGATCTGATTATCTCGGTGAACAAGCAGCCGATCTACAGCCTGGAAGACGTGCAGCGCGCGGTCGAGAAGCAGTCCTCGATGCTGCTGCTTAATATTCACCGTGGCGAGTCGGCGCTTTTTATCGTGATCCGCTGAGTCTGCGTATCTGCAAGCGAGTATCTTTCACCCCAAACCCATAGCCAATTACCATGAAAGACAACCTGATCGCACCATCTATCTTGTCTGCCGATTTTGCAAGACTGGGCGAGGAAGTCGACAACGTGCTGGCGGCCGGCGCCGACATTGTCCACTTTGATGTAATGGACAATCATTACGTGCCTAATCTCACCATTGGCCCACTGGTGTGCCAAGCGTTGCGCAAGCATGGGGTAACCGCGCCGATCGACGTGCACCTGATGATTCGCCCAGTGGATCGCATCATTCCCGATTTTGCTGCGGCTGGGGCCAGTTACATCACTTTTCACCCCGAGGGCAGCGAGCATGTCGATCGCACCTTGCAGCTGATCCACGATGAGGGCTGTAAGGCCGGGCTGGTGTTTAACCCAGCTACCCCGCTTACGTATTTGCAATATGTCATGGATAAAGTCGATATGGTGTTGCTGATGTCGGTGAATCCCGGTTTTGGCGGGCAGAGCTTTTTACCCTCAGCACTGGATAAATTGCGCCAGGCCCGCCAGCTGATAGATGAGTCTGGCCGGGACATCCGCCTTGAGATAGATGGCGGGGTAAAGGTAGACAATATTGGCGCTATCCACGCCGCCGGTGCCGATACATTTGTCGCGGGCTCGGCAATCTTCGGTGCGGCCCAAGCGCAAGACCCTAACGATTATGACAGCGTGATCAGCGCCCTGCGCGAGGAACTGGCCGGATCCGCTCATTAAGGCATGAAGCATCCCGACCCGACCACCGCACGGCCCGCAATGATGTTTGCCGCTCGCGGCATTATCTTTGACCTCGATGGCACTTTGGTGGATTCGGCACCGGATCTCATCGGCGCCAGCAACCGTATGCTGAGTGCGATGGGCCGCAAAACAGTTGATCTGGCAACCGCGCGCAGCTGGATTGGTAACGGTGCGCGACGGCTGGTTGAAAGGGCGCTTGCCGGTGATTTTGATGGCACCGCATCAGCCCAGCTGATGGATGAGGCCTACCCCCTGTTTGAGCAGTTTTACCGCGAGGACCTGTGCCGTGACAGCGTGCTCTATCCCGGCGCCCGTGAGACTCTTGCGCAGTGCCACAAGGTAGGTTTGCCGCTAGCCTGTGTCACTAATAAGCCCGCGGCATTTACCCGGCCGCTGCTTGAGGCACTGGGAGTTGCCCAGTATCTGGAGCCGATCATTGCCGGAGATGATTTAGCGCAAAAAAAACCCGACCCGATGCCTTTACAGCATGTGGCCGGGCAATGGCAGCTGGCAACCAAGGACTGCCTGCTGGTGGGCGATTCGATCAGCGATTTTCGTGCCGCTCGGGCTTGCAACATGCCCGTGATGCTGGTCAGTTATGGCTACAGCCAGGGTTTGGATCTGGCGGAGCTGGGGCCAGACGCTGTGATAGACTCACTCGCCCAAGTGGCGGAACTAATTGAATTGACAGAAGAATGACAGGCGTGACTCACAGGTGGGTTATTGCTTGGCGATGGTGAAAACCCTCGTCTGGCCCAATAACACCTTACTTACCTGTAACCGTATCGCGATGATTCTTCATGATTACCCAAGCCACTAACCCCGCTTCGATTTCCCCCGGTAGCCCCTGCCCCAACATTCGGCGCGCGCCATGATCACACGCGCTGATTACGATCGTCTGGCCCGAGGCGGCTATAACCGGATTCCGTTACACCGCGAGGTGCTGGCCGATCTGGAAACCCCGGTCAGCGCCTACCTGAAAATGGCACAGGGCCCCTACAGCTACCTGTTTGAATCGGTTCAGGGCGGTGAGAAATGGGGCCGCTATTCGATCATCGGGCTGCCGTGCTCGACAGTGGTTCGGGTTAAGGCCGATCTGCTGCTGATCGAGCAGGACGGGCAAGAGATTCACCGCCAGCACACCGATGACCCTCTGGAAGCCATCCAGAAAATTCATCGCCAGTTCAATGTGCCCGAGCTGGATTCCATCCCCCGCTTCAATGGCGGACTGGTGGGTTATTTTGGCTATAACTCGGTGCGCTATATCGAACCGCATTTAGGGGGCCAGGATTTGCCAGACCCAGTGGGTGCGCCCGATATTCTGCTGATGGTTTCTGATGAGTTACTGGTCTTTGATAACCTGAGCGGCCGGCTGCACGTAGTGGTTCATACCGATCCGGAATCGGATGATGCCTGGCTGTCGGGGCGTGATCGCCTGGATCAGCTGATCGAGCAGATCTCGAGCCTTTCGGTGAGCCGTACCGCACCGGTCACCGAGGCCATCAGCGAAAGCGATTTTCGCTCTTCGTTTGCCCGTGAAGATTTCGAAGATGCCGTAGAGCGCTGCAAGGAGTACATCCAAAGCGGCGATATCTTCCAGGTGGTGCTATCGCAGCGCTTGTCGATTCCCTTCGATGCTGATCCGGTAACCTTGTACCGCGCCTTGCGCACGGTGAACCCTTCGCCCTACATGTATTTTCTGGATCTGGATGATTTTCATATTGTCGGCTCCTCACCGGAGATCCTGGCGCGATTGGAAGATGGCGAGGTTACCGTGCGACCTATCGCCGGCACCCGCAGGCGCGGCCACAGCGAGGAAGAAGATCAGCGCCTTGAACAAGAATTAATCTCAGATCCCAAGGAGCTCGCCGAGCATCTGATGCTGGTGGATCTGGGCCGTAACGATGTCGGGCGTATCGCCACCACCGGCTCGGTGACGCTGACCTCCAAAATGCAAGTCGAGCGCTACTCACACGTGATGCACATCGTCTCAAACGTTACCGGCGAAGTAGCAGATGATCTAGACGCCATTGACGTACTGCGCGCCACCTTTCCAGCCGGCACGGTATCGGGTGCGCCCAAAGTCCGGGCCATGGAGATCATCGGCGAGCTTGAGCCCGAGGGCCGCGGCATTTATGCCGGGGCAGTTGGCTACATCGGCTGGAACGGCAACATGGATACCGCGATTGCCATACGCACCGCTATCATTGCCGATGGCGAGCTGCATATACAGGCGGGCGCGGGCATCGTTGCCGATTCCATAGCGGCCAACGAGTGGCAGGAGACCATGAACAAAGGCCGTGCTATTTTTCGTGCCGTGGCCATGGCGGTAGCCGGACTCGACCCTGACGTACTGGAAGATTGACGCCGGGTAACACGGCGCTTGGCCCAAGGCGTTATTAGCGCGCTGCCGCTGGTGGGTGTTTTCATGAAAGAAAAAACCAACGTTCTTTTTTTATTCAGTGATGAGCATCGCCGGGATGCATTGGGGTGTTACGGGCATAAACTGGTGCAAACCCCGCACCTGGATAAACTGGCATCACAGGGAACGCGTTTTAGTCAGGCCTATACTCCCTCGCCGATCTGTGTGCCGGCCAGAGCCGCACTGGCCACTGGCCAGTACGTACACAACACCCGCTGTTGGTCCAACGCCCAGGCATACCAGGGCGAGCCGTCCAGCTTTGGGCATCAGCTGGTACGCCAGGGGCACCGGGTCGATTCCATTGGCAAGCTGCACTACCGCGGCAAAGATTACGACAACGGTTTTGAGAACGAGATTCTGGGCCTGTACATCAAAAACGGCACCGGTTGGATTAAAGGCTTGTTGCGCGATCACGAATCGGTGATGGATGTCTCGGCCTATGCGCGAAAGATCGGGCCTGGCGAGGACAGTTACACCGGCTACGATCTTGAAGTGACCCGCCACGCCTGCGACTGGCTGCAAAATACCGCTAACCACGCAACAGCAAAACCCTGGACACTTTTTGTCTCCTGGCTTCGCCCGCATTACCCGCTTATCTGTCCTTCTGAGTTCTATGCGATGTATCCGCTGGCCAAGATGGACCAGGCGCGTTTTTTAGATGAGCCGGATCTACCCCAGCATCCGGTGTTAAAGATTCTTCGGCGCAACTTTAACTATGACGTGCATTTTGATGAGCACACCCGGCAGATCGCCCGGGCGTCGTACTATGGCCTTTGCAGTTTTCTGGATGCCCAGGTGGGCCAGGTGCTGGGTGCGCTTCAAGCCTCCGGCCAGGCGGATAACACCCTGGTGATCTATACCAGCGACCACGGGGATCACAATGGCGACCGGCGCATGTGGACCAAGATGTCGCTGTATGACGAATCCTCAGCGATACCCATGATGATCAAGGGTCCGGATATTCCCAAGGACAAGACAGTCGATACTCTGGCCTCTCTTGTAGATATCTACCCCACAATATTGCGTGCCGTGGGCGCAAAGGATGATGGCATCACCCGCCCGGGTGTTGCATTGCAATCTTTAGCCACCGAGCCCGAATCCGAACGGGCAGTATTATCCGAATACCACGACGGCGGATCCCCAGTGGGGCTTTTTATGTTGCGCACCGCGCGCTGGAAGTACAACTGCTACCCCGGCTTTGAGCCCGAGCTATACGATATGCAGGCCGACCCGGATGAACTGAATAACCTGGCCGGCGATCCCGGTTTTGCCAAGGTGCAAAAGCGCTGTCACGAGCAGATGCTCTCGCTGGTGGATCCCGAGAAGGTAAACCGCCAGGCTCTCGCCGATCAGGCCAGCCTGATTAAAAAACTGGGCGGGGTAGAGGCTATTCTCAATTCCGAGGAGTTTGATTTCACGCCAGTGGGTTAGCGTCCCAGGCGCCTTGGCAACACCACGCCAAGGCCTGCGTTATCACATCATTTACCCCGGGCGGGTTACTACGCGCTGTTAAGCGCTTTTAATACTGCGGCGTTTTCCCGTATGCGTTTTTGATCACTCGCCGCATTGGATTTATTCACAGGACGATTCTTATTCATAATCTTCCCTTTCTTCACTCGCTTTCCCATGGGGGACCTCTTTGGGGTTGGTCAAAAATTCAGGCCGCGATTCTACCAACTGGCGCACCATCGCGACAGCAGTCCTTTGCCCCAAAACCCTCACTCAGGGCGAATTACCAGCCCAGATGCCCCAAATGATGGGTCTAAACAGCTAAACGGGCATTGTTGCCATTGTAATGTCGTAACAATTCATCATAAGAACTAAGCCACGGCCCATTTACCGACTTGCTAATTCTCAAGCCGACTTTCAGTTGCAACCAGACCTTAAGCACATCCGTGCCCTGGCGGCAATTAAAAAGCATGAGTCGTTTCGCCAAGCGGCCCAATCGCTCAGTATCTCTGGGTCGGGTTTAACAAAAATCATATAGGGGCCCCGAAGCTCCGCCTTGGCGTCGAGCTGGTCGATCGCACGGCTCGCCCGATAAGCCCCGCCAAGTATGGCTAAGCAGTGTTTGATGAGGGCGCCGAAGCGCTGGCTGGCATCGAGCCAATAGATGCGCCTCTCATACCCGATGCCAACATGATCCTGGCCAATATTATTACCGCCAGACTGAGTCGCGCTTTAAATCTGCTGTATTCGCTGCCGCCGGGCAGCTCACTCACCACAACCGGCCGTGCCACAACTACGCAACAGTCAAACGTCCAAAGTGCCAGCGGCCTGATCTACGGCCCGATTATTGAGTACCACGGGCAGCCCTGATTTTAGGGCGCGGTGTTTTTTAGCTGGCCACAACGTTTGGTGTTGTGGCCCGGCTCATCGAGCCCGGTAGCCCTTGGGAGCACAGCTGCAACGGACCCTTTAACTCAAAGCGCTCGGATAAATGCTAAACGAAGAGATTCGCTACAGTCTTAAAAAAAGCGAGACTCATCATCGAGCAGTACCAAAAATACGCCAACACGGCATCAAGCGCCGACCCCATTTAGCACTCGGTTACAGATCCCCGGCGCCGGAGATAAAATCAAGACGGCTTAATCAATTTCAACAACCCACCGCAATGCGGTAA
>Ga0302127_10000208_pt1 | contig 30246 bp, 25 predicted proteins | sample CB4_SCM_MG_FD_204452 | JGI IMG/M metagenome (GOLD analysis project Ga0302127, IMG submission 204452) | Marine microbial communities from Western Arctic Ocean, Canada - CB4_SCM | ecosystem: Environmental > Aquatic > Marine > Oceanic | place: Canada: Western Arctic Ocean | collected 2017-09-24
TGTGGTGGGACTCGAAGTCGTCCCGGACCGCTGCCGGCACGTGAAAGAACTTTCGGAACTCTTCAGGGAAGACATCGTTGACTCCCACCGAAAACCACGGATCGGCCGACATCTCGTCCTCGTAGTTGGTCGCTTCGGGGATCACCCGGAAGTTCATGTCCTCGAGCACCGCCAGTTCGTCGTAGTCGTAGAACACCACGCTGCCGTGGCGAGTGACCCCGAAATTTTTCGTGAACAGATCCCCGGGGAAGATGTTCGCCACGCACAGGTCTTTGATCGCGTCGCCGTAGTCGATGACGGCGGCGCGGGCTTGGCTCGTCGGCATCTCGCGAAGGTAGAGATCAAGCGGGTAGACACGACGCTCGGTGTAGAGGTGATCGATGATCACCTGGGTGTCGGTGACCCGGACGCTGCGTCCCGCCTCGGACTGGAGCTCGGCGATGAGTTCGTCGGTGAATCGTTCGCGGGGAAACGCCAGGTTCTCGAAGACCTGTGCATCCACCATTCGACCCACCCGGTCGTGTTTGAAAACCAGCTTGTACTTCTCCATGACCTGGTTGCGGCTCGTGCGCTTTGACGGCGGGAACGTGTCCTTGATGATCTTGAACACCACACCAAACGACGGCAAGGTGAAGACCGTCATCACCATGCCCTTGATGCCGCGGGCGGGCTCGAAACGGTCGGTCGAGTTGTCCAGATGCCGGTAGATGGCTCGGAACAAACTGGTCTTGCCGTGACTGCTGTGACCAATGGCCGTGTAGAGCTCGGCCACGGGTTTGAGCGGGACCAGCGACTTGACGAACGCCACAATGGCACCCGGCTCTTCGGTATCGACGTGGAAGTATGACCGTGTGAACCCGAAGATTCGGCTGGTGAGGTTCTCGTCGAGCAGAACTGCATCACAGGCAACACCATCCTCGACGCTGCGCAACGCGATGACCAAGGGCGACACGCGGTTCAGGTGCCGGATTCGACCGACGAGGTACGCGCCGCGGTTGCGATAGAAGACCGGGGCCAACATGTCGATCTCCACCGGCATCGTTGATTCCCAGGTCTCGGCCAGATGACGTTCGATCGCGGCCGCCACCTTGTTCGCATCACCAATCAGATCGCTCCATCCGCTGGCGAACTCAAAGCTGGACAACACAGCGTGCACCAGCTCCTCAGATGTGCCGCGCCTGCGGAACGTGCTGACCTCGCCCTGCCCTGGATCGACAACGGGAAGGGCGATCCCGCCGAACCACCTGAACTCCAGATCGTCATCAACACCAACCATCGTGAACACGCGTCGACTCACTGAGTTGAAAAACGTCTCGGCCAGCTCCGAATCGGACCGCCAAGCGATCGACTGCGCGTAGCCGTGACGGGCCTGAACCCACACGTCGCGGCGAGCCGCGCCGTCAAACAAATCGATCAGCGGATTAACGGCCTTCACACACGCGTCGATGGTGCGACTATGAACGAGCAAACGCTCCGCTGCGTCATCGAGATGGGACGCGAACTCGCGGTTGACGAATCGACGTGCGGCGCGGCGGGTCACCGACTTGAAGTCATTGTGGAAGCCCACGAAGGCCTGCTCGATGCGCACCGCGATCTCTGCAGCAACCTCTGCCTGGTTGCGGTGTTCACTACGGGCCCAAAGCGCCGCTTCGGGCGACCCCAAGGGTGCGGCCTCACCCTGACGGCGAGCGCGACGGCGAAGCCAGCTGGGCGAAAGCCCCGCCGGAAGTTGCAGCCCGTGCCACCGAAGCAACTCAGCATCGGTCAGCAACTCCGCCGGCGTACCACTGGCGACTATGGCACCGTCGCTCAATAACAACACTTTGCTGCAGGTCTCGACGGCGAACGTCAGATCAGCGCTCAAGAGAACGAGCGCACCATCAAAGCGGTCGAGCGCCGCCATGAGCGCCTTGGTGGACTTGGCATCGAGCGCCGCCGTGGGCGCGTCGAGGACCAGCAGTGGAGGCCGCCGACCAAGCTCGATGGCCACCGCCAACCGGTACCGCTCCCCGCCACTCAGGTCTGCGAGGCGGCGCCCCGCAATCATCCCGGCAAGCGAAACCGACGCAAGAATTGTGCCGACCTCGACGGCCGGAAGCTCGTCCGCTATGGCCTGGGCCACCGTGCGACCTGGTGCCGCGAGGCGTAGGTCGAGCGCAGAACCAACGTCATCGGGACGTCGACACGTTCCTCCGATTCGCCCGCTCTGCGGACTGAGTGTGCCCTCGAGCACCTTCGCCAATGTCGACTTCCCAGCGCCGTTCCCGCCAACCACCGCGACCCGGTCTCGGGCATCGACGCGGAAGCTGATGCCGCGTAGTGCGAACTTCTCGCCCCACGTAAAGGACACGTCGTCAAGCACCAACAAGGGATCGGCCATATGCGCCATTATGACCGAGCGTTAATCGATGCGGCTCACCACTCGGGAACAAGCCCTCGTGCGATTGTGAAGTCCCAGCGTGTGCCGTGTATCGGACTCCGGGCGAGGAGACTTGCTTAGCGACTGGCAAGAGGGGAAACTACGAGCCACCCACATACCCGTTCGGCGACGAACGGGACCAACGAGGGGGATCTCCATGCTTGGTAGGAACAGGTCGCTGCTGCGCCTTTTAGCCCTGCTGATGACATTCGCGCTCGTGGCTGCCGCTTGCGGCGGCGACAATGACACCGCGTCCGAGGAGACAAACACTGAGCCGTCCGATGATTCGGCATCGTCCGACAACGACAACACATCCGACGACAACACATCCGATGACACCAGCGCATCTGACGAGGCTGCGTCAGACGGTGCCGACGCAGATGACTCCGTGGGCGTGGTCGAGATCGAGGAAGACCCGGTCGAGACCGGCCCGGTCGCCGGCGGCACGCTCCGCTTCGGCGTGCAGGCCGAAACCGACGGCCTGAACCCCACGTCGTCCGCATTCGCGCCTGCGGGATACACCATGGCGAATGCCGTCTTCGACACGCTCGCCGCGTATGACGTCGACGGGAACACCGTTCCGTTCTTGGCCGAGTCGTTCACGCCAAACGACGACTTCACCAGCTGGACTATCAAGTTGCGTGAAGGCATCAGCTTCCACGACGGCACACCATTGAACGCCGACGCAGCCATGCTGAGCTACGACACCACCCGCAACGACTTCCTCGTCGGTATTGCCGTGCGGCCCTTCGTTCAGGCCGAGAACGGTGTCGAAAAGGTCGACGACATGACATTCAGGATCAACCTCGTCGACCCATGGCGCTACTGGCCCGCAACGGTCACGGGCCAGCTCGGCATGGTCGCATCATCGAAGTGGTTGGCGGCAGCAATCGAAGATCCGACCCTCAATCAAGAGCCGGTCGGCACGGGCCCTTTCATCTTCGATAGCAGGAGTCAGGATTCGGTCACCCGCTTTGTGCGCAACGATGACTATTGGCTGGGCGAGGTCTATCTCGATGCCATTGAGTTCAACATCGTCACCGACGCCGAGGTGCGCACGACCCTGTTCGACGAGGAACAACTCGATGGCCTCCACACAAACGACCCTGGATCCATCGACTTCCTCCGGAGTTCCGACGGCGTCCAAAACGCCCTCGATGACACCGGCGAAGAACAGATGGACCTGATCAACACCTCGGCCCCCCCGTTCGATGACATCCGGGCCCGACGTGCGTTGACCTTGGCCGCTCCGCAAGACAACTACGTGGCACTCCTTGGGCTCGGCGTGACTCGCCGAGCCGACCAGATCTTCGAGCCCAACAGCCCCTACTACAATCCCGACGTGGTGCAAGAGACGGACCGCCCTGACGAGGCGGCCGCTTTGGCCGCAGAGTACTGCGGGGACTTCCCCGAGAACTGCACGGACAACAAGATCAACTTTGTCCGCCAAACCACTGGGCCGTCAATCAACCAGACTCGCGAGGCCGAACTCCTCGCCGAGGGGTGGAGCGTGGCATTCAACATGACCTCGAACGAGGTCCCCGAGGACACCGGGATCCAGAACGCTGCCACGGGGGCCTACCAAGTGGCCGACTGGCGTCAGTTCGGTGCTGTCGACCCCAGTGTTGACAACGTCTGGCTCTTGTGCCGCACGATTGGCGGGCTCTCGCTCAACTTCGTGCAATTCTGCGACGAAGAGCGCGACGCACTGCTACTCGCAGCCCAACTCGAGCCGGACCCCGCCGCTCGCGCTGCGCTGTACCAAGAGCTCGCCGCCAAGCTCAATCAGGACTACACATATATCTTCTACACCCACACACTGTGGGACATCGCATTTGCCGAGAACGTCCACGGCGCCTGCGGCCGAACTGGCCCCGATGGTGACGACCTTCTGTGTCAGATCAACGGGCGCACGTTCTACGACAGCCTCTGGATGTCAGAGTAGATCAGCCCGAAGGATTACTCCGGAGGCACCGGACCCATGCAGTTCTGGCTTCAACGAATCGGAATGGGCGCACTATTGCTCTTGGCCGTGAGCATGCTCACGTTCGGAGCAATGAACGTGCTCGGCGATCCGTTGTTCAACATCTTGGGTCCAATCGCCGGCGACACCGACAATCCCGAGTCCATGGCCATCATCGAGGCCGCCGAGTCCCAATACCACCTCGACAAACCCCTCCCCGAGCGTTATGGGAGGTGGCTCGGCGACTTCGTGACGGGCGACTTCGGTGTCCAGTTCTCTACTGATGGACAACCGCCCGTCATCGACCTGGTCAAGGAACGGCTCCCGCGCTCGTTGACCCTCATGGTCATGGCTCAGGTCATGGCATTGGGCATCGCAATCCCATGGGGGGTCTGGGCTGCATCTCGCGCCAACACCGGCATCGACCGCGGCTCGACGATTTTGTCGTTCGGGTTGGTCTCATTGCCCAACTTCGCCCTCGCCGTGATCTTGCTCTACGTCTTCGGGGTCAAGCTCGACTGGTTGCCCGATACGTACACGGCCTCGGACCCGTTCCTGAATCGCATCCACCAGCTGATCCTGCCCGCGCTCACGCTGGCACTACCGGCCGCTGCGGTCTACCAACGACTCCTGCGAACCGACCTGATCACAACCTTGCAGGAAGACTTCATTCTTATGGCTCGATCGAAAGGTGTGTCGCGACGGCGCGTCCTGTTCCGCCATGCCCTGCGGCCGTCGATGTTCTCGGTGATCACCGTGTTCGGCGTCACGGCCGGAACGCTGATCGGGGGTGCCCTCGTCGTCGAGAGTTACTTCCGGATTCCGGGTGTTGGACTGGCAATCGTCGAGGCAATCCTGCGAGAAGACTTCCCCGTGGTGCTCGCGCTGGTCATGATTATCGCGGCCGCCTTCGTGGTGCTCAACTTGTTGGTCGATGTCCTCTATTCGGTACTCGACCCACGGGTACGTCGATGACTTCGGACCCCACAAGCGACGGCACCGCTGGCAATACCTTGTCCATCGATTCCAATGACGAGCTGCCCTCAGAGTTCATAGAGGCAAAACGCCTCGGGATCGGATTATGGATCGCCGTGGGCTGGATCGTCCTCATCGTGCTGCTCGCGGCCCTGGCTCCAGTGTTGCCAATCAAAGACCCGGACAAGAACTACATCCAAACCGGCCGGCGAGCCCCCTACAGCCCTTCGTTGACCCATTGGATGGGCACCGACCAAGATGCTCGAGACATGTTCGCCCGCACGGTCTTCGGTGCTCGAGTGTCGCTCATGGTCGGCTTCGCAGCTATTGCCTTTGGCATCGTCATCGGGGGGCCCCTGGGCATGATCGCCGGCTTCGTCCGAGGCTGGTTCGACCGGATCGTCTCCTTCTTGTTTCTTGTGCTCCTTTCCTTCCCAGTGCTCGTTCTCGCCATCTTGATCACGGCCCTGGTGGATCGCAGCGCACTCACCATCTCGCTGACACTTGGCCTCCTTGCAATAGCTCCTGTTGGGCGCTTGGCGCGAGCCGCCACCCTCGTCTTCGCCGAGCGAGAATTCGTGATCGCAGCAAGGATGATCGGCGCGAAGAACTCGCGCATCTTGTTGCGCGAGCTCCTTCCAAACGTTGTCATCCCCATGGCAGCGCTCACGCTCCTCGGTGTCGCTGTCGCTGTCGTGGCCGAGGGTGGTCTGGCGTTTCTTGGTCTCTCGGTCGAAAGCGGGAGCACCTGGGGGAAGCTGATCCTGACCGGCTCGGGCACACGAACGCTCGAGTCTTCTCCGTGGGTGGCGTTCGGCCCCATCATCGTCTTGTTCTTGACCGTGGTCGCGCTCAACTTCGCCGGCGACCGCCTCCGCGATTACTTCGACGTCAAAGAGCTCGCCCTATGACCGCCGACAAGCCGCTGCTGGAAGTCACCGATTATCGCGTCGGGTTCCGCACCGAGCGCGGCCTCGCCCGAGCTGTCGATGGGGTCACGTTCACCCTACGGGCCGGGCAGACGTTGGGAATCGTCGGCGAATCCGGATCGGGAAAGTCCGTGCTGAACCGCGGCATCATGGGCCTGATCTCGAGCTCTCGCCAGATCGAAGAAGGCTCTGTGCTCTTCGACGGCCGAGAGATCGTCAACCAGGACCGCCAAGCGCTCTGGGGTAAGCGGATCGGCATGATCTTCCAGGACCCGATGACATCGCTGAACCCGGTCATGAAGGTTGGCAAGCAGATAGGCGAGCCTTTGCGCCAGCACCTCGGCCTCACCAAGGCCGAGGCAACGGCGAAGGCCATCGAGCTATTCACCGCCGTTGGGATATCGTCGCCCGCCGAGCGGCTGAATTCCTATCCCCACGAGCTCTCGGGCGGCATGCGCCAACGCGTGATGATCGCTATTGCTCTGGCTGCCGAGCCGGACTTTCTCGTAGCTGACGAACCCACCACAGCGCTCGATGTCACTGTGCAGAAATACATCCTGGACCTCCTCACGTCGCTCCAGGCCGAACGGGGCATGGCCATGACGTTGATCACCCACGACCTCGGCATTGCACGGGGGCGAACAAACGAAGTCTTGGTGATGTACGGCGGGCGGGTGATGGAGCACGCAGCCACCGACACCCTGTTCGCCGAGACGCGCCACCCTTACACCGAGGCTCTCCTGGCCTCGTCCCCCCGCCTCGACCAGGCCAAGCACACCCGACTGATGCCAATCGCCGGCGCCCCGCCCGACATTGTCAACCCGCCCCCAGGTTGCCGATTCTCGCCGCGGTGCCGGTACGCCCAGGGTCGATGCCTCGAGGAGAGCCCACCGCTCGAACATGCCGGCGAACACCGCTATGCGTGCTATTTCCCTGTCGGTACCGACGCCAGCGCTGAGGCACTTGCGATCAATCAAGAACGCGGAGCAACCGCAACGGGCCTTCGTGTCCGGCCCAAAAGCGAGGCGAGCAGCTAATGGCCGGATCAGGGACAGCCCACCTCAGGGGCGACGACCCCGGCATCATCTTGCGGGTCGAACACCTGGTGAAGGAATTCCCTGCTGGGAAGGGCCGTGTGGTTCACGCCGTGTCCGACGTCAGCTTCGACGTGAGCGAGGGTGAAACACTCGGGCTCGTCGGTGAGTCAGGTTGCGGGAAGTCCACCACGGCCAAAGCGGTCGTCCAACTGCCGCCGCCGACCTCGGGCAAAGTCCTCTATGGAGGCAAGGATCTCGCCACGCTGAAGGGCGAAGATCTGCGGCGCATGCGTCCAGATATCCAGATGATCTTTCAAGATCCGATCTCTTCGCTCAACCCTCGCAGGAAAGTATTCGACATCGTCTCTGAGGGCATTGCCGTCTGGGGCACCAGCGGCGGCGCCGGGTTCACCGAAGATCGCGTGGTCGAGATCATCGAAGCGGTCGGGCTAGATCTCGAGATGGCACGCGAGAAACGTCCGCACGAGTATTCGGGCGGCCAGTGTCAACGAATCTCGGTGGCTCGAGCGCTGGTGCTGGACCCCAAGATCGTCATTTGTGACGAGCCGGTGTCGGCGCTGGACGTGTCGGTCCAGGCGCAGATCCTCAACTTACTCGAGGACATGAAGGAACGGTACGGAATCACGTTGCTGTTCATCAGCCACGACCTGTCCGTGGTGAAGAACATCTCGGACCGAGTCGCCGTGATGTACCTCGGCAAGCTGTGCGAGATCGGCGACGGCGACCTTCTGTACGACTCGCCGGCCCACCCCTACACCCGTCTACTCCTGGCGGCGGTCCCAGACCCGACAAACAAGCATGCCGATGGCGCAGAGGTGCTCGGGGGCGAGTTGCCTTCACCCATGGACCCACCGAGCGGCTGCCGGTTCCGTACCCGTTGCCCCCGTGCCCAAGAAATCTGTGGCATCGAAGAGCCGCAAATGGCCCAAGTATCCAACGGCACCGACCAGTGGGTCGCCTGCCACTTCCCCATCGTCTAACCCCCATCGCGCGATGGGGCAGGGTCACGAAGGGTGGATTGGTAGCTCAGGTGGCGTTGGCTGGGTCCAAAGCCGCACGTAATTCGCGTTTGAGGAACTTGCCACTGGCGTTTCGGGGCAGGGGCTCGGTCTGAAACCAGATGTACCGGGGGACCTTATGTTTCGCGATCAGCTGCGTGAGGTGGGCACGCAACGCTTCTGCGTCCAGCTCGGCTCCCTCGGCCACGACCACGGCGGCTCCGACTTCTTCGCCGAGACGATCGTCGGGCACGCCGAAGACGCTGGTCTCAACCACCGCGCCGTGTTCGAACACGGCCACCTCGACCTCGGCGCAATAGATATTCTCGCCCCCTCGGAGCACCATGTCCTTCTTGCGGTCGACGATGTAAATGAAGCCATCCTCGTCCATTCGTGCGATGTCACCCGTGTGGAGCCACCCATCGGTGATGGTCTCGGCGGTGGCCTGCGGCTGGTTGAGATAGCCCTTGACGACCTGGGCTCCTTTCACCCACAGTTCGCCGAGTTGACCGAGCGGGACCTCGTTTCCTTCATCATCGAAACACTTGGCCTGATAGCAGGGCATTACCCGCCCTGCGCTGTCAGGCCGATCAACGAAGAAGTCGGCCGAAATCGCGGTGATGATCCCTGACGTTTCGGTCATCCCGTAGCCCGTACTGGGGCGAGCATTGGTCACCTCATCCTCGATCTTCTGCACGAGGTCGGGGTGGAGTTGAGCACCGCCGCCACCAAGCGAAGTCAGCGTCGAGGTGTCTCGAGATGCGAAGTCAGGGTGCGCCATGAGTTCTCGGGACATGACCGGGACCCCGGAGATCGTGGTGATTCGTTCGGCCTCAATCAGGCGCAGAGCCTCTCCCGGGTCCCACTTGTAGAGATGGACCAGCTTGCCGCCGACCAGGGTCATCGCGTGCGCGACACAGTTGTTGGCGGTCACGTGGAACAGGGGCGTCACAATCAGCGCCGATGGCCCGGCTGGGGTCGGACGCCCTCCCGGTCGAGGTCCGTTGGCGAGCTTTGCCGCCTGGCCCTGTGCAGCGTTGGCGAACGCCAAGCTCATGACGTTTGCCACACAGCCGCGGTGAGTGAGCTGGGCACCCTTTGGACGACCAGTGGTGCCCGATGTGTAGAAGATGCAGGCATCTTCATCTGGATCGATCGAGACGTCGGGTAGCGGCGCATCACCGTGGGTGAGTTCGTCCCAAGCCACAACACCGTCAGGCACATCTTCGACGCGGACACCGACCAGAATGCGGTCGCCGATCTGGTCGCTCACCGACACCGCCAGCTCAAGGCATTCGCTGTCGGCGATGATGACCTTCGGGTCAGCGTCGTTGATTCCGTAGACCATTTCTGGGCCAACCCACCAGGCGTTCATGCCAACGCATGCGATCCCGGTGCTGACGCACGCCCAGTAGGCCAGCAACCACTCCGGATAGTTACGCATTGCGATGGCAACTCGGTCACCCTGCACGACGCCTTTGTCTCGAAGCCAGTTCGCGATCTGTGGGACCTGGCGATGTGCCTCGGTGTAGGAAATGCGCTCGTCGTCATAGACGAGGTAGTCGGCGTCACCGTGTGCGGCGCTCATCAACCACAACTCGCGCAGCGACGGAGGCTGGTGTTTGTAGGTCTTCAACATCTGACCACGCACTTCGACTTCGGCAATCTCGAACTGGCTGCCCACACTGGTCAATTCATCCCAGACAGAACGCAGTTCTTGATACAAGGTGGTCTCCCTCGATGGCATCCGCTGGCACGGTAGCCAACTGCCGAGACGGCTGCTCTCCAGCAGCCCCCGATGCCCGGGCCGGGCCCATCGACGGCGCCCCATACACTTGAGAACGCTGTGAGTACCCCCGCCCTGACCAACACAAGCCGTGCCATGCCATCTGCCGATGTAGGCCGAGCGGCCGACCTTCGGCGCATGAAACGGCGCGCTACCGGGCTGTTGTTGTTGGTCACCGCCGCATTCGCGTTGATCCGCCTCACGACCGATGGCGATGGCTTTGCCGGCTACGTCGAGGCAGCTGCCGAAGCCGCCATGGTCGGCGGCGTCGCCGATTGGTTCGCCGTCACCGCGCTGTTTCGTCATCCGCTGGGCATAGCGATTCCCCACACGGCGATCATTCCCAACCGCAAGGATCAAATCGGCGAGAGTCTCGGATCATTCGTCCAGGACAACTTCCTCAACGACGACCTCGTCGGCGCTCGAGTTCGCGACTTCGGACCGGCTGAACGGTTGGGCCGTTGGCTCGCTGAGCCCGAGAACGCTCGCCGCATCGGTGAACAGACGCCCGCCGTCTTTGGTGGAGTCACCGATTTCCTCGACGACGACGATGTCGCCGCCGGCGTCGGGCAACTGCTTGCCCGACGGCTCGAGACCATCGAGCTCGCGCCATTGGCAAGTCGGGGCCTCGAGGTAGCGATCGAAGGCGGCCATAATCAAGTGGCGTTCGATGCCACGCTCCGTGGCGTCGACAAGCTGGTAACCGAGCATCACGAAGTCCTGCGACAGCGGCTGTACGAGGAGTCGCCGTGGTGGGTTCCCGAGACTATTGACGACCGGGTCTTTTCCAAGATCACGACTGGCATTACCAGCCTCGTTGCTGACGTCTTGGCCAAGCCTGATCACCAGTTGCGTGGGCTCGTCGACCAGCGAGCACGTGACCTTGCCGTGCGCCTTCGCGAATCACCCGAACTCCAGCGCCGCGGCGAAGAACTCAAGGCAGAGATCCTGACACATCCCGAAGTTCGAGCGTGGCTCAACTCGATCTGGGATCACATCAAGACCGGCCTCATGGATGCCACAGTCGACCCCGAGTCCGAGCTTCGATACCGCCTCGAAGCCGCGCTCGTCCATGCGGGTGAGACGCTCATGACCGACCCAGCGCTGCAGGCCAAAGTGGACGCGTGGATCGAGCGGGTCGTCCGCTATCTGGTCAACCAGTCCGAGGGCGAGGTCGCGTCGCTCATCTCGTCGACGGTGGCCCGGTGGGATGCGGACCAAACGGGCGAGCGCATCGAGCTCCAGGTGGGCCGCGACCTACAGTTCATCCGGATCAATGGCACCGCCGTTGGCGGCCTCGTGGGCGTCGTGATTCACGCCATCGCGACGCTGTTGTAACAGGCGTCGGAACAACTCAGTCAGTCACGTCGATGGTCAACAACGTCGGGTCACAACGAGCCTCGTCGTCACAGATCTCATACATCACGAAATCTCTGCCGGTGACGTTCGCGAACGGGATGTAGGTGATGGTCCCGTTGCCGTCCCCGGAGATCTGATCCGCAGCAAAGCCGCCCGCGACCACTCGCAGGGACTGAAGGTCCAAGTCGCCATCGGGATCTGAATCATCGCCGACCACATAGACAACGACGCGTTCGTTCATCGCGGTGATGCCGGCGTCGGCGCCAGCGGTCGGGCGGTCCCCAGCGGCTTCCACGACAAGCAGCTGAATCGCGGTGACACTCCGGTCGGACGTGTCTTCAACGTTGGCTACGAGGACCTCGTACTCATACACCTGGCCAGGCTGGGCGTCGTCAGGGATGGTGACGATCGATGCGAGGGCTTCGATCTCGCCGGCCTTGAGCCGACTCGAGTCATCAGAGAGTTCAACGACGAGATCGACAGACTCAGTGCTCACTCGGAACGCAGCGCTACGCGAGTTGCCAGCCAGGTTGCGGACCAAATGATCGATCTCGACAACTTCGCCAGCAACAACGAGCGCGCCTGTGTCACCGGTGATGGTCAACGAAGACGCCACGAAAGGAATGTCTTCTGGCGTTTCTTCTACGCCAACCGTAGGTGTTGCGGTCCGGGCGGAGCCCGCCTCGGAGGTGGGCTCATTGGGTGTGCCCCCACAACCGGTGAGCACAACCACGGCCGTCAGGAGGGCTACTGAAAACCTGCGCATGACGTTCCATCGGCAGCCCGCCAGGGCTTGTGAGCCGCATCCGGTGAGTCGTTCCGGTGGATACCGCCCGGTACGGTTGGCCTTCCTCGGACGGGCCACGACCTCGTGCGCGCTCCGCACTCCCACCAGGAGAGGCGCCTTTATGACCCTCGATACCCCCGATCTCGATCTCACCGCCGGCGACGTGCGTTGGGATCTTGAACCGCTGCTCGGCGGACAAGAAATCGATGCCGTGTTAGATACCGCAGATGAGCTGGTCAATGAACTCGAGGCCTCCCGTGGCCGCGTTTCGGACTTCTCCGGAGCCGACCTCGCGACCTACATGGAACGCTCCGCTCGGCTGCAGGAAGTCCTGGGGCGAGCCGGCAACTACGCGTCGTTACGATTCTCGGTAGACACCGCCGACCCCGCCAACGGCGCGCTCATGCAACGGGTGCAAGAACGAGCCACCGCCCTTGCGACTCGGCTGCTCTTCTTTGAGCTCGAGTGGGTCGAGGTCGACGATGCCGCCGCAGACGCGCTCTTAGCCCAGCCTGGCCTCGAATTCTGCGAGCACTACCTGCGCTCGCTGCGTCGATACCGAGCGCATGTCCTGACCGAGCCCGAAGAGCGCATGGGGACCGAGAAGGACGTAACCGGCGTCAGCGCATGGGTGCGTCTGTTCTCCGAACTCAGCTCCGACATCACCGTCGACCTGCCCACCAGTTCAGGCGACCGCGACCAAGTCGACGAGACCTCCACCATCACCCTCATGGAGGGACTCAGCCGGCTGAGCGATCCGGACCGTGCCGTTCGCCAGACTGCTGCGCAGGCAGTCACCAATGGGTTGCAACCCGGTATCCGCACTCGGGCTTACATCTTCAACACCATCGCCGCCGACAAGGCCACCGAAGATCGGCTACGGGCGTACCCGTCGTGGGTGTCGTCGCGAAACCTCGCCAACGAGGCGTCAGACGAATCAGTACAGGCCTTGGTCGACGCCGTCGTCGACCGCTATGAAATCGCAAGACGGTGGTACCGGCTCAAGGCCCGTCTCTTAGGTGTCGATCAGCTGGCGGACTACGACCGTATGGCAAGCCTCGCGACCAGCGAGGCGCCGATCGGCTGGAAAGAAGGGTCCCAACTCGTCATTGATTCGTACCGATCGTTCTCACCTCAGCTCGCCGACACCGCCCAACGCTTCATCAGCGAGGGCTGGATTGATGCTCCCACAGCGCCGGGCAAGCGTCCGGGCGCTTTCTGTGCGTACACCGTGCCGGAACATCATCCGTACGTGCTGCTCAACTGGACCGGCCAACGCCGCGACGTCCTGACGCTGGCCCACGAACTCGGCCATGGCCTCCATGCAATGCTCTCGCGACCACAAGGCATCTATCACCAGTTCACGCCGCTCACGCTGGCCGAGACGGCTTCGGTCTTTGGCGAGACGGTCACCTTCGAGCGCCTCCTTGAGACGACCGACGACCCGACGGAACGATTGGCCCTGCTTGCAGAGGCAGTCGAGGGGTCCATTGCCACGGTGTTCCGCCAAGTGGCAATGAACCGTTTCGAACATGCAGTGCACACTGAACGCCGCGAGGTCGGGGAACTTTCTGTCGAACGATTCGGCGACCTGTGGACAACCTCGCAGACCGACTTCATGGGCGATGCCGTCGAGGTCACCGACAACTACCGCAGCTGGTGGAGCTATGTCCCGCACTTCATTGGTTCACCTGGCTACGTCTATGCGTACGCGTACGGCCAACTTCTGGCGTTGTCGGTGTATCAGCGGTACCGAGAGCAAGGCGAATCATTCATTCCGCGCTACCTAGAACTGTTGTCGTCGGGCGGATCAATGCCGCCCCACGAGCTGGGCAAGATCGTCGATTGCGACCTCGAGGACCCGACATTCTGGAGCTCAGGGCTGGACCTCGTAGACGAGCAGGTCACCGCAGCCGAAGAAGCTGCCATTGCCTGCGGTCGCCTCGACTGACGAAGGCATCCACGGGCGGAATCTCGTGTCGTGTCAGGCGGTCACGAACACAGCGCCGTAGCCGTGGGCGATGATCGACACGCTTGCCAGAACCACGAACGCTCGACGCACTCCCGTGCCTCGAGTGGCCACGAGCCGATGGGTGGCAAAGGCCAGTAACGGCGCTGCCGCAATGATGGCTTCGAGCGGATAGCGGTACCCAAAGATGTGGTTCCCGCCGGACGCTCTATTGGCCTGGATCTGGACAAGTAGATAGATCGCTCCACCCAAGGCGGCGCCGATGGCCCAGTCCGGGTAGCCCTTGCGGCCCGCGACTACCAGAGCGACCAACGCCAACGCGACGATGGGAGAGGACACGAAGATGCCGTGGTCCAGGTCGACCAGCAATTCGATGATCCGACTACCGAGGGTGAGCGGCGACGTTCCCCGAGCCCGGTCAGTGAAGGCCGAGCCATAGCCCCCCGAGATCGACAGCGATCCCCAAACCCATTGGTTGTAGAGCATCACAGCAACGAGGCCGAGGGCGGTCGAGGCGCCCATCCGGATGACTGGACCGAGCGCCCGCCGTCGCCATGCAACCGTCAGGCCGAGGACTGCAGCGATAAGCGCTGTGTGGGGGCGGATGATGACCGCTGCGGCGGACGCGGTGGCAGTGAAGCGCATGGTCTTCCATCGGCATCGCGGAGGCGATCATGACGGGCAGCGACCACTCCGACTTCCACGGCGTCTGCTCAGAAGTCGCCCGCGTGTTGACGAAGGGGCCGAATGTCAGCGCCGACGGCCCGCAGGCCACCATGGTCGAGCCCGTCGAGCCCAAAGTTGATGGCCGCAAGCGCGGCCTGGGCTTGGACAACCAACTTGTGTCCAGCGGCCGTCAGCGACGCCAGTGTTGTTCGGCCGTCCGTGGGGTGCGCCACCCGCTCGACCAACCCGTCGCGCTGGAGCCGGTCGATGGTGTTGGTGACGCTGGTCGGGTGCACTTGAAGGCGCTCGCCCATCTTGCCCAGCGGCAGCGCTCCAGAGCGGGAGAACGACAGCAGTGCCAAAGCTTCGAACCTGCTGAAGTTCAGCCCCAACGGCCCAAGAATCGTGTTGACCCGGCCAAGAACGATCTGGTGAGCCCGCGTGATCGACGTGGCTGCAACCATGGCATCGCCCGCCACCCAACCATGGTCATCCCAGTTGCGCCGCGCTTCCGCGATGGGGTCGAAGTCCAGTCCCATGGCGTGTACCATATGGGGGAAATACTTGGACGTCCAAGTATTTCGCGGTTCGAGTATGGTGCAATAAAAGATAGGCGCCGAATTCGGGTACCGAAGTTGCCCCCTCGTGCCGCAGTCCGAACCCGCCGCCCACCCGATACAGGAGTTCTTGTTGATGCCCGACAACCCGCAGACAAATGACGAGCTCAAAGCTGCGTGGCTCGATTCCTACAACGCGGCGCACCTGCGCGACACACCCTTCGAGACCATGTCCGGTGTGCCCGTCGACGCGGTCTACGGCGATGGCCCCTACCCCGGCCAATACCCCTACACCCGTGGCATCTATCCCACGATGTACCGCTCGCGTTTGTGGACCATGCGCATGTTCGCTGGATTCGGCACCGCCGACGACACCAACGGTCGGTTCAAAGAGATCCTCCGAAACGGCGGCACTGGCCTGTCGACCGCATTCGACATGCCCACCCTCATGGGCCGCGACTCGGACTCGTCGTGGTCGCTGGGCGAAGTCGGCCGCGCGGGCGTTGCCGTCGACACCCTCGCCGACATGGAAGACCTCTTCCGCGACATCGACTTGTCGGCAGTATCGACCTCGATGACCATTAACGGGCCGGCCGCTGTCCTGTTGGCCATGTACGTAGCTGTGGGCGAACAGAATGGACTCAGTCCGGCGCAACTTGCCGGCACCATCCAGAACGACATTCTCAAGGAATACCAGGCGCAAAAGGAGTACATCTACCCGCCGCGGCCTTCCATGCGCATCGTCACCGACATGGTGCAGTACACCACCGCCGAGATGCCCAAGTGGCACCCGGTCTCAATCTCGGGGTACCACATCCGCGAAGCCGGCTCGACTGCAGCCCAGGAGCTCGCGTTCACGCTCGCCAACGGGTTTGCCTACGTCGAGGCTGCGATCGCGGCAGGCGAAGACGTCAACGTCTTCGGCAAACGCCTCAGCTTCTTCTTCAACAGCCACATCGACTTCTTCGAAGAGGTCGGCAAGTTCCGTGCCGCACGCCGAATCTGGGCCCGCTGGATGAAGGAGCGCTACGGCGCCACCGACGAGCGGGCGATGCTGTGCCGCTTCCACACCCAAACCGCGGGCGTCTCGCTCACTGCTCAGCAGCCCGAGAACAACATTGCTCGTGTCGGCATGCAGGCCCTCGCCGCGGCAATGGGCGGCACCCAGTCGTTGCACACCGACAGCTTCGATGAGGCCCTCGCTCTGCCGAGTGAGAAGGCGGCGCGCATCGCGCTGCGGACCCAGCAGATCGTCGCTCTGGAAACCGGCGTCACCAATGTGGCCGATCCCCTTGGGGGCTCGGACTACGTCGAGTGGATGACCGATGAGATGGAACGCCAAGCCGAAGCCATCTTCGACCACCTCCTCGAACTCGGAAACGGATCCATCCTCGAGGGTTGCTACGAGGGCATCGAGAACGGCTACTTCGTCGGTGAAATCGCCGACTCGGCATACCGCTTCGAACGCGAAGTCAACGCCGGCCGTCGCATCATTGTTGGGGTCAACGAGTTCACCGAAGGCAACGACGAAGCCGAGGCCAACCTGCTGCGGATCGGGAGCGAGACCGAGGAGTATCAGCTGAAGCGCCTCACCGACGTCAAGCTCCGTCGCAACGACCAGGCGGTGAGCGACGCCCTGGCCGCGGTCACCGCTGCGGCAGCCGAGCCCACAACCAACGTGATGCCGTCCATCATCAACGCCGTCAAGACCTACGCCACCGAGGAAGAGATCTCGTGGGCGATGGAATCTGTGTTCGGTACCTACGTCGAGAAGGCCATCGTCTGATGCCCGAGCAGAACATCAGAATCATCCTTGCCAAGCTTGGTCTCGACGGACACGACCGCGGGATCAAGGTCGTGGCTCGCATTCTGCGAGATGCCGGCATGGAAGTCATCTACCTCGGGCTGCGACAGACCACCGACAGCATCGTCTCCGCTGCCGAGGAAGAGGACGCCGACGCCATTGGCCTCTCGATGCACAACGCGGGCCACCTCACGTTGGCCCCCGCCATGGTCAAGGCGCTCGCAGCAGCTGACGTGGACCTCCCAGTGATCGTCGGCGGCATCGTTCCTAACGTTGATCTCGACGAACTCACTGATCAAGGCGTCGCTGCCGTCATCGGTCCCGGTGCATCCGCCGAAGACGTGGTGCAGTTGGTTCGAGATGCTGTCGCAACCTCGCGCAATTCGGCGTGACCCTTCGCGGCCTCTCGACATCGGAAGTTTTCGACCGAGCCATCGCCGGCGAACGGCGCGCCCTGGGCCGCCTACTCACCCATGTCGAGCGAGGTGGATCAGCAGCTGACGAGGTCACCGAGTTGGCCCACCCTGTATCGGGCAACGCACACGTGGTCGGGATAACCGGCGCTCCCGGTGCCGGAAAGTCGACGCTCACCGGCCAGCTCACACGTCTCCTTCCGGAGAAAGGTGTCCGACCAGCCGTCCTCGCCGTCGATCCCTCATCACCCCTAACCGGTGGCGCGATCTTGGGTGACCGGATCCGCATGGACGACATCGCTGGCGAAGCCGCCTTCATCCGCTCGATGGCTACCCGTGGGCACTCCGGCGGGCTTGCGCTAGCCGTTCCGGGCGCAGTCCGGGTCTTCGATGCCGCTGGCTATGACCCCATCATTATCGAAACCGTTGGCGTTGGGCAGGTAGAGGTCGATGTTGCCGGTGCAGCAGATACCACCGTGGTCGTCGTGACCCCGGGTTGGGGCGACGCCGTCCAGGCCAACAAGGCCGGCCTGCTTGAGGTGGCCGACGTATTCGTCGTCAACAAGGCGGACCGACCCGGAGCCAATGACGCCCGCCGAGATCTCGAGCTCATGTTGGACCTGAGCCACATGACGGGCCAAGAAGACGGCACCGGCTATCGGCCCCCCATCGTCATGGCATCGGCCATCGACGGCACCGGTGCCCCCGAAGTCTGGGAAGCGGTAGAAGCACACCGGGCACACCTCGAGACGACCGGCGGCCTCGAAGGCCGCCGAGCTGGCCGCCTGGAGATGGAAGTGGCGAACCGGGTCGAACAGCTCTTGGCGGCAGCGTCCAGGTCAGCAATGGCTACCTATGCCGGGCAGGCCTTGTTGGCTCAGGCTGCGGAGCGTTCCGTATCACCCGCCCAAGCTGCCAACCAGTTGGCCCGTCAGATCTTGGGCCAAGCCTGACGATCGCGTCCGACCCCATTGAGTACCGTGCGGGCATGGCTAGGACCCGACAGATCACCGAAATGGGAATGGGCGTGGTTGCGTTTTAGCCAGCGAAGCCCTCGAGAGCTTCGCCCAGTCGGGCCCGGTAGATTTCGACGTTGGCCAACTTGATGTCTTCGTAGCCTCGGACCAGGTCGGGCAGGTCGGCGACCGCCACAGCAGCATCGAGGTTGGCGGTGCTCAACGTGGCAAGTACATGCTCGATTGCCTCGACGTACTCGCCTGGTAGTGCTCGCTCGATCTTGCGGACTTCGGGCCAGCGGAATGGGTCGAGCATCGTGCCACGGAGTCGCTTGCCCTTGGCGAGCACACGAACACCAGGGGTGGCCCAAGATCCGACACTGATCTTTTTGTTGATGCCGAGCGCACGCAAAATCGGCGGGTGGAGTTTCCAGGCGACCGAGCCGCCGGCTCCGGCCGCTTCGTTGGCCTCGCGCAGAGCAGCCTGATCGGTCATGAGGCGAGCAACTTCGTACTCGTCTTTGTAGGCCATGAGCTTGAACAGGCCGGCCCCGACGGCGGCGGTCAAGGATTGACTGGACCCAGCTACCGAGCGTTCAGCTGCGCGAACATTCTCGATCGTTCCCAGCCACGTCTCGGTGGTCGATGCCGAGCCCCAACCAACGAGCTCAGCGGCGTACATGTCGAGCTCCGACAAGAGATCGCCTGAGACCGCCAGACTGTCGAGCCTGGCGCGGACATCTGGCGTCAACGCTTCGATCTCGGACTCGACGGCTTCACCGCGCTGGCGAAGTCGCGCTGCCTCGACGGCCGCAGGATCGAACACCTGTGCGCGCCCCCACCTGAACGCTGCCGTGTTGCTATCCACCGCAACTCCGTTGAGTGTGATCGCTTGCTCAACGAAGCCAGCGCCGATCGGAAGCGCACCTGCCTGCACGGCCATCCCGACGACGAACATGTTCGCCGTTGTCGATTGTCCGAAGATGTCCTCGGTGATTGCTTGCGCGTCCGCCCAGTGGTGACCATCGCGAGTTTGGGTGTTGATGCGATCGACCAACTCGTCCACACTGGGCAGCGCCAGATCGAGATGGGTGATCATGTCGCCTGTCGGTGTGGTTGATGTCGACCCGACCGCCACCGTGGCAGCCTTGTCCGATGCCAGCAGACCGCGGTCGGACCCCGCCACCAGCTGATCGAACGCGAGGAGCAGGTCGGCCTGACCCCGACCCAACCGGTTGGTGGGGGTCGGCCCCGAACGGGACAACCGCACGTCGCTGAGCACCGGACCGGCCTTTTGTGACAAGCCGATTTGGTCCAGACCCCGGACGTTGTAGCCGGCCAGCATCGCTGCGGTACCAAGCACTTGGGCGACGGTGACTACACCGGTCCCGCCAATGCCCGTGATCCGCATGGCGAAGTCGTCTTCGGGAACCACCAACTCCGGGTCCGGAGCATCAGGTGGTGTTGGTCCCGATGAGGGGGCCACGGGCCCAGCCGCTGTCGGACCCTGATCTCGACCAAAGAGCTTGGCCAGTCGACCGGGCTCTTTGTATTTGACCGCCATAAACGATGGGCAGTCGCCTTCGAGACACGAGTAGTCGAGGTTGCAGGTGGTCTGATCGATCTCGGTCTTTCGCCCGAAGGGGGTTTCGACCGGCTGAACCGACAGACAGTTGCTGACTTGACCGCAGTCGCCACAGCCTTCGCATATCCGGGCATTGATCACCACCCGCTGGTTTGGTGCTTCGAGCAGGCCGCGTTTGCGGGCTCGGCGATTCTCGGCCGCACAGGCTTGGTCGTGGATCAACACGGTGGTCCCGGGGACCTTGGCAAGAAGCTCCTGAGCTTCGATCAACCGCTCGCGGCCCCAGACCTCGACGCCCCGAGGAAGGTCTCGGCGCCGGTAACGGCCGCGGTCCTCTGTAGTGATGAGCACACGCGCCACACCCTCTGTGAGCAGCTTGTGCGCGACCGCCTCGACGCCGATCTGGCCCTCCGGGTCCTGGCCGCCGGTCATCGCGACCGTGCCGTTGTAGAGGAGCTTGTAGGTGATGTTGACGCCGCTGGCGACCGCTGCCTGGACCGCGAGCTGGCCCGAGTGGAAGTACGTGCCATCGCCCAGGTTCTGGAAGAGGTGATCGGTCTCGACGTAGTCGGCCATACCAATCCATTGCGTACCTTCGTTGCCCATACAGGTGATGCCAACCATGTCGCCGACCCGGTCCGGGTCCATGAACAGCGTCATCGTGTGACAGCCAATGCCGGCTCCGAACGCGGCACCGTCGGGAGTCTCGGTGCTGCGGTTGTGCGGGCATCCCGAACAGAATGCAGGGGCGCGCTGCACCGACAGCGGGATCAGCGTGCGGCTACGTTCCTGCACCTCTGGGGTGAGACGATCACCAATACGGTCGGCCAAGCGAGCCCGCAAGATGGGCATGATCTTGTCGGCATCGAGGGCACCGTAGGCCGGCAACAGAATCTGGCCGCGTTCGTCCTGCTTGCCCACCACGATTGGGCGATCGCTCAGCGCGTAGAGCGCGTCTTTGAGCAGGCTCTCCATGTTGGGGGATTTCTCTTCAATCACCAGGATCTGCTCGAGCCCGCGGGCGAACTCGCGCACCGTCCGTTGGTTGAACGGCATCGGCATGCCCATCTTGAGCAGCCGGATACCTGCCCCACTGATGGCTGTTTCGTCGGGGAGGCCGAGGCGGGCCAACGCCTCGCGTACCTCGCGGTAGGAAATGCCCGATGCCATGATCCCGATCCAGCCATCGGACGGGTTGGTGGTGAGGTGATTGAGCTCGTTCTCCGACGCATACTCGCGGGCGAGCTCGTACTGGACCTCCATGATCTCGCGTTCGATGTCAATGGTGTGCGGCGTCAGGAGGCGCCCGTCGGGGACGTGCTGGTAGCGCTCGCCGTCGATCAGCGGGAAGATCGGGTTGACCCGGTCCGGGTCGAGCACAACAGTTGCTGTGGCGTCGGCCACGGCGGCAACAATCTTGACCGCAGACCACAGCCCGGTCGCTCGCGACAGCGAGATGGCGTGTCTTCCAAGGTCCAGCGCTTCGCCTGGATCGCCCGGGTACAGCAGCGGCATGTGCATGTCGGCCAGCAAACCTGCCGAGGAGGACGGAACAGTCGAGGACTTGGCCAGCGGATCGTCACCGACCAACGCTATAGCTCCCCCATTCATCGAGGTGCCGGCGTACACCCCATGACGGAGCGCGTCGGCAGCACGGTCGACACCGGGTGCTTTGCCATACCAGATGCCAATGACCCCGTCGTAGCGCGCATCGGGCCGAGCCGATGCCAGCTGAGTCCCCATGATGGTGGTGGCGGCGTACTCCTCGTTCATGCCGCGCCGAACTTTCAACGGCAGGTCGGGCGAGGCGCTGGCAACCCGATCTACCGCCTCGCCATAGCCGCCCAGTGGCGACCCTTGATACCCCGAGACCAAGGCGGCGGTGTTGAGTCCAGCTCGTTGGTCGGCGCGCAGCTGCTCGAGCGGCAGCCGGGCAAGAGCCTGGATCCCCGTGAGAAAGACCGTGCCGTGATCGGCCAGGTAACGGTCCTCGAGTTTGTAGGGCTCGGTCGCTGCCATGGGTACCTCACTGCGGTGCGGACGTGTCGAAGTATCGCAACTGCGCGTCGAACGGTCCAGAGTTTCGAACTTCATTCTGTAATTGATACGATTATTCGGTGAATATTCTGCGCGGAAGGGTGACTCGTGAGCAGTGACCGAATGAACGACACCGATGCTGCATTGGTCTCGTCGCTAATGGCCGACGCGCGACGAACGAATCGGTCGTTAGCATCCCAAGTCGGTTTGGCGCCCTCCACCACCCTGCAACGCGTCCGGGACCTCGAGGAGCGTGGCGTCATCACGGGTTATCACGCAGAGGTTGACCTCCCGAGCCTCGGCCGAGCCCTCGAGGCCATGGTCTTCGTCAGGCTGCGCCCCAAGACCGACGAGGCCGTCGAGGCGTTCCTCGAATATGTCTGGGCCATGCCCGAAGTCATCGCCGTCCACCTCATCAGCGGCGCCGAAGATGCCCTGGTGCATGTGGCCGTGCCCGACACCGAGTCACTCCGCCGGGCCGTCCTCCGCCAGATCTCGGGCCACGAAGCAGTGGTGGACGAACGCACCACCCTGGTGTTCGAACACCGGCGCAAACATGTCGTCGACCGTCTCGACTCTTCGGGTTGACGCCCCGGGGTGCCGCGGTCGAACCGCGGATCACCAGTTCGATCTGGAGCTCGATCCCGACGAACGATGTTTGGTCGCCAAGGTCAGTGGCGGGCGCCGCCGGGTACAACCTCGTAGCCGGGCTCTTCAGGCTCGTCATCGACTATGTCGGCCGGAAAGCCATGGGCCAGAACCTGGGCCCCTGTCGCATCTTCGAGCCGACGGATGACATTGGGCGACCACTCACGATCGCCATACCTTTCCGCGGCGTCGGTGAAGATGTCGAGGAGTAGCGGCGATAGCTCGAGGGGCACCTCGCAGCGGTCGGCAATGGCTTGAAAGAGCGAGATGTCTTTGAGCACGAGATCCATCGTGAAGTTAATGTCGCGGCTGCCATTCAAGATGACCTGACTCTCGGTCTCGTGGACAAATGAGTTGCCCGATGAGATCCGGATCGCCTCGTCGGTGGTGGACATCTCGGCCCAAACCATGGCAGGAGACAGCCCTGCGATAACCTCGTCCTCGGCCTACATGACCGAGGCGGACGCAGCCGGGCTGGGCAGGCAGGTGATGACCACGTCAACCGCCTCAGCCAGGTCTTTCGGAGACTCGGCCCACGCCGCGCCCGCATCAAGGAAGGGTTCCGCTGCGCTCTTGTCCAGGTCGCGGACGGTGAGATCGAAGCCGTTCCGCACCAGGCTCCCGGCCAGCTTGGCGCCGACGTTGCCGAGTCCAATGAATCCAATACGCATAGCCGGTCCTCGCTCTGGTCCAGCGCAAGTTTCTAGCACCACTTCCGCCGCTGAGCCGAGGCCCCGCCGACTGAGCACCTATGGTTCTGGATCCTGCAGAATGACGCGGCGAGAGGTACCCTCGGACTCTTCACTCATAGGACGCCCTACTACTTCACGCCCGAAGGATCCAATGGCTGGCTACCAGGCCCCGATAGCCGACATGGCTTTCACACTGAAAGAGGTTGTCGGCATCGACGACCTCTCAATGCTGCCGGCATTCACCGATATCGACCTCGAGATCCTGCCCGACGTCCTGGGTGAGGCAGCTCGCTTCTTTGGCGAGGTCATCGCCCCCACAAACCGCGACGGCGACATCGTTGGGGCCGTCCGCAACGACGACGGCACCGTGACGGCACCCCCGGGGTTCCGGGAAGCCTACGAACAGTATGTGGCCGGCGGCTGGGGTGCGATGAGCTTCGACCCCGAGTACGGGGGCGCCGGGTACCCGTGGGTCATTGGAACCGCAATCTCAGAAATGATGACTGCCGCCAACATGGCATTGTCGCTCAACCCGCTGCTCACCCAGGGCTCCATCCATGCCCTCAGCGCACACGGCAGCGAACAACAAAAGCTCACGTACCTGCCCAAACTCATCAGCAGCGAGTGGTCGGGCACGATGAACCTCACCGAACCACAGGCGGGCTCCGATGTCGGCGCCTTGACCGCAAAAGCTGAACCTCGCGACGACGGAAGCTGGTCGATCTCCGGTCAAAAGATCTTCATCACGTGGGGCGAGCACGATCTCAGCGCCAACATCGTGCACCTGGTCCTCGCACGAACGCCGGATTCGCCGCCGGGCACTCGGGGCATCAGCTTGTTCATCGTCCCCAAGTTCATTCCCGACGCCGATGGCAATCCCGGCGAGAAGAACGACGTCGAGTGCGTCTCCATCGAGCACAAGATGGGCATTCATGGCTCGCCGACCTGCGTCTTGCAGTTCGGCGACAACGGCGGTGCCGTTGGCTACCTCATCGGCCACGAACGGCTGGGCATGGGGTACATGTTCACGATGATGAACCAAGCTCGCCTGGCAATCGGGCTCCAGGGTGTCGCTCTGGCAGATCGCGCCTACCAACAAGCGCTCGAATACGCAGTCGAGCGCCGACAGGGAACTCGGCCCGACACCGCCAGGGGCGAGTCGGTCGCGATCATCGACCACCCTGATGTCCGCCGGATGCTGATGACGATCAAGGCCAACATCGAGGCCGCAAGATCCCTGGTGTATCTCAACGCGAAGGCCGTTGACATTAGTGCTCACCACCCCGACGAACAGGGCCGGCGAGCTGGGAAAGAACTCACCGACCTTCTCACGCCCCTGTCGAAGGCGTGGAGCACCGACCTCGGCAACGAACTCACCAGCCTCGCCCTCCAGGTACATGGTGGGATGGGATTCATCGAAGAAACCGGAGCGGCCCAGCACTACCGCGACATCCGTATCGGCGCGATCTACGAAGGAACGAACGGTATCCAAGCGGTGGATCTTGTCGGGCGCAAGCTGCCGATGCGCGACGGTGCGGTGGTCCAAGAGCTCATTGGGCAGATCGGCGAAACAATCGCGGAGCTCACCAACGCCGGCCTCACCGAGATCGCCGATCGTCTCGAACTCGCGACCGCCGACGTCCAGGCCGCTGGCCGCTGGCTCCTCGAGAAGGGCGCCGGGCGCTCCGACGACGGGCTCGCCGGCGCCACCCCATACCTCCGCATGTTGGCCACCACGGTGGGGGGCTGGCTGTTGGCCAAGGGCGCGTTGGCCGCACAACGATTGGCAGCCGAAGGTGACAGCGAATACGCCACAGAGTTCCTCGAAGCGAAAATCGTGACCGCGCACTTCTTCGCGACCCAACTCCTACCCCAGGTGCACGGCTTGCTGCCCTCAGTGATGGCGGGAGCCGATGACCTCTACGCGATCAGCGACGAGGCTCTACGCTGAGCGTCGACACACCGCGTCAGCCGACCCACGGACCGAGGACACCAACATGATCAAGGTCATCGCCGACCAGGTCGTCGAAACCGACGGCACCATCGACAGCACCCGGGCCATCATCGCCACCGATGCACTGATGGACATCTTGGGCTGGGAGTTGAAAGACGAAGGACTGTGTCGCGATGAGCTCTGCGTTCCCGCTGAGCGCGCCACGCTCGAGACTGATGGCAAGCTCGATCTGGCTGCTGTGGCCCGGACCCTGGGCCGGCCCTCGATTCTCGACCCCGAGACCAATGCGATCGCGATCGGCGCGCCTGCCACCGACCGCAGCGCGGCACTCAAAGATCGCGTTGCACCCAACTTCAGCCTCACCGACATCGACGGGGTGAGCCGGAGCCTCGCCGACTACGCCGGCAAGAAGCGCTTGCTGGTCGCCTTCTCTAGTTGGTGAGGATGCGCATTTGACCTGCCCGGGTGGCAGGAACTCCAAGACGAACTGGGCGACGAAGGCTTTCAGGTGATCGCCGTTGCTATCGACGAGGATCTCGAAGCGATTCGCGGTCACAGCGAGGGCATCACGTACCCCGTGCTGATGGACCCCGAGCACAACCTCACCGAGCTCTACGCGATATCGAACGTCCCGACGGTCGTGTGGATCGACGAGAACGGGCGCATCGCCCGCCCCAATGCCAGCGAGTTCGGCACCGACATGTTTGTCGAATACACGGGCCGACCTCGCGAGGGCCACTTCAATCAGCTGCGGGCTTGGGTTCGAGACGACCTCGTTCCCGCCGATGCCGACACCGAGATCGAGGACCTCTCCCAAGACGAGATCGATGCGCGGCTGCACTTCAAGCTCGCAGCGACTGCGCGCCACAGTGGAGACGATGCCGGGGCCACACGACACTTCGCGAAAGCGATCGAATTGGCTCCCTTCGACTTCACCATTTCACGCGCTGCCATGCCCCTGCAGGGCGAGGACCCCTTCGGCGAGAAGTTCATGGCCTTGATGCAGCAGTGGGTTGATGAGGGCGCGCCGTTCCACGGCATCGTTCCGCCCCGTTCGTGACCGGACCTGAACCAGTGATCCCCGAAACACCAGGCGACATCACCGCGCCCTGGTTGTCCAACGCTCTCGGACGCGAGGTCACAACGGTCACTGCCAAGAACCTGGGTGAGGGTGTCGGAGTGATGGCCGAGGTCACCCGGCTCCACATTGCCTATGGCGATGGCGTCGACGGTCCCGCCACACTCATCGCAAAAACCCAGTCACCTGCAGATTCCAACCGAGAATTGGCTTCCACGTTCGGCTTCTACGCGCGTGAGCTCGCCTTCTATCAACACGTCGCGTCCGACCTGGACCTCCGAGTCCCGACATGTCACTTCGCGACTGGCGCTCCTGGAGGCGCACCGTTCGTGCTCCTGCTTGAAGATGTCGCTGACGCCCGCCAGCTCGACCAGATGGCGGGTATCAGCCTTGCCGACACCGAAGCCGTCATCGACGAGATCGCCAAGCTACATGCCCATTGGTGGGACTCCCCCGAACTCGATTCGCTCGACTGGCTACCACCGATGAACAACGACCTCTACAAAGGTTTCGGGCAGGTGCTTCCCGACCTGAGCGGTCTCTTGAAACAACAGTGGGGCGATCGGTTGGATCCAGCAGGCATGCCCTGGCTCGATGCCATCACGGGGCGCTACACCGAAATCCTCGACTGGCTCGTCGCGTCTAGCCCCGTGACCTTTTGCCACTACGACCTGCGTCCCGACAACATTTTGGTCGAGCCCACTGGCATCTGCGTGCTCGACTGGCAACTGGCCGTGCGCAATCGGGGTGCGTTCGACATCGCGTACTTCCTGGGCCAGAACGTACCCACCGAGTTCCGTCGCAGCCACGAGCAGACACTTGTTCGGCGATATCACGACGCGATCTCCGCCCGTGGTGTCACGGGCTACTCGTTCGACCAATGCTTCGACGACTACCGATCGTCGATGCTCATGCACCTCGTGAGCGCCACCCAGATCCAGATGCTCGAAGGCGGCAACGACCGGGGCCAGCAGCTCCTCGATGCCATGCTCACCCAAGGCTGGCAATCAGCCGTCGACCTCAACGCCGGTGACTTCCTCGACCAGTTCTGACGGCGCCGTCCAGCGCGTCGCTCAGCGGGCCGTCTCGCCAACTGGTGTTCAGCCGAATTGATGACTTGACTGGCAGGGTGGCGAACCCAAACCCGGCCCGCCGTGCGGCCCGACGTTTCATCATCTTGGCCGTCGTCGTAGCCCAGTTGACGATGATCGTGATTGCCTACGATTCCGACCACAAGACATTTGGGTTCCAGATGTTCCCCGAGTCGAGCCGCTGGGAGGCCGACATCGTCCGGGTGCAGGCTGATGGCGCTCGCGTCGCGGTAAACCAAGAATGGGAGTACCGGTGGTCGGACATGGTGCGTGGCCGCGGGCTCACCAACCCCTTCGGCCGACACCACGCTGACTCCGGCTTGCGGAACCAATTCGGCTACTTCCAGGGTGCCCTCGACTGGGTTGCCGAGAACACCCCCGACGACCAATCCACCGTGCGCCTCGAAGCCGTGGTCACCTACACCGACAACGGTCGCGGACCGTTTGAGCGCGTGTTCACATCAGTTACGCGCTTCACATCAGTTACGAGCGAGGCGGACTCGCCATGAGCCGATTCCGTCGACTCAACCAGCAGATCGATACGGTGGGTGACCTTCGGCAGCTGTCGGTCTTGCGCATCTTGTTGGGACCGGTTGTGTTGTTGCACCTCCGCGACACCTTCACCGCTGCCCGCGACGGCATCGTCTATTCCGACCGGTTCTACCTCCCCTACTTCGACTGGTATCCCGAAGTGGGGCCAACGCTCTATGAGGTCCTGCTCTGGGCGTGCGCTATCTCGGCCATCGCCATGTCAGTCGGGCTGGCAACCCGCCTGGCCACCAGCTACACGGCGTTGTTCGTGGGATACAACATCTTCTTGTCGAAGACGCACTTCGCCCACAACCGAACGTTTCTGCTGATTTTGTTGGTCACCATCGCCATCGTGCCGGTAGGCCGCCACTATTCGTTCGACAAACTCGTGCGGCGATGGCTTCGGTCACCCGAGCCCGATGCGACCCCGTTGTGGCCGCTGTGGCTGGTTCGGTTCGAGGTCGCAGCGGTCTACTGCGCATCAGGCGCGTCGAAGGTGATCGACCAGGACTGGTGGAGTGGCCGTGTCCTGCAACTGCGGGCCATTGACAACCGCGAGCTGGCCATCGACCAAGGCGCACCCAGCTGGCTCATGGATGCCTTAGCCGACGGAACAGTCCAGTCCTGGCTGTCCAAGGCCTCCGTCCTCACCGAGTTCGTGATCGGCCTGGGATTCCTACACCGTCGCACTCGCCTGCTGGCCATCTGGGTGGCCATTCCGTTCCACCTCACCATCCAGATCGGCGCACGTGTCCAAGTCTTCTCGTGGGCCGCGTTGGCCGCATTGGTGATCTGGGTGACGCCGGGCGACCACACCCGCGAGCTGATCGTGCCCCGAAACCACCGCCTCGCCAGGTGGGTGCCGCGCCTGGACTGGTTCGGTCGGTTCCGGGTCGATCCCGATGACGGTCAAACCGTGCTCTTGATGGACAATCGTGGCCCAGATCGCAGGGGCAGCGACGGCATCTGGACGACATTAAGTCGCCTCCCGGCGACGTTCATCGTCGCCGGACCCGTTCTCGCGATACGCCGTCGCAGATGGAGCTCGGCACCGGACAGTTGAGTCGCTTGGCTCTCTAGCGAACCGCTCCCTAACAAACCAGGGGGGCCGCCGGTGGCGACGGAGGTTGCATGCCTCTTCGTCGGAGCCATATGGCTGACACTGGGCGACTAGCGGCGTCGACGCTGCACGCGGGTCAGGCCATCCCCGCGGTCTTGACCGTCCGCTGGCTGACCTCGACCAGCTGGCCGTCGCGGACCTCCCACGACACGACGTGTTCGACTGAGTGTTGCCCTTGGCGCTGGCGGCCACTGACGACATCGATCTCGGTTCCTTCGACGATGGGCAAGAGGGCAACGGCACGGAAGCCATCGGAGCTACCTGGGGTTGACCGCTTGACCTCGTTGATCAACATGTCGGATTCCCACACCCAGTTGTCATTGATACTGGCGAACCGACAACGATGCGAAGATCGACTCTTGGCAATGAGACTGCCCGGACAAAGCACGTAGAGCCCCGAGATCCAGGGCGGAGCGCCCATACCATCGACCCCCAAACCTGTCTCGAAGGCATCAGCGATCACGGCGTCCTCGTCGCCGTTCTCCACGGCGCGTCGCGACACCTCCCGGGAAACCGCAGCCCCGAGGTGGATCAGCACGCCGTCGGGCAGCTTGGCCATCAGCTCGGTCGCGGCGTCGGGTTCGTTGGTCAAGTGCTTGATAATGGTCCCATAGCGGCGTTTGGGCTTTTCGCCGGCGATCTCAGCATCAGTCACGCCCGCATTCTGCCCGCACCGAGTGACAGTCCCCACAGCGAAAGGTCGCCCGCAACGGCCCAAGACTCGCCGGGCGCATCCAACACGTGTTGAGTTGTTGAGTTGGGGTCTGGGTCGGTTCAATCGGTCATCGCGACAGCTGGAGTGTAGGTGTCGTGGGCGGTGGCCCAGTTGAGGCTGCGTCTGGGGATGGTGTTGATGCGGTGTTCGATGGCT
>Ga0302127_10000210_pt1 | contig 30160 bp, 26 predicted proteins | sample CB4_SCM_MG_FD_204452 | JGI IMG/M metagenome (GOLD analysis project Ga0302127, IMG submission 204452) | Marine microbial communities from Western Arctic Ocean, Canada - CB4_SCM | ecosystem: Environmental > Aquatic > Marine > Oceanic | place: Canada: Western Arctic Ocean | collected 2017-09-24
TCGGCACCAGCGAGGTCGAGCACGTGCTCGCCACCCAGACGTTGCCTCAACCAGCGCAAGAGACCATGTCCATCACAGTCAATGGCGAACTTCCCGAGGGCTCTACTGCCAAAGACGTCGTGCTGGCCATCCTCGGCAAAGTAGGCACCGGCGGCGGCATTGGGGCCATCGCGGAATTTCGCGGACCAGTTATCGAAGCCCTTTCGATGGAAGGTCGCATGACCGTGTGCAACATGGCCATCGAGTTCGGGGCCAAAGCTGGACTCATCGCCCCAGACCAAACCACTTTCGACTACCTCAAAGGCCGTCCGCACGCTCCCGCCGGCGACGACTGGGATACCGCTGTCGCGGCATGGACCGAACTTAACACCGACGACGATGCCGTCTTTGACCGTGAGGTCGTCCTCGACGGTTCGACGATCAAACCCCACGTCAGTTGGGGTACCAACCCTGGCCAGGTCATCGAAGTTGGTGCGCAAATCCCGTCGCCAAGCGACTTCGCCGACCCCGCCGACCAAGACGCCGCCCAACGTGCTCTCGAATACATGGGCTTCGAGGCGGGCACCCCAACGAACGAGATCAAAGTCGACACCGTATTTATCGGGTCCTGTACGAACAGTCGCATCGAAGACCTCCGGGCCGCCGCAGCCGTCGTCAAGGGCCACAAGGTCAAAGACGGCATGCGCACGCTTGTCGTACCCGGTTCTGGCCTCGTCAAAGCCCAAGCCATCGAAGAGGGACTCGACCAGATATTCCTCGAAGCCGGTTTCGACTGGCGCGAACCGGGGTGCTCGATGTGCCTCGCTATGAACCCCGACAAACTCGCCGTTGGCGAACGTTGTGCCAGCACAAGTAACCGTAACTTCGAAGGACGTCAGGGTCGAGGCGGCCGCACGCACCTCGTATCGCCTGAGGTGGCCGCAGCCACGGCCATCATGGGCACCTTTGCTACCCCCGCCGACTTGGAGGCATAACGATCATGGATGCAGTACAAGTAGTACAAGGTCGTGCCGTTCCGCTAAACCGCTCCGATGTTGACACCGACCAAATCATTCCTTCCGATTGGCTCAAGCGCGTCGAACGCACCGGCTTCGAAAAGGGCCTTTTCTCTGAGTGGCGCGACGACACCAGTTTCGTGCTCAACCAGGAGGAATACATCGGCGCCAATATCTTGCTTGGCGGCCCGAACTTCGGTACGGGTTCCTCGCGCGAGCATGCGGTATGGGCTATTCAGCAATACGGTTTTGCCGCGGTTGTGTCGTCTCGATTTGGACCGATCTTTAAGAACAATTGCACTAAAAATGGTTTGGTACCGGTCGAGATTGATCAGGAGACCGTTGCCGCACTCATGCGTGCTGTCGAGGACGATCCCGATCTGGAGATCACCATCGATGTTGCCCGAAGGTCAATCGAAGCGCCCGCCGTGGACATCAGCGCCCACTTCGAACTCAGCGCCTCGGTTATCGAGCGTTTCCTTGAAGGCCTCGACGACATCGGTATCACCATGCGCAGCACCGACTCCATCGACAGCTATGAGTCCAACCGGCCCCCGTGGAAGCCTGTCACCAAATAGCGCCACCCCTCTCCTCAGGTTCCTGCGAGTCGTTCCCCTTCGCACAACGACGAATCTCAGGTATTTCGCATCATCTGTGAGGAAATTTCCCGTCCGGGGAACCAGGACCATTGATGCCAGCGTCGTACTGTTGACTCAACCCGCCACCGAGGTTCACCATGCGCAAATTCATCCCCACACTTATTGCTATCGCACTCCTTGCAAGTTCTTGCTCTAGCAATATTGACCTAAGTGGCTCGCCCATTGACGAGGCCCCTACCCCGGATTCCAGCGCCCTTCCGAGCGACGATCCCGTCGTAACTCTCGACAACATTGACCTCGTTGCCCGTCTATTTCCCTTCGCCCAGTGCGCCGCCTTCCTTGACTATGTGCAGGGTGAGGCAGCCGAACGGGTGGGCCCGTACGGCCTCAATAACTACGGCGGCTATGGCGGCTTCCCGATTACAGAGCGGGCCTTCGACCAACCAGCCGATGCTGCCGCCGACGAGGCGCAAAATGCTCCAGCAGAAGAGCCAGCCAGCGCTCCGGCTGTCGAGGCCTCACTAGATGCAGGCGAATCCGCGACCGGCGGATCCGACGACACCGCAAGTAACCCAACATTTTCCGGCACCAACGTACAAGAACAGGGCGTCGACGAACCCGACATCGTCAAAACCGACGGCAACATCATTGTGACGTTGTCCAACAACATGTTCACCGTGGTCGATGTCAGCGCCGGAGATCCGGCCATCCTTGGATCGCTACGAATCGACGATGGTTGGATTTCAGAATTCTTCTTAGGGGGCGACAAATTGATCGCCGTTGGCGAAGGCAACGAAAGCTTCACCTCCAACGACTCTGTCTCTATATCGAATACGTCGTCCGTCGACCCGACCCCTCAAATTCAAGAACTGGACAGCGATGCTGGTGTTCCTGAACCTGACTTTGCCACCGAGCCAGCCATCGTCGGGGACGAGAATTACCCCGTAGACGGATACTGGGTACAGACCGCGAAGGTGTGGACTGTCGACCTATCCAGCGCTCCTCGGGTAGAAGAAACATTAAACATCGAAGGTCGTTACCTATCCGCTCGGGCGGTAGACGGCAATATTCGCATCGTCACTACCTCCTCCCCGAACGCACTTCCATTTCTCTACCCGCAGAACCAGTCGGGTGAAGATAGAGCAGAGCAGGCCAACCGAGAGATCGTCGCCGAGTCCGTGCTTGCCGATTGGCTGCCTAACTTCGAGCGTCTCAGTGCCAACGGCGACGTCATTGCTTCGGGCCCACTCACTTCATGTGATCAGATTCATCGCCCCGAAGCATTCGCTGGATTCGAAATGTTGACCGTGACTGGCATCGGTACCGATGGCGATCTAACACCTACCTCAACGGCAGTACTTGCCGCCGGTGAAACGGTCTACGCCAGTACCGAATCACTTTATGTTGCCACGACTCGCTGGCCCGAATGGGGCATCTCAGAGACCGACGAATTCGAAGACGCCTACACCACTTCAATTCACAAGTTCGCGACCAGCGACGATGGCTCGGCTACCTACGGAGGGTCCGGATCCGTACGCGGCCACCTTCTCAGCCAGTTCTCCATGAGCGAATACGACGGCAACCTACGCATTGCAACTACCGACGGGTCTCCTTGGGGTAACGCGGCCAATTCGGAAAGTTTCATCACCATTCTTGCCGACGGCGGAGAAACGCTCAATGGAATCGGCCAGGTAGGGAACATGGGAAATGGCGAAGAGATATTTGCCGTCCGTTTCGTCGATGAAACCGCTTATGTCGTGACGTTTCGCCAGGTAGATCCCTTCTACGTCGTCGATCTAAGTGACCCCACTAGCCCGGTGGTTCGTGGCGAACTGAAAATCCCTGGCTACTCCTCCTATCTCCATCCAATTGGCGACGGATTGGTCCTGGGGGTCGGTCAAGATGCTGATACGAACGGTCGCACCCAGGGAGCGAAGGTCTCCCTCTTCGATGTCTCGGATCCAACCAACCCGGTAGAACTGGACACGTGGGTCGAAATCGATGGGTATAGCGATGTCGAATGGGACCACCGCGCTTTCACCTGGTGGGCGCCAGAAAATATGGCGATCCTGCCGGTGTCATCGTGGCAAACCGGTTTTTTCGGTGCGGTAGTTCTTGAAGTAACACGAAACGGCGGCATCAGTGAACTGGGCCGGGTAGATCAGGTCGACGATAAATCTGAGGTTGGTTCCCACGACTGCACCGAGGTTGAACCCGCTAACCGAGCAACGACCTATGAGGAAGCACGATCAGAGTTGGACTACGTCCTCCTTGACGGGGGGAAGATCGTGGCCTGTGAACCGGGCGGCACCGCCAATCCAGTTGTCGGATTTTGGTGCCAAGGCGGCATTCCGTTTAATGAGCTCAAAGACGTCTTTGGCGTCGATCCTCTCGAATACGAAGGAACGCTCAACACACCCCTCAAGGCCGACGCTGAACTGTTCTTGTGCTGGCCCAACTACAACGGCGATCCCATTAACCGCACGTTGATTGTCAACGACGATCTTTGGACCATGTCGTGGCGTTACCTCCAAGCCCACGATCTCGCCGACCTTACCCAGGGCCCCCGGTTTGAAATCGACTAGACCCACACGGAGAGCGCACCGTGCGCTCTCCGTCTAAGCTCACAGCATGAAACGGATATTCAAACGACTCGTCGTAGTAGTCGCAGGATTAGTCGCTGCCTCTGCTTTCGCCAAGCAACGCAAAGCAACGGCCTACCAAAACGCCGAGCGCGGCGAATCCGAGTGGCCCCCGCTCGCTATGGCACCAACCACTAAGGCCGCCAGCGCTCCTGAAACCACCGTCGCTGACTCTGCGGCAGATCCAACAACGGGCTGGGTCGCCCCAGACGCCGAAGGTGACTGTCCGATTTCTCACCCCGTAAAGGGCAAAGTACGTAGCGGCATCTACCACGTTGAAGGCAATACCGCATGGGAACGCACCAACGCTGACCGCTGCTACCTAAGCCCCGAGGCGGCCGAGGCTGACGGCTACCGCGCCGCCAAGACTTAGCAGTTAGGCGTTAACGGCAAACTCGACTGGTTTGCCGGACAGTGCCGCCAGGACCTGATCGGCAATCGCATCGCCTGCTTTGTCTTGGGCCTCAGCTGTGGAAGCACCCAGATGGGGAGCCACAACAACAGATGGCAAGGCAAATAACGGCGATTCGGTAGTTGGTTCAGTTTCCCAAACATCTATGCCTGCGCCCGCAATTTGACCTGAAGCGATCGCCTCGGCCAAGTCGGCCTCGTTGACAATGCCACCTCGGGCGACATTGATAACCCGCAATGTGGCTTTGGCCTTCGCCAGGAACGCAGCATCGATGAGGTTGGTCGTGTCGGGGGTCTTCGCCACATGCAACGTAAGAAAATCTGCTCGCGCAGCAATTTCGTCGAGACTTACAAGCTCGACGCCGGCTTCGGCGGCCGATTCTTGGGTGACGTAGGGGTCATAGCCAATAAGGCGCATGTCGAATGCTGCCGCGCGTGTCGCGACCAACCGACCGATTCGACCCAAGCCAACAATTGCCAGCGTCTTACCCTGCAACTCCACACCCGACCAGGCCGAACGTTCCCACCGGCCCTGAGTCAGCGCACTATGCGCCTGAGGAAGATTACGGGCCGTAGCCAAAATGAGCGCCAACGTCTGTTCGGCCGCAGAAACCACATTCGACAGTGGCGCATTAGCGACCAGGACGCCGGCTTCGGTAGCAGCGGCCACGTCGACGTTGTCCAAGCCAACTCCGGCGCGGCCAACCAGCACCAGATCCTTGCCGGAGTTAATGACCTGAGCAGTAACCGTGGTAGCAGACCGGATGATGAGCGCCTGCGCCCCGACTACTGCCTCGATGAGTTCTTCGGGGGACAACCCAACCTGGATATCGACCTCGTGGCCAGCATCACGCATGCGTTGCAACGCAGGTTCGGCAATCTTTTCAGCAACAAGAATTCGGGCCATAACGACATGATGGCGCGGTCAAATTGAAATACCACCTTTTTGGTCAAGCATTCATCTGGGAGGCCCATAGATAGTTGCCCTTGGTCGGGGCCAAGCTTCTAATCGCCGAATTTGGGGCACAATACGCAACATGGAATCAGCCGGCACCTATCAACACGGATCACGCCCGTGGACTGCCGCTACTGATACCCATAGCGAGACCCTCCTGGTTCCGTTGGGCTCAACGGAACAGCATGGACCCCACCTACCTTTCGACACCGACACTCGCATCGCGTGTGCCGTTGCCGACCATGCCGCGGCGATGTGCTCCGCTGTGGTCGTTGCACCAGCCGTTGCGTACGGCTCCAGCGGCGAACATCAAGCCTTCCCGGGAACACTTTCGATCGGCAATGAGGCGCTCGCCTTCCTACTGACCGAATTAGGGCGCTCGGCGCTCCCCCAGTTTGGTCACGTCGTCATCGTCAACGGACACGGGGGCAACCACACCGCCGTAACCGCAGCAATAGCCACCCTGACCCACGAACAGCGTTCTGCATCAGCCTGGTGGCCGTCGATCCCCAAAAGCGATGCCCACGCTGGTCGAACCGAGACCTCACTCATGCTCGCTATAGGCCCCGAATCGGTGGATCTTGCTGCTGCCGAAGCCGGTAACACCACACCCATCGCTGAACTCATTCCCGATCTGATCGCCGACGGAGTTCAGCCTCATGCTCCGAATGGCATTATGGGCGACCCCGCCGGGGCTTCAGCACGCGAAGGCTCCGACCTGTTGGACCGCCTGGTGTTGTCGCTAGTTGACCACATCGAAGCCCATCGATCGAGCAACTAACTCGAGTCGCTGGATCCAGCGGAAGCAGATTTGCGGCGTCTGACTCGACCCGAACCCCAGATATGGGCTTCACTAGAGAAACAACTCACGTCCACAGGGGGACACTGTGAAGGTACAAGCCGCAATATTGCGCGAAATCAACACCAGCTGGAGCGTCGAAGAAATCGAACTCGACCCACCACGCGAACGCGAAGTTCTCGTCAAGATGGTTGCCGCCGGCATGTGTCACTCCGACGAACACACACTCACCGGCTCCATGCCGGCACCCATGCCACTCATTGGTGGCCATGAGGGCGCCGGCATCGTAGTAGAGCTGGGTCCGGGAGTTACCTCCCTCGAGGTAGGCGACCACGTCGCCACTAGCTTCATCCCATCATGTGGTCGGTGCAAGTGGTGCGCCAGCGGTCAGCAAAACCTTTGCGACCTTGGTGCCCACCTCCTCGAACCCGGCATGATGCCCGACATGTCGTTCCGCACCCACGCGCACGATGGCGATGTCAGCCCGATGCTCAAGCTCGGCACATTCGCCGATCACATCGTGGCCAGCGAAGACAGCCTGGTGAAAGTCAACAAAGACCTAGATCTGGCGGCCGTTTCGCTGCTCAGTTGCGGTGTAGCCACCGGCTGGGGTTCTGCTGTTCACCGGGCCGAAGTTGGCGCCGGCGACATCACTATCATTGTCGGCATTGGCGGCATTGGCTCAGCTGCTGTCCAGGGCGCCAGGATGGCTGGCGCCACGCGTATCATCGCGGTCGACCCCATTGAAAGCAAGCGTGAGTTGGCGATGGAGTTTGGCGCTACCCACACCGCGGCGTCGATGGAAGAGGCGATGGAGGTCGTCATGCCACTCAGCAACGGCCAAGGTGCCGACCAGGTACTCCTAACAGCCGGCGTTGTCGAAGGAACCATGTTGGCTCCTGCTATGGCTCTGGTCCGCAAAGGCGGCACGTGCGTAGTCACTGGTCTGGGTCCGCTCGACGATTTCAACACGCCGTTCTCCCTCTTCGACCTCACCTTGTCCAACAAGGAGATCAAGGGTTCGTTGTTTGGTTCGGGTAACCCTCGGGCCGACATTCCGCATTTGGCCGACCTATATGCCCAAGGTGTGCTCAAGCTCGACGAAATGATCACCCAGACCTACACCCTCGACGAGGTCAACCAGGGCTACGCCGATATGCGCGACGGAAAAAACATCCGTGGCATCATCATTTTCGACTAACGCAACAAAGCAATGAGCGCCCGCGGTACATCGGTGGGCGATTCGACCTCGGCATAACGACCGGCGCCCATGCGAGCAATTGCCTCAGCCTCGGGCGAATCCGGTGGGGCGACCACGTGAAGTTCGTCGAATCGTCGGGCCAGGTCCTGCGGATCGCCACCCGCCGTTACCTTGCCATCGGAGAGCAAAATCCCGATTCTCCGAGAAGACTGCGAACGTCCTAATTGTTCGGCTGCCGCATGAAGGCCAAGTTCGATGTTGGTAGACCCATGACCCCGAAGTGACAAGATGTCGTCAAGGACGTCTTCGATAGGCCGGTGCTGGTCCTGGGCCTTGATGACCAATGCATCGCGAGAAAAACCAATAACGCTGTAGTCCGTTGGCGCGCGACATGCCATCACTGCAGCACTCAAAGCCGCGGCGACGAGGCGGTCACCGTTCATAGACCCGCTGCGATCAATGATGAGTGTGAGGGCGTGTTCGCGGCGCGACCACGAGGCTGCCACAAGTTCGTTGAGGTCAACTGGCTGTCGGAGAGCCCGAGACTCCGCTACAAGTTCAAGGGAGGCATCAAGATCGAGGTCGGCGCCTTCGGTCCACTTGCCGCGTCGCAAGGTATCGACGCCGCTCTGCGGTTGGTGATCGCCACGCGCCAGATCAACAATGACGCGTCCGGCCAGGCGTTTTGCGAGTTCACGAAGCCTTCGATCCGATGACCCATGCGCCATGGCCAACGTTGAAAGGGCCTCATCAGCATCCTTGGCCATGGCCGCGTCGAACGCAATTTCGTCGATCGTCCCAAGCTCAGGAGACATCTCCTGAAATGCCGGATTCTTGGAAAGCTGTGAGCGCGCCGTCGTCTGCGACCGCGCCTCGTCGACGGCTTCCTTTACGTCGGGACCCTCCTTGATGGAGCCACCTTGATCGGCCCGCTGCTGACCGTGTTGGGGTGGGTTCAGCGGGCCGGGGCTTTTCCCGATTCATCTCCGCCATCAGAGGAGGAGGACTGTTTCACCTTGGCAGTAAACGCCTTAATCCATAGTTCCTCGATGATTTCGTCCGGCGTACGACCCGACCCCTCAAATATGCGAATGCGTCCCGAAAGCGCCGTGGTTGCCGCATCAAGTGACGCAACCGTGTCATCGACACCAACGCCACGGATCGCAGCCAGTTGCTGGGTAAGCAACTCCATGTCGATCGCTCCGCGCACCGACGAACCAATACGAATCTCACTATGGGCGCGGGTATCTCGGACGAGTTGCACAGTGTTAGCAAGACGGTCGGCTTCGATTTCGGCACCACCCGCGGTCGTCACCGCCCGACTCACGATTGCGCCTTCGTCGACGGCACTTTGGTAGTCCATGGCGACGCGACAAGTTCGGTCATAAATGGCTGCCGAGATACGTCCTGTGCCTACTGCGTCGAACGGATTCATTGCTGCCACGATGCGGAAAGCCGGTGCAGCGGCCACGAGGCCGATCCGCGGAACATTAAGTTCGCGTTCGGACATAACGGTTACCAGCACATTAAGGGTCTCTTCCGGCACTCTGTTGATCTCTTCGACATACAACAGCGACCCATCGCGTAAGGCCTGAACCAGCGGACCGTCAACAAAGGTCTCGGCGCTGTAGCCCTCGCTGAGCACACGCGCCGGATCATGGGAACCAATAAGACGCGCTGGAGTCAGTTCGGCGTTGCCCTCGACAAACACAAAGCCGGTATTCAGTTCGGCGGCGACCGCTCGAAGAAGCGTCGACTTTCCGGTGCCGGGTGGCCCCTCCAGCAAAACGTTGCGGGCCGCTGCCAGCGATGCCGCTACGAGTTCAACTTCGCGGTCTCGCCCCACGACAACTTGTCCGACTCGCGTCAGATCCAACCCCAGAACAGTCATACCCCAAACCATAGACGGGGCGACGGATTCGACTCGCATCTGATGCTCCCCCGCACCGATGCATTCCACCGTGGGCGACGCCCTGGGCTTGTTGATCTTTCAAAATCGAGCTGTGACGCTTGTCCAGCAGCTAGACCCTTAACCGAGGGCAAGCTAAGATGACAAGCACAAATCCACTGGAGGACCCGTGTCTAAAGCAAAGACCGACGAACGTCTCAAGTCCATACCGATGTTTAGCGACCTCTCGAACAAGGAACTCCGTTCGGTTTCTCGCCTAATGACTGCCGTCACCGTTGCTGAGGGCACCGACATCATCACGCAGGACGAAATCGGACGCGAGTTCATGATCCTCTTGACCGGTACAGCCGTCGTTCGCCGCAACGGACGCAAGCTCGCCGACATTGGCCCCGGCGACATGACCGGTGAAGTCGGCGTACTATCGGACTCCCCACGCATGGCCACAGTGACAGCCACGTCACCGATGGTTATAGAAGTGTTGAACCGCCGCGAGCTCATGACTTTGCTGGATGAGCAACCCCGAATGGCCAAGAAAATTCTCCTTGCCGCCATCCGCCGCCTGCACGATCTCGAAATCTCCAAGACGGCCTAACCATAATCAATTCCCATTCCGGTTGCCTCTGTCGGGAATCGCGAATAGGGTCATTTTGCTTATGTTTATACCTCTTCTTCTCGCGGCCGCCTTTGCGGTGTATGCGCTATCAATTATCTTGCTGCGCTCCTCGGGCGCGGGTCGACAGTTGTTTGGTCGAGACGCATGGATTCACGCTCTCCATCTCGAAGAATCCGACGATCTTAAGTCCGGAACATTCCTCGAACATCACGAGTTCTGGCTCGACGGTCATGCCGACCGCGACTTCTGGGCCGAGGTTCCTGACGACGGCGAAGAAGACGAGCAAACCGAAGAGGTTGCTCACCTTCGTGCCGTCGGCGAGTAACACTGCCTCCAACTATCAGGTTCACCCCAACGGGTAACCAGATAAGGGCAATCAGCTACAGGCAATCAACCCAAAGCTAGGACAGCGATCACTCGCCGACCCCCAAATCGTTGGCGCGTAGTTCCATTTCGGCAACCTGGGGACTCACGAAGACGGTTTCGCTAACGCCGCCTACACCGTCGTAGCCGCCATCGTTGGCCCAGGTCTCCCGACTCACCATCCAATTCCACCAGCCGGCGATGCCCCCACCGAAATAGTCGGCTGTGCCTCCACCACCTGCCACCCACCATTCGCGATGGTTCTGCTCGACTGCTTTGAACAGTGGAACGCCTTCGGCGACACCTTGGCGGTTATCGCTGGCCACAATGACGACGTCGGCATCGGCCGGCACCGCGGTATCAAGGCTTTGCCATAACACGTTGTTGAGATTGCGCACGTAAAACACATAGGGCCACGACAGCTCAGAGTCGATAACGATCTTGGGCGAACGACCCATCTCGCCTTGGAAAAGCCGATCGATCACGTATAAACGATCTACGGTGTCGGCGAGGTCATCGGTAGCTTGACCAGCCTGAGTGAGCATCTCGCGTGGGTTCTCGGGGTCGACGTAATTGACCTGAAATGAAGCGGCCAAGGTGAGCACCAATGCGGCAACAAACACCACCGCCGATCCCTTTGCCAACGCCCGATGACGATGATCCCAAAGGTCCTGAGCTCCTAATCCCGCCAACAGCAATAGTGGCAACATTGGATGCAGAATCAGCCACGGCATACGTTCGCCCGCATAGGAATAAGCGGCAATCGAAATGATGCTCGTGTACAACGCGAAGCGCCCGAAAAGAGTCGAGTGCACCCAGACTCGGCGGGCACCGAATAGAGCGAGACCAATTGTTAGGTACTCGTACGCAGGAATGATGAATAGGTAATAGGTCGCGGGCTGCCCGCCTCGGTTGACTTCTTGCTGGCTCTGCCAGTACTTCCATCCCCCGACCAAACCGTCAATCACCGAATTTGATTCGGTAGAGGGGGTGTTGGTGCCTTGCCATTCGGTGAAGAACAACGTGAAGATCGCCATGAAAGAGAAGATGGCTATGGCGACCGCTGATGACCATCCATCAACACCAGGTTTGGTCACCGATCCACCGAGACGAGTCGTGGCCGGAGATTTACTGACCTTGGCGCTCAGGTACCAGGCGTAGCCCACAAAGACCAGCATCGAACCGCCCCACCATGCCATATGGAAAACCATCGAATCAGTAACGGTGCCCTGCAGAGCGAATAGGAAAGCCGCAATCCCAAGAAGTCCCCAGGCCACCACTGCGTAGCTGTCCATGCGGCGACGTCCAGCTTGTTCCCACAATTGGCTCGCGAACTCGACCAACAAGAAAGAGCCAACAACGAGCACGACGATGAAGACGGATTCCTTCACCGACCACATGGCCACCAGGGCCAAAAAGAGACCAATTAGCGTGGCCTCACGGGGGTGATCGATGTGGGCAAAGAGCACCACGATGAACACCATGGTGAGCAAGACAAAGAACGCATCTTCTCGCGCGAAGCGACTGAAGTACAAGAACGAAGGCGAAATAGCCAAGATGAGCGCCACGACTAGCACGCCCGCGTTGCCTAGCCGCTTACGAAGAAACCACGGCATCCCAATCAACAACGTGCCCGACACCACTGAAATCATCCGGGCACTACCCACACCAGTACCAAACAACCAATAAAAGCCGGCTGTGACATAGAAACGCAATGGCCCGTGATAGACGGGGTCGTACCCCTGATAGGTGCCCTCGACATAGCGCTGCGAAAACCACGCGTCAAGGCTTTCGTCATGGTGTAGGGCTCGATCTCCCAGCTCATAAAGACGAAGAACAAGCCCAAACGCGACCAGAGCGATGACGGTCCATCCCATCAGACGTCGGCGTTGTTTCGGTGTGTTGAGAGGAATCAGTACGGCAAGGGTCCTCATGAGCGCTCCTGGTCCACTTCGTAGACTCTTACCCCACTCAGGTCGTAGACCAGCGTGGCCGCTGCATCCCAGTAGCTCACGTTTGCTCCCGCTCGAAGTTCGCCTGGACCAACCACGACGAAGTCAACACCATATTTGGCAACCAGTTCTTCGGTTCCCGCGTCACCGCGCAACATTGCCTTACTGTCCTCGGCCCGTTCTAGCCAGTTGAGACCGAGGTCATACACCCAACCCGACGAAGCAGAAACCACTTGCCGCCCGCCCAAGGCCGAGACCGGTTGGCTGGTTGAGTCGGGCGTACTCACGAAAACCGCGTCGTCGGCGGTGGACTGCGCCCACTCGCCCACGAGCACCTCGCCCCCTGACATCGTGGTAGCCGGATAAGCCCCACCTGAACCGTCAACCGCGGCCAAAATATCGAGGCTCCCTGACGCGATTAGGGAAACAAAAATGATGACAACAAAGCCCAGAGTGATCGACGATGTAGCCGACTTTTTCTGGGTCGCTTCACGTACCAACTCCACCAGCACCGCGGCGACAACGAACGCCCCGAGCATCCACCAGAAAATCGCATACTTCGCGTTATTTCCGGGCCATGGGTGAGGCAAAGCTAGGTGCACACCAACCCACCACAACCAGATGGGGGCGATAGCTATTGCCAATTCGCGGCGGACTGCGGCCCGCCAAGTGAGCCCCATCACGAAGAGGACGGGGAACAACCCGGTGTTCCACGCCCAGAACCAAGCAATGTCCCAGGGAGCGCCGTCGGAGACCCATGCCCAGTGCCATCTAAACGTGCCACTTGGGCTGGGCGGAACGAGCCAAGCAACGACCGGGGCTGCCAGCGCGACGGCCGGCACGACAAACCACAGCGCATCTTGGCGCCGCCGGAGAACGACCCAGAAACTGCCTAAGAGCAGCGCTGTCCCCCAACTGAAGGTATGAAAGATCGGTAACAACCCAGTAAGTACGCCCGCGGCAAGGATCGTCCGACGATCGACTGCCCGCCAAACCAAGGTGAGAACGACAAGTAACGCCGGGAAACCAATCATGGTCGGACGCTGGGCGTAGAGGTGCCCTAACACCGGGTTGTCCATCCACAGGGTGTCAAAATCGCGTGTGTAATCCTGTGATTGACGCCACAGAACACCCCAGCCACCGGCTCGTACATCGTCAAAGAACCGGAAGAACCCCAAGCCGCCCGCCCCAAGGAAGATCAACGGGCCAAGCGCCGCAATACTGCGTCGCTCAAAGAGGCGGGCACCAAACATGTAAAGGATCGGCGGAATAGCCAGTGCTAGGAAACCGGTGGTAACGGTTAACCCCGCCGGCATATCGATTCCCGTAGGAACCGTAAGAGCGGCGAATAGATCGACGCCGAAGTGGTACGCAAAGTCCTCGCCCGACGCCAACGGTGTCGTGAGATCTAGCCCGTCGCGTTGGGCGAAGGCGCTTCCATACGCCAGATGCGCCTGCCAGTCGCCGAACACCGAAAGGTGGCCGGCTTGGACTGCGCCGTTTGGACCGGTCTGATACGCCAGCGACATGATCCGGATCGTGAGCGGCCAACACAGGCTAACGAGAACAAGAAGCGGCCAAGGGTTGTCGCGGGCCGAGCCACTTTGTCGGAGCCGGCGGACGAAATCAGTGCCGTCGACCCGAGGAGTGTTCGGCAAGCGGCGCCACCCGAAGACACTTACTGCGAGCGCAAGCAGCAAACCAATCACCACAGCCGCACCGCTGAATCCCACCAGAGCAATGGTGGCAAGTGAAGTCAATGTGACGACCATTGACCCAACGACTACCGCAATAGGAAGCCGTTCCTCGAGGCGAAGTTCCAAAGAAACAAACCCCGTTATGCCGTAACCAACAACTATGCATAGAAGAAGGAACAGCGCGGTAATCAACGTCATGACAGAAACGATTGTAGAGGCGCGTGGCCGTCGCGTCTGAACACGGTTTACTGGGAGCAATGCGCCTGCGTTTGTTACTCACTTTTTTTGGACTCATAGCCACCGTGGCGGCCTGTAGCGGGCCGGGGTCCAACCAAGCGGAGACGGCTGCGGCGTTGCCCGGATTCTGCGACTGGGCTACTTCAATTGCTGGTTCGGTTCCACCCCCACCACCACCGATTGATCCCGATGAGTCGTCGGATCTCGACCGTTTAGTCCTAATTTCTGAAAGCCTCACCGATTTTGCTAATTCGGTCGAGTCCGCGGCCGCCTTCGCTCCCGAGACAACCCAACGTTCTTTCACAATGTTGGGCGCGTTCAATCGCGATGTTGCCGCGGCCATTACCGGAAGTGGCTCAGTCCGGGGCCGCCTCACCGACGAAGCAGAAACGGCCGCCGAACTCGTAGCTAGGACCCTAAAGAACGAATGTGGGGTCGAGGTCGAACCTTCCTCGATGCTGGCATTCGTTTCCACCGACAACTTATCATGACCGACTTCGACGCTCTCTTACTCATATCTTTCGGTGGACCCGAGGGGCCCGCGGATGTGATGCCGTTCCTGCGCAATGTCACCGCCGGACGCAATATCCCCGATAACCGCCTCGCCGTAGTGGCCAAACAATACGCCCAGTTCGGTGGCATCAGCCCAATCAATGGTCAAAATCTCGACCTCATCGATGCACTCCAAACCGCGCTGGCCGAGCTTGATGTCGACTTGCCTATCTATTTCGGCAATCGCAACTGGCAACCATTTTTGGCTGACACCGTTGCGGAAATGGCAGCCGATGGCGTGACCAACGCCCTTGCGTTCGCCACCTCACTGTTCGACTCCTACTCCGGCGATGGGCAATACCAAGAAGACATCGACGCGGCTCTTCAAAAAGCCGGGCCCGATGCCCCCGCCATCCACAAAATTGCTCCGCTTCGCAACGTGGCCGAGTTTGTCGAAGCGACGGCAGCTCAAATTACCGACCAACTCAGCGACCTGCCGACCGAACAACTCGCCAACATGACGTTGCTGTTCACCGCCCACAGCTTGCCCCAGACAATGGCCGACGACTGCGCCTACCAAGAGCAACTCAGCGAGACAGCTTCCGCTGTCGTCCGAGCGATCGATTTCAACGGACCTTTTTCGGTGGTCTTTCAAAGCCGAAGCGGAGCGCCCCAGACGCCATGGCTCGAGCCCGATGTTGGCGACGTCATCGAGACTCTGCCGGCTGGGACAACCGCTGTGGTCATCCCCATTGGCTTCATGAGCGATCACATCGAAGTGCTTTATGACCTCGACACACTTGCGGCCCAACAAGCAAATGCGAGCGGGGTGCCTTTCATCCGGATACCAACCGTGGGAATCCATCCCATTTTTGTGCGTGGTCTGGCGGCCTACTTAAACGAAATGCTCCAATCCCCCACCAATCGGCGCGATCTTTAGCGTCTCAGCTCACCTCTGGCGCCGTTCTGCACAACCAAACAGGTCCACCACTACCAAACAGGTCCACCACTATTTTCGGCTAGATCAGAGATATTGACCGGATATACACGGATTGCCGCTGCAGTGTCACACCTCCGTACTAACTTCAAGGCGGTAAGTCGCGGCGGAGTTCGACTTACCGACTTGTGTATTCGCACTGCCCCCATTTCGATCGATCATCCGGTCCAACGACCACGGAGAAACTGTGTCTGACCAGCAAGAGTTGCTGAACCTTTCTGCCCCATTCGCCAAGCGCGTCATCGATGTTTCCGTCGCCGACGAGATGTCCGAATCCTTTGTGTCCTACGCACTTTCGGTTATTACGTCGCGTGCCATTCCCGATGTTCGCGACGGACTCAAGCCGGTGCAACGTCGCATTTTGTACTCCATGTTCCAAATGGGAATTCGCCCCGAGCAGCCGCATCGTAAATCTGCTCGAATCGTTGGCGACACTATGGGCCGCTATCACCCCCACGGCGACCAGGCCATTTATGAAGCCCTAGTGCGCATGGGCCAGGATTTTGGTCGCATGGTCACCTTGGTCGACCCCCATGGCAACTTTGGCTCGCTCGACGATCCCCCGGCCGCCTCCCGTTACACCGAGGCACGACTTACCCGCGCGGCCATGGCAATGATCGGCGAACTCGCCGAGGATGCCGTCGATTTCCGGCCCACCTACGACGGCGAAGATGAAGAACCCATTTGCCTACCTGGGCTCATCCCCAATCTGTTAGTCAATGGCGGCACCGGTATCGCCGTGGGTATGGCTACCAATATGGCGACCCACAATTTGGGCGAGGTCGCCGATGCCATCCACATGGTGATGACCAAACGGCGCCCCAAGCCCACCGTTGATGAACTCATGTCGGTCATCCCCGGCCCCGATTTCCCCACCGGTGGCATCATCATCGGCGATGGCATCCGCGACGCATTTTCTACGGGCCGAGGCACCATCAAGATTCGTGCCATCGCCGAGGTTGAGCAGCGCACCCCACGTAGTCAAAGCATTATCGTCACCGAACTTCCCTATCAGGTCGGTCCCGAGAAGATCATCGGCCGTATTAAAGAACTAATAGTGACCGAAAAGATCGACGGGATTTCCGGGCTCAACAACCTCTCGGACCGCAAGTCCGGGATGCGAATACAAATCGACTGCAAGCCCGATGTCAATGCCCAGGTGGTGCTCGGCAACTTGTACAAACTAACGCCTCTCGAAGAGACCTTTGGCGTCAATAATGTGGTGCTCGTAAACGGTGCTCCCCAAACCGTCAGCCTGTATGACCTGTGCCAGCACTACATCGACCATCGCTTAGATGTCATCGTACGACGCACCAATTTCCGCCTCGAAAGAGCCCTCGCCCGACTCCACATCGTCGACGGGCTATTGATCGCCCTCGACAACATCGATCTGGTAGTTCGCATTATTCGCGGCTCTGCCGATGTGAGTGAAGCCCGCCAACGCTTGATCGCCGAACTGAGCCTTAGCGAAATTCAGGCATCACACATTCTCGACATGCAACTCCGTCGTCTCACGGCCTTGGAGAAGCAAAAACTTGTCGATGAACGCATCGACCTCGAACAACATATTGACAGCTACCGCGTGCTGTTAGGCAGCGATCAGCGACAGCGCACTCTGGTTTTAAAAGAACTTGACGAGGCCGTTCAGGCCTATGCCGTGCCCCGTCGCAGTCAGATCATCATGCTCGAAGATCTCCCATCGTTCGAGGGCATAGCCCTTGTCGACAAGACCAACCTCGACGACGAACCATGTCTGCTCACGTTGTCCACCACGGGCACAGTGGGCCGAGCGCCTATCGATGGCGCCAAGCGGTCCACACCAGGCCGCCACGACGTGCTCATCAGCGACGCGTTCGCCTCCACAACCGTCGAGATCACGGCCATCACCTCCGAAGGACGGGCCGTTACTGTGCTGGCTCACGACATTGGCGAAGTCGCCGGTCGCAGCCGAGGGTCCCAAGGCAACCAACTCTTCGGCACCGCCAAGGGCGAGGATCTGCTCGCACTCGTGCCCAACGGATCGCCCGACTCGCTGGTTGTCGTTACCGCAAACGGAACCGTCAAACGCCTCACGGCCGACGAGGTAACCGGCACCAAGTCCGGTAAGACCATCATCAACTTAAAAGATGGCGACAAGGTGGCGGCGGCATTTACGTGCGCCAATCACGCCGACATCATCATTATTTCTTCCGATGCTCAGGTGTTACGTACCCCTGCCGCGGCGATTAGCGAACAGGGTCGTAGCGCGGGTGGAGTCGCAGGCATGAAGCTCCGGTCCGGGGCAACAGTAATTACGGCGGGCGTTATTGCTGAGCACGGCATCATCGTTTCGGTAACCGATACCGGCACCGCCAAGAGCACACCGGTACACGAAATCGAGTCCAAAGGGCGGGGCGGCCAGGGTGTCCGGCTCACCAAGTTCCGCACCGAAAAACGACTCACCTATGCATGGACCGGATCACCCGATTCACTCATGGCGGTCATGTCAACCGACGACAACCCCACCAAAGAAGATCCCCAGCCGGTCTATTTCTCGCTCGCTCCATCCAAGCGCGATCTCGTCAGCACCGAGACCGACCGACGCATTCTGGCCGTCGGTATGGCCCGCTGGTAAAGGACGCACACCATGGCAGCAAACACCGGCTACGACGCCGACTCCATCCAAACACTCGAAGGCCTCGAAGCCGTACGTAAACGTCCGGGCATGTACATCGGTGGCACTGGCTCCGATGGGCTCATGCATCTCGTCTGGGAACTCATCGACAATGGCGTCGACGAGGCCGCCGCCGGATTCGCCAAACGCGTCGATGTATTTTTGCACCGCGATGGCTCAGTCGAAGTAGCCGACAATGGCCGTGGTATTCCCGTAGATATGCACGCCAAGCGCAAGGTTTCTGCCCTCGAGGTTGTGCTCACCGAGCTTCATGCCGGCGGCAAATTTGGCGGCGGCGCCTATGGGTCCTCGGGCGGCCTTCACGGTGTTGGCGCATCGGTTGTCAATGCCCTCTCCACCAAACTCGTGGCCGAGGTCGACCGCGACGGAACCACCTGGCGTCTTGGTTTCAACGAACGCGTCGCCGGCAAGTTCACGGGGGCGCGTTTCAAGAAAACCCACGAGCTCGAAAAGGTAAAATCCATCTCCAAGACCAAAACGGGCACCCGCGTCCGGTTTTGGCCCGACCGCGAGTTATTCGATCCTGCCGCCGAGATCGACTTCGAACTCATCTGCGATCGAGTCCGCCAAGCCTGTTTCCTCGTACCTGGCATGAAGATGTCCGTCACCGATAAACGCACGGGATATGACAACGTTCCCTTTACCTACGTGTCTCGTGGTGGTCTAACCGACCTTGTCAACGAACTGTCAATTGGCAACCCGGTCACCAAGGTCATCAGCATTAGTGGTATCGATTCTTTCGAAGAGAAGGTTCCCATCGACGGCAAGATGACCATGGTGAAGCGCGAGGTCGTCGTCGATATCGCATTGCTGTGGAACGTTGGCTACGAGAGCTCCATCACTACGTTCGTCAACACCATCCCCACTCGCGAAGGCGGCACGCACCTCATCGGATTCGAACGCGCCATGAACCGCGCCGTAAATGATGTGCTGCTGTCGGGATATCGAAAGCTCACCAAGCTTGCTAAACAAGGCAAAGATCGCGCCACCAAAGACGATGTCCAAGAAGGACTCGTCGCCGCCATCAAAGTGAGTTTCCCCGAACCACAGTTCCGAGGGCAAACCAAGCAAGAACTCGGCACACCTGCCATTCAGGGCATTGTCTACGACATCGTCAAAGCCAGCATGGTCGAATGGTTCGAAGGCGCAGGTCCCAAGAGCCATGTCAACGCGCTACGCGACAAGCTCGCTACAGCGGTCATTAACAAAGTTGCTTCCAAGCAGGTCCTAGAGAACAAGCGCAAGGCGGCGTCACTCGGTTCCACCGGCATGCCCGACAAGTTGGCCGATTGCCGCAAGCACGGCATGGACTCCGAACTGTTGATCGTGGAGGGCGATTCCGCGGCTGGTCCTGCCAAGGCCGGGCGAAACTCCGAGAACATGGCGATCTTGCCGCTACGAGGCAAGGTGGTCAACGCCGGCAAAGCGACCGCCAAGCAGGTGCTGGACAACGCCGAAGCCCAAGCACTCATCACCGCTATAGGCGGGGGTTCTGGTAAGGACTTCGATCTCGACTCAGTGCGCTACGGCCGCATCATAATCTTGTGCGATGCCGACGTTGATGGCAGCCACATCCGGTGTTTGTTGCTCACACTTATTTACCACTACATGCGACCGTTGCTCGACTCTGGCCGGGTGTACGCCGCTCAACCGCCGTTGTTCTCCGCCAAGTGGCGCGGCGAGACCTACTACGCGTTTAGCGATGGCGAACTCGAAGCACTGATTATCGACAAGAACGTGCCACGCGAGAAATTTGTGCGCTTCAAGGGTCTAGGCGAAATGGACGTCGACGAACTGGCCGAGACCACCCTCGACCCCGAAACTCGCATCCTGCGGCGTCTCACCATCGACGACGCTGCGTCCGCCGCCGAGGCAGCCAACATGTTCGACGTGCTGATGGGAAACGACGTTGCCCAACGTCGTCAGTTCCTACTCGCCAATAGCGATCTAATCGACCTAGAGACCCTAGACATCTAACCCACCCACACTCCCAGAACGATGAATCCAGAACGATGAATTGCGTGCGGCGGGTACTTTGTCACAGCCTTGTGTTAGAACTACATTCATGGAACTCGCGACCCCTGACCAGGTATCTCAAGACTCCAGCACCCCCGGCGATCCACAACCTCGCCCGGCTGGCTGGGAACCCATTCACCTGTCCCCCTCCGGAGCTGGGTTATTCAAACAATGTCCCACTCGTTGGAAATACCGTTACGTCGACCAGCTCCCCGATCCGCCGGGCATCCCCGCCCTGGTTGGAACGTTTGCTCACCGAGTACTAGAACTCCTTCTCCAAGAACCACCCGACGATCGAACGCCCGACCGGGCCAAAGAAATTGCCAGCGAGGTCTGGCCCGAGACCGTCGATCATGCCGATTTCGTTGCACTAGAACTCGATGATGACGCCCAACGTGCCTTCAAGTGGAAGGGTTGGGAGGCAATAAATGGATTGTGGGACATCGAAGATCCCGCCGAGATCGATGTTGACTCCACCGAACACGGCGTGCAGGTAACCATTGGGGGCGTTCCGTTCCGCGGCATCGTCGACCGAATTGACCTCGGCGATGACGGAAAAATCATCAGCGACTATAAGTCCGGGTCCGCACCGCGGCCGCGCTACGAGGCCGACAAGTTAAGCCAAGTCATGTTGTATGCCGCCGCGGTCGAGGCCGAAACCGGCGACCGCCCCACCGAAGCTCGCCTGCTCTATTTAGGACAGCGTGTTATCGGCGTCAAGGTCACCGAAAAATCGATAGCCAAGGCAGTAACCGACCTCCGAGAAATCTGGGACCGTGTTCTGTCCAGTTGCAAAGCCAGCCAATTCGACATATCGGTCGGCCCGCTATGCGGTTGGTGCCCCTATGTCGAGCGCTGTCAGGCAGGATCCGACGAGGTTCGCCGCCTGGTGAGGGCCGGACGTATGCGCCCCGATGCTCCCGCCGTGGCGCTTGTTGCCGCCGCCGAAACAACCCAGGCGCAATAACACTCGCTGCTTTAGAATTTGCGGCCTAACGGCGGCGCCACCACACCCAAGTTGCCAAAATGAGCACCATCGTGATTGCTCCGCCTAGAGCACTTAACAAAATAAGTTTGGTGTCGGCCGGGGCAGGTTCTGGCGTGACATTGGGAGCACCAGGCGCGACGAACGGCAAGACGTTGCTTGGTTTGGTGCCTTCGTCGGCCATGTCGGGAAGGTCACTAGTCACGCTTCTACCGTACTTCACTCGTCAGGCTCAGGGGGCGGCATCTGTAAACAGGGTCCAACTGGCGTGGGATTGAGGGCCGATTCGTCGACAAAGTCTTGAATCTCGCCGCTGGTCACGGCGTAGGAACGGCCATCCTCACGTCGTGACCCAGCGAACACCACGCCGAGAAGGTTGGCGTATTCATCAAAAATTCCTGATCCTGACTCGCCCCGGTTGACATGCATTTGCAGTTCAAGGGCCCGGCGCGATGCGCCTGGCGCACGATAGATGTTGTCTCCTGTTGCCATAATTCGCCGAACTACTTCGAAGGGTCGCTCGCTTCTGTCACCCTCGGTATCAACCGCCACCAGGAGACCGGTTGCTGCCGTTTCTCCCCGTATAAACGGCGCAGGTACTAGGCCAGCTTGTTCAATTCGCAACAAGCCCAGGTCACGGTTGGCGTCAAAGCCAACGACTTCGACCGGCACCAACTCGCCGCCCGGAAAGCGAACTTCAACCATTTTCATACCAGCGATCACATGGGCATTGGTGACGATGAGGTTGGGGGCGATAACGACCCCACCTCCAATGACAAGGGCCGCGCAACTCTCTCCTTGAACGTGCACAACGGTCCGGTTACTGACCTCTTGCGGCTCAACGTTGACGGTCGCAACAGAGGGCGCCTGCTCGGCGTGGACCACAACGTTCGCTCCGCAACTCGTCAGCACAATCACAACGAGGGCTAGACGCAAAAGATGGTGCATACCTGGCGATATTACTGGAGTGGAAACCAATGAACTACAAGCCATGGGAGGTATTAGCGCGCCAGTCCTGGTTGCTCTTTTTTCTCACGGCAAAACAACTCCCACCTCGACCATTTTTGCAAGCGTTTGACCGGGAATCAAGCGGGGAATTTACCGAGACCGAGTCGGGAGAACTTCGGGGTTCACGCACGTTGTTGGCTGGTCACCGGAAATAACGCCAAGTGCATTATCGATTGCGTGTTCATAAAGGCGCAGTTTGCCTCGGTCGCTAGATGACGCTATGTGCGGTGTAACGACCACGTCGTCGCGGGAAAGCAGTGGATGATCAAGGGGCAACGGTTCGGGGTCAGTTACGTCGAGACCGGCGCCGCCCAAGTGACCAGATTCGAGTGCCGCAACAAGAGCAGTGTGATCGACAAGAACGCCCCGCGCGGTGTTCACCAAGATTGCCCCGGGGCGCATGGCCGCCATCGCATTGGCATCGATCATTCCCCGGGTGGCATCAGTGGCCGGCGCATGGAGGGACACCACGTCAGCTTGGGCTAACAACTCATCAAAGCTCACGACGTTTACGTCGGCCGATGCCGGATCGACATATGGGTCGGCGGCTATGACGTTCATGCCGAGTGCAGTGGCCACCGCCCCGACGCGCCGTGAGATACGGCCATAACCGATCAGTCCTAGCGTGCGTCCTTCAAGCTCCATGGCCGTGTTTGCTGCCGCATAGCCACCCACACCATCGCGTTGGCGACGTTGGTTGGCAGACAACGTTTTTGCGCAGGCCATCATGAGCGCCACTGCGTGCTCGGCAGTAGACACGGTGGGAGCTTCCGGCGCGTTACAGACCACAATTCCGCGTTCGGTTGCGGCCTTAAGATCGACAGCATCGAAGCCGATGCCCGCTCGCGAAATGACTTGGAGATCGTCGTAAAGGTCCATCATGTCACCGCCCCACACCGCGGCTCCGGCCACCGCGCCGTTGGCGCTAGCAACGGAACCATCTGGTCCGAGTACGTGGGCCTTGCCCACAAACAGTTCCTGGTAGGCCGGGCCTAGAGGAATATCGACTGACAACGTGGGGAGGTAGTTCGTAGTACTCATTGGCCCTTACGATACTGCTGCTTCTCGTATCAGTTACGCGCAATGTCAGGTAAGCCAATAGGTTCGTTGCTCCAGGCCGCTATGAGGACCCACGGAAGACTCCGCCGCCCCACCTCGGTGAGCAGTCCCTGTGCGTCAACAAAACCGAGTTCCCGCCACGATTCGACGACTGTTGCAAAAACCCATTCGAACCATTGTCTCTCGGCTTTGGGGATCTGTGACGTTACTTCAGGGCATTGATTCACCCGATCGACAAGGATGGGACCCGATATCTCGGTGGCTGCGCCGCCACGAACGGTCCCGATGATTGCCCCCAACCAGTCGGCCCACTCCAACGTTGCCAGGCCCTCTAGTTCGGTGATGGGTCGGCCAACCGCTCCATCCCAGCGCACTAGTTCTGCCGCGCTGCGCACATGTCGGGATTCGTCGTCACTGAGCTCTTCGAACTTGCCTTTGAGCGCAGCGCGGAGTGTGGATAGTCCATGCCGGTCAGCCAGATCGTCGGTGGGTGGCTCGGGGATTTCTGACGAGAACACTGGATCGACCGTGCCGAATCCTGCTGTGCCAAGGCGCGCCCGCACCAGGCAAATGCTGCTCAATACTCGATCGTCGGGTTCGCCCGGGTTAGCGGCCAACTCATCAACGGATTTTGCGACACGGTTCATCGCGTCCTGTGGCTCGACCGCCACGAACGCCGTACCGTCTTCGGCTGCGGTAGCAATCAGCGGCTCGATGTCGATGGCGAAGTGGATGTCAACCAGTTCGCCTCGTGAGCCACTTCCGATAAGCAATGCATGAGCGACAGGTGATTCGGTTTGTCCAGCTACTTTCTGCGCGTCGGATCCATTGTCGAACTCGAGAATCACGAGCCTTACATCTTCGGGGTCGACCCAGGCTCGGAGACACTGTGGCTCGTTCGTCGGGTCGGTCCAGAAGTCTCGGAGCGCGGCAGCCATTGCCTTGGCCGTGGGCTGGTCGTGGCGAGAATCGAGCCACCGCTGGAATGACGCATCATCGGCCGCAGCATTGTCCGCTACACCCGGTTCGCGCCACAATCCGAGGGCACTGGACAGCCAGGCATCGCGTTCGCCGCGTGTCTCGAGCATCGGGAACTCGTCTTGAGCCGCGACCAACACCGATTGGAAGAGTTCTTCGATTGTCGTCTGGTCGTGTTCCACCTAACGAAGCTACCTTGGTCCCATGCCCGAGCTACCGGAAGTCGAAACGATCCGCCGTGCTTTGGAACCACGTCTTACCGGAGCCCGCTTTGTCGCTGCTGAAACCCACCCTTCGGACAAGTTCACCGACGCCAGGTTGGCGGTGGGAACGACGGTCACCAACGTTGGCCGTCGCGCCAAATTTCTGTTGGTCGGTCTCGACAACGACCACGAGTTAGTCATCCACCTAGGAATGACCGGAGCCCTCTATTTGGGCGACCCGTTGGCTAATGAAAAGTATGTTCGGGCGTCCTGGGAACTCGACGACGGTCGCACGCTTACCTTTGACGACACGCGCCGGTTCGGACGTGTTCGCTACGTTCGAACCGGCGACTATTCGTCGATGCCCACCTTGCATAATGCTGGCCCTGAACCCTTCGACCCGTCGTTCGATGGACCCCACCTATGGCAGGCAGTACACAACAGTAAGCGGCACATAAAGACGCAGTTGCTTAGTCAGAAGCCGGTTGCCGGGGTGGGTAACATTTATGCCGACGAAGCGTTGTGGTTGGCGCAGGTCAACCCCGCCAAGCGCTCAATCACCAAAGCACAAGCAACCATGTTGGCTGAGGCGATAACCGAGGTCATGGAGTCGGCCCTCGCCAACGGTGGCACAACCCTGCGCGACTATAAGAATCTCGATGGCGGCGAAGGGTCCAATCAGTTCCAGCTGCATTGCTATGGACGGTCGGGATCTCAATGTGATCGGTGTGCAACCGTGCTGCGACTTCGAGTACTCGATGCTCGAAGCACCACATGGTGTCCACAGTGCCAACCGGCCTAGCCCTACCGACACAAATGGCATCGATGTAGTTTAAAAAGGTTGACATTTCAATAGTTTTGAGGTTGCGCTACCCCCCAAACATCGGCTACGAATGTAGGTTCAAGAACGCAGCGGGCGGAGTACCGCTGACCACCGCGGGTCCGGTTTTCGAACCGGGCCCGTTGCGCGCCCGCACTTATATCGCCTCAACCCGCTCAAGAGGCCCGTCGTATATTGTCCCGACTCGACATAGGCTAATGGGCGGCCAAAATCGGGCTACCACAAGCGACCGAACAGCGCGACCGGCACATATGTGTCGAAAGAAATCCCCCACAGAAACCAGAGACTCATCATGGCCTCAAGTAGAACCACCTTTGAGAAGCTCCAGCGAGATCGGGCCAAGGCCGCCAAAGCCGTTGCCAAACGTGAAAAACGGTTGGAACGCAAAGTCCAAGCTGCCGCTGAGGACGTAACCCCCATCGATACAAGCGAACTTGTTCCCACCAAAGAAAAGCTCGATGCCGGCGAACTTCTTGCCACGGTCGAACGCCTCCACAAGAGCTATGCGAACGATGAGATCAGCTTCGAGGAATTCGAAGAAGCCAAAGCCGAACTCATGGCCATGATCCAGGTCAACTAGCCGGTACGGTCATAGAAAGTTCTGCTGGCCCGTCGGGGGGCGTGGCCAGCATTCACCAGATTCTGCCGCTAGCAATTGCTGGCGGCAGTTTCTTTTTCACGGTGAGGTCCGATATCGAACGGCTCGGGAGCTAGGACAACTCGTGGGGCGGCGGCGCTAACAGCAGACGTGACGTCTCATCGACGACTACGTCGAACCCCACACCTTGGTGGGGTTCACCATCTACGCTCACGACCAGTTGCCAAGCGTTCTCAGCCAACCGATCCTGATCGTCGGGGTCAGTTCCGAGGGGCAGATCGATGGTGATGTCCAGTTCAATCGTTGTGCCTTGCGAGTAGTCCGCGATGGGCATTACTTCGTCGTAGGTCAACCGGCCATCGCCCGCCCGCGCTTGAAGCCGAGCTTCGAGCTCAACAGATTCGGCGCTTCGACCATCGCCTGCTCGGCAGCGATACCGAGCAACTTGGGTACTCCCAAAAGTCAGCGCTGCATCAGTGGGCAAAAACAGGTCGGAATTCTCCCAGGTCATAGATGGACCCTAGTCGCTGTTGTGTTCCACTAATCGACGCTGCTGCCGGTCGACGCCTCAAGCCCAACACCTCGCCATTGATCGTGGGCCGCCACTTCCACCAGTCCCCAGAGCGTTAGTCTCATAGACGTATGGAGCGACTCGACTTCCACGACCTACAACGACTCAACCGGCGTCGGACCTGGATTCTTCTTATCGGCACGTTTGTGCTGCTCGGATTGGTTGGCATTGCGGCCGGAGCAGCAATGGGAATTCCCACCATTGGCGCGGTTGGCATCGCAGCTGGAGCACTGGTACTCACGTGGTTCATGTCCAAGAGCGCTCCCGGTGTGGCATTGCGCGCCACACGAGCTCAGCCAGCCAACCGGTCCGAACACCAACAGCTCCACAACCTTGTCGAAGGCCTAGCGCTGGCCGCGGGTATCCCTAAGCCTGCTGTTTACGTCGTCGATGACCCGGCCCCCAACGCATTCGCTACCGGCCACGACCCCGAGGACGCCGCAATCGCTGTCACGACCGGCCTGCTCGCCAAGCTGGAACGTTCCGAACTCGAGGGTGTTCTTGCTCACGAGCTGGCCCACATTCGCAACCACGACATTCGCATCATGACCTTGGCCGTGGCCACCGCTGGTGCGATCGCCCTCATCGCCGACATGTTCTGGCGCGCATTGTGGTGGGGTGGCATCAACGGTGGCCGTAGCAGTCGTCGCAAGAACGACAATGGCGGAGCGCAAGTCATCATGATCATCGGTTTCCTTGTTGTTTTGGTCCTCGCTCCGCTGGCTGCCGCGATGCTGCGAGCAGCCATCAGTCGTAGCCGCGAAGGTCTCGCCGACGCGTCGGCTGTTGAAATAACCCGTAACCCAGCGGGCTTGCGACGAGCGCTAGAGAAACTCCAGGCCGACGTCACGGTGGTTCGCCACACGTCGCACGCCACCGCCCATTTGTGGATCGAAGCTCCTAATGACCACGAGACCAAGCACAAGGGATCGTGGTTCAATGGCCTATTCGCCACGCACCCACCCCTGAGCGAGCGCATCGATGCCCTGCTCCGGATCGAAGGATTAGAACCAGAACATCATGATCAAGTTGTCGGTTCCCACGCTCCCGGCGCAGGTTGGTACGGCGACCCATTAGGCAAAGCCGAGCTCCGCTGGTGGGACGGCGCTAGTTGGACCTCGAACACCAGCCAACACGAGGCTTCGTAGTCGACGTATGGGCTCCTTACGCTTCCCTGGTTGGCTCCTTGCCATTGCAATGCTCGCCGCGGCATGTTCGAACGCCCCATCATCTGCTCCGGCGTCAACCGATCTACCGGCCGACCAGCAACCAACAAGTCAACCCACACCGGGCGTTGGACACGACCTTCCACCTGCTTCCAATCCCGTCGAACAAGACAACTCTCCCGGCGCACGTATCGCGGTGCAGACCGCTAGCGCCACGCTGTTTACGGTTGCTCCCGATGGCTCAGATCCGTTGCCACTCTCGCCCGACGACGGGGCCAAACACACGCAGCCAACATGGTCACCTGACTCGTCGTTGCTTGCTTGGGCAACCCAGGAAACGGACGGCACTGCACTGGTTAGGGCCGATCGCTTTGACCAGTCAGCATCGCTCGGCATAGTTACCTCGGGGCCGCCGGAATTGTTGAGTTGGTCGCCGACTTCGACAGATGTGGCATTCGTTTCCGAAAGCCCGCGAGGGCGGCAACTATCCACGATTAGTATCGGCGAGACCCTCGGCCACGAACACCTCCTCGACTCGGGTGAACCGTTGTGGTTCACGTGGGGTCCCAACGCTGACGAAATTTTGGTTCACGCCGACAATTTCCGGCTCGACCGCGTGGCGCTCGACGGCACAACAATCACTATCGAATCCGAGCCAGGGCGTTTCCAGACTCCCGTGTGGTCGACCGATGATCGGGCCCTAGTTTTTGCCGATCGAGATGGTCAAACAGACACGCTGATCAGCACCGGAGATTTGGGCCAAGGCCGACTACCACTCGGCACCTATGAGGGTTACCTGCGGGTGGTGCCGAACCCCGATCTCAACCGTATGGCGATTGCCGTTACCAAACGGCCGCCGGCACAGGCGTCTATTATCACCGCCTCACTGCAACTCGACGAAGAGCCGGTAACTCCGATACCTCAAGATCAACTATTTGTCGTATCCGTCTATGGCGGCTCCCCGCAACCAATCGACCGAGTCCCTATCAGCTCGATGTATTGGAGTACCAGCGGCGACACGCTCGCCTACCTTGTGCAGGTCACCGCGGGAGAAAACCCGTGGTACGAGTGGCGTTTCTTCTCCCAATTCGCCACCACATCCAGCCCACTGTTTCGCCCCACTGACGAGTTCATGGCGCAGTACGCGCCGTTCTTCGACCAACTTGCTGCGGATGTTTCGTTCTTCTCGCCCGATGATGAGCAATTTGTCTTCACTGGCGAACTCCTTTCCGGCGAGAGTGGCGTGTGGGTGCTCGATATTGCCACACCGCGGGTTCCAACGAACATTGCCGATGGGGTGGTAGCCGTATGGTCTCCCGGACCGGCCGGCGGGAATGCGCAGGTGATTGTGTGAAATCCTCAAAGCAGTGGACCGCGGTGCTTGTTGTTTTAGTCGTGATGTGCTCTTGGTTCGCATCGACGGCCTCAGCTCAACTCGATGTCGATCAACTCGAAACCGACGAAGCATTAATACTGGCCGAGCAAGTTCGTCTCGACGGCGAGATTGTTCAGCTAATCAACGAACTTGCTTCGATACGCGACTCCATCAGTCGAAACCAGGTAGCTATTCGGATTTACGAACGCGATTATGCCGAGGTCGTCGAGACCCACAGGGCCGCTGTGGCCGTGCTGCAGTCCATCGCCGTGCAGCGGTTCCGAAATGGGGATCCACTGCTCGACGGGCTGGTGCAGGAGTTACTGGAAGAACGCGCCGCGGTTAAGCCGGCGATTGAACGCTCTCTTTATGCCCAAATTATCGATGGGCGCATTGCCTTCATTGACGAACTCGCCCAGCGTGTTGCGCCCGCCAGAGAAGCCCGAGACGCGGCGAATGCCGAACTCCAACGACTCCGTGACCTCGAACCCATTCTCGTCGACGCCGTTGCTGCGGCTCGGTTGGCACGGACCGCTTCTGACCCTCAACTCGCGGCGCTGCAGGATGAATTGTCTTGGGAACGTTCGTTGCAGCTTCGCTCCCATCTCACGGGTATCGAGAACGGCACCGACAACACTCGCCCAGTGCTCGCTATCAAGATCGACAATGTCGGTCGGGCTCGACCCCAAGCGGGTATAAACCAGGCCGATGTTGTGATCGAGGAACTCGTCGAAGGGAACCTCACTCGACTGATCGGTTTGTTTCACTCGACTCCATCGAATCCCATTGGTCCGATTCGCTCGGTCCGGCTCAGCGACGTAGCC